>Ga0268353_100055_pt1 | contig 18415 bp, 13 predicted proteins | sample G5R2_NF_18SEP201_FD_190168 | JGI IMG/M metagenome (GOLD analysis project Ga0268353, IMG submission 190168) | Phyllosphere microbial comminities from switchgrass, GLBRC, Michigan, United States - G5R2_NF_18SEP2017_LD1 | ecosystem: Host-associated > Plants > Phyllosphere > Phylloplane/Leaf | place... | reverse complement strand
GGCGTCCTGATATTTGGCTAGCACGGGGGCTAGCCGCTGCAAGTCTTTGACAAGCTCGGCGCGGTGGGCGTTGCCGGCGGGCAGGTAGTCGAGCACGTCCACGAGGGCCATGGCGTACCAGCCCACGGCGCGGTCCCAGGCCTGGGGCGAGAGGCCGGTGGCCTTGTCAGCCCATTTCTGCTCGCGGCTTTCGTCGTAGCCGTGGCGGAGCAGGCCAGTTTTGGGGTCGAGCAGGTGCTTCTCGATGAGCGCAAATTGCTTGGCTACGTCGTCGAGGCCGGCGTTGTCGCCCATCAGCACGCTGTACTGGGCGTAGAAGGGCTCGGCCATATAGAGGCCATCGAGCCACATCTGGTTGGGGTACACCTTCTTGTGCCAGAAGCCGCCTTCTTTGGTGCGCGGCTGGCTGGCCAGCTGCTTGCGCAGCGTAGCGGCGGCCAGCCGGTACTTCTCGCTGTTGGGCACCGAGAGTTGGCCCAGCAGCAGCAGGGCCGGGCCGGTAGCCAGGTTATCCAGGGTGTAGTCCTCGGCCTTGTAGGTGCGGATGCTGCCATCCTTCTGCACAAACTGGTCCACATCCTTCTGGATGTAGGTGAAGTAGCGGGCGTCGCCGGTGCGTTCCCACACGCGCTCTAGGGCCTTGAGCATCAGGCCCTGCTCGTAGTCCCAGCGGGCGGTTTTGCGGTTGCCGATAACGATGGAGTCGGGGTGCTGGGCGATGAAGGCATCGGCCATGCGCTGCGACATGGCGGGCGGCGCAGTCTGGGCAGGGGCAAGCAGCGGCAGGGCCAGCGCGGCGGTGAGGAAAAGGCGGGTGGGGGAGGGCATCAGAAGAATTGTAATTGTCCTTGCGCTCGCAAGGACAACCGTTTTTAGACGTTCGTTTTCAAGTTGACTTTTACTTAGCGGCGACCTGTACCACTTTCTTACCCACTTTATCACCTAGCTCCAGGCCCTTTTTGGCGAGCTTGGTATTGGTGTTAGTGAGGCGGATGTCCTGGCTGCGGTCGCCGCTTACGCGCAGCAGCAGGTCGGCGCCGCTGGCGTACTTGATGCCGTCGAGGCTGATGTTTTTGCTGTTCTGCACTTCGAGCACCGGCTTAGTGTCGGTCGTGATGAGCGTCACGTTTTTGAGGCTGATGTTCTCGGCCTCCTGGCACAGCATGCCTTTTTTGCTCTCAATCACCACGTTTTCGAGGCTGATATGCTTGATGGCCATTTCGGGCAGGCCGCGCACCAGGATGCCGGTTTCGGCGCCTTTGCAGGCCACGTTTTTGATGTAGAAGTGCTGGAATTGCGGCGTGCCCTCGCCCAGCGGCTGCGCCGCGATGACGGGCGGGGCCGTCGATTCGCCGACCTGCGGCACCGGGTCTTTGGCCATGTAGTACATGTCGAACAGGATGGCCTGGCCGGCGATGTCGGTCATGGTGATGCCATCAACCCAGATGTTTTCGACCATGCCGCCGCGGCCGCGCGCCGTTTTGAAGCGCAGGCCCACGTCGGTGCCCTGGAAGGTGCAGTTGCGCACGATGAGGTTGCGCACGCCGCCCGACATCTCGGAGCCGATAACGAAGCCGCCGTGGGCACTGTACACTTTGCAGTTCTGGATGAGGAAATTTTCGGTGGGTACGCCGCGCTTGCGGCCTTCCTCGTCGCGGCCGCTCTTGAGGCACAGGCCGTCGTCGCCCACGCTGAAGGTGCAGCCGTCGAGCACGCCGTTGCGGCACGATTCGAGGTCGATGGCGTCGGTGTTCTGGCCGTACCAGGGGTTGCGGGCCGTCACGCGGCGCACCGTGATATCCTGGCACAGCAGCGGGTGAATGGTCCAGGCCGGCGAGTTTTGAATCACGAAGTCTTCGAGCAATATCTGGCGGCAGTCGGTCAGGCTCAGCATATTGGGCCGCAGAAAATCGCGGATGTCGTCGAAGTCGGCGGGGTTGAGGCTCTTGCGCGGGGTGCCGGCGGCCGCTAGCATATTGCCCTTGAGCGAGCCGGCCGAGGGGTACCAAGCGTCCTTTTTCTCGTTGAGCACGCCGCCCGAGGCCACCAGCTTTTTCCACTCGCCCTCGTTGAGCTTGTTCTTCTTCACCGGCCGCCAGCTGTCGCCGGCCCCGTCGAAGGTGCCCTGGCCGGTGATGGCAATGTTGGTGAGGCCCTTGCCCGAAAGCGGGGCCTGGCCCCGAATGGCGTCCTCACCCTCCCAGGTAGTTTTGACCAGCGGGTACCGGCTGTGGTCGGCCGTGAACTGCACCAGCGCGCCGGTGGCTAGGTGCAGGTTCACGTTGTTTTGCAGCACAATGGGGCCCGTGAGCCAGAGGCCGGCCGGCACCAGCACCGTGCCGCCGCCTGCCTGCGTGCAGGCCATAATGGCCTGCTGAAACGCCTGCGAGTTCAGCGTTTGGCCATCGGCCACGGCCCCGTATTTCTGGATGTTGAAGGTGTCGGCCTTGAAGCGCACCTGCCGCACGGCGGGCAGCGTGGGCGGGGCCGGCTGGGCAGTGGCCGCCCGGTTTTTCTGGGCTAGGGTGGGGGCAGTGTGCAGGGCGGCGAGGGCCAGCAGCGCGCCGGGCAACAGCGAGAAACGCATCATAAACAAGCGGGTGGGAGGGCGGCGCGGCTAGGCCGCTGCCACCGGGCAACAAGGAGAGAATCGGCGCCGGGCGCGGCGCAAGCCAGGCTTCGGCAGTGGAATACTAGGCCGGCTAGGTAGAATCTACAAGAAATAAGCCTGATTTATTTGCGCCATCGTTCCCGGCAACGTTGCCACCCGCCCGAAGCGGTGGCCGAATGGCTCAGGCTGGCTTGCCTTTCGACGCTAACCAGGAAATAGCCTTTAACCTTTACAGGCGTAGATTTTCCTCAGAATTGGTCGGTACGTTTGTTAAGGGCAGCGAAAAGGAGGCGGGTTGCGTAGAGCGCTTTCTGTTACCATACTGTTACGCCCATGCCGTCCTTTATTACTACTACCCGAGCCGCCCTCGCGGGCCTTATGATGAGTGCGGCAACGCCGGTTTTCGCGCAGGTGCCACTTAACCCGGCTAACCCAGCCGCCGCCGATACCACGCACAAATACGAGAACCCCGCCGGTATCCCAGTTGCTGATAAAAAGCCGTTCCTAAAAAGCAAGCTCTTCAAGGCGGTGGCCGTGCCGGCCGTGCTCATCGGCTACGGGGCCTACACCTTCAACGGTGGCGGCTTCTATACCAACCAGGAGGCCCAGCGCGACATCCACCGGATTTTTCCAACCTCGCAGAGCCGCATTGCCGATATCCTCATCTTCGTGCCCTACCTGGAACTGGGTGCCGTGACGCTGGCGGGCGTGGAGGGCCGCAACGACCGCATTAATACCCTGCTCATTATTGCTAAGAGCGAGGCTATTATGCTGGGCAGCACATTCATTGTGAAGGCGCTCAGCCACGAGGAGCGGCCCGATGGCTCGGACAACCTCTCGTTTCCCTCGGGCCACACGGCGCAGGCGTTTTTGGCAGCCAGCATCGTGCACACCGAGTTTCGGGATAAAAGCCAGTGGTACGGTATCGGGGCCTACACCGTGGCAACCAGCGTGGCCGTGCTGCGCATGGTCGTGGATAAGCACTGGCAGAGCGACGTAGTGGCCGGCGCGGGCTTCGGCATCCTCAGCGCCCACCTGGCCTACCTCACGCACCGCAACCGCTGGGGCCGTAAATCTATCGGCCGCGATGTGGGTATTGTGCCTACTTTTTATGGTAACACGCCTGGCCTGTGCCTAACGTGGCGGCCTAAATAGCTGTCTAACTGCTAAGTAGTTGCAGGTTGGCTTTCGTGCTCTAGTGTGAACAAATTGTGAAGTCTCCCGATTTGCTTCAGATTCGCCCCCTTTTTTCGTACGCTGTATCCCCCCAGCGTTGCCATGAAAATACTGTTAGTTGAAGACGAGCCCGCCTTGCGTTCCACCCTCATTGAGGCGTTGCGCCAGGGCGGGTACGTCGTGGAAGTAGCCGCCGATTTTGCCCAGGCCCACGAAAAAATAAAGCTCTACCGCTACGACTGCGTGCTGCTCGACCTGACCCTGCCCGACGGCAACGGCCTCGACCTGCTGCGCGCCCTCAAGGCCGATAACTCGCCGGCCGGCGTGCTCGTCATCTCGGCCCGCAACGGCGTAGACGACCGCGTGGCGGGCCTCGACCTGGGGGCCGACGACTACCTCGTGAAGCCCTTTCACCTCTCGGAGCTTAACGCCAGGCTGCGGGCCATCATCCGCCGCCGTCGGTTTCAGGGGCACAGCCACCTCGTGTTTCGCGACCTCGTGGTGTGGCCCGAGCAGGCCGAGGTACTGGTGCACGGCGAGGCCCTTACCCTCACCCGCAAGGAATACGACCTGCTGCTCTACCTGCTGGCCAACCCCGGCCGCGTGCTCACCAAGGAGGCCATCGCCGAGCACCTCTGCGGCGACTCGGTAGATGCCGCCGACTCGTTCGACTTCATCTACACGCACCTCAAAAACCTGCGTAAAAAGCTCCAGGAGAAAGGTGCTGAAAACTACATTCGTACCCTCTACGGCGTTGGCTATAAGCTGAGCGCGGAGTAGTGACGAGTAGTTTGATGGGCTAGCCATTCACCAGTTTACCACCTCATCCATTTCCCGCGTGAAGCTCCTGGCCGTTACCAACCGCTACTACGTGCTGCTTAGCGCCGCACTATTTGTGGTGGGCAGCCTGGTGCTGTACCTGAGCGTGGACTACGCCGTGCGCAACGAGGTGGGCGAGCAGCTCCAAAACCACCGCCTGGAGCTGGAGGCCCGCGTGGCCAGCGGCCGGCCGCTGCCCGAGCCGGTGTACCGCGACCAGTATAGCTTTAGCACCCGGCCCCGGCCGCTGGGCTTTTCCGATACGCTGCTGCTCGACCCCACCGAGGGCTCGATGGTGCCGCACCAAGAGCTTACGTTTCGGGTGGTGCGGGCGGGGCAGCGGCCGGCGTGGGTCACGCTGCGCAAGTCGCTGGTGGAGGTCGATGAGCTGCTGATGGCCGTGGCGGGCAGTATGCTGCTCGTGTTGGTGCTGCTGCTGGGCGGTATCCTGCTGCTGCACCGCTACTTGTCGCGGCGGCTGTGGGCACCGTTTCAGCACACGCTGGCGGTGCTGCGGGGCTACGATTTGCAGCAGCATCAGCCGCTGGCTTTGCCCGATACGAAGATTGAAGAGTTTGCCGAGCTTAACCAGGTGCTGACGCATTTTAGTCGCCGATTAGTGGCTGACTATGAGAGCCTACGTGAGTTTACGGCTAATGCCGCCCACGAAGCCCAGACGCCGCTGGCCATCATGCAGGCCCAGCTAGAGCAACTGCTCCAGCTGCCCACCGTCACCGATGATGCCACGGCTGCCCCACTGCTGGCCGACCTCTATGCCGCCACGCGCCGCCTCTCGCGCCTGCACCAGGCGCTGGGCTTGCTCAGCCGCATCGACAACGGCCAATACGCCGCTGCCCAGCCGCTCGACCTGGCCGAGCTGCTGCGCGAGAAAGCCGAGCAACTCGCCCCGCTTCTGGAGGCTCGCGACCTGGCCCTGGCCCTGCACCTGGCGGCTAGCCCGCCGCGCGCATTGCACCCCGGCCTGGCCGATTCATTGGTACACAACCTGCTGCACAACGCCATCCGCCACAACGTGCCGGGTGGCGATATTGCGTTGCAGCTCACGGCTAAGTATTTAGAAATTAGCAACCCTGGCCCGGTGGTAGTTGGTGACCCGGCGCGATTCTTTGAGCGATTTCGCAAGCATAATGCGGCGTCCGAATCGCCGGGGCTGGGGCTCAGCATTGTGCAGCACATCTGCGCGTACTACGGCTTTGGGCTGCGCTATAGCTTCGAGCCGGCGGGTGCCCGGCACACGTTGCGGGTTAGTTTTGGGCCCGCTACGGGTGGTGAGGCGCGTTAGCCTGCGGCGCGTAGCGGTTAAACTAGCCAGGCCCCAAGCTGCGTATAAGTCCGTAGCTTATCCAATTTCCCATCTTTTAGCAAGTCGCCTTATGTCCGGTATTCAGGATATCATGGAAAATAACCGCCAGTGGGTGGCCACCAAAAACTCGGAAGACCCCGAGTTTTTCAAGCGCCTCGCCAATGGCCAGAAGCCGCGCTACCTGTTCATCGGCTGCTCCGACTCGCGGGTGCCCGCCTCGGGCATCACGGGCACCGGCCCAGGCGAGATGTTCGTGCATCGCAACATCGCCAATATGGTGGTGCACACCGACATGAACCTGCTAAGCGTACTCCAATACGCGGTGGAAGTGCTGGGCGTGCAGGACATTCTGATTGTGGGGCACTACGGCTGCGGCGGCGTAGCGGCGGCGGCCACCAACAAGCAGTACGGCCTCATCGACAACTGGCTGGTCAACATCCGCGACGTGGTGCGCCTGCACGAAACCGAGCTGCTGCGCATCAAGGACGACACCACGCGCCTGCGCCGCCTCGTGGAGCTCAACGTGATTGAGCAGATAAAAAACCTGGCTAAAACCAATATTATTCAAAACGCCATGCGCGGCGACAATCCGCCCCGCCTGCACGGCCTCGTTTACGACATCGCCGATGGGGTGCTCAAAGACCTGGAAATTGAAGGCTCGGGCGTGGTAGAAGAGTTAGAGCATATTTACGCCACCGAGGCCCCGCACGAAAGCGACGGCGACGCCAACTCCTACGAGGGCCCCGAGGTAGACCCGGCTGAGGCTGACAAATAGCCGCGCCTACATAACCAAGGTCCCACGGCGGGCTAGCCAGCGGATGCTGGCTGGCCCGCCGTACTTTTTGGGCGGCCCACCGTGCGCGCCAGTATCCAACGGTGCACGGGCCGCTCAAACAGGCGGTAGCCCAGTTCGGCCAGCGCCACCGTCACCAGAAACTGCGCCCCGATGTGACGGCCCCAGCCAAAAGTATGCTGCCACCAGATGCTGAACAGGCCCACGTGCAGGATGTAAAAAAAGTAGGAGCTGCGCCCCAGCGCCTGCATAAGCGGTGTGGCTAGCCAGGTGCGCAGCCAGGTGCCTTCGGTCAGCAGGCCGGCCAGCAACAGCGTCACGCCCAGCGGAAAAGCCACTACGTTGAGCACGATGGCCGAGGGGGCGAGGTTGCCCTCGTAGGGCGGCTTGGGCGAGTTGATGAGAACGAGCGCGGCCAACGTGAGACCGATGCTCAGGCTGCCCGCCAGCGTGCGCCAGGGCCAGCCGGGCCGGCTGGCAGTGGGCCGCCCATTCCACCAGCGGCCTAGGCCCACGCCGAGCATGAATTCGAGAATTCGGCCAAAAAAAGTGAAGTTGAACAGGTGATAAAACGAGCCGAAGAAGCCATGTAGCTCGGGGCGGTCGCGGCACGCCAAGGTGAGGCCCATGCCCAGCCCCAGCATCGCCAAGGCAAAGCCGATGGCCCCCGGCAGCCCCCGGCGCCGCCACAGCAGCAGCAGAAACGGCAGCGACAGGTAAAAGCACTCCTCCGGGGTGAGCGACCAGCCCTGCGGCAGCCCCACGTACTTGAGCGTGCTCGAAAACCCGCGCAATAGGCTTTCGCTCAAGAAGACGAGCAGCAGGGTATTGGCTAGCTTGCCGGCCGGCACGGGCCAGTACACGCGGGCCAAAGCAGCCGTATTGAGCAGCAGATACGTGGGGTAGATGCGGGCGGCCCGCTGCCAGAGGTAGGGCCGCCACCAGCCGCGCGTGAGCTGCGCACTGTGCTGATAGCGCGTGGCCAACACAAAGCCACTGAGCACAAAAAACAAACTTACCCCTACGTACAGCTGCCCCAGCACCACCTTGGGCCAGCCATCATTGAGCGCCAGCGGGCGAAAGTGGAGAAAAAAAACCAGGTAGGCAGCCACGGCGCGCAGCCCCGTGAGGGAGGGGTAGTAGGGCGAGTGGGCTGCCACCGGCGCTTCGGCGGCAAGGGTAGGAACGGACATGCAGCCGCTAAAATAAACCCGGCCCAGCCGGCGACTGCGGCGGCCGGCGGGCCAGCTAGGTATTTTTGCGGCTTCGCTAGCTGCGTTCCGTTATGAAAAAAGTCTTTACCCTTATCCTCGGCCTGCTGGGACCGGCCGCCGCCCTGGCCCAGACTACGCCGCTTGCCGTGCCTCCGGCGGCGCCCGCCGACACCTCGTACTGGCGAACCAGCCTCAAGGCGGGCATCAACCTCAACGAGGCTGCAGTATCGGACAACTGGAAGGGCGGCGGGGCAACTTCGCTGGGGCTGAGCACGCTTTTCAATGGCCAGGCGCACTTCCTGCGCGGGCCGCAAAGCTGGGACAACGAGGCCGATTTTCTCTACGCCGGGCAGTACACGCGCGGCCAGGGCTACCGCAAAACCAACGACCGCCTCTGGCTCGATACCAAGTATGGCCACCAGCTTTCGAAGAAGTGGAACGCCTTTGTGTCGCTGAACATGCTCTCGCAATTCACGCGCGGCTACGACTACTCGGGCGATACGCCCCGCCTGGTGGCCAGCTTTTTGGCCCCGGCCTATGTCACCAATGCCTACGGCGTAGAGTTTAGGCCCAGCCAGCGCTTTACGTTGCGGCTCTCGCCCTTTGCCCCGCGCCTCACGATAGTGCGCGGGCTGGCCCGCTTCCAGTCGCTGCCCACCGATGTGGTGTACGGCGTGGACCCTGGCCACAGCACGCGTTGGGAAATACTGGCCGCCCAACTGCTGGCTAGCCTGGACCAGCCGCTGGGCCCCAATGCCAACCTCAAGGCCCGCTACCTGCTGTTTACCAACTACGGCGCGTTTCGGCTGCGCGAGATTAACCACCGCCTTGATGTAACGCTTACGGCCAAGGTATACGGCCTGCTGAGCGTTAATTTTCAGAGCACGGTGCTGTACCAGTTCGACCAGGATTCCAATATCCAGTTCAGCCAGGGGCTGGGGCTGGGCCTGCTGCTGACGCGCCAAAAACCGTCCACGCTGGCTAAATAATGCCTTTTGTGCGGCGTGGGGCGGTGGGGTAGCCGTAGCTTTGCGGGGCCATTTGACTGACTAATGACTCGACAATTACCCGCCGCCTTTCTTCTGATACTGCCACTATTGGCCCAGGCCCAGCAAGCCGCCCCGGCCGATAGCGCCCACCAGCGCCCGCTCACCGAAGTCACCGTGTACGGTACGCGCCTGGGCCAGCTGGCCGGCCAAAGCGGCCGCTACGTGACCGTGGTGCCCGGCAGCACGCTCAGCCGCTACCCGGTGGCCTCGCTCGACGACTTGCTGCGCCTGCTGCCCGCTCTGGAGGTGCAGAGCCGGGGCAACTTCGGCGCGCAGGCCGACATTACGCTGCGCGGCTCCACGTTCAACCAGGTCTTGATTTTGCTGGATGGCATGCGGCTGAACGACCCGCTCACCGGCCACTTTGCGGGCTATCTGCCCATCACGCCGGCCGAGATTGAGCAGCTCGAAATCGTGCGCGGGCCGGGCGCGGCCCTCTACGGCCCCGACGCCGTGGGCGGCTTCGTCAACATCGTGACCAAGACCTTTGCCGCCACCCACCGGCCCGATGGCGTGGAGCTAGCCGGTACCTTCCTGGCCGGCGAGTATGGCCTGAAAAGCACCAACGCCGGCTTCTATGGCCAGGATAAGGGCCTGCGGCTAGCTGGCGGCATTCTCAACAACACGGCCAGCGGCCAGCTGCTGGATTTGCCCGGCGGCAACCGCAACGACTTCAAGCTGAATACCTATTCGCTGTCGGGGGCCTATGAGATTACCGACAAGCTCAGCGCCGCCGCCCGCGCCAGCTTCGACCGGCGCGACTTCAACGCTCAGAATTTCTACACCACCGCCAGCGGCGACCGCGCCCGCGAAACCACCTCGCGCGATTGGTACCAGGGCCAGGTGCGCTACGAGTGGAACGAGCGCGCCCGCACCGAATTGCAAGTGGTAGGCACCGCCAGCACCGACGTGTACGTGTACACGCCGACCTCCGTGGCCAGCGACCACCTCATGCACTACCTCAACTTCCAGGGCCAGCACCAGGTGCAGTTTTCGCCCAAGGTGCGGGCCACGCTGGGCGGTCAGGCCGACCGCCGCGCCGTGCGCAGCAACGACCGCGGCGACCACGCCGTGTGGCACACCGGGGCGTTCGCGGTGGCGGCCATCGTGCCTACCACGGGCCTCAATGTGACGTCCGCCCTGCGCCTCGACCACGACCAGAACTACGGCACCGAGGTGGTGCCGCAGGTCAATGCCAGCCAGCAAATAGGGGAGAAGCTGACCGTGCGCGGCGCGGTGGGCCGGGCCATCCGGGCCCCCAATTTTACCGAGCAATACAACTCGGCCATCCGGCCGGGCGTGGTGCCCAGCGGTTTCAATGTGGGTAGCCCCGGCCTCAGCGCCGAGCGCACCATCAACTACGAAGGCGGGCTCGACTACCAGGTGCTGCCGGCCCTCGTGGTGCGCAGCACCTACTTCAACCGCTACGGCCGCAACCTCATTGACTATGTGGCGGCCCCCGGCAGCCAGGTAATCGAAACCACGGGCTTCACCAACATCAACCTCAACGGCAGCTACCGCTTGGCTGAAAACCTGTTTGCCGTGCGCACCCAGGGCATCGAAACCGAGGTAACCACCAGCGCCCAGCTTGCCCGCGGCCTGCGCCTCGACGGCAGCGTGGGCTACACCTGGGTGCACCTCAACACCGAGGGCGATGTGCAGTCGCAGTACCTCTCCAACGTGGCGCGCCACCTCGTGGCTGGCAACCTGAGCCTCACGCACCGCCGCTTCACGCTGGCCTTAGGGGGCTTGTATAAAGTGCGGGCCGAGCAGAATACCACCGTCACGCCCACCAACGGGCAACTCGTGGCCACGCTCACGCCGCGCTACGCCGTTTTCAACGCTCGCCTCGACCTGGCCCTGCTGCCCGAGCGCGTGTGGCTGGTGGGCCAGGCCCAAAACCTGTTCAACGCCCGCTACTCAGACCTGCTGGGCGCATCCATGCCCACCCGCTGGCTCATGGCCGGCGTGCGCGTGGCGCTGCGCAAGTAACTCCGCTGGTGGCCGATAGAATGATTTAGGTGGTTTAAAAACCTTCCTGACCGTTATGCGGAGCTTGTCGAAGCATCTTGCTCGCTTCATCTGAACCATTCGGCGGCGCGAGTGAGAGGTCTCAGCAAGCTCCGCATGACGGTCTTTTTGTAAGTGCCGGCCTTCACCACAATGGGCCGCGCTAACCCTTTTGAGAAACACCACATGTCGTCCCCCGTTTCCAAGCCGCGCCCGTGGCTGCTTTTGGCCGCCTTCGCCGCCGTGTACCTGCTGTGGGGCTCCACGTACCTGGCCATTAAATACGCCATTGCCACCATGCCGCCGCTGCTGATGGCGGGCAGCCGCTTCGTGCTGGCGGGCACCATTATGACGCTGGTGGGCAGGTTTTCGGCTGAGTATGAGAAGCCCACGGCCCGGCATTGGCGCACGAGCTTCGTGGTTGGCGGCCTGCTGCTGGTGGGCGGCAACGGCGGCGTGGTGATGGCCGAGCGCTACGTACCCAGCAGCCTGGCGGCGCTGCTGGTGGCCACCGAGCCATTTTGGATAGTTATCCTGGGCTGGCTGTGGCTGCGCGGGGCGCGGCCGGGCTGGCAGGTGGTGCTGGGGCTGCTGCTGGGCTTTGGGGGCGTGTACTTGCTGGTGGGCGAGCAACTGTTTGCCGGGGCGGGGGCCAGCCGCGCGGTGCTGGGCGGCGTGGGGCTGGTGCTGCTGGCGGCGTTTAGCTGGGCGGCGGGCTCCATCTACGGGCTGCGGGCGGGCGGGCCGCGTTCGCCGGTGCTGGCTTCGGGCATGCAGATGCTGGCCGGCGGTGGGCTCTTGCTGCTGCTGGGCACGGCCACCGGCGAGTGGGCCACGGTGCGGCCGGGCGGCTTCGGGCTGGCGGCGTGGCTGGGCTTTGGCTACCTGGTGGTGTTTGGGTCGCTGGTGGCCTTCACGGCGTATAGCTGGCTGCTGACGCACGCCCCGCCGGCGCGGGTAGCCACCTACGCCTACGTCAACCCCGTGGTGGCGGTGCTGCTGGGCTGGGCCGTGCTGGGCGAAAAGCTGACCGGCACCATGCTGGTGGGCGCGGCCGTTGTCGTGGGCTCGGTGGTGCTCATCACGAGCCAGCAAAAGCCGGAATAGCGCCCGCCCGCACTGACTGGCCGTATACTTGCACGGTCGATAACTGCGTATTCAAAAAGGGCTTATGGGACATCGGGCGTACTTGATTATCCACACGGAAGCCGGCGAAAGCGAGCTGTTTGAAGCTAACAACCATCTACCTTTTTTCTGGCTAACCCTGCTCGACCAAGCGACCCTGGCGCAGGTGGAGCCCGACTGGGAGTACGCCAGCCGTGCCTGGATGCTGGACTACCTGGAGCAGGAAAAATACGCCGACCTCTGGCCGCGCCCCACCAACCTGGTGGTCGAAAAGCCCGCGCTGCTCGAAAATATTGCCCACGCCAGCCGCTTCCTGCAAGCCAGCTACCCCGAGTTGCGGGCCGCGTACCACGAATTCACTCGCTATGTACTGGCGCAGTTGCCAAGTGAAGACGACCACCTGCACCTGGATATTTTCGCGCTAAGCAACTTCACCAGTTCCGCCGAGCTATTGCAAAGCCTGCGCGAGCAACTCGCCGCCATCGCCCAGCAACAGCCCGAAAAGCTGGGCCGCCCGGGTCCCGACTTGCTGTCGCTAACGGGCTTTCCTACTACCAGCGTTGCTGACCTGGGGGCTGCCTACCCGCAGCTGCAAGCCCTGCGCGCCATGCCGCGCCCCGTGCCGCCTACTACCGACCAATCGGACGCGGCTAAGCGCAAGCGGGTGTGGCTCCCGGTGGCTGGGCTGCTGCTGCTCCAGGTCAGCTTTATGGGGTATCGGCACGAGGGCCTTACCTGGTTGGTGGCTGGCCTGGCGCTGCTGGGGGCCGGCGTCACGGCGTGGGGCACGGCCCGGCTGCTGGCGCTGCTGCGCCAAATGTGAGGAAACTGGCTGCGTGGTTAGGTAGCGCCACTTTATTGTGCTGGATACGGGACTTTTAAGAAGGGAAAAAATACGAAGATATTAACTGAAAAACAGCTGTTTAGTAGCTAATTAATCAGGCTTTAGACCTGCTGGCCGGCCATTAGGTAGCGCTGTAAATGACCACGTACTTCGCCCCGTCATTTATCCTTTCTGAGCCATGAAACCTCTGTTACTCTGCGCCGGCTTGCTGCTGGCTAGCGGCCCTGCCGCTGCCCAAGCGCCACTGGTGGCAAGCCTCGCCAGCCAGCCGACGGTTGCCGCGCCTCCCGCCACCCCGGCCGCCCCCGATACGCTGGCCGCTCTCCACCGCCTGTTTGCCGCCCGGCGGCAGCGGCGCAACCTGATTGCTGCTGGGGCAGCGGGCGCGGCGCTGGTCGGCACGGCCGCCACGCCCACCACCGGCTTCGCCACCACCGGCGACTATGCCAAGCTCTACGGCCTGGGGGCCGTCGCCATTATCCTCGTCGATTTCGTGTTTGGCGACACCTATAGCCGCAAAAACGAGCAGCGGGCGGTGGCCAGCTTCGAGGCCCATCAATTATCGCCGCAGCTTAAGCGTAAGCTTAAAGGCCAGTATTTCCGGTAGCGCGTAGCTCAGCCGGTCAACTATCTTGCTGTAGCTTACGCCTTTTACCTGATGGTTCAAATCTACCTGTTCTTGACCGCTTTGCTGCTGACCTTTAATCCCGGCTGGCTACATGCGCAGCAGGCTCCGCCCGCCTCACCGGTGAGTAGCCTCCCCGTCGCGCCGCTGGCTGCCTCGCCAGCAACACCTGATACGGCGGCTGCCCTGCACCGCCTCTTTGCGCAGCGGCGGCATCGCAGCCATGTGGGCCTGGCCGCTGGGGCCGGTAGCCTGCTGGGGAGCTCCATCCTGGTGGGTACTTCCAGCGGTACCAAAGGGGTAGTGACGGCTGCGCTCGGAATAGTGGGCATAGGTGTCAGTTTGCCAGCAACAGTGATAAGCCTGCTGAATACCATCAATTATTCCACCGCGCACGAGCAGCGCCTGCTGCAAGCCTTGCAGCAGCACCGCCTGCCCCGCTACTGGAGCCAGCGCGCCTTGCGCCCCGAGTACACCCAGGCCCCCAGTAGCCACTAGTCCCGGGCTCATTCCCCTCAGCGCAGCCGACCTTTTTGCAGCGTATTTTTGTTGATTCAGTCAGCCCACGCAGTGGGCGTATCCACGAAATCCGTTAAATCCGTTAAATCTGCGATGAAGGTTTGCCTTGCCGAAAAGCCCAGCGTAGCCCGCGAAATTGCCCAGGTAATTGGGGCCGACCGGCGCATGGACGGCTACTACGAGGGCAACGGCTACCAGGTCACCTGGACGTTTGGCCACTTCTGCCAGCTCAAGGAGCCCGACGACTACCGCCCCGAGTGGAAGCGCTGGAACCTGCACGACCTGCCTATGATACCCGAGGCGTTCGGCATCAAGCTCATGCGCCGCGACGAGGGCGTGGTCAAGCAGTTCAACACCATCAAGCGCCTGCTTGATGTGGCCACCGAGGTCATCAACTGCGGCGACGCCGGGCAGGAGGGTGAGGTTATCCAGCGCTGGGTGATTCACGAGGCCAAGTGCCGCAAGCCTGTGAAGCGCCTCTGGATTTCGTCGCTCACCGAAGAAGCTATCCGCCAGGGTTTTCAGAACCTGCGCGACGGTAAGGAGTTCGACAGCCTGTACCAGGCCGGGCGCAGCCGCGCCGTGGGCGACTGGCTGCTGGGCCTGAATGCCACACGCCTCTTCACCCTCAAGTACACCACCTACCAGGACAAGCAGCTGTTGAGCATCGGCCGCGTGCAAACGCCCACGCTGGCCCTGCTCGTAGACCGCCACCACGAAATCCAGAACTTCAAGCCCGAGCCGTACTGGGTGCTGAAGACGCAGTACCGCGACACCACCTTCACGCGCATCAACACCGAGGCCGAGCAAAAGCAGGCCCAGGATGCCCCCGATGAGCAGAGCCGCCTGCGGGCGCTGGGCTACTTCGTGAAGGAAGACGAGGCCAAAAAAGCCCTGGAGGCCGTGCAGCCCGTGCCGCTCACCGTCACCAACGTGGAGATTAAGAAGGGCCGCGAGTCGCCGCCGCGCCTCTTCGACCTCACGGCGCTGCAAGTGCAGTGCAACAATCAGTTGGGCCTCTCGGCCGAAGACACGCTCAAGATTGTGCAGGCCCTTTACGAGAAGAAAGCCGTGAGCTACCCGCGCGTCGATACCACGTTTTTGCCCGACGACGTGTACCCCAAAATCCCCGGCATTTTGCGCGGCATCGGCTACGGCAACCTCACCGCGCCGCTGCTGGCCAATAAGATTCCGAAAACGCCCAAAGTCTTCAACAACAATAAGGTAACCGACCACCACGCCATCATCCCGACGGGCAGCGGCGGGCCGGGTGGCGGCATGGAAAGCAGCGTGTACGACATCATCGTGCGCCGCTTCATCGCCGCCTTTTACCCCGACTGCGAGGTCAGCAACACCACCGTGCTGGCCGAGGCCGCCGAGTACCTGTTCCGGGTGCGCGGCCGGCAGATTCTCAGTCCCGGCTGGCGCGTCGTCTACGGCGACCCCAGCCAGCAGGCCGCGCCCAAGCCCGCCGCCCCGGCTGGCGAGAAAGCCGCCACCGGCAACGACGATGACGACGTAGTGAGCACCGTGCTGCCCAGCTTCACGAAGGGCGAAAGCGGCCCGCACAAGCCGCGCCTCGAAAGCAAGATGACGCAGCCGCCCAAGGATTACACCGAGGCCAGCCTGCTGCGCGGCATGGAAACCGCCGGCCGCAACATCGACGACGACGAACTGCGGCTGGCCATGAAGGAAAACGGCATTGGCCGCCCCAGCACCCGCGCCGCCATCATCGAAACGCTGTTTAAGCGCAACTACATCCGGCGCGATAAAAAGCGCCTGCTGCCCACGCCCACCGGCGTCGAGCTGATTGGCTTGATACGCAACCCCACGCTCAAATCAGCAGAGCTAACCGGCCAGTGGGAGAAGAAGCTGCGCCAAATCGAGCGTAACGAACTGCCTTCCGACCAGTTCCTAGAAGAGCTGAAAGGCTTGGTGCGCGAGATGGTGCAGGAGGTGAAAACTGACCGCAGCGGCCGCGCCGTCACCTCCACGTCGGCGGTGAGCGCCGCGCCAGCGGCCAGCGGCAGCGCGCAAAAAGCCGGGAGCCCGCCCGCCGCTAAGGCAGCCAGCGGCACCAAGGCCAGCGCGCAGCCGGCCGCGGCGGGCCTCGGCACCTGCCCGGCCTGCAAAACCGGCCACATCCTGCGGGGCAAAACGGCCTTCGGCTGCGCGCGCTTTCGCGAGGGGTGCCAATTCCGGCTGCCAGCCGAGATTTTGGGGAAGAAGCTGACGGACTCGCAGGTTCAGCGCCTCTTTGCTAAGGGCCGCACGCAGCTCATCAAGGGCTTTGTGACGGGCGCGGGCGAGAAGCTCGACGGCGCGCTGGTGCTCGATGCCAGCCTCAACCCCGAACTGGTGCCCGCCGCCGAAAGCAAGCCCACTACCGCCACCGACCCTGGCCAGATTCCGTGCCCCGTGTGCAAGCTTGGCACCATGCTCAAGGGTAGCAGCGCCTTCGGCTGCTCGCGCTTCCGCGAAGACTGCCAGTTTCGGGTGCCCTTCGAGTGGGGCGGCAAAAAGCTGACCGACACCCAGCTGCGCCAGCTGCTGCGCCGCGGCGAAACGGGTGTTATCAAAGGCTTTCTTTCGGCCAAAACCGGCAAGAAGTACGACGCGGCGCTGAAGGTGGAGGAAGGGCGCGTGGTGCCGGTGTTTCAATAACGCATGGTAGCACAGCCTTAAGTAACATGTAGAAGGAAACTGCCCGTCAGGCTGCCGAAGCAAGCCTGACGGGCAGTTTTGCTTTAGGAAATCCACTTAGGGAGCGCTATCTCACTGCCTTAGCGGCCTAGCCGGTAATTAAGCTTGAGGCTGAGTTGCTTGTGCTGGTCGAAATTGGTGGCGAAATACGGTTCGAGGCTGAGGGCACCTAGGCCGGTGCCAGTGGGCAGGCGCAGGGTGGCGCTCACGAAGGCCATGCCGGGCCCGGTGCGGTGGGGCGAGTGGGCGTAGCCAGCCAGCACCTGGCTGCCGCCGATGTGGCCCAGGCCCGAGCCCAGGCCCACGCGGCCGGTGTAGGCGCCCAGCGTGTTTTCGGGGCCGTAGCACAGGTCGGCCTGGCCGTAAAGCAGGCGGGGGTTGCCGACGCTCACCATCAGCTCGGGCATGAGCCAGGCAACTTTGCGCGAGTTGCCGCTGTCGAAATAGCTGTAGTAGCCCAGGTTGCCGAGGTGCACTCCCACCCGCACGCCCACCGACAGCCAGCCCCGGTCGTGGTGCACCTCGCGGTAGAGATGCACGTCGGCCAGCGTGTACTGGAGCGTGGTATCGGTGGACAGGAAGCGGTACGAGCTGGTGGGCAGCGGGTAGGCGGCGATGTGCTGCTGGCCCACCCACACGCCGCCGCCCCAGGTATCGGTGTGGTCGGTAGTGGAGGTAGTTACGGCCAGCTCGCCGCCGCCGGCCCGCACCCGCTGCTGGAGTAGCAGCGGCTGGCTGCTGCTGCACCCCCCATTGTTTTCCAGGATATCCTCCTCCGCCTCGTGGTAATTACCCAGCAGGCCCCCGCTGAACGTGTAAGTTTTGGTTGGCGCATTTTGCTGCGGGGCGGGGGCCTGGGCCGTGGCCAGCAGCAGCACGCCGCCGAGCAAAGCGGCTAGCGGTAGGCCCGCCAGACGCGGCAACCCCCGGGAAAGGTGCCGCAGCAGCACCTGCGCCTCGGCCAGCAGCACCAGTAGTAGCAGGGCTTGCAGCGTCAGTAGCTCGGGGGCGGATAACAGGCTGCTGCCCAGCCAGCCCGTTGCCAGCAGCAGGCCGAGCGCCACCCAGGCCGGGTAGGCTGGGCCTGCTGGCTCCGCGGCCGTCGCGGCCACTTGGCCCCGGCCCACCAGCCACGCCCAGCCACCCAGCAGGGCCAGCGCTTCGAGCAGCAGCAGCCACTGCACGCGCCAGAGCGAGATGCCCGCCAGCACCAGTGGTGTGGCCAGCAGCGGCTCGCCGGCCGGGTCGCGCCAAAATTCTATAATGCCGCGACCCAGGCACAGCAGGCCCGTGGCCAGCAGGTAGCAGCTACCCGCTGGCCAGCGGCTAGCCTGGTGCCGCAGCGCGTGCAGCAGCCCACCCACGCCCAGGCACAGCAGCAGGTGGTAAAGCTGCGTGGGCACCACCGGCAGCGAGTGGCTGGCGCCGGCGGGCAGCAGCCCCTGTGCCTGCTGCGCCAGGTAAGGCAATGTGCCCGGCCCGTAGCTAAATCCCGGGTGGCCCGGTGCCGCCACCTCGCCCCAGCAGCAGCCTACCAGCACGCAGCCCACACACTGCGCCACCAGCGCCCAGCACAGTGGTCCGGCAAAGGCATCGAGCACGC
>Ga0268353_100054_pt1 | contig 18429 bp, 22 predicted proteins | sample G5R2_NF_18SEP201_FD_190168 | JGI IMG/M metagenome (GOLD analysis project Ga0268353, IMG submission 190168) | Phyllosphere microbial comminities from switchgrass, GLBRC, Michigan, United States - G5R2_NF_18SEP2017_LD1 | ecosystem: Host-associated > Plants > Phyllosphere > Phylloplane/Leaf | place... | reverse complement strand
AATCGGCATTACTCTTAAGCACCACCCCAGCTGGCACCACGATGGTAGCGCCGCCCGCATCCCAGAAGGCGGGCCAGCTGCCCGCGTTATTTTTGCTGAGGCTCAGCACCGTGGCATTGGTTTCCAGGCGGTAGGTGCCGCCGTGCAGGCCGGCCGCCGCCAGGAAGTCGTCGAGCGTGCTGAACGGAGCGACCGAGTTATCGGCGTAGTGGGCGTAGAGGTTGGCGGCGCGGGCGGCCAGCGTGGCCAGCTGCCCGCCTTTCGTATCCAGGTCTTCAGCCAACGCATCAAGAATAGCCAGCATGCCCGCCCCGCGCGTCTTATCAGCCGGGCCGCCAGCCACCACGACGATAAACTTGCGAAAGAGCTTTTTGAAGTCGGTCAGGGTCATAGCGCAGCAGAAGTAAGGCCACCGTTGGTGCGGCGCCGGCGGGGGCCGCCGCAGGTAGTCGAGGTGGGCGGGTAAGCGGCGTGGATGGCTGCCAGCGCCAGCGGCTGGTAGTGGGTAGACTTGGCGGCCAAATCAGCCCGCAGCTGCGTGCGCTGGGTGTCGGTGATGGGCTGGGCGGCCGTGCTCTCGGCGCCGCTTGGCGTGATGTGCAAGCCGTGCCAGAGCAGCAGGCGTCGGGCGGCCGCGAGCACGAGCAGCCGCTTGAGGTGGTCAGTCCACAGCGTTTCCAGCGCCGCCGGCCACGGGCGGACCTGGGCCAGGTCGGTGCTGAGCGCCGCCGGCAGCAACGGCCCAAAGTCTATTTCCTGGGCATCCGCGATGTGCGGGGCCACGAGGTGCTCGCCGATGTTGGTCGAGAACGGCACTACGCCTTTAAAGTCAGCCAGCGTAATCAGGTTGGTCATTTGGCGCGGGGCTTAGGGGTTTGCACTTCTTTCGCAGCCAGGCCGATGAGTGCCCGGATTTCCTCACTCGTCATCTCGTTGAGCACCTTGGTGGCTACGAGCGGCGAGAGCCCGTTGAGCGCGGCCAGGCTTTTCTCTGCTTCACCCACGGCGGGCTTTTCTACCGGCGCCAGCCCGCGGGTAGCACGGAGCTCATCATCCGTCATCTTGGCGGCGACGGCCGGGTCGATGTAGTCTACCGGGTCGAGCGGGGTCACCGTAAAGTCCAGCGCCGGAAAGAGCTGGCGCAGCGGGCCCACTACTAGCTCCCGAGCGGGGTTTACCACGAGGCCGAAAAGTTGGATGGAGTTTACAATCTGTTGGTTGCTGCCCAGCAGGCCCGGCTCGCTCACGCCGCAGAGCACCGGCGGCACGCCGAAGCGACGGTAAACGCGGCCCTCCAGGCGGGCCGTGGCGTCGGTCAGGTTTTTGGAGTTCGGGCCCTTATCAAAAAACTTGAGGTCGGGAAGCTCGTCTAGCTCATCCACTGCCAGCAGGAAAATGCTGCTGTCGCTGTTGCTGCCTTTCAGCGCCTTCACGTTTTTTTTCAGGTCAGCCAGGTCGGGCGATTCGATGTAAGGCCGGTCCTTTTCGGTCTGGCCTGCGCTGGGCTCCCACTCCTCCACGGCCACCTCCTCAGTGAAGCGCTTGCCGACTACAGTCAGCAGTGCATCTGGAAAGAAGCCACTGCGAAACTGCTTCAGGTCATAACGCGGGGCCTCGGCCTCGGCCTCAACAGCTTCCTTAGCGGACCACCATCCGGGCACCGGGTAGCGGCCCCGGCCTACTTTCTTGGTGAAGCTCCACCACAGGTGACCCCAGTAGCCGGCCTCCGACTGCACAGCGGCCAGCACCTCCTCGGCCAGTTCCTGGGCATTGGCCTGCGTGTCGTACGGCAGGTATATTTCGTTATCGGCTGCCGGCATCTTGCCGCCAGCCAGCTTGGGGTTGATGATAAAGCGGTTGCCCTGCTTCGGGTCTTCGCGCCGCAGGCAGTCCACAGCTGCCACGTATACCTCGCCGGGCTCACCGCCGTAGGTGTGGCGCACGATGTAGGCCACGCCCAGCCCCACGCTGGCGTAGGCGGCAGCCTCGGCCAGCAACTCGTTGAAGGTCTGGCCGGGGTTGGCCAACGTTTTAGCCGTGAGCGCCGAGGTGAAGCCCTTGCCGCCGATGAACTGCTCCAGCCGCTCGGCGCATGTGGTGGCCGTGCCCGAGTCGTAGAGGATGCGCAGTAGTTCCTGCGGAAACTTGTTGCCTTCGCCCCAGGCCTCGGTTTTTACCTGCACGCCGCCCCGGCCCTCGCCGGGCACGATGTCGGCCGTAGCGGCCGCGCGCGGGCTGGCCGTGAGCACGGCGCTGGTGGTGGTACGGTTGCGGCGGGAGGTAGCCATGCGTCAGGTTGGGGTAGTAAAAAGCCCGCCGCCGAGTGACTGGGGCGGGCTTTTAGCAGAAAAAAGGTGAGCGGGTAGGTTAGTCAGCGGCGCCAGCCTCGTCGGTGGGCGGGGCGGTGGGCTTGCTGAGTTCCTCAATCTTGGCCTGGGCGACAGCAAGCTGCTTTTCAGTATCAGCCAGCTTGCTTGCCATAGTTGTCGCCTCGTTTTTGGTCGCCTTGTGAGCTTCCTTCTCGGCCCTGAGCGTCTCAGCTGCCTTGTTTTTTGTGGCTGCGTGCGCCTCCTTCTCGGTTTCGAGTTTTTTAACAGTGACCTGATGCGCTTTCTGCTCTTTCTCCAGGTCAGCCTGGGGCACTACCGGGTTTTTATGCTCTACTTCGGTGGTTTCGGTAGAGGCCCCACCTTCGGCACCGCCTTTCTGGCTTGCTTTCAGGATGAATGCATCCTTAAAGCCCTTGCCGATGAAGAATTTAGCATCGGCATCGGTTAGGTTCTCGGCCGTCACGGCTTTGCCGTAGGCCTCGTGCACGAAGGTTTCATTTTCGAAGCCCGGGGCGAGGGTATAGTTAGAATCTGCCATTGTTTCAGGGTGCAATTCACGCGTGGCCTGGCGGATATAGGCCTGCACAGCCGCCAAATAATCGGAGTATTGACACTGCCGGCACTTACCGACAGCCTGGCCGGTGACGGCCGTGTACAAGCTGGTGAGTTCGGTCAGCCCCTCGTCGTAACGGCGGGCCGAAAGGGGCTGCCCGACGTAGGCACTGGCCCGGTCGAGCAGCGCCTGGGTGTAGGCGACACCCACGGCTAGAGGCTAGTGCTCGGCGGCGTGGTCAGCGCGTCGAGGTAAGCAGCCGAGCTTTCGAGTTGCGAGAGTGCACCGGAAATGGGCGCTTCGAAGTACATCGGAAACTTATCCTCCTTGCCGACCAAGGTGCATTTCATTACCTCCGACTCGTCGGCCAGCAGTGTGCCAGTGGTTTCCTCAGCTGTCATCGTCTCATTGCCGAAGCGCTTGAAGAAAACCCGAATCTTGCCGTTGTTGAGCTCTTGGAATACCACCTTGGCATCAGCACCGAGGAAGGCCTCAAGCGCTTCCAGTTCCGTTTGGTTGCTGAAGGTGTACTCCTGAATTAGCGTTTGCTCGACTTCGGTGCTGCCGTTTTCGTTTTGCGTGCCTTTGCTGGCACCGCTGCCTTTCTTAGAGCGGCCCTTGCCGCGAATACCTGTCTCGCCAGTTTCCAGCGCAAAGCCCGAGAGCGCACCGCTGGCGGCCTTGGTTTGGGCCCCAGTAAATTGGTCGAGTTGAAAAACCCAGCTACGGCGGTTAATGCCGCCCGAGGTCGGGCACTTGCGCGACGAAAGATTGTCGCCGAGTCGTTTGCAAATGGTGAGCAAGTCTGCCATAAAATTCTGAGGGGTGTAATGGCCCCCGGTCCTTTCCAAGCCGGGGGCAGATTCACAGGAATAGGATAGCAGCCCGATTAGATGGCGTAGCTCACCAAGATGTCGTAGGCAAAGCCTGCACCCAGGCGGAAAAGCACCCGCCACCAATTGATGCGGGTCCGCGCCTCATACTTGAACTCGGCCGTAGTCACATCCGATTCCAGGTCGGTGGCCCAGATGAGGTTGCGCGGCACCGTGAATAGGGCCAGGTGGGGCGAGGTGCCGTTGGGGAAATCAGCCTTGATGTACTGCTCCCACAGCTTCAATTGCTTGATTTCGTGGCCGTCGAAGGTTACTTTCTTGCTGTTCTTGTCGTACTCGAACTTGCTTTTATCCTCGGGAATCACCGTCTGGGCCCGGTTTTTGGCCAGGCGGTAGAGGCTCTTGCTGAGGTAAAAAGCTTTTTGCTCATCGTCGATGTCTTGCAACTCGTCGCTACCGTTGTCGATGAGGTCTTCGAGCAGCGCGTCGATGTGCGACGGGTTGGCTTCGAGGTCGGCGAAGTTGATGGCCGCGCCCCGGTACATACCGTTGGCGGCCGTGCTGCCGGCTACCGGGTTTTTGGTGAGCAACTTTTTGCGCAGGCCGTCGGTCTGGTTGTAGTTGCGGTCAGTGCTCGTTTTATCGCCCAGCATCCAGATGCGCAGCGCGTCGCGGTATACCACGGGCGATACCTGCTCATTGAGCGCCAGGTCGAGCAAGTCGCCGATGAGGCCCAACTGGGTTTCGTTGAGCTTGGCTACGCCGCCTTCGAGGTAGACGCGCACCAAGGCCTCAATCTGCGTACCCGTCAGGTCCGAGTCGCTGGCGTGGCCGGCGGCCAGCATGTTTTGCAGGATGGTGCCCTCGAACGTCTCGGCGCAATCCTCGTCCTGGGCCATGAGCTTATCCACCGAGATTTCGTTGGTAGTCCAGCTGGCTAGCTTGCCGGTGGGCACGAAGTCGCCGCAGCCAGTGTCGCGGACGGTCACCTTGTCTTTAGCCAACAGACCCGCCAGTAGCACGCTGGTTTTGATGTTCTCAATAATGCGGAAGCCGAGCTCCTCTAGGGTTTGCACCTTGCGGGCGGGCTGCGCTACCACCGAAACCGGCGGCTTATAGGCGGGGGTATTTTCGAAAAAAGGCATAGAACGAATGCAGAAAAGAGGTGAGAACTAGCGGGGTCTATGGCCTACATCGTGGCGTGGTGGGTAGCCTTGGGCTTGGGCGTTTTGCCTTCAGCACCTTGAGCCGCAGCAGCCCGGGGCCGGGGCGTGGGCGGCACAGCCTTGTTGAAGGCGGCCTGCATATCATCCATGCGCTTGGTGATGGGAGCCAGCGCGGCAGTGATGACGGCAGTGATGGCGGCGGTATCAGCGGGGGCAGCGGCCTCGGCAACGGTGTCAGTGATTTCCGTCACGATGCCAGCGGCAATCGTCACGTCGCGGCCGTCCTCGGTTTCGTAGGTGCCATCTGCGGTGGCCACGCTCAATGCCTCGTCATTGAAAACGGCCGAGTCAACGGCTAGCTCGCCATCGGTGAAGAGGCTGCCATCGCCGTTGGCCAGCACGGTTTCTACTACCTCCGCCGTGGGCTCTGCGACTTCAGCGGCATCGCCTTCCATCTTGATAGTGACGCCAAGCGACTTGGCCAGGGCGGCCACGGCCTGCTGGTTGGCGTTGAGCGCGGTGGTTTTGGCAGCGGGCTTAGCGCCAGCAGCGGGGCGGCGGGCAACAGCAGCGCCGGCCGTGGTTTCTTTTTTAGCCATAGGGCGGGGAGTTGGGGCGGGCTGAGCCGCGTTTTTAGCTTTAGGTTTGGGCACCGCAGCGCGCACGGCGGCCCGCTTATCAGCGCGGGCTACGTGGCCGGCGTACTTCGCACGGCGGGCGCTGGCCTGGGCGTCAGTGAGCACCGGGGCGGCCTTGGGGGCGATGGGCAGTACTTTGGTGACGAGGCCAGCGGCCAGCGCTTCGGCGGCCGTGAAGAAGGTGTCCTTGCTCATCCACTCCTCGACCACTTCCACCGGCTGGCCAGTGCGAGCTACGTAGATGTCGCGTAGCGTCTGGTGCGTGTCCGTGAGCCACTTCAGACCCGACTGCATATCGGCCACCGTGCCCTCGGTGCCGCCGCTGGGGCCGTGCACCATGATGCTGGCGCTGGCGTCGATTTCGCACGTATCGCCAGCCAGCATCAGGATGGTGGCCATGCTACCGGCAAAACTCAGGATGCGGGTTCGGATGGGAATGCCCAGCCCCTGCACGTAGTTGTAGATGTCGGTGCCCTCTAGCGTCGAGCCGCCGAAGCAGGTGCCAATCTCAAAGCATAGGCTATCGACTACCTGGCCCGCATACTCGGCATATTCCACGAACATGCGCACATCGGCGGCGCTGGTGGCCATCTCGAACTCGTACGTGTCCCAGTTAAACGAGGACTCGCCGATATATTTTTCCAGACGGATTACGAGCTCAGCCATTGGTGTAGGCGCAGATTTAGGCGCTGCGCAACAAAGGTTTTACCTGCGCTTGGGGGCAGGCAAAAAGTGCCGGAACTTCACCGGAACAACGCCGGCAAACAGCCGGGATTATTTTTTATGGAAGTCAATCCGCTGCCCGCCGTGGCTAAAAAACTCAAGCAACAGGCCCAGGCCGAGGGCCTGACGCTGAATGCCTACCTCACCCCGTTCCTCAACGACATCGCGGCTGGCCGCCTGGTGCGCGTGCCACACTACCCGCCGGCCGCTGGGCAGCAGAAGGCGGCATAGTATCTTGGCAGCATGAAGCAACTTCTACCCCTCGCCCTCATGGGTTTAGCCCTGGCTAGCTGCTCGGGCGGCGCTACCGAAAAGCCCGCCACTGCCGCACCTGCTGCTGACCCCACACACACGGCTGTGATTACATTCCTGAAAAAGAATCTCGACGACCCAGCCAGCTATCAGCCAGCACGGTGGGGTAAGCAGCGAGCTTGGCGGAAAGATGATGCCAATGCGATTGACCTAGATAGCATTAAGGCGCGGGCTACGATATTTTTCGAGTTGTTGAAAACTGAAAAAGTAGCCGCAGTTGCTAGTCAAAAGCAATTCGATGAGACAGTAGCATCCTTGAAGCAATTACAAGATAGTCAGGACTCCCTCATTCATACAGTTGACACGACGCGTATCGGCACAGTACTGACCCATGCCTACCGGGCTAAAAACAAGATGGGCGCCCTCCAATTGGATAGCGCCCAGTTTATTGTTTACACCAATGGCACGGTTAAGCGGTTCTAGGCGTTGGCCTTGCGCTGCGTAAATTCGTCGCGGGTAGTTGCCGCTTTGAAATCTGACCACCTTGTAACCGGCGGGCTCTGCCGTAGTGCCTTGGCTGTCGCTTGGGCCAGGCGCTCGTAGTCGATGGGTGGCCCAGCCTGGCCCCGTAGTTGGTCAAACGCCTGCACCTGGCTGAGCCCGCCCAGCGCCATGCGGGGCACCGGGAAGTTGGTGACGAGCGGCCGGCCACCGGCCAGCTGATTGACCGTGCTGGCCAGACTGAGCAGTAATGGATTGCGCGAAACGTTCGCGGTAAGCACTGGCTCGTTTCCCTCAATCTCAATGCCTGCCGGGCGCCCGCGGTGGTAGAGCGGGATGCCGCCTTGCCGGTGGGATGGGCCCTGGGCCACGCCTCCACCATCTACCCGGGCCAGGCCGCCCTGCTCCAGTGCAACGATGGTAGCCACGCCCACAGCAGCCTGGGCGTAAGCCAGCGCGTTGTGCGTAGCCAGGTAGGCCGTAGCCAGGGCAGGCCCGACAAACGGAATAGCGCCCAGCTCCGCAGATGCCAGCGTATTGAGGCTGAGCGTCTTTTGCAGGTTGATGGCGATTTCTGCGAGCGCCGCCACCTTGCGAAAAGTGAGAGCGGCCTCCGAGGCCGCGGCCTCTTGTCCGAAGAGGCCGATAATTGCTTCGGTACCCTGCTTAAACGATTGCACGGTAGTTTCCCGAATTTCCTGCTTGGCCTCCTCAGTGCGTTTCACGTCAGCTGTGTGCTGGCGGGCGGCCTCAATCTCATTGGTTTCCGCCTGCTTTCGGTTGGCCGTATTGTCCTGCTGATAGTCGGCATTAATGACCGTCAGCGCGTCAGTGCCCGCTTTGGCCACGGCCGCCAGCCGGCGCTGATACTCGCGTTCCTGAATCAGATTTTGGGCGTAGTCGCGCTCGACGAGGGTACGCTTATTTTCCAGGTAGTCATTTAGCTGTCGCACGGTATCAGCGTATTCCAGATTCCGCTGCTGGCTGGCGGCGGCGGCATTTATCTTGGCGGCCGCTGCGGTGTTATCGGCGTTGGCAGCGAGGCCCGCCAGGGCTAGGCTACGCTGCTGCTCAATCTGCTCAGCTTGCAGTCGCAGGGCCTCGACGCTGCCGGTTTGCTGAGTCGATAATTGGGCGGCCGTCTCGTCGAGCTGGGCAACCAAGGCAGCTTGCAGGCGGCGGCGATTAAAGTCCAGTGAAAGCGCAAGTGAGTCCTGCTCGTATTTGAGGTCAATAACTTTCTTGGCCGATACGGTAAGGTTTTTTACCGTTAGCTCAGCCTGATAGCCATTGCGAAGGCGCCGTTGCAAAATATTCAGTTCCTCATCGCTATTTGCTTGCACCTGTGCCAGTTGCCGCGTGAGCATCTGCGACTCTATAGCCAGCCCGTCGCGCCGCACCTGTAGTCGCGCTTCGGCCGCTTGGTCAGCTAACTGTTTTGCTTTTTGCGCGGCCGATTTTTCATCAGCAGCTTCCTGCTGAAGTAGGGCACTACGCCGGTTTTGGATAGACTGCTGCAAGCTGGCCGACTCGCCAGCTAGATTAATCACCGCCGCCTGGGCCTGGGCTACTTTGTCGCGCAGCTCATCCGACGTTTTGCCACTGCGCTCTGCCTCGTCGTTTTCCAACTTGGCGATGCGTAGGCGTTCCGTGGCCTGCGCGATAGTGGTTTGCAGGTTAGCTTTTTCCAGCGAGCCAGCTTTATCGAGGTTGGCGAGGCGCTGCTGCTCGGCTAAGGTGCGGTCTTTGGCCGAGAGGATAAGCTTGTCAATTAGGTTTTTATTCTCTGCCAGCGTCGTTAGCGAGGCACGCTCTGAGTCTTCCAGCGCGTCATTGGCCCGGCTAATGCCATAGGCTGCATCGGCTGCCCGCTTGGCTTCCTCAGCAAATGCCTTGGTCTTGCCAATGACATTCTCCACACCTGTAGCATACTGAAGCACACCGTTAGTTGCCTCTTTGAAGTTGCCTGACTTGAGTGCATTGAAAATCGCGCCAATGGCTTTTACTCGATTTACTACTTGGTCTTCGATGAAACTGAGTAGGTCCTGAGCCGACGCCTTCGGGTCGGTAAATAGTTTTACCAAACCTTTACCCAGCCCGATGGCTACGCTCTCCAGCACGGAAAACCCGCCCTTCAAAAAAGCCAGGCCAGCAGCCAAATCCTCAGCACCCTCATCTGTCTTGGTGAAGTACTCATAGAGCGCACCCAGCGCCAAAATAAGCAGGCCAATACCCGTGCCAGCAATAGCGCCCTTTAGCCCAGTGAACCCGCCTTTGGCTAAGTCGATGCCTTGCTTAGCCTGGGCAAACCGCTGTTTCAAGTTCGCGACCTGACCACCAAAAGCACCGGTGGTGCTATCAAGTTCCAAGATGGTATCGGTCACACCCTTTACCTCTGTAGGCACCTGCTGTATTTGCTTACTAGCCCCAGCAATTTTAAACCCGATTTGGTTGAACGCTTCAGAGCCTTCTGCTACTTCGCGTTGCTCTTTTTCTAGCTGCACTAACGCCTGCGTGGTGGGCCGGATAGCCTCGCCATACTGCTGCACGAAGTTGGTAGTTTCCTGGTAGCTCTTGCCTTCAGCCGCACCCGCCTGCGCAATCTGCTGCTTGAAGCCAATCACCGCTCGGTCAGCCTGAGTTGCCTGCTCAGCTGTGAGTTGCCCTGACTTTTGCACTTCCTGCACCTTAATCAGTTGCTGCGTCAGGCTTTTAAGGTCGGCCTTGGGATAGTTGCCAATTGACCTAAAAAACTGGTCGAGGCTGCCAGCATCGGTTTCTTTGAGCTGCCCGCGTAGGTCGCGTACTACGGCGCTGAGTGCCTGCGTGGCCTCGGTACCGTCGGTGCCGCTCTCAGCCAGACCGCGAAATTGCCGTTGAGCTAACGTAAGCTGAGCCTGTAATTGGTCGTAGCTACCCGCCGTACCATTGACGGCGTCGCGGTAGAGCTGGATGTTTTTAGTTTGGGCTGCATACTCCCCACGCTGACCTTTTAGCTGCGTGGAAAGAGCTACGTTTTGTTTAGCGTATTCCTCATCCGTTAGCAGGTTGGCCCGCCGCTCAGCTTTGAGCGCGGCCTGGGCCTTAGTAGTCTGCTCAATTTGAAGGGTGAGTTCCTGTAGCTTTTTCTCTGTGCCAGCCTCATCTAATTGGACGCGCAGGATAACAGTATTTTCGGGACCGGGCATAAGCTAAGAATGAATATCTTGGCCAAAGCTACCTATATCAAATAGAGCCCCCAAGTTTGGTCAACACCTATGTTGCACAGCGCCCAAGCAGGGCTACAGCTTTGCCTTTAGCGAGTCTGGCAAGCCTAGGGCAGCGGCGGGCAAATAACCGCGCTTGCCGCTTCGTAACGTCACCTGCACATTACCCGCTATCGGAATCATGGGCAACGTCAGGCCTACCGTATCGCCTGGCTGCACTGTGCCCTGTGATACGCCCGTATTTTTCACATCTGCGTGGGCAACAACTAGTACTGGGCAAGGGAATTTATTTGTTCCACAGGCGCCTAGTGAAAGAGCAGTAACTAGGGATAAGGCGAGTAGCATTCTTTTCATGCCCGAAATCTACTAAATATTTTGTTGCACAAAGCTGTGTCACAAGACTAGGCAGCCCCCCCCCGGCGGCGCGCAGCGCGGGAGCTTCGGCTTTTAAAGGGCTGTGCTGGCGGGTGCGCCCACGCCTACGAAAAAGCCCCGGCCGGGGGGGCGCGGGGCTAGTGGGCAGTTAGAGTGGGAAAATAGACAGGATTTCTTCGCAGCTTGAGAAGCATTCAAATTGTCCAGCGAAAGGCTTTGCGGGTCGATATTTGATAGTTGAGAATTTTTTTTTGATTACCTTCTCAAAATCATAAACAAAGCCAGCATCGCTAGTTTCAAACACCTTTATTATATTGTATAAGTAAGGCATGTTATAGCGGGTAAATCTCGCAGCAACAGAACGAAAGGTTATTCCTACTTTATAAAATGTCTCTGTATTATCAAAGCATTTTATTAAGTAAATCTTTGCAGTTTTGCCAGTTGCTTTTGCTATCCACTCCTTGCGTGTCCAGGTGGCATTGGCTGGCCCATTGCAATCAGGGCAGCCACATCCTGATAAATGGCTTGATGCTTCCTGCAAAAATGCGCCATGATGAGGGCAAACAATAGTCAACTTTTGTTTTGCACCATTATAGTTCGCTTGGGTGTAATCATACAAAAGGCCATGGCAGGCACGAGCCTTTTGAATAAAAGATTCAGTGTTTAACGGATGAAGGCCAGAGCAATAGCTACAGCCTTTTCCGGCCAAATGATTATGAGGCTTCTGCTCAAATAAGCCATGTACACGACAAAGAATTTTTACTTTAATTTTGCTATTCCGATAATTGGTTTGCGAATAATCATACCGCTCTCCATGCACAGCAATAGCGCGTTCAATAAACTCCTGCGCTATGCTGGCAGACTCGGCAACCCCTCTTGCAACCCTTGCGCATACCGGGCAGCCTTGCCCCTGCATGTGGCTAGTAGCTTGTTGATAAAACTCGCCGTGTTCTGGGCAAATAATTTTAACTTTAATCTTGCCGTGAATATATTCTACTTGTGAGTAGTCGTATCTCTGGCCGTGTCGAGTGTGGGCCGCATTTACGAAAGAAGCCGTGTCTAATATCTTGCTTTTAGATAACTTATTGTTAGCGCATTTCTTACAGCCCCTGCCTGAAAGATGCATATTTGCGACCTGCAAAAATGCGCCATGTTGAGGGCAAAGAATAGTCAACTTTTGTGGCTGGGGCACATACACCACCCGCGAATAGTCGTACTTATCGCCATGAACGGCTGCGGCCTTCGCCAAAAATTCCGCTTGTGTTAGCTGCTTTCCCATCGTCTTACTTAGTTAACATTCAGTTTAAACCACGCCCGCCACTTGTTGCCCAGCGGCCGAACAAACACCCGCCCCGTAACGGGGTGCTTCACATACACCACCACGGCGGCCCGCTCGCGCTCCCGCGCCTTTTCTAGCTTGCTCTTAGCCATCATATCAGGGTTTCCGTATTCTTTAAAAAGAAGGTGTCGGCAGGCAGCGCCGCCAGTAAGGCCGTGGCTTGCGAGTAGCACTCGGTAAAGCCCGCGAAGCTGGCGGCGGGCGCGTAGGACAGGGCCGCGAAGCGAGCATGAAGCGCTTGCTCCAAGTCGTACACCTTGCCCGCGTTGTAGCTGCTATACCGCGCCACGGTGCGCCACTTATAGGCCGACTTGAGGCGGCTAAAGCGTTGGGCTAGCGAGAAGGTGATGCCCAGTTTAAAAAACACCTCATCGGCTGAATAGACCTTAATCACATACAGCACGGCTTTGCGGCCCCGCTGCTGGCTTACCCAGGCAGCCCGGCCCACGCCAGCCCCACCGCCTCGGGCGGGGCTGGGTGTTAAGGTTGCCCTGCTCACAGGGCCGTTACTTCTACACTACCATAGTAAGCCAGGGCATAGAGCACGTAGCCGGGGTGGGGCCAAAGCCAGGGGGCCATTGCCTCGCGCCCATCGGCCCAGCACAGGGTCAGGCGCACGCCGTAGCGGTCCAGTTCTTCGCTCTCTTCTAGCTCCGTCAGGCGGCCATAGGCGATGAACTCCCCGCCCTTGGTAAGTAAGACGTACACCTTACCCACCACCAGCTTGCACTTGCAGCTCACCGGCCGCAGCACCACCTGCGTATGCTTGGGGAAGAACGGGGCCATCCGCGCATCAGGAAAGCGGAAGGACACCAAGCCCTTGCAGCGAGTAACTAGCTCGGCTTCGCTCAAGCCCTGCATCGTGTAGTTGAACCAGGGCAAGCCCAGTTCGGGGCGAAAGCCCGTAGGATTAGGAAACTGGCTCATAGCTGGCCCTCCCCCGGATACGACACGTAGTGCGTTACCTCGCGCACGTCCCATACAGCTTCCTGCTCAGTGTCGCGCAGCAGCCAAATCGTGCGGTTGGCATCGACTGGGCGGGGGTTGTCGGCCGCTACTTCCAGGTAGTTACCGCCAATCTTAACCAAGCGGCCGATGGTCATGGCCTGCTCCCCCGTTTCGCTATCGCTGTATTGGTAGGTGTAGACCTTGCCCAGCACCAGGTTCGCTTTCTCAAAGACGGGCACCAGCATCACGCCCGTATGGGCCGGGAAGCGCGGGGCCATGCGCTCGCCCTCCACCCAGGCGGTAAAGGGCAGCATGGGCTGGCCTCGGTAGTCCAGCGGCGGGTTATCGCGTAGGGCTTCCGTCCACCAGGGCAAGCCGGGCTCGCGCCAGTAGGCGGCCTCATTGGGGAAGTAGCCAAAGCAGTGGCTAGGGTAGCCGCGCTCGGCGGCTACCTGTTCCAGATTCGTTGCCATAACTTGACTAGGGGCTAGGCAGCTTTGGCGTGAGATACTTTACCAGCTTGGCGGCTCCACCCGTCAGGCGGGGCCTGCTCTCCGCTACGGCCCAGCACCTTCGCCCACAGGCGGGCAATGGTGGTTTTAGCTTGGGCCTCGGTCAGCCGGTCGAGGTCGAGCAGCACGGCCGTTTTTTCAGCGCGGGTAATTTCGTGGCGGTTGGTCAGGCGGATGATTTCCTCCTTCTGCTCAGCCTTGGCGTAGATGATAGGGGCCGTTACCGGCTTCTGTTCTTCGCGCTGGGCAATCTCCCGAACGGTGTTGCGGTACCACTTCTGGAGGGTAGCCAAGTCCTGACAGGCCAGCGTACGCTGCATGGCCGTGTCGTATTCTTCCGTCGTGATAACGGGGCAGCCCACGAGCATATCCATAATGGCGCGGCGGTGGGCGACGAGTTGGGCGGCGGCCGTTGAAGCGACTGCCTGCCCGGTTACATGAGTTGTCATGTACTTTTGTGGGGTGTATGGGTTTTCACTGACCCACCTAGTAGCCCTGTTTCCGCAGGTGCTATATCGGAAGCCGCCCCTGCAAGGGCGGCTTCTTTGCGTTGCTACTAGATAGGCTGCTCCGTTTGAGCATTACAAATATACAAGAAAAATTCTTGTATACAAGCTTTTTTCTTGTATAAATCTTGCTGTATTTTTGCGATATGAAAACATCTAGCAGTGCCAACCGCAAGCCTCAAGTGAGTCTCGCCCTTGACCCAGAGGACAAAGAGTTTATAGAGCAAGTGGCTAAGGCTCGTGGCCTGAGCATGACGGCACTACTGCGCACTCTAGCCTACGACGAGGGCCGCCGCCTAGGCATTGAGACACCCAAGAAATAGGCTGACTGATATACTGTCGGTCAGGCTCTTGTTGCCCTCCTTCAGGCTTGGGTGTATGAGCGATTTACATGCTGGGGATACTCCCAGCTAGTCCTAATTGTTACCGAACTCGTCTTTTGAGGTTCGAGGTATACCTACACCCATTACCCCATTTGTTACCTCGTCACTCATGCGTACTTAAGGCTAGTGAGAGGAAGTTGTTACAGCCTGCCTACGCTGGCCGTTCGGGCAGTGAGTAGCTTCGAGACGTGAAAAAAGTTTACGCACTTACCCTGCTATCTATCGCGGCCTGCGCCTTTACGTCGTCTGCCTGGCAACCTTTCGCTCTCGACCAACGAGTAACTGTTAAGTTGCCCCATCAACCGCACCTTGTGGAGGCCCGGGACCTGCCCCAGGGCTACGCAGTCCGTGCGCAGGTCTGGCGCTTATTTACTAAGACGGGAGATTACGAATTAACGCGCACGGTGTCCACCACTAAGCACTTTGCCGCACGGGACACAACGCACTACGCCTATTTGGTGGCCCTGCTGCGGAAATCGGGGGCGCATGATATAGTCTCGCGTCGTTTTACAGTAGCTGGCATAGAGGGGCGGGAGATTACGTACTACACAACCCACTCTACCCCAACCTACATTCGCTGCTTCTCACTAGATTCTGTCCGCTATGCCGCAGCCTTCGTTCCTGAACGGGAGCTTGGCCCAACAAGCACTATCACTGCGCAGCGCCGCGACGAATTCTTTACGTCCATCACAGTAAAGCCCTAGCCCGCCGCCTGGGCGTAAAACAAGCCTTACACTTCCTATACCTTCGCGGGCATGAAACATCTTCTACTCGCCGGGCTACTGGCCGTGGGTCTTACTAGTTGCGGAGAATCAGGCACTCATCCTGCTAAAACAGTCGTTACCGAATACAAGCAGGAGGATAGCCCGCAGGCGCTCTCCCAGTTCGTGCGTAGTGCCGTGCCCGCGCCCCGCGTACCAATAGTATATTTCTACGCCGATTGGTGTGGGCCGTGCCGCCGCTTTCGAGAGGCGCTGCCTAGTGAGCAGGTGGACGGAGCGCTTCAGCGAGCCACGCTAATTAAAGTCAATGTGGATAGCTGCCAAGAATTGGCTGCCTACTATCACGTTACCGCCGTGCCGACGTTCGTGAAAGTAGATGCACAAGGCAGGCCAGTAGCGGCCATTACTAGCGACAAGTGGAGCGAAGACGAGCCAGCGAACATTGCCCCAGTTATAGCAAAGCTGGCAAATACTACTGTCTACGATTTGAAGTAATAGCTTACTGAAAAGCTAGCCTAACCCGCAACTCACCCGCCATAACCGGGTAGTCATATCAGTTAAACAATCATTAAATATTTAATTTGAATTTGTCATTCGACTTTTAGTCCCAATATCATGCCTTTAGATGAATCTTTCCACGAATCTGCGGATTCGACTCAGCAAGTAATTTATGATTTCGCTGAGGCCATAATTGGCATCTACCAAGCGGAGGGACTTACCTCCGTGTCTGGACTTCACAAAGAGTATATGTTAGCAGGTAGGCCGCTGCTAACATGGCATAATGAAGTCACAAGAAGGTGTGCGATAGAGCATAATGGGCATTTTTACTATATGAAAAATATTGATGACATAGCTTTTTGCTCAGATTCACTTCTGTATTTTACAGCTCATCTTTTCTTATATAGACCCTATATAAATAGTCTTACCAGAGATGCTTTCCCGGCCTATGGAAGAACATTGTATCCGAACTTGCAAAACCTAGAGGGGAAGCGATACAGTATGTATCTAGATGTTGTAAGCCAAGCAGCATATAACTACTGGGACAGGATAGGCGACTTGATAGCTTCATTCTTTCCTGGAGTACTTAAGCCACAGAGCATATTTTTCCCATCAGCTATAAGCATCATTCCTTCTCAGTTTCATAGTAGCCCTAATTATCAATGGCTTAGAAATTTTGCAGAGAATGAATACAAGGAAATGAATGGGCTAAGAAAAGATATAGTTCACTATCATACGTCTGATACCAACTTTAAATATGAGCACTTAGAAAGAGCGAGTACTAATGCAGAGACAGAGGCTCATGAGATGCAACAGAAAAGGGAAGGAATGGCCGATTTTTATAAACAACATATCTCCGTTACGATAGAAGGCTTAGAGAAAACCTTACTCTTACTGGGAGAAATTGATGCCGCCTTATATTCTCACATACAATAATCAAAAGCCCCGCGCTCTCCCCAAGAGCCGGGGCTTCTTGTTACTACCTTGCCCAATGCTCACCGTTTCCTGGCATCCCTACGACAGCATCACCCCGCAGCACGTCGGCTACAACTTGAGCGACTTCGACAGCTCAGAGGAAGGGGCCGCCGACTGGCCAGCGTACGTAAGGCAGTATCCGGCCGAGTGGCACCCGCACCTAGAAGCGGTGCGGCAATCCATCATCAAGCAGGGTATTTGGGCGGGCGGCGACTGGCACCAGGAGAGCCCGCACGGTATGCCGGTGGTGAGCAGCGGCCACTACTGGAGTAGCACCTGGCGAGATTGGGGTGAACTGCTGGCGGCTGTGTGGAATACCGAGTTGAGCGAGAAGTTCACGTCCATGGATTTTTACATCAGCGGCCACCGTCTACCCTCAAAGCCCCCAACTCTACCGCCCATGTCGTAGTTCTGGCTTTTAACGCTGGGAAGGGTACCCCGTGAGTGCAGAAGCTCAGCTCGCAAGGCTGGGCTTTTTCGTGCCTGGCTGTTATTATTGGGTGACTTACTATCCCACTCACCATGCCTGTCAACCCCCTCTCCCCCCGTTATATACACCCCGCCTACGACCGGCCCACTAAGTTTGGCATCAACGGTGTCTGCGTCCTGGAATCGTTGCGGCCTGGGGACAAGAAAACAGGCACTGAGCTAGCACGGTGGCTAAAGTTGCGCGGGCTACAACTGGATATGTATGTCGAACATATTCCGCTGACCTCTAAGAAAAGCCTTGTTAAGCACCTCAATGCTATCGCCAACGAGGCAAAAGCCGGACTTGTACCCGTCCTTCACTTTGAACTTCATGGCAACGAGAAAGGCGTACACGTTGGGCAGGATATGGTTTCATGGGAGAGTCTGCTCAACCTGCTGCGAATTATCAATGCGACTTGTGGGCACAATCTGCTAGTTAGCTTCGCCGCGTGCCAAGCCTTCTACATCTATCCTGAAATTGACATTCAAAAGCCAGCCCCATTTTTCGGCGTAGTGGGTTGTCTGAATACTGTTTCGACAGCCAACGTGGAGGTTGGCTTTCAAGCCTTCTTTGAGGAGTTATTTACCAGTTACGAGGTGAGCAACGCATTGCTAGCCCTCAATGACGCTATCAACGACCCACAAGAACGTTTCACAGGTGAAGTTGCCCAGACACTATTTGAGGGGGTGTGGCTGATGATGCACGACGAATGGGCAGACCCTGAATCTCGTCAAGGACACATACACTCTTTCATGGCCCAGGCGCTGCACAACATCAGCATTCGGCAGAACACCACACTGCCCGAACTCCGTCGCTTCATTGAACATGAACGAAGTGAGCCGGAAATGGCGAAGCGAAAAAAGGAAGCGCTGGATTACTTCTTGTTCCGTGGCCCTAAACCTAGTTGGTATAGTGCTACTAACAGCCAGCAGTTACTTCCTTAATCGCACCCACCCCACGGCCTACCCCGCAACACACCCGCCACAACCGGGGCGGGGGAATGTGCTTTTTTATAAAAAAGCCAGCCAAATCCGACTTATCCATCCACTATTTCCTACCTTACCACAGTAAATCAGTCCGCATCTATCCAATGGCACAACTTGACATTATTGCTACCTCTTCTGGTACCCTGCCAGAAGGTTCTAATTTGTACACCTCAGTTCAACGCCTTGTGACAATCGTAACTGCTAGTGACGGCTCGGCTCGACTGAGAGCATACATAGGTGAAAGAGAATTTAATAATGGAGCCAGGTTAGGTAATGCTCCCGCCAGTTTGCCAGCCTATAAAGATTATCCAGATATGGTTGCTTTCTTACAAGATTGGCCTACAATTGATGCTGACCCTATACAAGTGAGGACTTATAAAGAATCGGTCTAGCCCACTTACCAACGTCTAAACACGTCCACCCGCCCTTTCGCGCCGTACGGCCCGGCCCCCGGTGCGACTAGGGATGCTGGGTGGGGTGCCCCGCAGGTGCAGAAGCCCAGTCCCTAAAGCTG
>Ga0268353_100053_pt1 | contig 18499 bp, 14 predicted proteins | sample G5R2_NF_18SEP201_FD_190168 | JGI IMG/M metagenome (GOLD analysis project Ga0268353, IMG submission 190168) | Phyllosphere microbial comminities from switchgrass, GLBRC, Michigan, United States - G5R2_NF_18SEP2017_LD1 | ecosystem: Host-associated > Plants > Phyllosphere > Phylloplane/Leaf | place... | reverse complement strand
GGGCGACCGCAAGCTGCAAGACAACTGGCGCACGACCCTCACGGCCAGCAGCTCGCCCAACGCCCCGCAAAACGGCGGCGCGCCCGTCAGCATCACCGGCAACGACCAGACCCGCGTCAACGGCGACGCTACCGGGGCCAGCCCGGCCTCGCCCGCCGCCCCCGTTGACCCGCTAGCCGCCCAAAATGCCTTGGTAACCAATTACCGCCAGAACCTGCCCACCACGCCGGGCCAGCTCGAAGCCTCTGACAAGCAGATAGAAAACGCTATGTACGAGCTAGGTGGCATCTATAAAGAATTGCTTAAGGAGAAGCAGCGCGGCTACGAGACGTACGCCGGCCAGGTGGAGCGCTACCCACGCGGCGCTCATGCCCCCGACGCCGACTACCTGCTCTACCTTTACTATAAAGACCTGCCCGACCCGGCCAAGGCCGCGCAGTACGCCGCCGCTTTGCAGCGTGAGTTTCCAACCTCTACCTACGCTAAGCTCATCGCCGACCCCCTTTACCGCGAGCACGAGCGCGCCCTGCACAACGCCGTGGCAACTCGCCTCGATTCGGCTTTTACGCTGTATAAAGACCAGTATTTTACCCGCGCTAAGGCGGCCGTGGCGCGCCTTGAAAAGCAATACCCCAAGAGTGACCTCACCGACCGGGTAGCCTACCTGAAGCTGCTGCTAGCCATTCGCACGCAGCCGCCAGTAGCGGTGCGTGCCTCGGTGGCGCAGTTTGCCAAAGACTATCCCGACAGCCCGCTCGTACCGCAGGCCCAAGCCCTGACCGGCGCCTTCCAAAAGGCTGAAGCCGGGCAGCTCACCGGCGCGCTAGCCTCTACCGAAAAGCCCGTGGTGTCGCAGTTCCGGCCTGGCGAGGTCGAGAACCGGATGCGCATTCTGTATGCCGAGGATGAGTCGCCCTACAAGCCACTGGCTCCTGCTCCGGCGCCAACTCCTGCCCCCATTGCACCCGCCGCTGGCTCCAATGCCACCAACGTGCCGGCCGCCCCGGCAAGCCCAACTAGCCCCAATGCCAACACCAAGGCAGCCAACGTGCCGGCTGCCCCAACTACCACGGCCAACGGCAAGCCGACTACTGCGCCCGCCGGGCCACCAGCGGGCGCGCCGGCTCCTGCCACGCCCACGCCAGCCAGCCCCGAGCCGGCCGTCCCCGCTGCCCCAGCCGTAGCCTATGCTACGCAGCTGAGTGCAGCCCACGCCGTAGTGCTCGTGTACCCCAAGGGCACCGCGCCCACCGCCGACCTCACCAGCCAGCTCACTACGTACAACGGCAAGTTTTACCGGGCTAACAACTTGGCAGTGCAGCCGGCGCAGCCGCTCGGCGCCGACCAGGAAATGGTGGTGGTCCGGTCTTTGCCGGGCGCCAAGGTGGCCCAAAGCTATGTCACCAAGCTGCGCGGGCCACAGTCGCCGTTGGCCCGCCTACGCGGCCAAGGTTACCAGGCGCTCGTCATCAGCCTAGCTAATCTTACGCTGCTCCAGGAAGCCGGGGGCGACCTCGCCGGCTACCAACAATTTTACCAGAAGGTTTACCAATAGGCGAATCGGGAATTAAGCCGTAAGGTGGGCAGCCGGCGCTTGTTGTACCGCCCACGCTGCCGCTTTCTTTCCGCTTCCCCGCTTACTTAAAATGCCTACTTCCCATTCCTCCCCGGCCCGTTCCAATCCGCCTGTTCGCCGGGGACCACCACCACCCCGCAAGGGACGCTTCGAGGCCTTCACGCGCACCATGTGGGTGCTGTTTGTAGGGGGTACGCTGGCTACGCTGCTCTACGTAGGCGCGGTGAGTATCAACTTTATGAACCTGTTTGGGCGAATGCCCAACCTCAAGACGCTCGAAAACCCCAAGAGCGAGCTGGCTTCCGAAATCTACTCGGCCGATGGCGTGCTGCTGGGCAAGTACTTCCGCGAAAACCGTACGCCGGTTGACTATAAAGACTTGCCGCAGAACGTAATTGACGCGCTTATCGCCACCGAGGACGTACGCTTTGAGGAGCATTCGGGCATTGACTTCAAGAGCATCATGCGGGCCGTGGCGGGCCTGGGCCGCAGCGGCGGCGGCTCTACGCTGAGCCAACAGGTAGCCAAGGTGCTATTCAAAACCCGCCCGGGCGAGGAAAGCAACCTTAACGACGGCTCCCTCAACGGCCCCGGCAAGCTGGGCCTGCTCATCACCAAAACCAAGGAATGGCTGCTGGCCATCCGCCTGGAGCGCAACTACACGAAGCGCGAAATCATGCGGATGTACCTCAACACCGTGGATTACGGCTCCAATGCCTTCGGTATTAATACGGCCGCCAAGACGTTTTTCAACAAGAACCCCAAGCAGTTGACCACTGCCGAGTCGGCCACACTGGTGGGCATCGTAAACGCGCCTTCGCGCTTCAGCCCCGTGCTGCACCCCGTGCGCTCTAAGCGCCGTCGCAACTGGGTGCTTCAGCAAATGACGAAGGCTGGCTACCTGCCAATGGCCCAGATGGTGAAGGATACCGCCCAAGCCATTAAGCTGCACTACAGCGTGGAGAGTTCGGTGCAGGGGCTGGCCCCTTACTTCCGCACCGAAGTAGCTAAGTACCTGCAAGCCTGGGCCAAAGAAACCGACCACGACCTGTATGCCGACGGCCTGAAAATCTACACTACCCTCGACTCACGGATGCAGACCTACGCCGAGAAGGCCGTGGCCGAGCACCTGTCGTTGCAGCAGAAGTGGTTTTCGGCCCACTGGAAGGGCCAGCTGCCTTGGCGCGATGAGAACGGCAAGGTTATCCCACGCTTCCTCGAAACGGCCATGCGCCGCACCCAGCGCTACAAGTCGCTGATGGAGCGCTACGAAGGCAACAAAGATTCGGTGAATTATTACCTCAACCACAAGTACCGGATGCCGGTATTCTCGTGGCAGGGCGAGCAGGAAATGCTCATGTCGCCGATGGACTCGCTGGCTTATTACAAGCGTTACTTGCGCGCCGGCTTCATGGCCGTAAACCCGCTCAACGGCTATGTAAAGGCTTGGGTAGGTGGGCCTAACTACAAGTTTTTCAAGTTTGACCACGTGCGGCAGGGCAAGCGCCAGCCGGGCTCCACGTTTAAGCCTATCGTGTACACGGCGGCCATTGACCAGGGATATTCGCCGTGCTTTCCACGGCCCGACGTGGCTACCACTTTCCCCGGTGCGGCTGGCCGGCCGCCTTACACGCCCCACAACTTTGAGGGCGCGTTTTCGGGCCGCACCTTCACGCTGCGGCAGGCGCTGGCTAGGTCCATGAACTCCATCACGGCCTGGCTGGTGTACAAACTGGGGCCTGAGACGGTGGTAGCTTACGCCAAACGTCTGGGTATCACCTCCCCCATTGACCCAGTGCCCGCCGTGGGCTTCGGCGCCTCCGATTGCAGTATCTACGAACTGTGCGGCGCCTACGGCACCTTCGTAAATAAAGGTGTGTGGACTGCCCCCATCATGGTGACGCGCATTGAGGACAAGAATGGCAACGAGTTGCGCCGCTTCGTGGCTACCACCAAGGAAGCTCTCAGCGAAGAAACCGCCTATGTGATGACCAATATGCTGCAAGCCAGCACTACCGAGCCAGGCGGCACCAGCACCATCCTGCACACCGGTTTCAAGTTCAACACCTCCATCGGGGCCAAAACGGGCACCACTTCCAACTATTCCGACGCGTGGTTTATGGGCATCACCCCCAACCTCGTGTGCGGCATGTGGATAGGCGGCGAAGACCGCAGCATCCACTTCCGCACCGGGGCCTACGGCCAGGGAGCCCGGCTGGCCCTGCCGCTCTACGGCATATTTATGAAGAAGGTGTACGCCGATAAGTCGCTCGATGTGGATACCGGCCCCTTCCCCGCACCCGCCGCGCCACTCACCATCGAACTCGACTGTTCGAAATATTATGGTGCCGGCCAGCGCGACACCATCCCCAGCGACCAGAAGATGGCCCAGCCCAACCTCGACGACCTCGACGACAAGGACATCTAGACCGCAGATTTAACGGATTTGACGGATTTCGCGGATACGCCCACTGCATGGGCTGACTGACTTTTGGGAGGGCAGTGAGGTAGCGACGATTTTGCTCTTTATCTGACGGCAGATGCCGGATGCTCCGGCTACTTTTGCCAGCCGTTGTATGTTCTACCCACGTACCACCCCGTAGGAGTCAGCCAGCCCACGCAGTGGGCGTATCCGCGAAATCCGTTAAATCCGTTAAATCTGCGGTCTATGGCAGCCAAACCCGAACTACAAGAACAGATAAACCGCCTGCCCCACCAGCCCGGCGTATACCGCTACTACGACGACGAGGGTATCATCTACGTGGGCAAGGCCGTGGACCTGCGCAAGCGCGTGAGCAGCTACTTTACCAAGCAGGACCACAACAAGAAGACCCAGCAGCTCGTCAAAAACATTCAGCGCATCGAGTTTACTATCGTCAACTCGGAGTCGGATGCGTTTCTGCTCGAAAACAACCTCATCAAGCAGCACCAGCCCAAGTACAACATCCTGCTCAAGGATGGCAAGACGTACCCCTACCTGCTACTGACCAAAGAGCGCTTTCCACGCCTCATCCCCACCCGCAACAAGCAGCCCGGCGACGGCCAGTACTTCGGCCCCTATGCCCACCAGGGCTCGCTTAACGTACTGCTGGAGCTTATCCGGGCCCTGTATCCGTTGCGTACCTGCACCTACAATCTAAGCCCCGAAAACGTAGCCGCTGGCAAGTTTAAAGTATGCCTCGAATACCACATCGGCAACTGCAAAGGCCCGTGCGAGAATAAGGAAGACGAGGGTACCTACAACCAATACATCCAGCAAATCCGCCAGATACTGGGTGGCGACCTGCGCCTGCCCAAGCAGTATTTCCGCGACAAGATGACGGCTGCCGCCCAGGAAATGCAGTACGAGCTAGCCCATCAGTTCAAGCAAAAGCTGGATAAGCTCGATGATTTCCAGGCCAAGAGCACCGTCGTGAGCGCCACGCTTACCAACATCGACGTCTTTGCCATCGCTTCCAATGAGAAGGCTGCCTTCGTCAACTATTTCAAGGTGATGAACGGCAGTATCATCCTCACCCAAAACTTGGAGCTGACTAAGAAGCTAGACGAAACCGATGCCGAAATCCTGGCTCCGCTCATCATGCAGCTTCGCCAGGAATTCGAGAGCGAAGCCAAGGAGGTACTAACCAACGTGTCTATCGAAGGCCTGCCCCTACCCGGCGTCGCGCTTACCGTGCCCCAAATCGGTGATAAGCGCAAGCTTCTGGAGCTCAGCCTCAAAAACGTGCTCTATGCCCGCAAGGAGAAGGAGAGCATGAATGAGAAGAGCAAGGATGTGAATGAGGTCCGCATTATGGAGCAAATCAAAAAGGACCTGCGCCTCACGGAATTGCCCAAGCACATCGAGTGCTTCGACAACTCCAACTTCCAAGGCGATAATCCGGTATCGGCCATGGTATGTTTCCGCAATGCCCGACCCAGCAAGAAGGATTACCGCCACTACCACGTTAAAACAGTGGTCGGCCCCAACGACTTCGATACCATGTACGAAGTTGTAACGCGCCGCTACCGCCGCTTAGTGGACGAAGGCGCCAGTCTCCCGCAACTCGTGATAGTTGACGGCGGCAAAGGCCAGCTTAGCATGGCTGTTAAAGCCCTTAAAGACCTCAATCTTTGGGGTCAAATGGCCATCATCGGCATCGCTAAGCGCCTCGAAGAAATCTACGTTCCCAACGACCCACTTCCCCTCTACATCGACAAGAAGAGCGAGAGCTTGCGCCTCTTTCAGCGTATGCGCGATGAAGTACACCGTTTCGGCATCACCTTCCACCGCAACACCCGCGATGCCGCCACCCTCAAAACTGAGCTAACTGATGTTAAAGGTCTTGGCCCTATCACTGCCGACAAGCTACTGAGCAAGTTTAAGTCCGTCAAAAAAATCAAGGAACTCACCCAAGCCGAACTAGAAGCCGAAGTCGGCAAAGCCAAAGCCAAGGTCCTCCTCAATCATTTCAAGACCGCAGATTTAACGGATGAAACGGATTTCGCAGATACGTCTACTCTGCGGGCTAGCTAGTTTAGCATCCAACCAAATGCGTTTATAATAAAAAAGCCCCAGCTACTTAGCTGGGGCTTTTTTATTATAAACGCATTTGAGGTTAGTCAGTCTGCGGGGCGGGCGTATCTACGGTTTAGAAACTCCACAGGCTGTACTCATATTCTACCAAGTCAGCAGCTGTTTGCTGGGCAGCCAAGAGGCCTTCGCGCTCACTGCCATACTGGGTAGCCAAGTCATCACCCGTAGGGTTCGATACTTTTACGATGTACGAATTGAACAACCACAGTTCGAAGGCATCAGCCAGGTTTTTATGCTGAGCATCATTCTGAGCATTAAACCAGATGGCCTGCTGCGGATTGTTGCGAAATACCTTAACCAAGTCCGAATACTTGAACGTGGCAACCGTTTTTTCTAAGCCCGATGTGTTGGTCGAAAGCGTAGAAGGCAGCTTCAGCGTCACCGTTTTAATCTGGTGGTACATCCGTGAGCGCTTCTTATCGAATATCATTTCCTCCGTCAACTCCATTTGGTAGAGGTCTTTGGGGCGATACTCAGCTGACGTAGCAGGTGGGGGCGGCGGGGCAGCGGCTACCGAAGTAGTGCTAACGGTTTTGTAGACGTATTTACCATTTTTCTTCACCGGTTTGCCCTTACTATCGAGCACCTTCACCTTCTTAGTAGCCGGAGGAGTCGAAGCTACTGGCGCCCCCCAACCATCATTGGCTGGCGCGGCTTTCTTGGTACTCTTCGGTGCGGGCGTAGCACCCCAGTCGCCACCATCACCATCAGCGCTGATAGGGGCTTCAATGGCGTACGACATATTCGACGACATTTCCTTAGGCGTAAACGTCGAAGTTACCGAGTCATTCTTGTAAGCCGTCAGTTCGCCGCGCTTTACCGCATCTATAATAACCCGGCTGATTTCCTTACCATCCGAGAACATCGGACGGTTTTGCTTCTCACGCAAGTCAATGGCCCGCGTGATAGTTTTACGGAACATCTGGTCGGAAACCGGAATCTGGCGGATGGCGCCCGTCGTAGCGGTCGAGGTTGCCTGTTCCTGCGCCCGGCCCACCAACGCGACCATAAGGGCCGCAGCGGTGAAGGGCAGTGCCTTGAAATAGCGGGTCATAATAGAATTTTTAAAGCTAACGAATTGTGTAATTACCTTATTGCAGCGGGATGTTGAACGTACGGGTCATGTTCACATCTTCCGTCTGGTTCTGGAAGTTCATGCGCTGCACACCCTGTACTTCGATGAACAAACGGTCGCCTTCTTTGTAAGCGCTCGTCATGTCGCTAAAATCACCCTGTGGGCCGTTGATTGTCTTCGGACCGATTACCGGGCGTTTGCCACGGGCTAGCACAGCCGTAAAGCGCGATACACGGTAGCGGGCGTCTTCGGGCAAGAAAGTAGCAAAGCCTGGGTCAGGAATAGCACGCAGTGTGATAGACCGAATCTGAAGACCAGGAGTTCCCTGCTTTTCGTTGGCTTCGCTGCCACCAGCGAAACACTTAATAGTCGGGTTCGGAATGGGACGCACCTTGAAGGTTTGCGAGCCAATGGCGTTGCCCCCGCTGCTTACGTTCAGCGTTACTTCGCGAGAATTAGGCACTAGTGTCACCTCCCCCTTCTGACCGCTGATAACTGAAGCACCCGAGGCCGAGAAGCTAGGCTGGTACTGCGCACCAAGGGCCGGTACCTGCACACTTAGCTTATTGCCACACTTGTAGTAGAGAGCCTGCACCGAAGCCGATTGAATCTGCATTACCGGCTTGGTTACGGTGTAGGGCACTACTACTTTAAAGGTAGTATCGCGACCGTTCTGGTTCAGACGGATAGTTCCGGTCCACGAAGCCTTTGCATTGCCAGCTTGGTCGAAAGCACCAGGGCGAGCCGTAAATTCTACCTTACCATGACCGTCAGGACCTACTGATAGCGTAGAGCCGTTGTAAGTCATGGAAGGACGAATGCTAGAAGCTGAAGCAGTCAGGAATAGCTCTGCTTTGTATTTAGTACCTGCAGCTACCGTTTGTGATTCGGCTGAAGCGAAAGCCCCCAGCTTATCGAACACGATAGTTTTGGCGCCTACCTTCTGAGCTTGTGCCGATAGGGCATCAGCCTCCAGCTTCAATACTTCCGTTTCTTTCTGCGAAAGCGTAGCCAAGGCAGCAGCCAAAGGCGTCGACTCAAAGTTCAACTGAGCAAAATCCTTCGATTTCTGCTCCTTTGTTGTCTGGTCTTTTGCAGTAGTTACCCGTACATCGTCTTTGCCATCCAAGGCCAATTGCTTGGCATCGGGAACAAACTCTTTGATATAGGCAGAATAATCGTTCAACTTCGCCTTCAGGGGATAGCCTAAGCCGTTCTTTTTATCGCCCGAACCAATCATGGTAGTGGCAACTACGTCTTCCGCGTTAATGTCCTTGTATTCAGTAGAGCCTTTGGGGTTACCCCCAGCTACTACTAGTTTATCACGAACTTCACGCAAGTAGGCGATAGTCTCTTTGGTTTTCTGACGAATTTCTTCGCTCTTAGCCAGCACAGCTTTATCTACTGCTTGGTTGTTGTTTTTAGCAACTGCTGCCTGAATTCCCTTAATGGTGCCGTCTGCTGCGTTTGAAGTTTTATCGTTTACGCTCACTAAGCTGTCATCGATAAACTTAAACTTCAAAATCACAGCCGACTGCACTTGTAGCGCCAGAAGAGCTGTCAGCACGAGGTACATCATGCCTATCATCTTCTGCCGCGGTGTCTCTTTTCCGCCTGCCATTATAGTCGCTTGCTAAAAGTAAAAAATAGGCCTCTTCAACTTAGTTGCTTAGGCCGCGCTACCTGAGCGCATTGCATTCAGCATGTTACCGTACACGCGGTTGAGCGACGACAAATTGCCGGTGAGGTCAGCCACTTGGTGCTGCAGGCTCTCGGTGTCTTTGCCAGCCTGCACCATGTTTTCCATAGCTTTGCCCAGCGTACCGTAAAACTGATTCATCGACTTAAGGTGCGTGTTGGCATCCTGAAGTTCCATCTCGTACACGGCGTTCAGGGCACCCAGATTCTTGGTTACGTTCTGCACTTGCAGGTGATACTCTTTAGCATCGCCCGTAGCGTTTGAGAGCGAGGTAATAGCGTCTACCGTGTTAGCATAAGCCTTATTGATACCGTCGAGCGACTGAGCAGCCGTGCGGACTTTCTGCGTATACTCATCGGTTACGTTAGTAGCTTCGCCAAGCTTACCCAATTGAGCCGTAGTAGCGCTGAGACGGTTCAGACCCTGGCCCAGATTAGTAAGGGCTTCGGGAGTAACGTTGGCATTCTTCAGCATATCATCCAGCTTGCCAGTCAGACCGTTAGGAGCCGGAGTTTTTTCACGGAAGCGGTTGTCATTAGTCGAAGGGTCATAGCCTTCGCTCAACTCGGGATATACCAACGACCAGTCGGTTTCAGCTTGGTGAGGCTGGAATGCGCTTAGAAAGAAAATTACTGCTTCAGTTAGCAGACCCACGGTGAGCATGGGACCAGCACCGGGCAAGTGTTGAATTTTGAATAGTGCACCTACGATAACAACTGCAGCGCCAATGCCATATATTTTCGGCATCAAGGTGTCGTAGAGAAAGTTTTTCTTAACAGCCATTGTGAGTTGGAAGCTAGTAAAGCTTTTTTAAAGGAAGGAAAAAGGGATGAATTGGACTACGGGGTTTAGTTCAGGCGGCGGTTAGTACCCATACCAATCTGAATCATGGAGCAACGGAAGCCGATGTAAGAGCGGGCCGAATCTTGATATTCAAAGTTGCGGGTACCCGTTTCGAGGAAATACTGAATGTCTTTCCACGAGCCACCGCGTACTACTTTGCGGGGCTCATTATCGTCGGGGTTGGTGGGGTTCAAGTCCCAAACCACCGGCACTGAGGCTTCCATGTAGGCGTCATCGCACCATTCGGATACGTTGCCGGCCATGTCGTACAGACCAAAGTCATTGGGGAAGTAGGAACCTACTTCCGATGTGTAAGCGTAGCCATCAGAAGCGTAGTCGCCCCGGCCTGGCTTGAAGTTCGCCAGCATGCACCCCTTTGTGTTGCGGACGTAGGGGCCGCCCCAGGGGAAGGTAGCACCCTCGCGGCCACCACGCGCGGCGTATTCCCACTCGGCCTCGGATGGGAGGCGGAAGTTGGGGTACGGGGCGTCGCCAGTTTCCTCAGCGGTCGTGTTCTTGTACTTGGTGCGCCAGCTGCAGAAGTAGCGAGCAGCAAACCAGTCTACCCCTACCACGGGGTAGTCGTCGAAGGCAGGGTGCGAGTAATAGTATTCGAGCAGCGGGTCACCCATGTGGTAGGTAAAATCGCGTACCCACACAGTGGTATCAGGATAAAGCTCCGTCTTGATATAGTCTTCGCCTAATGCTTCCACCGAATCCTGCATAATTGCATTCACGAACTGTCGGTATTCGTTGTTCGTGATTTCGGTTTCGTCCATATAGAAGCCGGCGATGGTCACCTGCTTGTTCATATTGACCATCGAAGCCGAAATGTCTTGGTCGGTCTGGCCCATGTGAAAGGTGCCACCAGGGCAAGGCACCATCCCGAAGGGCACTTCCTGCGGGTTAAAAATGGGCCGGTCGTCAGTGCCTACCAGGTCGCCTTGGAAGTTTTTAGTAAAACAGCCACCCAGAAATACCCCCGATAAGGCGATTAGGGGTAATGCCAGAAATTTTTTCATAATAGGAAGAAAGAACTAATTTATAATCAGGCTGCGATTGGGGCAAGTTGTGTAACTATTGGCAAATCTACGGTATTCCAAGTAGCCACACAATATGGCCTAGAGGCACCAAAGCCCCTATTTCGCTGAGCGTACCAAAAAACTCGTTAAATGACCCTAAAATCCTAAGTTAGATACAATCAAGGACGTGTTTGAAGGCCCTACTCCAGTAAAAATTAACTTTTTAGCTACGCTAAAAACTGTAGCGAGGAGTGCGAATGGCCGGACGGGTGAGCGGCACTGCTTTAGGGAGACGCAGGGAAAGCATTATTTCGTGAGAACTGAATGCACGGGCGGCCTGATTGAAGGCGATAAAATCGAAGGCGTAGCCAATGCGGTAGCGGTTATCGGGGCCGAAACCATAGCCGAGCAGGCCCGACACCGATTCGTCGTAGCGGTAGTTGAGGCCCGCCCAGAACTGGTCGTTGAGCGTAGCCCGCACCCCACCCTCAAAGGAGTAGTTGTGTTGATTGTCGTACTTACTTTTGGTATCGTAGCTGCCTGGCAATACGGCTTTTACTAATACCATCGGCGTGACCGTAACGCTGGGGGAGGCTTCGATATTGTAACCCGTAGTGAAGTACGCGTGGTTCTCCCCCAAGTATTGGCTGGCAACGCCTACAGTGCCGTTACTCTTGAAGGCGTATTCGGAGCGAAGCAGGTTGTTTACGCTCAGACCAGCGTAGAACTTAGGCGCTTCATACCAAATACCCGCCCCCGCGTCAAACTTGTGGTCGGAGGCATTGGCGGGAATATTGACGTCGGATGGGTCGATGGCTCGGTACGTACCCTTGCCGATATAGGTGTAACTACCCTGAATGCCGATACCTAGCCGGCCTTGCCCCAGCTTGATGTGCTGCGAATAGGAGAGCGCCGCATTGGTCATCTTAGTAACCCCGGCTTGGTCGTAGTACACTACGAGACCAAGGCCTCCGCTGAGGGGCAGAATGGGCACCGAAACTGACACCATACCGGTGCGCGGCGAGCCATTATCATCCCCTAATGAATTGCTAAGATTCAGGTACTGGTAGCGCCCAATAACGTTGACCTCCGTCTGACCCTTAATACCAGCGTAGGCTGGGTTCAGGTACATGCCGTTGAGGCCGTAGTGGGTGAACTGCGGCTGCTGCTGGGCCAGCGCAGGCACTGCCGCCGCTGCCAGCAGCGTAGCAAGTACAATTCCTTTCATAGGAGCTGCGAAGAAAGGGACGGAAGAAGATGAAAAAACTAGCAGGCTGTCAAAAACAACCTACGTTCAAATGTAACTACCAACCGACCTCTATACGCTACCTACGTGGAAAAGAAACGCCTGGCTAAAGTATGTAATTGGCCAGCGCGTAAATGGGTTCCATCAACTGCTGGCCGACTTGTCTTTGCCCACTGCCATACCCGATTGTGCAGCGTGCTGACGGATATAGGCTTCGATGGCACCCGTCATGGACGGGGCGTTGGGCATAGGAGCTTCAATATCCAGAATCAGGCCGGCATCGCGCACAGCCTTAGCCGTAGTAGGGCCGAAGGCAGCAATGCGAGTGCCATCCTGCGTAAAGTCAGGAAAGTTGACGAACAGCGAACTGATACCCGACGGGCTGAAGAAAGCCAGGCAATCATATTTCACCTCCGCCAAGTCGGACAGGTCGCTAGCGACCGTGCGGTAGATAACGGCTTCGGTGAATTTGAGGTTGTTGGCCCGCATAAATTCGGGCAAGTCGTCCTTGCGAATATCAGAGCAGGGATACAGAAACTTCTCTCCCTTGTGCTTTTTGATAACCTCAAACAGGTCGGCGGCCGTGCGCAAGCCCACGAATAGCTTACGCTTGCGCAACACGATGTATTTCTGGAGATAGTTGGCCGTCTGGTCTGAAATACAGAAGTACTTCATTTCGGCAGGCATTTCCAGTTTCGCCTCTTGGCAAATGCGGAAGAAATGGTCGACCGCATTACGGCTGGTGAAGATAACCGCCGTATGTTCCAGAATATTGACTTTATCCTTGCGGAAGTCTTTGTAGGGTACCCCCTGCACATCGATAAACTCTCGGAAGTCTACGCGAATACCGTACTTCTCAGCCAAGGTAGAATAGGGCGAAACGTCGGTGGCTGGTTTGGGCTGGGTAACCAGGATGCTGCGAATGGGCTGGGCGTGCCGGTCCAGACCCGGCTGTGCTGCGCTCTCGGCCATAGAAAGAAGTGAAGGGGTAACGCTAGAACTATAGAAGAAATTTAATCCTTGCCCGAGGGCTTTGGTACTGCTTATGCAGGGTACGTAAACACAATGAGCTTCAGTAATACGGCCAGGGGCAGTACTTCGGTAGCACAAAGGTACGCGAACAAATGAAGATTCAGAAGGGAGGCCCGTTGGTGCAGCGTTCGGGCCACGCGCAGCACCGTGGCAGTGAGCAGAAGCAGCACGCAGCCATTGGCTACATCAACAACGCCGGGCCAGCGTGCGTTCAGTCCGAGGTAGAGTAGCAGGACCAGGGGCACCAGCAGGCCTAGCAGCAGGGTGGTACGCAAAAACTCGCGGTAGTGCAGGTTGACAAGCAAGCGTAGGTCGAAGATGTAGCTAAGCAACTCTACGAGCACGTATTTGCCAACTATAAAGCTGAGAATAAGCCCGGTGTAGAGAAACACGCGGGCTACAATAGCCGACTCTGGTACGTCGAGCACGCGCTGGAGCAAGGGCAGGCTGCTGAAGTCGGTGTGCAGGGCTGTGAGCAGCAAGGCCAGCGATAGTGAGAACAGCACCACAAGCCCCATGTTGAGCCAAGTGAAGGCGGGGCGCGTGAGAAAGCTTTGAGGGTCGGCAGAACTGCCAAAAAGCTCATTAACTTCCAGAATACGGCCCAGACCCGTGGGGTAGGTACTACGCACCACACCATAAAGCACGCCCACTACGAGCAGCAGGAGCAATAACACGTTGGTACCCTGGCCGGGCGGTAGCCGCAGTTGCAGGCGGGGCGCTGGGCTAGCTGCTGTAGCAGTAACAGCAGTGGGCCGTGTGGATGCGCTGGTTTCGGCACTGAACGAGCGCAGTGCAGGGTAGCCATCGGGCTGCCACACGGCCAGCAGATGCGGTCGGGCAAGGCGGTCGGGCGACACGGACTGGGCTAGGTCGAAGCTGAATCGCCCAGCCGTAGCAGCAGTGTATACGAGCTGGTTGTCAAGAAAAATACTTAGCCCGGGTGTCGCCGAGAAGGACAGCACGAAGGGCTGACGAGGCACGAACCGCACCCACTGATAGTAGGCATGCGCAGGAGCGTGGTAGCCAGGCAGGTACAGGATAAGCCGGTTGCCAGTGGCATCGTGCAGTAGCCAATCGTCGGGGGCCAGGCCGGTAGTAACCGTGGGCGGCAGCGGCTGATACTCGGCGGCACGGACAGGCAGCAGCGGCAGCAACCCGAGCAGCAGCCAGGCCAGCCAACCTCCGCAGCGGCGGCAGTATAGAAAACGGCCCGCGGTTACTGGCATGCCATCAAAAATCAGGAGGAAGCTACCTGCCGGCGGGCAGCGCGGCTTTGATACACGCCCAGGAACACGCTGAGCAGCACCGAGAAAACCACCAAGATGGCGATGAGCGGTAAGTTACCCAGGTAGTAGAAATTGATGACGAACAGCACCACCACGATATTGAGCAGGCCCAGTAGCAGTACGGTACTGATTTGAGGGAAGCCCATTGCCATAATGCGGTGATGCACATGGTTTTTATCGGGCGCGAAGGGTGAGCGGCCAGCCGCCATACGCAGGATGAACACGCGCAACGTATCAAACAGCGGCACGAAGAGCACGCCTAGCGTAACAGCCGGAGCTACGTTGCCAAACGGCTGTCCGGTGCGGCTGCCCAACTCAATAAACTGAATGGCCAATATGGAGACAATAAAGCCGCATACCAATGAGCCAGTATCACCCATAAAAACGCTGGCTTTATGAAAGTTATAGCGTAAAAAGCCCAGCATACCACCAATCAGGCACACGGCCACAAAGGCATAGTTGCTGAAAGTAGCTCCACCGTAGCGGTAGAAATAGTACCCGAAAGTACCCGTAAGGATGAGGACGATGGTGCCCGCCAGCCCGTCGAGGCCGTCAATAAGATTGATGGCGTTGGTAATACCGATAATCATTACGAAGGTGAAGGCATAGCTAACACCTACGGGCAGCGTGTAGATGCCCAGAATGCCCTGGAAGCTCGTGACGCGCACGTCAGCCATTATCATCACGACGCCGCTGGCCAGCAACTGGCCCACAAATTTTTTGGCTACCGAGATGGTCACCAAGTCATCTTTGAGACCCACAAAAAAGAGGATGATACAGCCGGCTAGCAGCTCTTTTACGCCGTTGTTAAGCGGAGCGAAGATGGTGAGGGCCGACATGAAACCCGCGAACACCGCTACCCCGCCCAGGCGCGGCGTAAGCGATTGGTGTACCGTGCGGCCGTTGGGCGCGTCGAGCAGATTTTTGAGGTGGGCAATGTGCACAATGGAGGGCACGGCAAACATGGCTACCAGCAAAGCCCACAGGCCCGCCAGCCCCAGATAAACACTGAAATGGTCCCCGATAACAGGAGTCGTAAGTTGTAACAGGCTCGTCATTATCAAGTGGCAACTAGGGTAGTTCATGTAAGCAATTTACTGGCAAATAGGGTGGCTAGCCGTGCAGTACCCCAGCGCGGCCAGCTAGCAGGGCCAGCGGGCTGAGGTTGGCCGACACAATGGAATCGGGCACGAAGAGGAATTTCTTATCAAAAATTCGGCCGCCCTGGTAATAGCTCACCCAATATTGGTTGGTGAGGTGAAAAACGGCAGGGTCAATCAGCTCGACCGGGGTGGCCGACTGCGGCCCGACCTGCTCGAAGTGGTAGCGCAACGTGCTGGTACGCACGGCCTCGCCGCTAGGCTGGGTACCGTAGCCATCGGCAGCGATGAGGACGTTTTCGAGGGGCGTGTCGTTGCTGTTGAGCAAGTAGACCGTCCAGGTCGTTACGTCGCCTTCTGCGGCGCCAGCCGCGTTATCAGGCACGATGGCAATGGAAACGCCCTCTACGGGGTCGAAGGAAATATCCTGCTTCATGAGATAGGCAAAGAACTAGAAGCTAACGAAGTAGGCGCCAGCGTGGCATCGAACTGCGTAAGCAGGGCCGCTAGCAAACGTTCCTGTACCTCTTCGACAGGCACGACCCGGCCCAACTCGGCCTGCATGGAGGTAACGGCTTTATCGGTGATGCCACAGGGCACTATATAGGCAAAATAGCTGAGGTCGGTGTTGACATTGAGGGCTAGGCCATGCAGGGTAACCCAGCGGCTGCACCGCACGCCCATCGCACAGATTTTGCGCGGGTTGGCGGCGCCCTCCTGCCAGTCGAGCCACACGCCGGTGAGGCCCGCGATGCGGCCGGCCTGCAACCCGTAGCTAGCCAGCGTTTGAATAACAGCCTCTTCAAGGGCGCGCAAATACCAGTGAATGTCGGGCCGGAAGTTTTCGAGGTCGAGCAGCGGATATACCACCAGCTGGCCGGGGCCGTGAAAGGTGATGTCGCCGCCCCGGTTGATGCGGTGAAACGTGGCACCGTGGGTTGCCAGAGCCGCTTCGTCGAGCAACAGGTGCTCAGGCTTACCGCTTTTACCTAGCGTGTAGGTGGGTGGATGCTGGCAAAAAAGCAGGTGGCTGGGCGTAGCCTGTGGCGTCTGGCCAGCAGCTTCGGCCTGGCGGTTGGCCGCTTTGAGGGCCAGCGTATCAGCCAGCAGCTGCTCCTGCAAATCCCAGGTGGGCACGTAGGGCACGAGGCCCAGGCGGCGCACTTCGATAGCTCGCTGGGCAGGCCCGGGCTGCGCGGCGGCAGCGGGTGCTGCCGGAGCCGGGGCTAGCGGTGCGGCAGGCGCCGCGCAGGCCGAATAAATATCCATTGGAAGAGCAAAAAAGGAACAGGCTGGTGCAGCAAAGTTACTTCCTAGCAGATAGTTTAGCTTGCTGGCTGCGCAGCCAGCCGGGTGGGCTAACCACCTACAGCCCAGACTATCCCCTTGCTAACTACCAATCCAACAATTCCTTATGCCAACTGACGCGCACGCCCTGGGGCAGGCCGGCGAGGCCGCTGCGGCCGACTTTTACCGGCAGGCGGGCTACGAGGTGTTTGCTCAAGGCTATCGCCACGGCCGGGCCGAGGTAGACTTGGTAGTACGCCGAGGCACAGCCCTACTGGTGTTTGTGGAAGTGAAAACGCGCTCAGGCGGGCAGTATGGTCCACCCGAAACCTTTGTCTCAAACCGAAAGAAGGAGCTTTTCCGGCTGGCGGCGACACACTTGCAAGAAGAACTGGACTGGCGCGGCGACATTCGTTTCGACATCCTAGCCCTCACGCAACTGCGCAGCGGCTTCCAGCTCGAAGTATTTGAGGATGCCTTTTACTAGGCTGATGCTAGCGGGTGGCCATTAGGGTGTGGTAGCACCAGCGGCTGGCGGGGTGCCGGGCGGCGTGGGCGATACGGCCGGCGGCTTGGCGGCGGGGTGGTAGCCGGGGCGGCGGTCCTGGGCTTTGCGCACGGGCGGGCGGGGCGTGGGCACGCCGTGGCTACCGGGGCGGCGGGGGTCGTTCGCGGGCGTAGCATCGGGGTCGGCCTGCCCGCGCTTGTCGATGTTTTTTTCCTTGTCGTAGATGACGGAACCGCCGTGGCTGTACTCGCGGACAAGTTCGGGTTTCTCCACCTCAGGCTCATAGCCAGTTTCGCCGTACTGGTACACGTAATGGCGGTAGTTTTTGTAATCCCAGTAGTTGGTCCACTCCCCTACCCGGCGGCCGTTTTCAAACTGGCCGGTCCACTCACGCTGGCCATCGGCACGGTATTTCACGTAATCGCCTTCCAGCTTGCCGTTTACGTAGGGCACTACTTCCTTCAACATGGTATTGCCCGCGTCGTAGTAGCTGATATTAGCATCGCGCGGGAAGCCCATTTCGTAGTGGGTTTTGGCCGTTAGCGTGCCCTTGGTGTCAAATTTTTCCCAGCGCAGGTGGCGGGTGCCGAGGGCAAAGTAGCCGGTTTCGAGCACCTGGTTATTTTGCATTTTCTTGTAAGGGCCATGCAGCACCTTGTCGGTCGAGGCGTCCAGCTCGCCCGCCGCTTTGTAAATGCGGTGTTTTTTGGTGCTGTAGTAGTAGCGCGCCGGCGCCATTGGGTTGGGCTGCTGGAAGGTCTTGAGATAGTAAAAAATCTCGATAACCTGGTTACGGCCCTTGGGCCCCGATTTCACGAAGGCCTTTTTGGTGCGCTCACCCAAGAATATTTTCTTTTTGGTGGGCTTCTTGCGCTGGGCAGCTTTTTCTTCATCCTTAGCCGCTTTTTCTTCGGCTTTGGTAAGCACGGTTTTGCGGCCGGCGATGCTGAGCTTGGGGGCACCTTTGCGGCCGGTAGTGGTGAGGGTATCACCGGGCGCCACCATGTTGTCAGCCACAGCTTCGCCGGGCCGCGAGTTGAACGACACCGTTTTGCGGGTGCAGGCCACCGCCAACAGGGCCAGCAGCCCCACTACCTGCCAACGAGAACGAAGCAACGACATGAAAACGAGTACAGAATTATCCGGCAGCCCAACGCAAATGTATCCGGTTTTGGTGCCAGCCAAGTGGTGAGCTGGTGAAATGGTGAGGAGTGACTTTGGCCTGTAGCCAGCTTACCCACCTCTT
>Ga0268353_100052_pt1 | contig 19086 bp, 15 predicted proteins | sample G5R2_NF_18SEP201_FD_190168 | JGI IMG/M metagenome (GOLD analysis project Ga0268353, IMG submission 190168) | Phyllosphere microbial comminities from switchgrass, GLBRC, Michigan, United States - G5R2_NF_18SEP2017_LD1 | ecosystem: Host-associated > Plants > Phyllosphere > Phylloplane/Leaf | place... | reverse complement strand
CCCGCGCTGGATGCTGCTGGCCGGCTGGCTGGTCGTGCTTATCATGGGGAGCCTCAGCATTCTTGCTCTGTGGGAGCAGTTCGCGGCGTGATTTCTACTGAGTTTTAGCACGCCAGGCTCGCGCCTCGGCTAGCACGGCCAGCAGCTGCGCCGTTTCTATCTCGCGGGCGCAGCGGAAATGCCCCAGCGGGCAGCGGGCGTGCCCGTGCAGCCCGCACGGCCGGCAGGCCAGCGGCCCCGGATGCTCCACAATGCGCGCAAAGGTGCTCAGCGGCCCAAACCCAAATGCCGGTATCGTGGAGCAGAAAATGGCGCACACTGGTGCATCAGTAGCTGAGCATAAGTGCAGCGGGGCCGAGTCGTTGACGTAATTCAGTACCGCCCCGCGCATGAGCGCGGCTGAGGCTAGTAGGGATAATTTGCCCGACAAATTCACCAGTCCTGGCCGGCTAGCCGCTTGGGCCAGCCGCTCGCAGGCGGCCGTGTCGGGCGGGCCACCGAGCAGGTATACGGGCAGGCCCGCCGGCAGGGCAGCCAGCAGCTCCAGCCATTTTTCCTCGGGGTACTGCTTAGTAAACCACACGGAGGTTGGTGCCAAGCATAGGTACTCGCCCACGGCGGCGTAAGGCGCGGCAGCGGCTTCGTCGGCCGGGGTGGGGTAGAGGCGCGGCTGAGGCAAGGCCAGCCCCGAAGCGGCCTCGGGTAGCAAGCGTAGGTTGCGCGCTACCTCGTGCGTGCCATCGCCGATGACGTGCGACCCGCGCTGCGTAAAAAACCGGCTAAACGGATTTTCGGCGAAGCCGGCCCGGATAGGCGCTCCTGAAAAGGCGGTGAGAAACCCGGTGCTGGCGAAGCGCTGCAAGTTCACTACGCGCCCGTACTTCTCTTGCCGAATTTGGCCTAGCAGGCGCAGCAGGTTAGGGTATTTCTGGCTCTTCTTATTCCAGATAAGTATCCGCCGGATGTGCGGATTACCTACCAGCAAGCCTTCATTACCGCGCCGCACCAGCACATCGAGCGGCGCGTGGGGCTCATGTGAGGCTAAGTACTCGACCAATGCCGTCGCCAGAATTACGTCGCCGATAAAGGCGGTTTGAATGAGTAGGGTGGCTAGGGGTGAGTCGGACATAAGCAGTTTTCAAAGGTAGACGGCGTCCTGTTAAACGTCTTCTAGTTGGCTTGCCTTTCCAACTAGGGTGCCGCCTAATGCCTATTGCAATCGAACGTTGCCTGGCCCCTCTTTAAGCAGCGCACTATCGGGCGATAACTACTTGAAAACGCTCTTGTTTTTGGAAATTTTTTATAAACTTAAAAAGAACTTTTTTAAGTTTATCGTTTTAGCATGAGTAAAAAATGTGAATTTTAGTTATTTAAGTATAATTTTTATTGCAAAAATTATACATTTGGTTCATAATCATTCATTCACCTTTCAGCACCGTCCAGCACGCCCCAGATAGTCACTCTCCACCTCCGCCCGCTTGCCCCATTATCCTCACTCTTCTTACCCCCTTACGCTTATGAAAGCTTACCTTCCTCTGCACCTTGTCGCTGTGCTTAGCGGCAGTCTGCTGGCTTCTGCCTGCCAGAAGGAGTCCGACAACATCAAGCCGGCTGCTCCAGCCACTGCGGTGTCGACCAGTGTAATGCCTATCGACCACCCCATCTTCTCGGAAGTAGGACGGGATTACAGTCATTACCCAATTCTTACCGGGGCCAGCGGCGGCTGTTTCATTCCGATGACCCTTGTGGCCAAGAAGGTGACGCCCGTCAGCACGCTGGAAAGTTGGGTGTCGAAAGACGTGGTACCTGCGCAATACCGCCCCTTGGACGCCAGCGGCAATTACGTGCCTTTGCCCTACGTTTTTATGGGAGAAACCCGGGTAGGACTCGGCGATGGCAGTGAAGTGTTAATCACTACCAAGACGACCTGGAAAAAAGACGGCACCGTGGAAATGGCAGCCAAGGACATCTTCAACCGCTAAACCGGCGAAGTACTGAGAAACTGCTACCTCACTGACGCTTACTTCTACCAGCCAAGGGTCGCTGCGCTAGCTGCGTGGCCCGGCTGCTGGCGCGCAGCTATTAATGATTGCGCCACTACGAAAAGAGCCCTGCTAAACCAGATTTAGCAGGGCTCTTTTGGGCTAAGGCACCGGAGTTATGCCGCCGGGGCGGCGCTCATCTTGTCCAACGCGTCCATTACTTCTTTTACGTGGCCGCGCGAGGTTTCGAGCAATGCCTTCTCCTCGTCGTTGAGCTGCAATTCAATCACGCGCTCCACACCATTTTTGCCCAGGATAACCGGGGCCCCGAGGTACACGCCATTGATGCCATACTCGCCTTGCAGTTCTAAGCACACTGGGAATACGCGGCGCTGGTCGCGTACGATGGCTTCCACCATTTGGGCGGCCGCCGCGCCGGGCGCGTACCAGGCCGAGGTACCCATGAGCTTCACCAGCTCACCGCCGCCGTTTTTGGTACGCTCCACAATGGCGTCGAGCTTGTCCTTGTCAATCAGCTCGGTCACCGGGATGCCGCCCACGGTAGTGTAGCGGGGCAGGGGCACCATGGTGTCGCCGTGGCCGCCCATCAGCACCGCCTGAATGTCTTTCGGGCTCACGTTCAGCGCCTCGGCCAGGAAGGCACGGTAGCGGGCCGTGTCGAGGATGCCGGCCATGCCGAATACCTTTTCGCGGGGCAGCTTGGCGGTGAGGTGCGCCTGGTAGGTCATCACGTCGAGCGGATTGCTCACGATGATGATAATAGCATTGGGTGAATATTTTACGACCTGCTCGGTCACCGATTTCACGATGCCGGCGTTGGTGGCAATCAGGTCGTCGCGGCTCATGCCGGGCTTGCGGGGCAGGCCCGAGGTGATGACGACCACATCGGAGTCGGCGGTGCGGGCGTAGTCGCCGGTTACGCCCACGGTGCGGGTATCATAGCCGATAATCGGCGCTTTCTGCCAAATGTCGAGGGCCTTGCCTTCGGCGAAGCCTTCCTTGATGTCAACTAATACAACTTCATTGGCAATTTCACGGGTGGCGAGCACGTCGGCGCAGGTAGCGCCCACGTTGCCAGCCCCAACTACGGTGACTTTCATGGGAATTAATGAATGGTAGGAAGGAACGACGCCAGATAACCCTGACGCGGTAAAAGTACACCCGAAAGCTGCGCGGCAGCACAGGCTTCGGCCCAGAGTGGATATCGCGGGCTGGAACCGGCGTTACCACGCTGGTTCCAGCAAAGAAGCTGGGGCAAGCCGCTTTTGGTTGATGTGGCTAACGTAGTAGGTTCGTAGCGCGTAATGGTCTACCCAAAATGCAGCTGCTTCAGAACAGGGTTAGTTACGCAGGCAGCGAAGTGCCTCACAGCCGCTGCACGGCCATTACGCGGGTGGTAGCCTCGTCTACCTTAAAGCGCTCATCAACGCGGAAGCCCACTACCCAGCAGATTTTGCCGTCGGCCGAGGTCAACACGCGCACTTCGTCTTTGAGATTAAGCGGGACTTTCTGGTCGATGAGGAAATCGCTGAGGTGCTTTTTGCCCTTCATGCCCAGCGGCATAAACCAGTCGCCTTCCTGCCAGCGGCGCAGCGTGAGCGGAAACCTGAGCTTGTCGATATCCAGCGCCGCTGTGCTGCGCGAACGCGGGATGGCATAGCCCTCCCCGTCGTGGTAGGTGGCGCGCAGGCGCAGGCCATCGGCCAGCAGGTCGTCCTGGCCCTCGGCGAGCTGGAAGGTGCCGTACTGCGCCAGTCGGCGCGGCGTGATGACGAGTTGGCCCCGGTCCTTCACCAGACGGTGGGTGGGCGAGTCGAACTGCTTGCCGGATGGCCCGTCGAAGGCGGCCACCATCTCCTTCACTACTGGCCAGGCAAAGCCGAAGTCGCGTAGCAGCTCGTGCAGCACCAAGGCCGGCGCGGCAGCCTGGTTTAGCGGCGTTAGGTCGAGGTACGTGGCGTCGGCCTCGTCGCGGCGGGCCTGGCTGGCCACGGATTCGACGTAGCGGCGTACGATTTCCTCGGCACCGCCCACGCGCTCGGCGGTGGCGGCCAGTGTATTATCGAGGTTGGGGTTGATTTCGCGAAGCACGGGCAGCACCTGCTGGCGCAGGCGGTTGCGTTGGTACACAGGGCTGTCGTTGCTGGCATCCTCGCGCCAGATGAGACGGTTTTCGACCAGGTAATCGTAGAGGTCATCCTTGGCGCAAATCAGCAGCGGGCGCACCACGTAGCCGTTTTGGGCCCGGATGCCGTGCAGCCCGGCCAGCCCAGTGCCGTGGGTGAGGTTGAGCAGCATGGTTTCGGCGGCGTCGCGGCGGTGGTGGGCCGTGGCAATGGCGGCGTAGCCATTGGTGGCGCGCACCTGCTCCCACCAGCGGTAGCGCAGCAGGCGGGCCGCCATTTGGGTCGAAATACCCTCACGCTCGGCAAAGACCTTAGTCTGAAAAAACTCAGCGAAATAAGGGGCCTCGTACTGCTTAGCCAGCTTGCGCACAAACTGCTCGTCGGCGTCGGCCTCTTCGCCGCGCAGGCCGAAGTGGCAGTGCGCCACGGCTAGCTTAGCACCTAATTGATGCAGCACGTCGAGCAGAACTACCGAGTCGAGGCCGCCGCTCACGGCCACTAGCACGGTGTCGGTTTCGAGGTCGAAAAGCTGATTGTCGAAAATAAACTGGCGAACTTGGTCGAGCATAAGAAAAGGATGCGGCAGTGATTCCTGCGGAGCCACTTGTAAATAGTCAGAGAAAAATTAAGCCAGCGCCAACTCCCGCATTCGGGTCTGGACGGCCCGGAGCCGTTCCAGAACGGTGAGGTCGCCGCGTAGCTCTAGCACCGGGCACGTAAACCGGGTGAGCCAGTTGGTGTGGTTGGCTAGCGTACGGCTGCCGCCCGTAGAGCTGTCGTCGTAGCCCGCCGCCCACTCCAAAAAAGCCTGCGTGCGAGCCGCCTGGCTAGGGTCGGCGATGATGCGGGCACCGTAGCGGGCGTGCTCGCGCTGGTGCAGGCGCTGCAAGCGTAGGGCCGGCGGCAGCCACAAAAATACGACTAGGTCGAACGTCGCCAGCCACTGCTCGCCCCAGCCCACGATGGAGCCACCCACAACCCAATTCTGGTGGGCGGCCAAGTCGTGGGCCAGCCGGGCATCGCGCTGGGTGGCTGGGCGCCGCTTGGTAAAAGGCGGGTCCGTGGCCTCCCAGAAGTAGCCGTCAGTGTCGAAGTAGGGGAGGCCCAGCGCCGTCCCCAGCGCCTTGCCCAGCGTAGTTACGCCCGTGCCCGATGCCCCAAAAACGTGCAGCTTCATAGGTGAGTGCGCGCCGAAGCGCGGCAGTTGGCCCGGCCTTCGGGCACTACGTTACAAAGATGCGCGTTAGCCCCGGCCTACCGCCGTAACTTTGGCCCCGAATGCCGCTTTCCCGCTTTTTCTTAGCCCTCTTGCTTTTGCTGCCGCTGGGTGCTCTCCAGGCTCAGACCCGGCCGGCTACCCCTGCCCGGCCCGCTGGCCCCGGCCCACGCCCCCAGCCCGTGAAAGGCACGCCCGTCGAGCTGCTGCACGCCAATGAGCTGCGTGGTGGCGACTTCAACGGCGTAAAAATCCGTAAGCTGATAGGAGCCGTCAGCTTCAAGCAGCAGGACGTATTTCTGTACTGCGACTCGGCCTATCAGTACCTGGAGCGCAATGAGATAGAAGGATTTAGTAACGTGCGTATCGTGCAGAGCGATACCATGACCATCACCGGCGACCACGGTTATTACGATGGCAATAAGCGGCTGGCTCGCATGACCGGCCAAATTGTAACCATGCGCGACCCACGCATGACGCTCACCACCACGGCCCTCGACTACGACCTGACCCGCAAAACGGCCTTTTATACCGTCGGCGGTCACATTGTGGACCCCAAAAATACTTTGGACAGCCAGCAGGGTTACTATGATACTAATAGTAAAGTCTTTGTTTTTAAGCGCGATGTACACCTGGTGTCGCTTGATGAACAGGGCCAGCCCACCGACCTGCGCAACGATACGCTGACCTTTAACACGAGTACCAAAATCGCGTACTTCGACGGCCCCACGCGCATCAAGAGCACGCAGGGCGACCTCTACGCCGAAAAAGGCACCTATAACACGGTGACGCGGGTGTCCAATTTCGCCCGCAACGCCAAGATTGATACCCCTGGCTACCTGCTCGGCGGCGACGTATTAGTGTATGACCAGGTGAAGCTCTACGGCGTGGCTACGGGCCATGTCTCGCTTATTTCCAAGAAGGACAACCTCGTGCTACGCGGCGACCAGGGCCGCTACTGGCGGGCGCTGGGCCGCACCAAGCTCTTCGGGACGCGGCCGGTGGTGCGCAACATTTCGGGCAAAGACACGCTCTACATGGCCGCCGATACGCTGCTGAGCGTTGAAACCCGGCCCGGCCGCGCCGTGCAGCGGCCCATTCTCTACGCCTGGCCCAAGGTGCAGATTTTCCGGGGCAAGATGCAGGGCCGCTGCGACTCGCTCACCTACGACCGCCAGGATAGTGTCATCTACCTCAACCGCGACCCCGTAGTGTGGCAGGCGCGCAACCAGCTCACCGCCGACTCGATGAACCTGCGCTTCAAGCACGGCCAGCTCGACCGCGCCAACCTGTTTTCCAATGCCTTCGCCATTCAGGAAGACACCATAATGGACTACAACCAGGTGAAGGGACGCAACATGATAGCGTACTTCCGGCGCAGCCAGATGGTCCGCATCGACGTGCTGGGCAACGCCGAAAGCCTGTACTTTACAGTGGAGGATGACTCTACCAGGACCGGCCTGAACAAGTCTTACCTGAGCGGCATGAACAAGTCGGTATCGGCGAGCATGACGCTACGCTTCGTTGACAATAAGATTAAAAATCTCACCTGGGTCACCAATCCCGAAGCTAGCTATACGCCCGTGCATGAGCTGAAAGAGGCGGATAAGCAGCTTAAAGCATTCCGCTGGCGGCCCACCGAGCGGCCCACGCGCCGCATTGTGTTCGGCAAGCACTTCGCTTCCGACCTCAAGCGCGCCAAGCCGAAAGCCAAGCCCAAGGCAAAAACCAAAGTGGCCCCCAAAGCCGCGCCGCGCGCCCGGCGCCCGGCCGCCGCCAAAGCTTCACCTGCCAAACCCGCGCCCCGCCCGGCCACCACTCAGCTTGCCGCCCCTGCAACCTCCCGCTGAGCCCGCGGCTCTACCCTGGAAAGCCGGTTGGCGGAACTCCCCGCCCGCTGGCTGCCGTTTTACTTGTACCTTTGCCCTTTGTATGCGATTCTCCCGTTTGATTACTGCGGCTCTCCTCTCCGGCACCCTCGCGCTAGGGTCCTGCACGGGCTACCAGAAGCTGCTTAAAAGCGCCAACGTCAACGAGAAGTACGAGGCAGCCATCAAGTATTACGACAAGGGCGACTTCTTTCGCTCGGGTGCGCTGCTCGAAGAGTTGATTCCGCTTCTCAAAGGCCGGCCCGAGGCCGAAAAGGCCCAGTTTTACTTCGCCAACACCAACTACAAGCAGCGTAACTACGTGCTGAGCGCGTACTATTTCAAGCAGTTTATCGATACCTACCCCAATTCGCCGTTGGTGGAGGAGGCGTCGTTTCTGCGGGCCAAGTCGCTCTACCGCGACTCGCCGAGCTACGAACTGGACCAGACCAACACCGTCACGGCCGTCGAAACCATCCAGGATTTCCTGAACACCTACCCCGCCAGCCAGTTTAAGACGGAGGCGGAAAGCATGTCGCAGGAATTGCAGAAGAAGCTGGAAAACAAAGCATTCCAAAGCGCTAAGCTTTATTACGCGTTGCGCTACAACCAAGCGGCGGCTACTTCGCTGGGCAACTTTACCACGCAGTACCCCGGCTCGGTCTACAGTGAGCAGGCCGATTTTATCCGGCTGGAGGCGCAGTACGCCTGGGCCAAGGAAAGCATCGAATCCAAGCAGCGCGAGCGCTTCCTAGAGGCCATCACCTTCTACCAGCACTTCATCGATACCTATCCGCAAAGCAAAAACCTGCGGCTGGCCCAAACGATGTACGACGACAGCCGCGCCGAGCTGGAGCGCCTCAAAAGTATTCCCGAGGCCAACGCGCCCGCTACCTCTGCCACAAACTGATTAGCCGCTTTTCAAGTTGTCAGTATCAGCGCTAGGCTAGCCGCTTAGCCCACACAACCGATAAGCCAGCATCTAAAAAATAACAACCCCCCAACCATGAAGACCACCGCTTCCGCCTCCATCGTTACCCGCAACCTGGCCGACATCACGACCGACAAAAACAACGTGTACGAGGCGATTTCCATCATCTCGAAGCGTGCCAACCAGCTGTCGGTGAAGCTGAAAGAGGAGTTGACCGACCGCCTGGCCGAGTTCGCCACCACCGTCGATAACCTCGAAGAAGTGTTCGAAAACCGCGAGCAGATTGAAATCAGCAAGCAGTACGAGCGCCTGCCCAAACCCACGAGCCAGGCCATCGAGGAGTTCATCGCCGGCGAGCTGCACTACGAAACGCCCGAGGCCGCGCCCGTAGTTATTCCCCGCGAGTTGTTCTAATTGGCGTTTGGTGCCCGGGGAAAGTTATGCGTAGTGTTTTAACTGAAAGATGAGCACCCAGGCACCTAGCACCGAGCACCCCACCCCACGGCTGCAAAACCGCCGCGTCCTGCTGGGGGTGAGCGGCAGCATCGCCGCCTACAAAGCCGCACCGCTGGTGCGGCTGCTGGTGCAGGCCGGCGCCGAAGTGCAGGTTATTCTCACCGAGGCCGCCGCTGCCTTCGTCACGCCTCTCACGCTGGGCACCCTTTCCAAAAAGCCCGTTTTGACGGGCTTTTTGCGTGATGCGGCCAGCGGGCAGTGGCACAACCACGTGGAGCTGGGCCTGTGGGCCGATGCCTACGTTATCGCCCCAGCCAGCGCTAATACGTTGGGGCAGCTAGCCAATGGCTTGTGTCCTAATTTATTGAGTGCGGTGTACCTGTCGGCCCGCTGCCCGGTATTCCTAGCTCCGGCGATGGACCTCGACATGTACGCGCACCCTGCCGTAACCCAAAATATTGCGCGCCTGCGCTCGTTTGGCAACCATGTGTTCGACTCGCCCAGCGGTGCGCTGGCCAGTGGCCTCAGTGGCCCCGGCCGCATGCTGGAGCCCGAGCAGATAGTGACCGAGCTGGAGACTTTTTTTAGCCAGAATAGCTGAGCAGCTTTCAATTGTTAATTGCTCACTGCTAATTGTTACTTGAGAAAATGCGCGTTCTGCTAACTGCCGGTCCCACCTACGAGCCCCTCGACCCGGTTCGCTTTCTCGGCAATCGCTCGACGGGTAAAATGGGCTATGCCCTGGCCGATGCCTTTGCGGCGGCTGGGGCTACGGTGACGCTCATCAGCGGGCCCACAGCGCTGCCCGCGCCGGCCAGCCCGCTCGTCAATACGGTGCGCGTGGAGACGGCTCAGCAGATGTACGAGGCCGCTGCCGAGGACGCACCGCTGGCCGACGTGTGGGTATTTGCTGCCGCCGTCGCCGACTACCGGCCCGCCAACGTAGCCACCGAAAAGATTAAGAAAGAAGGCGATAGGCTCACGCTGGAACTGGTCAAGAATGTGGATATCGCTGCCACGCTCGGCCAAACTAAGCGACCTGAACAATTTGCCGTGGGTTTTGCGTTAGAAACTACCAACGAGCTGGCTCACGCCCAAGGTAAGCTGCTGCGAAAAAACTTCGACCTAGTAGTGCTTAATTCGTTGCGTGATGCCGGGGCCGGTTTTGGCCATGACACCAACAAAGTGACTGTACTCGACTGTGCTGGCCAAGTACTTAACTTTGAATTGCAAGCCAAATCGGAACTGGCCCGCACGCTGGTAGTCCTTATCCTGACCCGTTTTACCGCCGTTTATGCGTAGGATTTTTGCGTTGGTTTTCCTGCTGGTAGCGGGCCTGATGGCCCGGCCCAGCCAGGCCCAGGAGCTAAATGCCCAGGTAGCTATCTCGTTGGAAAACGTGACAATTACTGACCCCACGCTCGTGGCTCAGCTACAAAAGGACATCCTGGCTTTTCTTAATACGCGTACTTGGACGCGCCAGACGTACCGGCCCGAGGAGCGTATCAAGCTGCGGATGTTTGTGGGTATCACGGGTATCCCTCAAAATGGAACGTACCAGGCGACCATGCGCCTCATCGCCACACGCCCGGTGTACGGCACCGGCTATGAAACCAACCTGCTGAATATCAACGACCGAAATTTTAATTTCAACTATACCCCTCAGACTCCACTCGACTACGCGCCTAACAACTTTGTCAATAACTTGTCGTCTATTCTGGCTTTTTACGCCTATATGGTGATTGGTGCCGACCAGGACACTTTTGCCCGGCTGGGGGGCACTACGTACTACGACCAGGCGCGCAATATTCTCCAGTATTCGGCCAACCAGACGCAGACCAACGAAAGCGACGAAGGCTGGCGCGATACCAACTCGCGCAATCGCTACTGGTTGCTCAACAACCTTACCGACCCGCAGCTCGAAGCTTTCCGCACCGGCCTGTATGCCTATTATCGGCAGGGAATGGACATTTTTATCGAGAAGCCGGACGAGGCCCGTGCGTCCATTATCACGGCGCTCACCGGGATACAGAAGGCCAACGTGGTGCGGCCTAGTTCGCTGTTTGTGCGCGCTTTTTTCGACGCCAAAGCCGACGAGATTACTAACATATTTCGCACCAGCACCGACTCGCAGCAAAAGCAACAGCTCATCGCCCTGCTCACCGACGTAGACCCCAGCAACCTAGCTAAATACCAAACCATCGGCCGCTAAGGACAGCAGGTTAAACGGATTTCGAGGCCGCGTCCGTTGCGCGGTAAATAATGCGGCCGACAGCCAACACATCGGCAGCCAAAGATATTGGTGCGAACAGTTGCGCGAAATGCCTTCTGTGCCTTTATAGTTTAGTAACACGCCTTAGGGAACGGCTCGCTTAGACTGATTAACTAGTCTACAATACCGGTGCGTAGTTGTAAGGATGTACCTGCGTTTGCTCGCAATTGCGCCTACGCCCAGGACCAGACCATTCCAGAGCCCATTTTTTTATTTACTGCGAGGCTAAGCCGCTGGCTGTCTTTTTGCCCACTGCCAAGCAGGTTGGTAAAAATATCTGGTAGTCAGCTAGTAATTTTAGTGTAGTATAGCATAGCCGGCTCACCCAAAGCTAGCCGGCTCCCTACCACCCGCGTAGTCAGCTTGGCGCAGCCAAGCGTATCTGCGAAATCCGTTAAATCCGTTAAATCTGCGGTCGATGTTAGTAGACCTTCGTATTCAGAATTATGCTCTTATTGAGCAGCTAGAGTTGCGCCCATCGCCGCTGCTCAATATTATTACCGGCGAAACCGGGGCGGGTAAATCCATCATGCTAGGTGCCATCGGGCTGCTGCTGGGCAACCGCGCCGACTCGCGGATGCTCTTCCATACCGAGCGCAAGTGTGTGATTGAGGGACAGTTTGATATAAAAAATTACCAGCTCCAGGATATTTTTGAAGCCGAAGACCTGGACTACGATACGCAGTGCATCCTGCGGCGCGAAATCAGCCCCTCGGGCAAGTCGCGGGCTTTCGTAAACGATACCCCCGTGACGCTGGACGCGCTGCGCAAGATTGGCGCTAATCTGATGGACATTCACTCGCAGCACGATACGCTGCTGCTGGGCGATGCCGTGTTTCAGCTCAATCTGCTCGACCTCTACGCCAACCTCGTGCCCACCCGCACGCAGTACGGCAACGCCTATCGCCAGTACCGCAAGCTTGAAACCGACCTGAAGACCCTGGAAGACCAGTCGGCCCAGGCTAGCAAAGAGCTGGACTACAACAGCTTCTTGCTAAGCGAGCTCGAAGAAGCCAACCTCGATAAAGAAGACCAGGAGGCGCTGGAGCAGGAAGTAAAGCAGCTCGAACACGCCGAGGAAATTAAGTACAAGCTGAGCCAGGCGTTGCATGGCCTGCGCGACAGCGAAAGCTGCGCCACCGGCACCATGAAGGACGCTTCCCTGCTGCTAGGGCAGGTGGCAAACTACTCCGATAACTTTCGCGAACTGCGCGAGCGCCTGGAAAGCTGCCTGATTGAGCTGCACGACATCGCCGACGAGGTCGAAACCGCTGAGCGCCGCACCGAGGGCGACCCCGCCCGCGCCGAAGAGTTGCAAGCCCGCCTCACGGTGCTCTACAATTTGCAGCGCAAGCACCAGCGCCGCGACCTGCCTGGCTTGCTCGAAACCCGCGAAACCCTGCGCCAGAAAGTGGGCTCGGTGCTGAACCTGGATAAGGAAATCAATCGCCTCCGTAAAGACTCGGACGCCGCGCTCAAGCAGGCTACCACCCAGGCCGCAAAGCTTTCCGAGAGCCGCCGCAAATCCTTTCCGAAGTTTGAAAAGGAGCTGAGCACGCTGCTGGCTGACCTCGGTATGCCGCACGCCCGCATCGTGGTGGAGCACAAAAACGGTCCGCTCTCGGCGAGCGGCTCCGATGTGGTAAGTATCCTCTTCACGGCCAACAAGGGCGCCCAGCCCCAAACGCTGAGTAAGGCTGCCTCAGGCGGCGAGTTCTCGCGTTTAATGCTGTGCATCAAGTATATGCTGGCCGATAAAACGGCGCTACCCACGATAGTTTTCGACGAAATTGATACCGGTATCAGCGGCGAAATTGCGGTGAAAGTGGGCCGCATGATGCAGCAGATGGCGCACAAGCACCAGCTCGTGGCTATTTCGCACCTGCCGCAGATGGCAGCGGCCGGCGACACGCACTACTTCGTGTACAAGGAAGACCGCGCCGACCGCACCGTGAGCCGCATCCGCCAGCTCTCGCCCGACGACCGCATCCGGGAAATTGCGCACATGATAGCGGGCGCCAAGCCTAGCGAGCACGCCCTGCAAAGTGCCCGCGAGCTGCTGGCCCTGCGCGGGGAAGAAATAGTAAAGTAAAAATATTTTACTGGTTTATAGTAAATGTGTGGAAGCACATCTACATTTGAGGCGAACCAATACCTTCAAAGCAAACCAGTATGAGAACAGTACTTACCCGTATTCTCCTTTTCCTTAGCTGCGTAGCCACATTAGGGCAGTGTACCACCGATAAGCGTTCACTCATTGCTCCCTCTACTGCGTTTGCGGAGAAATTAGCGGCAGATACTTCCTTTGTGCGAATTGTTGCTATTACCCATGATTTTCAGGCGGTAGTCTATAATAAACTCCGCGATGCCCATAGCCAGCAAGTGCGGAAGAAAGCCAACGAAGATATTTCACGGCTATTAGCGTGTAATCAGCAGGATAGTCTACTTAGAGCTATTAAGATGCTTGGCTTTGCTGACACGCGTGCTTACCTCATTTCCCTTGACAAGATACAAGCAGCGGCCAGGCAGCTACGAGCCAGAGGCTTTGTGTTAGATAAGCTCCCGTTCAATGCCGTAGTGCAAGCCTATTAAATAGTTGCGAGTAGGAGTGGATACGTCTATCCCCCCATAAAAGCTCAAAAGGCTGGTAGTAAAGCAAGCTCAACCGGCGCCAAAACGAATAACACGATTATATGTGAGCTGTGTTTTCTAAATAATTGTGATGAATGCGGAGAAGGTGGTGGCAATGGTACATTATTCGAACAGCCTAGCGACGGCAACAGCGGCGGTGGCAGCGGTGGCAGCATTGGGATTTCTTGCCGCGCAAATGCCGCCGCCAAAAGGCAGAATGCAATAGCCCAAGCCGATAACATGCTTTATTGAACGGCTATAGGATGCGCAGGTAGCGCCTGGGGAGCGGGCGAGATAGCGTGCGGTGCTACAATGGTGTCAATAGTAGGGGCGCCTATTTCGCCAGGGGTGGGTACTGGTGTATTCTGTTTTGTGGCTACAGTTTGTGTCACAGCTGCTTACGTAGATTATAGGCTTAAAATTCAGCAGGCGGAACTTGACTACCAAGCCACTGTCGCGGGCTGTCCTAAATAGTTTTTGCCATGAGTTTACTTCGTAATCATCTGTTTCTGTCAATTTGCCAACTGCTCGTTTCACTAGTTGTAGTAATAGTATACATTACTTCCCATGCCTGGCAACGTAGAGACTTGCTCGAAAAGATTTCGGGGCTAATGATGGTATCACTTATATTGATAGCTAGTTCTTTGGTTGGGCATTACAAGTTGCGGAAACAAATTCCGTTAATGGCTTGGATGTATTCAATCTATTACCCAATTCTCGTTGCAGTCGTCACATACTACGCTTTTCACGTGATAAGCTAACTTTGAGGCGGGCCGGACTTTTTCCGGCTCGCCTTTCTCATGTCTTCCAACCTCCTCGCCGGCAAAGTCGGCATTATCTCCGGGGCGCTCAACTCGCAGTCAATCGCCTGGAAAGTAGCCCAGAAAGCGCACGAGCAGGGCGCGCGCATCGTGCTAACCAATGCCCCGCTGGCTATGCGCATGGGCGAAATCAAGGCCCTGAGCGCTGAGATTGACGCACCCATCATTCCAGCCGACGCTACGTCGGTGGAGGAACTGGGCACGTTGTTTACCGAGGCGCAGAGCCACTTCGGCGGCAAAATCGACTTCCTGCTGCACTCCATTGGCATGAGCGCCAACATCCGGAAGGGCAAAAGCTACGGCGACCTCGACTACAAATTCTTCCAGCAGACGCTTGACGTGTCGGCCCTCTCGCTGCACAAGATGCTGGCGGTGGCCGAAAAGCAGGATGCTTTTAATGAGTGGGGCAGCGTGGTAGCCCTCAGCTACATCGCGGCCCAGCGGGCCTTCCTCGACTACACCGATATGGCCCAGGCTAAGGCCGTGCTCGAAAGCATTGCCCGCAGCTATGGCCAGCGCCTGGGCCACACCAAAAAAGTGCGCGTAAATACTATCTCGCAGTCGCCGACCAAGACTACGGCCGGCTCGGGCATCAGTGGCTTCAACGCCTTTTATGAGTATGCCCAGAAAATGTCGCCACTCGGCAACGCGCCCGCCGAGGCCTGCGCTGACTACTGCGTATCCCTCTTCTCGGACCTCACCCGCTACGTGACCATGCAAAACCTCATGCACGACGGCGGCTTCAGCACCACCGGCATTTCGCAGGAAATGGCCGACCTGATGGAGAAGGCTGGCGAGTAAAGTAGCGCGGCCTAGCAGAGTTAAAGCTATAAACGAAAAAGGCCCGACCGCAGCTGCGGTCGGGCCTTTTTTGTTTATAGCCTGACTGGCTCGCTTTACGCGGGTACCGGGGCGCCCTGCGGGGCCTCGCCTTCGTGGGGGGCGTCACCGTCCTTGGGCGGGTTGCCGTGCTCCTCAGGTTTGTAGTTCTTCTCTAGCTCGGCCAGCTTCTCTTTACCGTAGGCGAAGCGCGTGATGATTACATAGAGCACCGGTACGAAGAAGATACCCATACCAGTAGCGGCCAGCATACCACCCATTACCGTCCAGCCCAGGGTCTGGCGGCTTTGGGCACCGGCGCCGGAAGCGAACACCAGCGGCAGAATACCGAGGATGAAGGCCAGCGAGGTCATAATGATGGGGCGCAGACGCTGCCGCACGGCATCGAGCGTGGCATCGACCAGCGGCATGCCTTTATCAACGCGCTCCTTGGCAAATTCTACAATTAGAATGGCGTTCTTGGCCGAAAGACCAATAAGCGTAATCATACCGATTTGGGCGTACACGTTGTTGGTGAGCTTGGGTAGGAAGAATAGCGCCAGGATGGCACCAAAAATACCCACTGGCACTGCCAGCAGCACTGAGAACGGCACCGACCAGCTTTCATACAGCGCGGCCAGGAACAGAAATACGAAGATGATAGACAGGGCGAAGATGTAAATCGTCTGGCCGCCGGCCAGTAGTTCTTCCCGACTCAGGCCCGAAAACTCGAAGCCGTAGCCCTGCGGCAAGGTTTGCGCGGCGGTTTCCTGCAAGGCCTTGATGGCGTCGCCCGAGCTGTAGCCGGGAGCGGGGTTACCGTTGATTTCGGCCGAGCGGAACAGGTTGTAGTGCGAGATGAGCGGTGCGGTTTCGGTGCGCTTGTAGGTAGTAAGCGTACTCAGCGGCACCATGCTGCCGGCGCTGTTGCGCACGTAGTATTGGCCCAGGTCGGCAATGTCGCCGCGATACGACGAGTCGGCCTGCGCCACCACGCGGAACGTGCGGCCATAGAGCGTGAAGTCGTTGATGTAGGCGCTACCCAGGTAGGTACGGAGGGCGTTACCCACTTCAGTAATGGACACGCCCAGCTTCTTGGCCTTGCCACGGTCGATATCAAGCTTGTAGCCTGGCGTGTTGGCGGTGAAGAACGAGAAGCCCGAGGCAATTTCGGGCCGCTGCCGAATGGCCCCCAGGAATTTTTGCAGGTTGGCATCGAATACCCTGATGTCACCGCCCGCTTCGCGCTCCTGGAAGATGAACGAGAAACCGCCCGTGTTACCCAGGCCCGGAATGGCCGGCGGCGAAATTACCACCGTTGTAGCCTCCTTGAAGCGGGCCATGCGCTGCTGCACGCTGGCCATCAGGCCCTGCAATTGCAGTTCCTTGGCTTTGCGGTCTTCCCAGGGCTGGAGCTGGCAGAAAATGGTGCCGGAGTTCGATTTAGAAGAGAAGTTGACCGCGTTTAGGCCGCCTAGGGCGGCGTAGTGGGCAATGCCTTCCGTTTTGCTAAGCTCCTTCATCATTTCTTCGAGCGTCGCTACGGTGCGGCCCGTAGAGGCACCTTCGGGCAGGTTGAAGGTGATAATAATCCGGCCTTCGTCCTCCGTGGGCAGGAAGCCGCTAGGCTTGCTGCGGAATAGTAGCCCGGCGCCCACCAGCAGGCACACCAGGATGATAACTACGAAACGCGAATGCTTGATGGCGCGCTGCACGCCGTTGCCATACTTCTCCGTAACACGCCCAAACCAATCGTTGAATTTCTTAAATCCTCTGGCTACGATGCCTTTTGGTGCCTCATCGTGGCTTTCCTCGTGGGGCTTTAGGAGCAATACGCACAAAGCTGGCGTTAGCGACAGCGCCACAAAGGCTGAAATCAGTACCGAGATGGCGATGGTGATAGCGAACTGCTGGTACAGGCGCCCCGTGATGCCCGGAATGAAGCCTACCGGCACGAATACCGCCGCCAGAATAAGTGCAATGGCGATAACCGGAGCCGATATTTCGCGCATGGCTTCCAGGGTGGCATCAAACGGACTTAGCTTGCGCTCGTTGATGTTCACTTCCACGGCCTCTACCACGACGATGGCATCATCCACCACAATGCCGATGGCCAATACAAAGCCGAAGAGCGTCAGGGTATTAATGGTAAAGCCCAGCGGAATAAAGAAGATAAACGTGCCGACGATAGACACCGGAATGGCGAGCACCGGGATGAGGGTGGAGCGCCAGTTCTGGAGAAATACGAACACTACCACGATAACCAGCAACAGAGCTTCAACCAGTGTGTGTACTACTTCCTCAATCGACACCTGCACCACGCTGGCCGCCTCAAAAGGCACGATGTAATTGAGGTCGGCCGGGAACTGCTTCTTCAGGCCGTTCATGGTGGCGATTACGTTCTCGTAAGTTTCGAGCGCGTTAGCACCGGGGGCCTGGTAGACAAGGAGATAAGCGGCTCGCTTACCATCCACAAACGAGTTGTTGGCGTAGTTAAACTTGCCCAGTTCGATGCGGGCTACGTCGCGCAGGTACACTAGCGAGCCATCCTGGGGGCGGGTTTTTACCACCACGTCGCCAAACTGCTGAATAGTAGCCAGGCGGCCCTGCACAGTTACGATGTACTCAAATGACTGTCCCCGCTGGGCGGGTGGCGCACCAATGGAGCCGGCCGCAATCTGGGCGTTTTGCTCATTAAGTGCGGCCTGAATATCGGCGGCCGTAACGCCGAGTTGCGCCAGTTTATCGGGCTTCAGCCAGAGGCGCATCGAGAAGTCATCGGCGCGGCTCACGATGTCGCCCACACCCTTGGTACGCAGCAAGGCGTCCTTGATAAATACGTTGGCGTAGTTGTCGAGGAAGGTGGTATTGTGAGTGCCTTTGGGCGCGTACATGGCCACCAGCATCAGGATGCTGGGGTTACGCTTGCGCACCGTGAGGCCCAGGCGCTGCACTTCCTGCGGCAGGGTGGGGGTGGCAATGCCCACACGGTTTTGCACGTCGAGGGCAGCGATGTTGATGTCGGTGCCTACCTCGAAGTTCACCGTCATACTCATCTGCCCGTTGCTGGTGCTGTTGCTTTGCAGGTAGGTCATGCCGGGCGTGCCGTTGACCTGCACTTCCACAGGCGTGGCCACGGTTTGCTCCACGGTCTGGGCATCGGCACCGATGTAGTTGCCCGTCACCGACACCGTGGGCGGCGTGATTTCGGGGTATTGCCCAATGGGCAGGTTCAGCATGGCCAGCACGCCCACCAGCACTATCACCAGCGAGGCGACAATGGCCGTGACGGGCCGGCGAATAAAGGTTTCTGCAATCATAAGGTATTTAGCTGTTAGCCATTAGCTACTAGCTTTTAGCTAAAATTTAACGGTCATGCTGAACGCAGGGAAGCATCTCGCTCGCGTCGTTGCTATCGGTTGGAGTTACTGCTGCCCGCGAGATGCTTCCCCACGTTCAGCATGACGTTCTTTTTGATTATTTGGCAGCAGGGCCACCCGCCGTAGGGCCAGCCGGGGCGGCAGCCGCCGCACCGGGCGCGCTCACCTGGATTTTGCCGCCGTCGCGCAGCTTCTGCACGCCTTCAGTCACGATTTTATCGCCGTCCTTGATGCCGCTCAGAATCACGATGTCGTCGCGCAGACGCGGGCCGAGCTGCACTTTGCGCTGCTTGGCGCTGTCGCCGAGGGCCACGTACACGAAGTTTTCACCCATCTGCTCTACAATGGATTTGTTGGGAATTACGAGGCGGTTGCCCGACTTCGTATTGAGCGCCTTGAGTACGCCGCTCATGCCATCCTTGAGTTGGCGCTGGGGGTTGGCAAACTGCACGCGCACGGTGATGGTCCCGGTCTGGGCATCCACGCCGCGGTCGATGGTCTGGATGGTACCCGGTTGGTTGTAAGGCTGACCATTGGGCAGCACCAGGCGCAGCGTGGAGTCG
>Ga0268353_100051_pt1 | contig 19098 bp, 15 predicted proteins | sample G5R2_NF_18SEP201_FD_190168 | JGI IMG/M metagenome (GOLD analysis project Ga0268353, IMG submission 190168) | Phyllosphere microbial comminities from switchgrass, GLBRC, Michigan, United States - G5R2_NF_18SEP2017_LD1 | ecosystem: Host-associated > Plants > Phyllosphere > Phylloplane/Leaf | place... | reverse complement strand
GGCGCGGGTGGGGTGGGCGGCGGCGCCTGGGGGGCGGGCGCTGGGGCCGGCGTGCTGGGAGCGGGCGGGGCCACCTGCGCCTGAGCAGCGTTGGCTAGTAGCAAGCCACTCAGGGCCAATGCGTAGCGATAAATAGGCATACAGAAAACGTACTGGGTGGGAAGAGTATCGAACGAGCCATGCACCGGCCGCCCCGGCCCCCGCTTGGGGCGGCTAAGTAGCACTGCCGGGCCGCTACTTGGTAAGAGCGCGTGGTCGTTTTGCTAAGACACTATAGCTGGCTTTTCAGGCTGCATAAGCAGATTGAAAATGCCTAACTACACTTTAGTCCGCTCCAACGCCAGTTATTTCAGCCAGCTAAACCGTTCAGTAGCATTCTATATGTTTCCCAGTAGCCCACAATAAGTACACCTGTTAGTTGCAGCCTTCATCAACTATAGCTACTGAGCAAACCTATACCTGTTTAGCGAGAAAGCCAGCTTAGCCACCCGCAGTCCACTCTGGTGCAAGCAAAAAGGCAGCCTCCATGAGGAGACTGCCCAGGTAAGTTTCAAGCCCAGAAGTGCTTGGCTACTCCACGTAATTTAGGTCTTTGGCGTAGGTGTCGGGCAGGGTACTGGCACTAAAAAAGGCCAGCCCCAGCGCCACAACCCCGATGATGGCCGCGCCGCCCACCATGCCCAGCCCTGGCTGGCCTTTGAGGTATTGAAAAACGGGCACGATGATGACCGTAGCCCCGCGCGCGAAATTGGGGATGGTAGTGGCTACCGTGGAGCGCATGTTAGTGCCGAACTGCTCGGCCGCCACCGTCACAAACAGCGCCCAGAAGCCACTGGCGTAACCAATGAGAAAGCATACGGTATAAAAAGTGTTGGGGCTAGCCCCTTGCAGGGCAAACAGATACACGCCCACCATACTGGCCGTGGCCACGATAAAAATACGAAGCGCCCGGGTGCGGCTGCGCATCCACTGACTCACGGCGCCACTCGTGAAGTCGCCGAGCGTGATGCCGAAGTAGCACCAGAAAATGCTTAGCCCGCCCGTCACCGGCCCCGTCAGCCCGAACTGCTTGCCAAACTCGGGGGCCAGCGTGATGAGAATACCCACCAGAAACCAGAACGGCACGCCCACCAGCAAGCAGCGCAGGTATTTGTAAAACCGCGGGCCATTGGTGAAGAGACTGAAGAAGTTACCCCGCGCCACGTCGGTGCCTTTGGTGCTCTCAAACATGCCCGACTCCAGCACGCCGGCGCGCAACGCCAGCAGCCCCAGCCCCAGCCCACCGCCAATAAAGTAGGCGTTGCGCCAGCCAAATTTCTGCCCGATAAGGTAGGCCACCATCGCGCCGCTTACGCCCACCGTGGCTACTATCATGGTGCCGTAGCCGCGCTTTTCGGCGGGCAGGCTCTCGGCCACCAGCGTGATGCCCGCGCCCAACTCACCGGCCAGCCCGATGCCCGCGATGAAGCGCAGCCAGCCGTACTGCTCCACGGTTTGCACGAAGCCGTTGGCAATGTTAGCCAGCGAATAAAGTAGTATTGAGCCGAAGAGCACCGACAGCCGCCCACGCTTGTCGCCGAGCACCCCCCAGAGCACGCCGCCCAGCAGCATCCCCCACATTTGCATGCTCAACAAACCCAGGCCCTGCGCTGTGAGCGCCGCCGGGTCAGTAACGCCGATACCTTTGAGGCTATCGACCCGAATGATGCTGAATAAGACAAGGTCGTAGATATCAACAAAGTAGCCGAGCGAGGCCACGATAACTACGGCGCTGAGCAGGCCTACTGGGGGCCGCCCGGCTAGTGGCGCGGAAGATTGAGGAGAATGCACGGGGCGGGAGGAATGCGTTTTTAAGGCCTAAACATACTGACTAGCGCCCGCCCCGGCTCATCTGACGGCTAGCTGGCCCCCTGCCCTATCGGTAAGCAGGTATAGCCAGCGCGGTCTTAGCCCGCCCGGAACCGCTCCCAGCGAATAACCATGAATTTATCGCCCAGCTCGGTTACCATCATGCCGGCGCCCTTCACGTTCTCCGGCTTCTGAAAAAAATCGGCTAGTTCCTTCTGGTTGAGAATTTTATACGTAGGGTGATAGTCAGTTTGACGCGGCGCTTTCACGCCGTATTTCTTCACCCAGTTCATCACGCTCACGTGGCTTACGCCTAGCAATCGCTCGATTTCGCGGTAGCTTACGCCCTCGATGTAGAGCTGCAAGGCCTTCACCACGTAGTATGGGTTGACCTCGCGGCCCACCTTGGCCACGGTGTAGTGGTAGCCGCAGCCTTTGCAGCGAAACCGCTGGCGCTCATTTACTATGCCGCTCTTAGTGGCTTCCTTAGAGTCGCATTTGGGGCAGGCGGGGGCAGTCATGGCAAAGGCAAAGAGCAGGGTGGGAAGGGCAAGCCGGGGCTAGCGGCAAATGTATAGGAATTTAGCAAGAAAACTAGTTTGCCGCCTTGAGCCTAGGCAATTGCTTACTTTTAACTATGGGCAAAAAACGTATTCGGGGCTTGCGCCGCCACTGGCGAAACCACCAGCAGCGGGCCACTATACCAACGCTCCCCGATTTGGCCCACTTGGCAAAGTATAAGTATGGTTACGACCACCTTGGTCTAGCTCCCTGGACGGTATATGGCCAACCGCCGTTAGCATTCCGCCGCCTGTGGGCTACGCGGCTGCTCACCGATTTGCAACAGTGGCAGGAGCAGCTTATGCCGCTTTACCCCGACCTGTATCTCGCCATCTGGCTGTACGATACTCGATTTGGGCTGTCGCAGGTTGTGACAGCCATTGAGCAGATGAAAACAGTATATGAGCGGCGTCTTTCCCCCGCCCAGCCCATTTCGCTACCTATTGAATACCAAGACTTACCTGGTATAACCGACCTGGACTGCCCACGCAGAAGTCGACGTATTCTCGCCGCAGGAGTTTGCCGAATCGGGCAAGTGGGGCTCGTGCCGGAAGCACTGGCTAGCTACAACCACCGACGGGGACGATTGCATCGTGGTGCAGGTGGGCTGGGTGTGGGTAGGTCGGGTGCCCACCACCTAAGGCCCGGCCGTAGCTTTGGTCCGCCAACCCTCCCCTTGCCCATGCCCGCCTCCGCTACCCGTCCCATTTCCCCCGCCGACCTCTCGGCGGCCGACTTCTACCAATACCTCATCGGCGCGGTGGCCCCGCGACCCATTGCCTTTGCCAGCACCGTCTCGGCCGAGGGCGTGGTCAACCTGAGCCCCTACAGCTTCTTCACCATCGTGAGCCAGAACCCACCCATGCTGGTGTTTTCGCCCACGAGCCGGGGCCGCGACAACTCGGAGAAGGACACGCTGCACAACGTGCGCGCCGTGCCTGAGGTGGTTATCAATATCTGCGATTACGCGCTGGTAGAGCAGCTCTCGCTGGCCAGCGCCGAGTACCCGGCCGGGGTCAACGAATTTATCAAAGCCGGCCTCACTGAGGTGAAGGCCGATAAGGTGCAACCGCCGCGCGTGGCCGAGTGCCCGGCGGCTTTCGAATGCGTGGTGGAGCAAATTATTACCCTCGGTGACGGGCCGGGCCACGGCAACCTGGTGCTGTGCCGCGTGGTGCAGGCGCATTTTCGGGAGGATATTTTGCTCGACGGCAAGCCCGGCATCGACCCACTGAAGTTTGAGGCTGTGTCGCGCCTCGGCGGCGACTGGTACAGCCGCCTGCGCCCAGAAAACCTGTTTACCGTGGGCCGTCCCAATCGCCAGCTAGGCATCGGCTTCGACGAGCTACCCATGCACATTCGCCACAGCGACCTGCTCACCGGCAACGACCTCGCCAAGCTAGCCAACACCGAGCGCGCCGCCATCCCCACCCCCGCCCAAATCGAGGCAATCAAAACCGAGCCGATGGTGGCCTACCTGCTCAACAAGCACCGCGACAACCCTAGTGAGCAGCATAAGCAGCTAACGCTGCTAGCCCGCCAGTGGCTGGCTGAGGGCCGCGTGGCCGAGGCGTGGCGGGTACTGCTATCGGCCTAATTTGATTGCGGCCATGACTCCTAGCTGCTCGCTAAAATCTATCTATGGCTTCACATCGGCAGCAAGTTTTGAGGCATTTGCTATTGACTTGACCCACAAGCTGGCAATCAGGCAGCTTACCGCCGTTTTGGTACCTGACTTACAACAGGTCAGTGCAGCATTTCTTTGCAAAGACTGCCAAGAAACATGGGTTTTATCGGAGCCTGACAATGCGTGGCGAGGTTTTTTTCTGCCACAAACGGAAGCCATTCACCACTTGGCAATAGTGAAAAAAGCCACTACCCGTAAGCAGTTTGGCTGCTTATTGGTAGTGGCTTTGCTTATGCTGCTACTTGTGTGGCGCAGTTTACCGTAGGCTAGCTATTAATTCCGTACCGCAATCAGCAGCCCCAACTCCTTGTAGCGCATGTTGAATTTCTTGGCGATGGCCGCATTGGTGAGCGAACCCTTGTAGACATATACGCCCGAGCGGAAGTGCTCGTTCGTGAACAGCGCCTCGTTGATACCGCCTTGCTGGCTAATGTCTTGCAGGATGGGCGTGAAAATGTTGCTGAGGGCGTTGGTGGCCGTGCGGGGCACCCGCGAGGCGATGTTGGGCACGCAGTAGTGCACCACGTCGTACTTGCGGAACACGGGCTTGCTGTGGCTGGTGAGCTCGCTCGTTTCAAAGCAGCCACCCTGGTCGATGCTGATGTCGATGATGATGGAGCCGGCGGCCATGCTGGCCACCATCTGCTCGGGCACCATAAACGGGATGCGGCCCTCCTCCACGGCCAGCGCGCCGATAACCACGTCGGCCCGCCGAATCTGCTGGCTCAGGGCGAAGGTATCGAGGGTGCTGGTGTAGAGCTGCGCGCCCAGGTTGTGCTTGAGGCGGCGCAGCTTATAGAGATGGTTGTCAAATACTTTCACCTCGGCGCCCAGGCCGAGGGCGGCGCGGGCGGCGTACTCGGCCACCGTGCCGGCGCCCAGAATCACGACCTGCGACGGTGGCACGCCCGTGATACCACCTAGAATGATACCCTTGCCCTCGTTGGAGCGGGCCAGGTACTCGGCGGCCACCAGCATCACGGTAGAACCGGCGATTTCACTCATGGCGCGCACCACGGGGCGGGCACCGCTGGGGTCTTTTATCAGCTCGAAACCAATGGCGTTGACTTTCTTGCGGGCCAAGGCATTGATGAATTCGGGGGTCATGGTGCCCATTTGCAGGGCCGAGATGAGCGTTTGGCCGGGGCGCATCAGCTCGATTTCATCCATCGTAGGCGGAGCCACTTTTAGGATGATGTCGGCCTTGTAACCCTCCTCCGTGGAGTAGGCGATGGTGGCGCCCGACTCCGAGTAGTCGTGGTCGGAGAACTTACTGGGCTCACCGGCCCCGCTTTCCATCAGCACCTCGTGGCCTTCAGTAACGAGGTGCAGCACGGCTTCGGGCGTGAGGCCCAGCCGGTTTTCCTGGAGCGACGTTTCCTTGGGCAGGCCGATGAAGAGCTTGCGCTTGCGCGTTTCCACGGCCAGCATCGACTCCTGGGTGAAGTAGGCGCGGCTCGTAGCCAGGGCGCCAAAGCCGGAGGGTAGCTGTTCGGCCATAACTTTTGCAATTAGCAAGTAGCAATGAATAAGTAGCAGTTAGCTAGCGGCTTACATAATGACGCCTAGCTGGCTGGTTCCCTACTCACCCATCAACTCAGTAATCGTTAATTGATAAGTGTTAAGTGAATTTCTCTTGATTCGGGGCCGGTTACGGCCAGCTCCACCAGCAGTCGCTGCGGGGGTAGCAGGCCGGCCACGCGGCTAGGCCACTCGACTAAGCAAAGATACCCCGAATCGAAGTACTCGGCTGCACCCAAGCGGGCGGCTTCTTCCTCGGAATCGACGCGGTAAAAATCGAAGTGGTAAATGGGCGCGCCCTGCGCGTTTTCGTACTCGTTGACTAGGGCGAAGGTGGGGCTGCTCACGTCGTCAGCCACGCCCAACGCAGCGCACAAGGCGCGGATGAGGGTGGTTTTGCCCGCGCCCATCTCGCCCTCGAAGGCTACGATGGAGCAGCCCGATTCGGCGATGGCGGTGGCCAGCTGCTGTGCGGCCGTGGGCACGGCGGCCAGACGAGGAATTTCGAGGGTAATAGGAGTCACGCTTAGGTAAGCTGCGAAAGGCAGTAATCGTTTCGTATGCGGCCGGGATAAAGCTGCGCCGTTAGTGCATCCGGTCGTCGCGCACGGGCATGTTGATAATAATCTCGCCCTCGATTTTGAGTAGTTCCTGGAGGCGGGCATCGACCTCGGCGTGGTCGCAATACTCCTTGGCGAGGTCTACGTAGCTCACGAAGTGGCCGGCCTCGCTGGCCATCAGCTCGTAGTAAAACTGGCTGAGCTCAGGGTCGCGGTCTTGCAGGTGCAGCCACAGCAGCTTGAAGCGCTCGCAGCTACGCGCTTCGATGAGCGACGACACGAGGAGCTGGTCCATGAGCTGGCGCTCGCGGGGGCCACCCTTGCGGATGTGGGCCATGAGCTGCACCACGTATTCGTCGCGGCGCGGACGGCCTAGCGGCAGGTTGCGCTTGCGCAGCTCTTTTACCACGCGGTCGAAGTGCTCCCATTCTTCAGCTACCAAGGCAGTCAGTTCGTCTACGAGGCGCTCTTTTTCGGGGTAGTGCACGATGAGCGAGATGCCGGTGCTGGCGGCTTTTTGCTCGCAATAGGCGTGGTCTACGAGGATTTCCTCCAGGTTTTTGCTGGCTAGGTCTACCCAGCGGGGGTCAGAATTGAGCTTGAGCTTAAGAATTGTCTTCACAGACCGCAGATTTAACGGATGAAACGGATTTCGCGGATACGCTTGGCTGCGCCAAGCTTACTACGCGCGGGGGCTTGGTTGACTTGTTGACTTGGCTGGTTTGGAAGGGGAGTAATTCAGATTCGGATTTTGATTCAGCTTCAGATTCAGCGCAAACGAATGCCTCTGTTTACGGGGCCGGGCTACACCAATGTTTGGCTCCCGGTAGGTGCGACAGCGCGCAGTTCACGGACCAGACAGGCCCTGCGTAGTCAGCTTACGCAATCAAGCGTATCCGCGAAATCCGTTTCATCCGTTAAATCTGCGGTTAATTGAAGAAGCGCCAGCGGACGCCGAACTGAAAGCGGCGCGGGTAGCCGGTGTAGTAGGGCGTGGTGAAATAGCCGTCGCTGTAGAGCCCTTGGTTGAGGTAGGCAACTTTGAGGAAGATGGAGGCCGAACTGATATCGGCAGCTACGAAGGCATTAGCCACCGCGTAGGCCCCGATAGTGAAGTCATTTTGCACGTAAAACTGCTGGGTGCTGGGCGCGTAGCCGTAGCCCCGGAAGCGCGATTGGTAGTACACATCGCCCCCAACCTGGGCAAATAGCGCGTGCCCAAACACCCGGCGCTGGTAGTACACCCGCGACTCGGTTACGAGGGTTGGCACGCGCAGGCCCGCACCGTCGCCGCCCCGCGTGTAGGTAGCTTGATTATCGAAAAATACGTTGCCCAGCCGCACCCGGTGCCGCGCAAAGGCGATGAAGAGCGCTTTGCTACTGGCAATGTCGCTCGACAGCTGCTCAGGCACCCCGTTCTCGTTGTAAAATACCAGGCCCGAGATGCGCACGGCGGTGGCGCTCAGCTCCAGCGAGTGCTCGGCCAGCAGTGGCAGCGGCTGCCGCAGGCGCACCGTTGCCTGCTGCGTAGTGGTGTTGCCGAAGGTGCTTTGCCAGTCGCTGTTCAGGTTGCTCCACTGATAGTTATTGCCGATAAAAACCTGCTGCGTGAGCGTGGGCGCATACGAGTTGAGCAGCACCTCAGCCGAGAGCGGGCCGGTGCGGATGCGCCCGCGCAGCCAGTACTCGCCCCCAGCGCCGATTATCCGCACGCGGCCGTTGTCGTAGGGCAGGTATTCGCCGGCCACCTCCACGGCGTAGATGCTGCGGTAGTTGAACGAGGCCGTGCCACCCACAAACAGCTGCCCGAAGTAGTGCGCCGACACGGCCGTATCGGCCGGAGCACGGCCCACCGTTACGAGCCGCTGGCCCGGCCCTGAGCGCCCGAGTGGCGTGGTTAGCTGCGAGAGCCAGGCATTGCGGTAGCGGCCATACACATTGTACTCGATGCGTGCGGTGCGCCCCAGCAGGCCAAATGTATTCTCAACCTGGCGGTAAGTGGCGCGGTCGTCGGTGGCGATGGTGTTGCGGTAGGTACCCCGCAGCGGGCCGGCGTTGGGGTAGAAAAGGAGTGCGTCGGAGGCGTCGCGGGGCAGCGTATTATCGGTGTAGCCGTTGTACTGGCGCCGCACATCGAGCACATGGTAGGCCGTGAAGCCCTTTTGCAGCAGCCGGTACGACTGGAACAGGTGCAGCTGGTCGCGGTCATCAATGTTGATGCCGGGCGCGAGGTACACCCGCTCGCGGTCATATTTAAACAGACTGCTGTCGCCTTTAAGCGCATTTACCTTTTCGGCGCCCGTGGGCCAGATGCCACCCAGCTCGCGGGTGCGCTGGCGGCTGGCCGAGTAGTTGGCCAGTAGGTGGTAGCGGCCGTCCTCGGACTGAAAGCGGCTGTAAATAGTAAAGTTATTGTGTTCGACCTGCCACTGGGCTGTATTTACGGCCAGTATCTGATTACTGGCAATACGCTCATAATCAATACCTACACTGAAATTCTTCTTCAGCGAGCGCGAGTAGTTTATTTCAAACACCTGCTCGCCGTTACTCCCCTGGATGTAGCGAAAAAACGAGTAGGGCGACCGGCTGTCGTAGTAGGGCACTTCGCTACCATCGCGGGTATTGCGGTCGAAGGCGTTACGCCCGAAGCGTGTACCGAGCTGATAATTGGGCTGGTAAAGCAGCGGCCGCGACGCCGAGCCCAGCACGCCCAGGTCTTGCTGAAACGTGGTATCGTGCGCCCAGAACCGCGACTGCGGCCACTGCGTGAGCGTAGTATCGAGGAGCGTGCCGCCCACTGAGTCGCGCCGCACCTCGGCCTCGTAGATGACGCGGGTTGTTTTGGGGCCATAAAGCACCTTGGTCGAGTCGTCTACAATCTGGGCGTGGCCTACCAGCGCCGAGCCCAGCGTGAAGGCCAGCAGCAAAAGCCAGCGGGTGGCATTTTTAAAAGAAACCATGCAAAGGAGTGTCGCTCAAATATCGGGCGGGTGCGCGCCGCGCCACGGGCAAAGGTACTAGCCAGCGGCACGGGTAGCCATCGCCACGGCCGCCGCCAGCCGGGCCGCACCGTCGCCTAGCAACGCCACGCGCACCGGAATGGTATAGGTATGCGCAGCCATTGCCAGCGTCGGCCCGGGCCATAGGCTAAGCAAACCCAACTCGCCCTCCCCCCGGAGCCGGGTAGCGTCTTTTTCGGTTGTAAAAACCGGCCAGCCCGGCTGCCAGTGCCGGTAGAGCGCCGCCAAATCGGCGGGCTGAAAAGCGTGGTGGTCGGGCAGCACCGCGTGGTGCCGAATGATGTAGCCTTGCCCTTCGAGGTGTTCGCGTAAAGGGCCGGGCTGGGCAATGCCGGTGAGTAGCAGCGCCGGGCCAGGCGCGGGTACTTGGCTGGGGGGCGATGCCAGACCATCTACCCCGGCGCGGGCGGCAAACGGCGCGGGTTCCGCGTAGGCATAAGCCGAGAACAGCACCGGCACGCCGGGTCGGGCGTAGCGCCGCACTTGGGCTTCGGCAGCGGCCCGGACCTCGGCCGGCAGGTCGGGCGGGCACTTGGTCACGATGATGACATCGGCGCGGGTGGCCCCGGCGCGGGTTTCGCGCAGGCGGCCGGCGGGCAGCACCAGGTCGTGGTAAAACGGCCGGGCCAACTCGGTGAGCAGGATGTTGAGCGTGGGCTGCACGCGGCGGTGCTGGTAGGCATCGTCGAGCACCACGCAAGTCAATTCGGGATGCTGCTGGCGCAATAAGTCGAGACCCAGCTGGCGGTTTTCGGCCACCACTATGGGCACGCCCTGGCGGCTAAATTCGCCAAAATACTGCCAGGGCTCATCCCCTACCGTAGCGGCCGAGTCGCGGGCCGTGGCTAGCCGGGGGCCCTTGGTCTGGCGGCCGTAGCCCCGGCTAAGGATGGCCGGGCGCTGGCCCTGGCGCAGCAGCTCTTCGACCAGCCAGGCAACGTGAGGCGTTTTGCCAGTGCCGCCCACCCGCAGGTTGCCTACACCCAGCAACGGCACCCAGCCGGGCGCCGAGCGCTTCCAGCCGTGGTCATACAGCCAGTTGCGCACCGCCAGCACAGCGGCGTAGAACCAGGAAAACGGGAGCAGCAGCCAGGCCAGCCAGGAAGGGAGCATGGGGCAAAGGTCGGGGCGCGGGCCGACCTTTGCCCCATGCCCGACTTTGCCGCTAGCCTGCTCCAGTTACTTTCCGACTTCCCGCTGCCCACCGCACCGCTGCCGCTGGCCGTGGAGGTGCGCAATTCTTTCCACGACGCGGAGGTGCGCGCCATCCTGGGCGAGTTTGCCCAGAAATTCTACACCCCAGCCCGCCCGCGCGTCGGTATCTTCGGCATCAACCCCGGCCGTTTTGGCGGCGGGCGCACGGGCGTAGCTTTCACCGACCCCGTAGCACTGCGCGACAACTGCGGCATTGCCCACGCACTACCCAAGCAGCGCCGCGAGCTATCGAGTGAATTTGTCTATAAATTCATCACCGAATTAGGCGGCCCGGCCGAGTTTTACCAGCACTTTTTTCTCAGTTCGGTGTACCCGCTAGAGCTGACCAAAGACGGCAAAAATTATAACTACTACGACGCGCCAGCCCTCATCAAGGCACTGTGGCCTGATATGCGCCTGTCGCTAACCCAGCAAGTCGAGCAGCTAGGCCTGCGCCGCGACGTGGCCGTGAGCCTGGGTCGCCGCAACGGCGAGTTTTTGCGCAAGCTCAACGACGAGCTTGGCCTGTTCGAAAGAGTCGAAATCCTCGACCACCCGCGTTTTCTCATGCAGTACCGCCGCAAGCTGCTGGCCGAAAGTGTAGCTAAGTATGTGGAGGTACTAGGTGGCTTAATCAAGGATTAATACCCTCCTTCTCTCAATACTTTCTAATGAACAGCTGGCTTACGTAACAAGCTAGCGCCGCGAAACAGATAACGTAAAGCGGTGCCGAGGCAGTTACTGCTGCGTGGGTAGTTAATTCCAGGTAAAACGTTACCACCCACAGCAAACCCATAGTAGCCCACTCCATACGCTTGTTTTTTCCCTAGCTGGGACTGATAAACAAAACAGATTCAACAGCAATAGGGCACCCATAAACGAGCCTACGGCTACTGCGAGGCCCCAAGTGAGTGTGATATATTTCTCGCGCAGCAACGTCCAGATTACCAGCAGGAAAACCGAGCACACCAGCCAGGGCACTATTACTGCTACTCGTTTCATGTTAAAAGCTGAAGATTCCACCCAAAGAAAAGCATACTGCCAATCAAACCACCGCACAAAATGGCTGTGACTGTAAAAGACCTTGCCCGGCACCTTGAAGCCGCCGCACCCCTCGCCTACCAGGAGAGCTACGACAACGCCGGCCTGCAATGCGGCCTGCCCGAGGCCGAGATTAGCGGCGTGCTCATCGCCCTCGACTGCACACCCGCCGTGGTGGCCGAGGCTGTGCGCCGGGGTTGCAACGTGGTGCTATGCCACCACCCGGTCATCTTCCGGCCGCTCAAGCGCCTCACCGGCAAAGGCTTGGTAGAGCAAACCATCATTACTGCCCTCAAGGCCGACGTGGCCATCTACGCCGCCCACACCAACCTCGACAACGTGCGCCAGGGCGTAAACGCCAAGCTAGCCGAGAAGCTGGGCTTGGTAAACACACGTATCCTGGCTCCCAAAACCGGTACGCTGGCCCGCCTTACCACCTACGTGCCCAACCGTCCCGAAGACCAGCAGGCCGACGTGGCCGGCCAGGTGCTGGCCGCGCTCTACGCCGCTGGCGCCGGCCAGGTCGGCGACTATAAGGACTGTAGCTTCCGGGCGTCAGGAGTGGGTACCTTCACGCCGGGGCCGGGCACTCAGCCAGCTATCGGCGAGCAGCTACGCGCCGAAACCGTGGCCGAAATGCGCCTGGAGGTGCTGCTGTCGTTGCACCAGCAAGCGGCCGTGCTAGCCGCCCTGCGCCAGGCGCACCCTTATGAGGAAGTGGCGTATGAAATCGTGAAGCTTGAAAACCAGCACCAGGAAGTGGGTGCCGGCATGGTGGGCGAGTTGCCGGAGGCACTCAGCCCGGCAGCCTTCCGGCAGCTACTCAAAGCGGCGCTGGGCGTACCCGTGGTGAAGTACACGGCGTTTGAGCCCGACATCAAAAAGGTAGCGCTGTGTGGTGGCGCGGGTAGCTTTTTGACCGGTGCGGCCATAGGCGCAAGGGCCGATGCCTACGTAACCGGCGACGTGAAGTACCACGAGTTTTTTGCGCCCGAGGGCCGGCTCATGCTCTGCGATGTGGGGCACTTTGAGAGCGAGCAGTTTACGAACGAGATTTTTCGGGATTTGCTGCTGGCCCGGTTCGGTCGTACTTTTGCGGTCTTATTCGCTGAAACCCCCACGAATCCCGTTCAGTATGACTGCTAATTCTGCCGCCGTGGCAAATCCGGCCGACGCGCCTATTTCCGCCAAGCTCGAAGCTTTGCTCAACCTGCAACGCATTGATTCGCAGCTGGATGAAATTCGTCGGGTGCGCGGTGACCTACCCGAGGAAGTTCGCGACCTCGAAGATGAAATCGCTGGCTACGAAGCCCGCGTAAAGCGTTTTGACGAAGAAATTTCTGGTCTGCAAGACCAAATCAAGCAGCGCAAAGCTGCTACTAAAGAGGCCGAAGGTCTGATTAAGCGCTACGAGGAGCAGCAAACCAACGTTCGCAACAACCGCGAGTACGAGGCCATTGCCAAGGAAGTAGAGCTACAACGCCTCGAAATCCAGATTTCGGACAAGAAAATCAAGGAAGCCCAGTACCTCATCGACCAGCGCAACACGGAAGCCAACGTGACCCGCCTGCGCCTCGACGAGCGCCGCAAGGACCTCGACACCAAGAAGAGCGAGCTCGACACCATCGTGGCCGAGAACGAAGCAGAGGAAAAGCAGCTCGTAACGGAGCGCGAAACTGCTATTCAGCCCGTCGAAAGCCGCCTGCTGACGGCCTACGACCGCATCCGCGGCAACATGCGCAACCGCCTCGCAGTGGTGCTCGTGCGCCGCGACGCCTGCGGCGGCTGTTTCAACACAGTGCCCCCGCAGCGCCAGGCTGATATTATCTCGCACAAGAAAATTATCGTGTGCGAGCACTGTGGCCGCATCCTGGCCGACGTAGAAGGCCGCGCTGCCGTCAACGTCTAAGCTTACCCGCATTTTTGAAAGAAAGGAACGGCCTTGGTCGTTCCTTTTTTTATAGCCTGCACCGTGTGGAAATCTCTCGCCGAAGTTAGCCCAGGCTTACGCCGGGGCCTGCTGGGGGCGGCCGTGGGGCTGCTGGCTAGCGCGGCGAGCCCGGCTCTTAAGCAGGTTCCCCCAGTCGATATCCAGCCGAGAACCGAGCAGGCAGCTACTACGGTTCTCTCCCCCGCTGCCGGCTGGGCCTACGCCGAGCTGCTTAAGCTCAAGGTGAGTACCTGCCGCCAATTGCTGGCTGCCGAGCCGGCTAGTGCGCCTAGCACCCTGCTCGTAGCCGATTGTGCCGATTTTGTTGAACTGCTCATCAGCCAAGATGCCAGCCGCTACGACGCCACCCTAGCCGCCCAGGATACTCGCCTAACCCAGCTGGGCCGCGCGCCGGCCGGCGCCCTGCGCGACTACGCACTAGCTGAAATTCAACTGCACCAGGCGCTGGCACAGTTGGCCTTTCGCCACGAGGTACGCGGTGCTTGGAACCTACGCCAAGTAGCGCTCCTCACACAGGACAATACCCGACGCTACCCGGCTTTTGCACCCATGCGCAAGACGCTGGGCTTGTGCCAGTTCGGTATCGGCTCGCTGCCCGAAGGCTACCACTGGCTGCTGCGGCTGCTGGGTTTGCGCGGCAGTGTGGAGGACGGTTTGCAAAACCTGGCCCGCGCCGCCGCGCAGCCCCACGACTTTCAGCCCGAGAGCCAGATTTTGCAGGCGCTCATTCGGGAATCATACTATAAAAAGGGCGACGAAAGCCTGGCGCTGGTGACCCGCCTGGCCCGCGAGCAGCCCGATAACCTGCTGTTTAGCTACTTAGTTATCAGCTTGCATAAACGTCAGCACCACGGCGAGGCGGCGCTAGCCGCCTATCGCACCCGGCCCACCGGCCCAGCCTACCTGCCGCTGGCCTATCTGCACCACTTGGTGGCCGACCTGTTGCTTTACCGGGGTGACTACGCTGCCTCCAGCGCCGAAAACCAGCAGTTTTTACGCGATTTCCGAGGTGAATATTACCGCAAGGATGCTGCTTTTAAGCTCTACCTGGCCGCTTGGCTGGGTGGCGCGTCGGCTGCCGCCACTGAGCGCTACCGCCAGCAAATCAACCTGGCCGGCCCGCTTACTATTGAGGAAGACATCTACGCGCAGCGCTTTTACCACGATGCGCAACTGCTTAACCCCACGCTTACCCGCGCCCGACTGCTCACCGATGGCGGCTATTACACACAGGCATTGAGCACGTTGCAGCAGTTTCACCTTACGCCTACCACGCCCGTGCGCGACCGCCTGGAGGCGCCCTATCGCCGCGCCCGCGTGTGGCAGGGCCTGGAGCGCCTCGACTCGGCCCGCCTCGACTACCTGCGCACGCTGCGCCTGTCGGCCCGGCTGGGCGAGCCGCCTTACTACTTTGCCCCGCAAGCGGCCTTGCAGCTCGGCTACCTTACGCTAGCAGCGGGCCAGCGGGCAGCGGCCAAAAATTATTTTGAGCAAGCAATGGCTTATCCGAAGCACGAGTATAAAAACAGCACCGACCAGAAGGCCAAACTGGCTTTGCGCGGGTTATAAAAGAGATTTATGCTGACTATCCCGCTGGCCAACCTGCCCGCCGACTTCCGCATTCGCGCCTTGCAGTGGGCCGTGCAGTTTGCGCACTGCGCCTACTATGAGCACAACGACTTGCAGCAGTCGGCCGCCGGCACCTTTAGCCGGTTGCTGGCCGTGGCTGAGGCGACTCCCAATGCCCCCGCTGCGCTCGCCGAATTACCTGCGTACCTAGCTCAGCCGGCACTGCTGCCGCACTGCGGCTTCGTAACCTACGACGTAAAGAATGAGCTAGAAGACCTAGTTAGTCACAACTTTGCGGGACTGCACTGGCCGGCATTGCACTTTTTTCAGCCCCGAACATGCCTGCGCTGGCGCGCTGATGCGCTGGAGATAACCGGTCGCACGGACGGTGTACTAGCCGCAATTTTGGCGACGGAGGTACCGCCTGCTTGCCCGGTTGCCGCGCCGCCCCTACGCCCGCGCCTGCCGCGCGCCGCTTACCTGCAAGCCGTGGACGCAGTGCGCAAAGATATTCTCAACGGTGAAGTATACGAGTTGAACCTGTGTCAGGAATTTTACGCCGAAAACGTGCGCTTCGACCCCGTGGCTACGTTTTGGCGGCTTAATGAGACCTCGCCCGCACCGTACGCTGGCTTTTTGCGCTACCACGACCACTACCTGCTTTGCGCCTCCCCAGAGCTTTTTATCGCGAAGAGGCAGGCTCTCCTTACCTCCCAGCCCATCAAAGGCACGCGGCGCCGCGGCGCTACTCCGGCCGATGATGAGCAGCAGCGCCTGGCCTTGCTGCACGACGAAAAGGAGCGCGCCGAAAACCTGATGATAGTGGACCTTGTGCGCAACGACCTCGCCCGCGTCGCTCGCACCGGCACGGTGCACGTGCCCGAACTATTCGGCACCTACGGCTTCCAGCACGTATGGCAACTGATTTCGACCGTGCAGGCTACGCTTAAACCTGACGTGGACCTGGCTAATATCCTGCGCGCTACCTTTCCGATGGGCTCCATGACAGGCGCGCCCAAAATCCGGGCGATGCAGCTCATCGAGCACTACGAAGCCAGCCGGCGCGGTCTCTACAGCGGCAGCTTTGGCTATGTGAATCCCGATGGCGACTTTGATTTTAACGTGGTCATCCGCAGCCTCCAATACCGCGCCGATACCGGCTACCTGAGCTTGCAAGTAGGCTCGGCCATCACTTACGATTCGGTGCCCGAGCAGGAGTATCAGGAATGCCTGCTGAAGGCCCAGGGCGTTTTAGCCGCGCTCGGCACCACCATCGACCAGCCGTGAGTTGCGACAAATTCGCCTAGCCATACGCACTGGCTTATCACTCGCCACCTCCCTAGTGCATCTGCCATTCTGTCATTTGCCAGCCTTAGTTAGTATATTTGTTATCTGCCGCGCACCCGGCTAAGGTGCCTGCCTGCTATGTCCCAACCGCTCATTACGTTAGATTTTCTCGATAAAGCGCCTACTACCGAGGTGGCCGCTCTGCCTACCGACGTGCGCGTGAGCGCCGCTACCCGCACCGGCGGCGCCCGCAAGCTTTACATCGAGAGCTACGGCTGCCAGATGAATTTTTCCGACTCCGAAATCGTGTCCAGTATTCTGGCCGACGAGGGGTTCGATACCACCGAGGACGTCGCCACTGCCGACCTCGTACTGCTCAACACCTGCTCCATCCGCGAGAAAGCCGAGCAGACTGTGCGCATGCGCCTCAAGCAAATCAACTCGCACAAAAAGCGCCGCCCCGGCATGCTGGTGGGCGTACTCGGCTGCATGGCCGAGCGATTGAAAAGCAAGTTCTTAGAAGAAGAAAAAATCGTGGACCTCGTAGTGGGCCCCGATGCCTACCGCGACCTGCCTCAGCTCATTGCCCAGGTCGATGGCGGTCAGAAGGCCGTAAACGTGCTGCTGAGCCGCGAGGAAACCTACGCCGACATCACGCCCGTGCGTTTGAACTCCAACGGCGTATCGGCCTTCATTAGCATCATGCGCGGCTGCGACAACATGTGCTCGTTTTGCGTGGTGCCCTTCACTCGTGGGCGCGAGCGTAGCCGCGATGCCCACAGCATCGTGCAGGAAGCCCGCGACCTGGTAGCAGCTGGCTACAAAGAAGTTACCCTGCTGGGCCAGAATGTAGACTCCTATAAGTGGGCTAGCGAGGATGGGATAGAGCGCGTCAACTTTGCGCAGCTGCTGGAGCGCGTGGCGCTCATCAGCCCTGCGCTACGCGTGCGCTTCTCCACCTCGCACCCCAAGGACATTACCGACGAAGTGCTGCACACTATGGCGCGCTACGACAATATCTGCAAGTACCTGCACCTGCCCGCCCAGAGCGGCAACTCGCGCGTGCTGGAGCTGATGAACCGCACCTACGACCGCGCTTGGTACGAGGACCGCGTGCAGGCCGTGCGCCGCATCCTGGGCGACGACTGCGCCATCTCGACCGACATGATTGCCGGCTTCTGCTCCGAAACCGAGGAGGAGCACCAGGATACCCTCAGCCTGCTCGACTACGTGCAGTACGACATGGCCTACATGTTCTTCTACTCGGAGCGTCCCGGCACCCTGGCCGCCCGCAAGCTCACGGATGATATCCCACTGGAAGTGAAGAAACGTCGCCTCCAGGAAATCATTGACCGCCAGCAGGCGCATAGCCGCGCCCGCTATGAACGCGGCGTGGGCCGCGTGCATCAGGTGCTCGTCGAGAATTTCTCCAAGCGCTCGCAGGAGCACCTCAGCGGCCGCAACAGCCAGAACCAAGTGGTCATTTTCCCGAAGAGTAATTTCCAGAAGGGCGACTACGTTAACGTACTAGTGCATACCAACACAGGCGGCTCTTTGCTAGGTGAGGTAGTGTAGAGTAAACATTCCCATCTGCTTCAGCTTCAGACTTGTGCAGTCAAGTGGCGTTTGACAAGCGGCTTACTCACGAGCGCTGGAATACTCCATGCTCCAAGATTGTTAACTCTCTATGAGTACAATCCTTCAACGAAGGATTAATGCTGGGTATATACTTCACCAACGGACTTAGACACTACCACATCCTCACTGCTGATAGCTGTTTAGACATCCTAGCCGAGGCCCCTCCTATCATCTCTGTGAGCAGAAGGAAAGAGCTTAACTAGAAGTGCTCTCCTCAACCTTCCGGCTTCCAAAAAACATTGATTTCGAGTTGACAAATCAAGAAATCCAATCCATCAAGCAGCGCTTTGGCATCATCGGCAACGCGCCAGCGCTGAACTACGCCATTCAGGTGGCTAGCCAAGTGGCGCCGACCGATATGACCGTACTTATCACCGGCGAGAGTGGGTCGGGTAAGGAGTCGTTTTCCAAGATTATCCACGCGCTCTCGCCCCGCAAGCACGGGCAGTTTATTGCCATCAACTGCGGCGCCATCCCGGAGGGCACCATCGACTCGGAGCTTTTCGGCCACGAGAAGGGTGCCTTCACGGGCGCCAATGAGGCCCGTAAGGGTTATTTTGAAGTCACCGACGGCGGCACCATCTTTCTGGATGAGATTGCCGAGATGCCGCTCGGCACCCAGGCCCGCCTGCTGCGCGTGCTCGAAAACGGCGAGTTTATTCGCGTGGGTAGTAGCAAAGTGCAGAAGACCGATGTGCGCGTAGTAGCCGCCACCAACGTGAACCTGCTCGACCGCGTGCAGGCCGGCAAGTTTCGCGAAGACCTCTATTACCGCTTGAACACGGTGCCCATCACGGTGCCACCGTTGCGAGAACGGGGCGACGACATCTACCTGCTATTCAGAAAGTTCACTGCCGACTTTTCGGAGAAGCACCGTGTAAAGCCCATCAGCCTCACGCCCGATGCCGTGCGGCTACTCACGCGCTTTCGCTTCCCCGGCAACATTCGCCAACTCAAGAATCTGGCTGAGCAGATTTCAGTGCTGGAGCTTGACCGCGAGGTCGATGCCACCCGGCTGGCCACCTACCTGCCGGCGGCCCAAACTTCGCTGCTGCCAGCGCTGGTGCCGGGCGGCGCGGCCGGCGGCGATTTCGGCTCTTACTCCGAGCGCGACATCCTGTACCGGCTGCTCTTCGACATGCGCCGCGACATGACCGACCTCAAGAAGGTAGTGCTGGAACTAGCCACTGGCAACCGCCCCGCCGCCGCCGATACCCAGGA
>Ga0268353_100050_pt1 | contig 19177 bp, 12 predicted proteins | sample G5R2_NF_18SEP201_FD_190168 | JGI IMG/M metagenome (GOLD analysis project Ga0268353, IMG submission 190168) | Phyllosphere microbial comminities from switchgrass, GLBRC, Michigan, United States - G5R2_NF_18SEP2017_LD1 | ecosystem: Host-associated > Plants > Phyllosphere > Phylloplane/Leaf | place... | reverse complement strand
GTTGTTGGCAGTCGAAGCCAGCCGGCTTTGGTCGTACCCATACACCGTGGGGAAGGGCGTGACCGCGCCGGGCGTAGCCGAGGTATTGTAGGCAGCATTCACCACGGGCGTGTAGCCGGTGGTGGCCAGGTCATTGACCGTAGCGCCCGCTACCGGCGAGGCGTAGTGGCGGTAGCCCGGGCCAGCGTTGGCGCTAGGGTCGATGTAGCGCTGCACCGTGGCCGTGCCGAGCAGGGCACTGCCAGCATTGTTGACAACCAGCGCCGTGCCGCTGGCCCCGGAGAGCAGCGTAAATGGCTGGCTGGCCCCGATAGTCAGGTTGGCGTTGGTCGTGAGCTGGCGCTGAATGGCGACCGGGCCAGCGGTGGTAACGGCACTGGCGCCGGTGGTCAGGTTGGGGAAGGTGGAGAGGCCAGTGCCGCCCACTACCACGGCCGTGCCGCCCAGCACCACGGTGCCGGTGCCACTGCCCGTCACGGTGCCGTTGTTGGTAAAGTTGCCGCCCGTAGTCAGGATGCCGCCATCGGCCAGGGTGAGCGTAGCGCCGCTGGCGATGGTGACGAGGCGGGCCTGCTGCGCACTGCCCACGGCGGGCTGGTTAGGAGTGCCGCCGGGGATGGTCACATCGCTGTTGGCGGCGGGCACCTGGGCGGGCGTCCAGTTGGCAGCCGTGCCCCAGTCGGTGCTTACGCTGCCATTCCAAGTGAGGCCAGTGCTAGCCGCGATAAACGCAGTCAGGCCCGTCAGGTTGGTGCCCTGGCCGATGCGCCCAGCGTTGCTGACCGTGAAGTTAAAGGGCGAGCCGAAGTCGCCCACTACGTACAGGTTATCATTGGGGCTGGCTGCCGAGGCCGCCGTGGCGATAAAGCCCTGGTTGGTAGTCGTGCCAGGCGTATTGTAGATGTCGAAGTCGCCACCGGTGGTCGTGCTCGTGCCCGTCACGCTGTAGCTGGTGCCACTTACCACGCCCCCATTGGGGTTGGTGGCCTGGGTGAAGGCACCGGTGACCGAGTCAAATACATACTGCGCCGTGGTGTTGGCGCTGCTTTGGTTGTTGGTGTAGGCGGTGGCCGAATACACGCCCGCCTGCCCGTTCAGGTTGGGGTCCATGCTGGCCACGCCCCCGGTGACGGGGTTGAGGCGGTAGTTGGCGTTGTTGGTCGCCACCACCCGGATGCGGTCTACGGTGGGGTTGAAGTCGAAGCCCACCTGCGTGGTACCCGCCCCCAGTTCCAGTCGGATGGCGGTGCCTACGGCCGTAAGCGCCCCCGTCGTCAGGTTCACGGTGTAGAGCTGAGCATTGGCCGTGGGGCTGGCCAGGGCCGGGTCGTAGCCCAGCGCGTAGAGCTGGGCGCTGGCGGGCCGGAAGTCCACTCCCACCACCGTTTGGCCCACCGTAATGCCGCCACCAAAGTTCACGGCCGAGCGGATAACGCCGGGCGCGTTCGAGTCAAACGAAATCAGGTTGCCCCCGGCCACGCCGTACAGCAGCTGCCCCGCCACGGGGCCCGGGCTGGCTGCTACCAGCGAGGCACTATTCAACGGCACCGAAATATCGCGTACGCTGATACCCAAGCCAATGGCCCCACCATCGGTTGCTACCTGGGCCGAGTTGTCGGTGGCATTCACCGCATTCAGGGTGTAGAGGCGGCTGTTGTTGGGGCTGGCCGCCGGGGCGGCCACCAGGTACGGCACGTTGGTCGTGCCGTTGTAATAGATATCCAGGTCGTTGATAGCCCCAATGGCACCGCCCACGCCAGCGCCGTTCACGCCGGTCAGGGTTCGCTGGTTCGTCAGCGTACCATCGTTGGGCGGGTTTTGAAACGCTACCAGGCCCAGCGCGTGGTCTACGGTGTAGAGGCCGGTGGCCGTCGAGCCCACAAACGAGTTGGTGTAGGCGGCCGTGCCCACGCTGGGGTTTTGGCCCGCGCCGGGGCCGGCGGCGTAGTTCAGGTTGAGGTCGGTGGCCGCAACGACGCCGTTGTTGGGGTTGAGGCGGTAGTTGGTATCGCTCGTGCCCTCCACCCGGATGCGGTCCACGGTGGGGTTGAAGTCGAAAGCCACCTGCTCGGTAGCACTGCCCAACTCCAGGCGCACGGCCGCACCCACGGCCGTCGCCACGCCGCTCGTGAGGTCAATGGTATAGAGCTGGCTGTTGGCCGTGGGTGCAGTGGCCGCCGCGTCGTAGCCCAGGCCAAACAACTGGCCGGTATTGGGCCGGAAGTCGGTGCCCACCAGCGTTTGCGCGGCCGGCAGCCCCGTGATGCCCACCACGGTGCGCACGATGCTGGGGTCGCTGGAGTCGAAGGTGATGAGGTTGTTGGACGCCGTGACGCCGTACACCAGCTGGCCGGTGACGGCAGCCGGGATAACCGGGGCCGGAATCGACACGGCAATATCCTCGATGTTGACCGGCGATAAGGCGCTGGCCCCTACTGTGTTGCCGCGCAGGGTAGCTTGGCCGGTAGCCAGGTCCAGCGCGTACAGGTTGCTGGCCGACAGCCCGTCGGCGTCGGCCTGGGTCACTTCCATCACAAACACCTCGTTGGTGCCCGGCGTGGTAAAGAATGAAGCGTCCATATCGATGGCCGCTGGTGAGCCCACCCCGAAGCTGCCGAATTTTACAGCCTTCTGGTTTATCAGTACGCCATCGTTGGGCGGCGACTGGGTCGAGAGAATGCCGGCCACCTCGTCGAAGTCATACAGCGTAGTGTTGCTGCTGCCGCGGTACGAGTTGAGGTAGGCCACCGCGCCCACGCTGGGGTTGGCGGGTGCGCCGCCAGCGTATTTCAGAGCCAGGTCGGTAGTAACGCCCCCGGTGACGGGGTTGAGGCGATAGTTGGCATCGGTAGTGCCTACCACCCGAATGCGGTCCACGGTGGGGTTGAAGTCGAAGCCGATGCGCTCGGTGGCACCGCCCAGGTTGAGGCTCATGGCGCTGCCCACGGCCGTGAGCACGCCGGTGGCGGGGTTCACGGTGTAGAGCTGCGCATTGACGCCGGGAAAGGCCACGCTCGCGTTGTAGCCCAGCGCGTACAGCTCCCCGGTATTGGGCCGGAAGTCCATCCCAACCAGGCGCTGCCCGGCCTGAATATTACTGATGGGGATGCCCGCGCCATTGTTGGCCACCGCGCCCGTCGCCGGGTTGATGGTGAGCAGGCCCTGCGTACCCGCCGGCGCCCCGTCGGGGTAGAGCGGGTAGCCCACCGGCACCGGCTGCGTAAGGGTTCCCAGGCCATACATGGTCTGGCCTTGGGCCAAGGTAGCGGTGCCCAGCAAAAGCCCCAGCCCCGCGGTGGAGCCTAGTATGCGACGCGTGCTCCAACCCGAAGACAGGAGCGAAAGTAGTGGTATGCGCATGTGGTAAGAAAAGGAGGTGTAGGGTAAGAAATGCTGGCGCAGTGCCATGTTGGCACCAGCCAGCAGAGCTACGGATTTGCACCTCTACTTGGATGAAGTTTAGGTGAAAAATTATGCCATTTTCCTATTAATGGCTTTTCAAGAACTACCTGACAACTGCCTATCTGCTAGACAGCAAAGCAAAAAAAAGCAATTTATCCCATTATTCATCCTACTCATTCTGTACAAAATACCTTTTTACCTTTACTTCCCCACACGCCCGCGCTTATTCCGCGCAAAAGGCCGGCTCCAGTAGCAGCCGCAGGCTGAGACATACTTCTTACTCGTGGGAGTTAGTGGGAGCGGTGACGCGCAGGCGGTAGCAGCCAGGGTACAGTAAGTTGAGGCGACGTTGGGTATTGGTCAGCTGATGCCGCCGGGCTCATCGGCATCGGGCTTATGGCTAGCAAGGAGAATGTTGCGCACGCACAGTTCCATTTGCTGTGGCCCCGGCTGGCGCAGCACAATGGTGATGCGGCTGGGCACGCTGGCACTCACGCCGTGCTTGAAGGAATTCTCGACGTAGGGCTGAAAGAGCATGGGCGCGATAAACGGGTCGGCGGGCGGCTCAAACACCACCGTCACCTGGTTGGTGAGGCACAGGTGCGTCAGCTCGATGTAGGCGCGCAGGAAGCTGATTTCCTGGCTCAGGCGGGTGTGGCTGGCGGGTGTGGCTGGCGGGCGTTTCGTAGCGCACGCAGCGCATCATGCGCAAGAGGCGGTGCAGCGCCGCCCGCACCCGCTCGCTATCCAGCAGCGTGAGGGCGTACATGTTGTTGAGGGTATTGAGGAAGAAGTGCGGGTTTGTTTGGGCTTTCAGCAGCGACAGCCCGGCGGCTCCCTGGCGGCGCTCTGGCTCCAAGCGCAGCTCGGCGGCACGCTGGGCTTTTTGCATGGCCGAAGAGTACCAGATGGCTGACCACTTCGGGCCCAGCGCCTACACGCTGTATTCTCTCACCACTAGCCTCGCATGGACCTGGTAAAGCCTGCGCTCGCCTGGGGCGGCGGGCCCCAGCCCACGCCACCGACCTGCCGGCCGCCTTTACCGCCAGCTACGCCGCCGAGGCCAAGGCCGACTACCCAGACGCCATCGCAACTCTCAAGCCGGGCTACACGGGCCTCTATGAGCGAAACCTACGACTGGGCTAGCTCTATTTTCTGGCCAAAAACTACACGTTCGCGGTCAGCTATTACTAAAAGGCCGTGGACCAGCGCCCATACGCCATAGAGCCCAAATTCAGCTTGATAAAGCCGCTCAACATCCTGCAAACGCAGGGCCTCTACACGGCCATCTTGCAAACAGACCCACAGAATACCCGGGCCAACTACTGGACCGGCGTCATCTACTTCAGCCGCAAACAGTTTGACAAAGCCGCCCGCTACTTCGAGCGCGTCGTCAACCTGTATCCGTTCGACTATGACACCAGCCTTTCGCTGGCCTGGACGTATTTGAACCTGGGCAAAAAAGCTGATGCCTGGGCGCTATGTAATAAGGTGCTGCTCAGCCGGCCTAACGCCACCAACGCCCTGGCGGGCCTGCGCCGCCTCTAGGCCACTGGCTAGCCAGCCGCGCCAGCGCCGCCCTTAAACTGCCGGGTGTGCAGCGCATTGGGCACCTGGTCTTGCAGTAAAATGTGGGGTCCCTGGTAGGCGGCGGCGGGCAGCAGGCTCAGCAGTAGGTGCAAGCCGGTATCGGCCAACTGACTGAGCACGCCCGGCGAGAAACCGCACCAATACAGCACGGTACCGGCCACGCGGGCCTGCTGGTGAGCATTAAAAATGGCGCGCTGCGCGTGCCAACTCAAAAAGATAAGGCGGCGGCAATCGACCCACACGAAGGGCGGGCGGGCCGCCACGAGCTCGGCCACCGCCTGCTCTAGCTGGAGTGCGGCGGCTGCGCCGTTGCAACTGCCACGCAGGCTTAGGCCAGCTGTGGTCTGCTGATTGCTTAGGTGAACTGTAAATGTAGAAGCTGTTCCCATAGCCCAGGGAATTAAATAGGTTTTAAGCACGAAATAGTTAGACAAAGCTACGTCAGCTATTCAACTAAGTCGCCTCAGAAAACCCTTATTTTTCCCTAAAAACTCCGCTGATTATCTGCTACGTAGTTCGCCCCTATTCAGCCGCTGGCACTGGCACCTGCAAAAAAACTCCCGTGCCCCGGCCCAGGCGCGAGTTGATGGTGAATGTGCCGCCCAGCAGCCCCACCCGCGTGCGAATGCCGGCCAGCCCAATGCCGCCCTTGCCCGGCTGGCCGGCCTGGGCGGGGTCCATACCCAAGCCATCGTCCTCTACGCTCAAGTGCAGCTGGTCGTCTTCCCGCGCTACGCTCGCGAACACCTCCTGGGCCTGGGCGTGCTTCATCACGTTGTTGAGCAATTCCTGCACGATGCGGTACACGGCGGTGGCCAGCAGCGCCGGCAGCGGCTCGGCCAGGCCGCGCAGGTGCAGGTCTACGTGAAGGCGCTGGGGAATGCGGCTGACCAGCTCGCGCAGGGCCACCACGAGGCCAAAATCTTCTAATATACTGGGTGTTAATTCAAAAGAGATGCTGCGCGTGGCTTCAATAGCCTCGTTGAGCAGGTGCTGGCTGGCCCGCCCCACCTCGGAGGGCGGCAGTGTGTCGAGGTGCAGGCGGGTGGCGTAGAGCAGCTGGCCCACCCCATTGTGCAGGCCCTCGGCAATGCGCCGACGCTCCTCTTCCTGGGTGGTGAGAATGGCCGACAGCACCTCCTGCTGCTGCCGTAGCTGCTGGCGGGTGGCCTCGGCCTTCAGCTGCTCCGACTCCGTGATGTCGAGCGCGAAAATCACCACTTCCTGCTGCTCGGCATCAAAAAAACCGTAGCCTTGCAGGTATATCGTCTGGCCACCGCGCTCCACCTGCGTCACGTAGGTGTGGCTGTGGCCGGCCAGCATGTAGCGAAAGTGCGCGGCGCTTTCCGGAAACACGTCTTCGGCGCGCTGGCCCACCAGTTCGTTTTCGGCCAGGCCCAGGCGGCCCACGGTTTGGCCCACGTGCTCGCGGTAGCGGCCGTCGGGGCCCAGGCGGGCCAGCAGCACGGGCAGGTGCCGCAGGATGTTGTCCAGCAGGCGGTTTTTGTAGCCCAGGGCCTCTTCCACGCGGCGGCGGGCCGTCACGTCGCGCACTAGGCCGCTGAGGCGCACCGGCTCGCCGGTGCTCTCGTCGTAGCTGAAGCGGCCCATTGCGGCCACGTAGTGCACGTCGCCACCGGGCAGCAGCAGGCGGTGCTCGATGTCGAAGAGCGTGCCCTCGCGCTGCGCCTGTTGCAGGCACTGCTCTACGGTGGCCACGTCGGCGGGGTGAATGAACGCGTGCAGCGCCGAAAAACTCTGGGCGGAGCCCGCCGGCGGCTCGGGCAGGTTGAAGATGGCGCGCGCCCGCTCATCCTGATACAAGGCGTTGCTGGCCAGCTCCCAGCCCCACACGCCGGTGCCGGAGGCGGCCAGCGCCATCTGGAGGCGGGCTTCGCTTTCGCGCAGCTGCTCTTCGCCCAGCTTGCGGGCCGTCACGTCGCGCCAGGCGGCGTGCAGCGCGGGGCGGCCGTTGATATGCACGGGATTGAAGGACATTTCGTCCCAGATTTCCTCGCCGGCGGCGCTGTAGCGCATCCATTCGAGGCGGCACCAGCCGCGCTGCCGGGCCGTTTGCAGGCAGTGGGTGAGCAGGTCCATCGAGCGGCGACCATCGGGCTGAAACTCGGGCCAGAACTCTTGCAGGTGGCGGCCCACAACCCGGCCTTTGTCGGCGACGCCCAGCAGGTTGAGGGCCGCTGCGTTAGCATCCACAAAGCGGAAGTTTTCCACCAGGGCCATGCCATCGCGGGCCTGCTCAAAGGTGGCTCGGAAGCGCGCCTCGCTGGCGGCCAGCTGGTCGGCGGCTTCCCGGCGAGCCGTGACATCGAGCAGCACGAGGCGACAACTACTCGGCAGCTGGCCGTCGGCATCCATATCGGGGGTTACCATGCCTTCGAGCTGGGCAAAGAACGGCTGGCCGTGGGGGCCACAGATGGTTAGCTCACAGCTTTGGCGCTGGCTGGGGGCAGCCCACAGCCGGGCCATGAACTCGGCAAACTGGTGGCGCTCGGCGGGCACCACAAACAGGGCCAGCCGCCGCCCCAGCAGCCGCTTGCGCTCTTCGCCCAGCAGTTCGCTGGCGCGCAAGTTGAGCTGGAGCAGCGTACCGTTGACGGCCACAGTGCAGTAGCCCACGGGCGCAAAGTCGTAGAGGTCCACGTACTGGGCGCGGCTGTTCTCGGCCTCGGTCTGGGCTAGCAGCAACTCCTCGTACTGCATTTCGAGCTCTATCTGGTGCACTTGCAGCTCCTGCACCAAGCGCTGGGTATCGGGCGGGGCATCGGCGGGTAGGCTCTCGGTCACCAGCCGGCGGCGCTCGGCGCGTTGGCGCAGGTTGTGCAGGGCCAACTGCGGGTCTACGGGCCGGCTGGGGGTGTTCTCTTTCATCGGCAGAAGTAGGCTTTGGGGCAGGGCGCGCAGCACGGTAGCGGGCCGCAACCGGGTTTCAACGTACCACAGCCGCGGGAGGATGCCGCCGAAAGCTTTTGCGCAAATATCATCCGGCCCCTTCCAATTATCAACCTGGGCCAGCCGCCAGCCAAATGCCCGCTGCCAGGGCCGGGAAGGCACGTTGGCAGCGGGCAGGCACGGGGGTTTGCTCATAGCAGCCAGCCAGGGAGGCCAGCCAAAAGAAAGCGTAGGGTACCGGCCGCCAGGCGGGTTAGCAAGCATGGCGGCAATAGCTAATAGGCCTGGCAGCGGAGCAGCCAGGGAGGTCAGAGGCGGAAAACAGGGAGGATAGGCAGCTATTTAACGGGCCGAGTGGGCCGGGCGATGGGCTTTTTTGCACTTTGCCAGCTTAGGCCGCTATAATTACCGCTTTATACCGACGCGCACTCCGTAGATTTTGGGTAGGTGCTCCGTATTACTATCCGGAACTAGTGCTGGTCAATCTGGGGGCTAGGCAGTTCCTGACAATTCCAGGGCCTGGGACGTCGCCCTAATTGAAAAGAGCGTCCCTACGCCTGAGCCAAAGAGGCTAACAATTTATCCAGCAGCATTTCCGCGTTTCGTATTCACGAATGACTTGCGTACTATTGTGCGTGCTTAAGTGGGAACAGTCAGCCAGAGATGGTACCGCAAGCTTAGGTACGCACATCAACGCCCAGCCCACTAGGCGGTCTCCTTGCCTACTTGTATTTTTCAAAAAATGAATTTGCCGGCGTGTGGAGGGCTTGCGGCGTTGCCGTTAGCCGCCGCCCCGGCGGCAGCCACGGGCAGCCTCTTCCCACGCTTTAGCCACCGGTATTGATGATAGTTTACCACGAACTCCTCGCCGAAGCCTACCTGCTGGTGCTGGCCGCCGACCCCGCCCCGGGGCCCACGCCCGAAGCCGAGCTGGCGGCGCAGCTGCGCTACGCCGCACGCAGCGACAAGCGCGCCGTGTGGGTTGATTGCCGGCTGCTGCCCACGCTGTCGCGACCGGCGGCGCGGCTACTGTGGGCGTGCCACCACCGCCTGCGGCGGCGGCACGCCCGGCTGGTGCTGTGCCGCGTGTCGGCGCCCCTGGCCGAGGCGCTGGCTGAAGTCAAAAGCGGGCTCGCCACCGAGCTGTGCCAGGTACTCAGCCTCGACGAAGCCGTGGCGCAGCTGCACGGCTAGCTGGTGACTTGCAGGGCCCGGATGCCTAGCATTACCTGGCCAGTGGGGCGGCCCTCGTGCAGCAGGCGGTGGCCGTGGAGCAGCACCTGCTGCGGGATTTGGCCCGGCAGGGTGAGCAATAAGGTAAGGCCGTCGAAATCGGTGGTGGGGATGGCGGGGTCGAGCAGGGCGCGCAGCTGCTTGAGCAGCACGGGCTGCTGCCAGGTGCCACCTCCCAGGCTGGGCAGCGGCCGGCCCACGAGGGCCGTGGCGGGCAGGCGCATAAGCTCGGCAAACGCCTGGTTTACGCTGAGCACTACTAGGTCGCTGTCGAGGGCTACCTGGGGCTCGCGCACGGTGGCCTGCATGCTTTCGGTGAAACGGGCGTGGTCTTGCAGGCGGGTTTCGAGCAGCTTGAGGGCCGTGATGTCGGTGAAGGTGATGACGGCCCCGTTGATGTAGTTGTCGAGCGAGCGGTAGGGCAAGATGCGCATGGTGTACCACTCGCCACGCGTAGTCTGGATGTTGGTTTCGATGCTGGTGAGGCGGTCGAGCACGAGCTGCACGTCGCGCAGCAGGTGCTCGTAGCGCAGGCTGGAGGTGAAGTGCCCCAGCGGGCGGCCCACATCGCCGGGCACCAGGCTGATGATGCGGCCCACGGGCGGCGTAAATCGCTTTATCACCAAGTCATTATCGAGGAAGATAATGGCGATTTCGGTGGCGTCGAGCAGGTTCTTCATGTCGTTGGCGGCCTGGCTCAGCTCCTCGGTTTTGGCCAGGTACTGCATGTTGAGGGTCATCAGCTCCTCGTTGAGGCTCTGCATTTCCTCCTTGTTGGTCATGGCCTCCTCGTTGGTGCTTTGCAGCTCCTCGTTGGCGCTTTGCAGCTCCTCGTTGGTGCTTTTGAGCTCCTCGAGGCTGCTTTCCATTTCCTCCACGGTGGTTTGGAGGCGGTGCTTGGTGTATTGCAGCTCCTTGTCGAGGGCAGCCACCACGGCGTCGCGGTGCTGGGTTTCGTCCTGGGGGCTGCGCTTAGCCAGGCGCACGCGGCGCGGGGTGGGCTGGTCCTCAAACACCACGAGCAGCAGGCCGGCCAGGGCCTCGGCGCTGCCCAGGTGCTGCACCGAGAGGCGCAGCACCTGCTGGCCAGCATCGGTGCGCACGCGCACGTTGTCGACCACCACGTCTTCGCGAATCTGGTTGGCGCGGTGCACAGCGCCGCTGATTTCAAAGTTGAGCTCCTCGCGGGCCATCTCGAAGATGTTCATGCCGCTAAGGCCGGGGGCAGGCTCCAGGTACTTGCCGGTGCGGCCGTTCACGTACAGGATTTCGCCCTTGCTATCGATAACCACGGCGGGCGGAGCGTAGGCTTGCAGCAGCTTTTTTTGGATGAGGGCCGCAAAAGTGGAGCTTTGGCGGTGGGTAGAGGCGGTGGCGGACATGTGGGCCGTAGTCGGGGGCGTAGCCGTGTGCTGCGCTAAGGAGAATGGAAACTTGATGAGGTGGGGCAGCGCGGCTGGCAGGCTGGTGCGCCGCGATATTTTCCACTTAACATCCAAGGGCTGGAATAAATCCTGGGCACCAGTCATATTTTCGCTGGGCCCCAGGAAGAGTATCCCCTTCGGATTGAGCGCATAGTGAAAAACGGGCAGCAGACTTTTTTGTAGCTCGGCCGAGAGGTAGATGAGCAGGTTGCGGCACACCAGCAGGTCGAGCTTGATGAAGGGCGCGTCCTTGTTGATGTTGTGCAGGGCAAACACCACCACGTCGCGCACCTCCTTACGAATCTGGTAGCGCCCCTCCACTTTCTGGAAAAACCGCTCGAGCCGTTGCGGGCTCACGTCGGCCACGATGTTTTCGCTGTACTGCCCGATGCGGGCAAAGGCGATTCCCTCGACCGAGATGTCGGTGGCAAAAATCTGGATTTTGAGGTGGCGGTTGGCGTCTACGTCGTCGAGGCACTCGAAGAGCAGCATGGCCAGCGAGTAGGCCTCCTCGCCGGTCGAGCAGCCGGGCGCCCACACCCGGATGGTACCGTCGGTTTCCTTGGCCGCCAGCATGGGGCGCAGGTACTCCTTGAGGCTGGCAAAGGCCTCCGCATCGCGGAAGAACTTGGTGACGCCAATCAGCAGCTCGTGGAAGAGCTGCTCCACCTCCACGGGGTTTTCCTGCAAGTAGCGCACGTAGTGCGTAAACTCCTTTATTTGGTGCGAGTTCATGCGCCGTTCGATGCGCCGAAACACGGTATTGCGCTTGTAGAAGCTGAAGTCGTGCCCGGTTTGGGAGCGGATGAGCAGGAATATTTTCTGGAGCGCGTGGGCGGGACGGGTGGGCGAGTCGGCCTCGGGGTCGCGGGCAGGGCGCACCTCCAGCGGGCGCTCCGCATAGTCGAGCAGCTGGGCGGGCATGAGCTCGGGGGGCAGCACAAAATCAACAAACTCGGTGGCCATCGCGGCGCGGGGCATGGCGTCGAAAAGGGCAGTTTCGGGGTCCTGGGCCATCACCATGCCGAAGTTTTCCATCACCATCTTGAGGCCGATGATGCCATCGGTGCCCAGCCCCGAGCAAATGATGCACACCGCCCGCTCGCCCACGTCCTTGGCCAGCGTTTGCAGAAAGAAATCGATGGGCATGCGGCGGCCCGGCGGCTGGGTAGGCTTGAGCAAAAACAGGCTGCCGTGCAGCAAGCTCAGGTCGTGGTCGGCCGGGATGACATACACGTGGTTGGGGCGCACGCGCAGGCCGTCGCGGGCTTCGAGCACGGGTAGCGGCGTAAAATTCTGGAGCACCTGCGTGAGCTGCTCGCTCTGCTCGGGGGCGGGCGCACGGTGCAGCACCACCACAAAGGCCATGCCGCTGCGGCTGGGCAGGCGCTCAAAAAACTTTTCGAAGGCCTCGAGGGCCCCCGCCGAGCCGCAGAGCGCCACTACCGGAAACTTTTCGGTGCTGGCGGGGCGGCCGTCGCGGCCGCGCACCACCTTGGAGCTGCGCGGCGGCCTGGGCGTTACCGACTCAGACTCAATGGGCACGGCCACTTTATCCAGGCTGGATTCGCCCTCGGGCACAACGGGGGATTTCATAAAAACAGGACGCTTAGCGGGGGCGGCTACGGTCCAGCTACGCCCGTTCACGGCGTGTTTAACTGCCTAGCTTCGCCGAAATATCTTTCTAAGATACCGCCGACGCTGCTTTATCTATTTTTAAGTGCGGGCCGTAAATTTCTGCTCCTGGCCGCCGGGGCCAGCCGCGTCTGCTCTTTTCCTCTCCCTTTTCCCGTGCCTAATCCTAGTCATCTCATCGTCATTGGTACTTCAGCTGGCGGCATGCCGGCGCTCACCCGCCTCGTGGCCACGCTGCCAGCTACGCTGCCCGCCGCCGTGCTCGTGGTGCAGCACCTGTCCCCCGAGTCTACGGGCGAGCCCCTGGTAGCCCGCCTGGCGGCCCACTCACCGCTGCCCTGCCGGCTGGCTACTAATGGCCAGCACCTGGTGGCTGGCTGCCTCTACCTGGCCCCGCCCGACCGCCACCTGCTGGTAAAAGACGGCCACCTGCTCGTGACCAAGGGCCCGCGCGAAAACAGCTACCGCCCCGCCGCCGACGCCCTCTTCCGCTCGGCCGCCGTGGAGTACGACTCCCACACCATCGGGGTGGTGCTCACCGGCATGCTGCACGACGGTACGGCGGGCCTCGACTTTATCAAGCGCTGCGGCGGCGTAACGGTGGTGCAGGACCCCGCCGACGCCGAGTTTCCGAGTATGCCCGAGAGTGCCCTGCGCAGCGTGGCCATCGACTATGTGGTGCCGCTCGACCAGATGGGCCGCCTGCTCGCCGACTTAGTAAGCCCCGACTTTGCCCCCCAAGCTGCCGGTATGGCTACGCCTATTCCTCCCGATTTGAAACTAGAAGCGGCGATTGCCGAGCGCGTCGTGGGAACTACTGAGCAAGTAACGCAACTGGGGCACCAGGTGCCCCTCACCTGCCCTGACTGCGGCGGGTCGCTCTGGGAAATCAACACCGGCAACGTACTGCGCTACCGCTGCCACACCGGCCACGCCTTCACGGCCGATGCCCTGGCCGACAGCACCCGGCACGCCCTGGAAGAAACCCTGTGGGTGGCCCTGCGCATGATGGAAGAGCGCAAAAACCTGCTCGCCAGCATGGCCAGCCACGGCGACGGCCAGTGGAGCGTGCAGCAGGCCGAGCGCGTGGAAGAGATAAAGCGCCACATCAACCGCCTGCGCGAGTTTTTGCTCAATGGCGGCGACAGCAGCAATGGCAAGTCCGCCGAGCCTACGGAAGGATACGTGCCGTAATCCCCTTGCGAAACTGTAGCACGGGCTTTGTAATCCGCGTTTCCGCGAGCCAAAGCAACTATCAACAAATCTAACAGAACGTCATGCCGAGCGTAGCGAAGCAGCTTGCCCACTTCATCCAACGAGGCAGGCGAGATGCTTCACTACGCTCGGCATGACGTTCTATTTTAGGTGTTTTCAATGAAATTGGACACACCTAAAAGCTGCCAGCGGCTTGCCGCGCTTCTCCAAAAAATTCTTTTCTCAAAAGCTTATGCTACACGCCCGGCCAGCCGGCTTTTAAGCTGGACTTTATGCAACGGCTCTTTGCCGACCGGGGCTTTTGTCACAAACTTTGTATTCCGGATTTTGGCCTGTTCGGAAGCCCTAGTAAACGCGCGTAGTACTGGCTGCGTATCAGGGTTTCTGTTGTTTTTTTGGGATGAAGCATATCGTATACATTAGCCGGGCCGTGCGCCCGCTTTCTGACGAAGACCTGACGCACCTGCTCACGCAGTCGCGCCGCGACAATGAGCGGCACGGCATCACGGGCATACTGTTTTACAGCCACGGTAATATTGCCCAGCTCTTTGAAGGCGAGCCCGGCATTGCCGAGGCCCTGTTTGAGCGCATCGCCCGCGACGGGCGCCACTCGCACGTGCAAAAGCTCATCGACCGGCCCATCGCCGGCCGCAGCTTCGCCAACTGGTCAATGGCCTTTCACCCGCTGGAGCCGGCCGGCTTTTCGGCGCTGGAGGGCTTCTTTTTGCCTCACCACGTGCCGCCGCTGCCCGAGTCATTGAGCATTGCCGACGCCATGCTGGTGGAGTTGGTGCGGCTGGCCGTTTTCGGGGCCGACCCGGCCACGCCCCCGCAAGCAGCACTGGTACCCGCCATCGGCTAGCCCCCGCGCCGGCCCATCCAGAATGGCAGGGCGGCCGTATCTTTCTCCTGATTCCTTTTTCTACCGCTTGCGTGCCCTGGTGCTGCGCAGCCCACGCATGCCCAATATTCCTTTTTCACAGCTTTTACGCCAGTTGCCGGCCGGGGTAGCCACATTGGAAGGCCCCGAGCTTCGCTACGGCTTCGTGAACGAGGCTATGCGAGCACTGGTAGGCGAAGACGTAGAGGGCCAGTCCATTACAGAGCGCCCGGGCCACCTACCTTCTGCTCTGCTGGAGGTGCTGCCTCAGGTGTTTGCCACCGGCGAGCCCTACGTAGCCAAGGCCTGCCTGTGCACGCCGCAGCCCGCCCAAAAAGACGATTGCCGCTACTTCGACCTCGCCCTAGAACCCTACCGCGACGAGCAGGGCCAGCTGGTGGGCCTATTGCTGCTGGCCATTGATGTGAGCGAGCAGGAGGCTACCCGCCAGCAGGCGCACGAGCTCTCGCTGGTGACGCGCCACCTCGATGCCCGCCTGCGGGTGCTCACCGAAACGGCCCCGCTCATCACCTACTCGCTCGATGCGCAGGGGCGCTGCACCTACGCCAGCCCGCAATGGTACCGCTTTACGGGCCAGCCGCCCACGGCCGACCTCACGGCCATCTGGCCGCTGCTCATCCACCCCGACGACCGCCTGCGCGTGCTCTACGAGGCCGAGGCCGCCCGCCGCAGCGGCACCGGCTGGAACTATGAGTACCGCCTGCGTCGCTTCGACGGGCAATACCGCTGGGTGCTGAGCCGCGCCCTGCCCGAGGTGCACCCGCCCGACCCGCCCGTGTACTGGCACGGTGCCCTCACCGAGGTGCACGACCAGCGTGAGCTGGCCGACGCCCTACGCCGGGGCGAGGCCGAGCTGCGCTTCCTGGCCGACAGCATTCCGGAACTCATCTGGACGGCCACGGCCGAGGGGTTTATTGATTATTACAACCGCTACACCACCGACTACTCGGGCCTGACCAAGGACGAGCTGGGCCCCACGGGCTGGGTGAGCCTGCTGCACCCTAGCGAGCAGGCCGAGGCTGCCCGTCGCTGGGTGCAGTGCGTGGCCAATGGCGAGCTCTACGAGGGCGAGTACCGCATGCGCCGCCACGATGGCGCCTACCGCTGGCACATCATTCGGGCGCGGCAGCTGGCCGATGGGCCGGTGCTGCGCTGGTTCGGGGCCTGCACCGATGTGCACGACCAAAACCTGTTGCGCCAGGTGCTGCAAACGCAGTACGACGAGCTGGCCCGCGCCCACCACGACCTCGATACCTTCGTGTATGCCGCCTCGCACGACCTGCGCCAGCCGGCCCTCAACCTGCGCGGCCTCTTCGACGAACTGCGCCGCACCGCCACCTTCGCCGACCCCGACCAGGCGCTGCTGCTGGGCATGGTCGATAGCGCGCTCACGCAATTCGACACCACCCTACACGACCTGGCCGTGACCGTGCAAACCCAGCGCGCCCAGCAAGACCCCGTGGAGGTGCTCGACCTGGGCCTCATCCTGGAAGAAGTACTACTGGGCCTACGCCCCCAGGCCCAGCAGCGCGAGGCTGTGCTCGACGTGGACGTGGCCAATGCGCCCGGCCTCGTCTACGGCCGCGCCAACCTGCGCTCGGTGGTGCACAACCTGGTGAGCAATGCCCTGAAATTTTCGCACCCCGACCGGCCGCCCCACATCACCCTGCGCAGCTACCTCACCCCCACCGACGAGCCGGTGCTCGAAGTGCGCGACAACGGCCTGGGCATGGAGCTAGCCGACCCCAACAATCCCGTTTTCCAACTCTTTGTGCGCCAGCACGCCCACATAGAAGGCACGGGCGTGGGCCTGTACCTGGTGCAGCGCATCGTGCGCAGCCACGGCGGCCACGTGAAGGTGGCCAGCACGCTGGGTGAGGGCACCACCTTCAGCATCTACTGGACGCGGCCCGCCTAGCCGGCGCTTAGGCACAGCCCATCAGGCTCATTTTGAGAATGTGAGCGGCTGGCTATCACTCTTTAATGCTCCAGCTAAAACGTTTTAAACAGCGCAGTCTAATTTGGGCCAGCTTTATTTGAAACGGCACTTTTTTGGCCCGCTTTGCCTTTGTTTGATTATGGCCCTGCACCACCTTATTTACCTGAGCCGCGCAACTGAGCCTTTCAGCGATGGCGACCTGCAAGCGCTGCTGGCCCAGGCGCGCCATAACAATACCAATCAGCATATTACGGGTGCCTTGGTGTATGGCAACGGGCAGTTTGCCCAGATTATCGAGGGCGAGCAGCGGGTGCTGGAAGACCTGTATAACCGCCTGCTCCTCGACCCGCGCCACTCGCAGGTGACCAAGTTTGCCGACAAGGCCATTGCGACCCGCAGCTTTGGCGAATGGTCGATGGCCTTTCAGGCCGCTTCAGTGACGCAACTGGAGGGCCAGCCGGGCTATGTGTCGCTCGCGGCCCTCGACCTGGAGCCCGCCGGCCTCAGCGCCACCGACACGCAGCTGCTTGGCATGATAGCCTCGTTTGTGATGCCGGCACCGGCCGTGCGTGCGGGCTAGGCCTGCGCTGCTTCTGTGCACGTTGGTGCTTGGCGGCGCCAGGTACCTGCCTGCAAAAAAGGCCGTTCCCTACCTGGAAACGACCTTTTTTTACAGGCAGCCTGCCCAGCTACTTCTTCCCCAGCGCTTTCAGTTGGCTCCGGTTTTGCTCCGCCATGTCGGCCACCGACCATAGGAAGTCTACCTTGAGTCGGCCCCGGAACTGCGGGTCATTCATATCGATGTAGGTATCTGCCTGGTAGCCGGGGCCGGTGCTGTCGTTCGCGGCGGCGTAGTTGGCCCGGGCGTGGCAGGTCATGCAGTTGGTTTGGGTACCCACGCTGTCGCTTACCAAGCTGATGGGGGTGCGCACCAGACCCACCGGGGCCACGATGTGCCCGCCAAAGCGATTGTTGAAGCCCGCCTCCAGGTAGGGGTTGAAGGCGTACACGGGCATACCCTTGCTGTTGCCTCCCGTGACGGGCTGCATGGGGTCTATCATCTGGTAGGCGATGCTCATGGCGTAGTGGCGGGGGGCGCCAGTAAGCTGGCTGGGCCGGGCAGCCACCACGGCGGCGCTGCTGGGCGCGGGCACACGGTCGGGGTCGGGAGCCCACCACACCGTCTGCCAGGTCCAGCGCTGAATCTCACGCGAGGTGATGTGCATAGCTACCAGAATGGTGTAGTCGCCGGCCTGCGCAGTTACGCCCTGGCCGCTGCTATTGATAATCCCTGCCTCATAGGCCGTTAGAGTATGGTGCACAAAATCACTCAGGTTATAGGTACCCTCTGCTTTGGTGCGGGGGCCGGCGCCACCCGTCTGGTACACCTGGCCGCGGCCCTGGCCCTGGTTTTTGGTATCTACGTACACCCAGCTGCTCCACTTGGGCTGGCCAAAGGCGCGGGGCGTCTTCACCTGGCTAGGGGGCATCTGGCTCCACACCTTCATCTTGTAGGGCTGGCCACCACCCTTGGGGTTATTGGGGCCGGGTATTACCTCATACACCGGCTTAATGGCGATGGCGTCTTTGGGAAAGTCCGGGACGGCCGCGCGCTTTTTCGCGAGCATGGCATCGAGCACACCGGGCATGAATAGCTGGCGGGTGATAATCGTGCGGGCCGCCGTGGGGTTGTAGCTCACATCCTCAAACACCGGCTGATTGCCCGATGCCGTGTCGCCCGGGCTGGCTTGCAACATGCTGTGAGCCAATTGCTGGCGGCGCTGCAGGCCGCGGCTGTGAAAGAACTGCACCGGCTGCTCCAGATGGCGCGCCAGGGGCCGCCGGGCCGTGGCCACGGCCTCTACATCCAGCGCGAGCTTGTTGGCGGCCGTAGCTTTCATCAAGCTATCTACCTCGGCCTTCGAGTGCCAGGTTTCAAATACGCGCAGCTTATCGGGGCCGTAGGTTTCGTTGGTCGGGGCCGTGAGGGCCGTCCAGATACCCCAGCCGTGGAGGTTGATGCTGCGCGCCGCCCGCTGCTGCACCCACTTATCGATGGTAGCCGAGTCTTCCGGAAAGGTGAAGCCCGGAATGCCAGGGTTGGGCAGCGGCACCGGCTGCACGCGGGGCAAGCCCAGCAACGCCTCTTTTTCGGTGCCTTTGGCTCCGGTAACTTCAGCAGTCTTGGTTTCCGTCGAAGAGGAGTTGCAGCCCTGTAGCAGCAGGCCCGCCGCCAGCCAGAGTGGGTAGTGTTTTAACATAGTAAGAGCAGGAGAAAAGAAGAGTTTTGCTTCTGGCGCACGGCTTCCAAACGAGCCAGCCAGCCAGCGGCAAAGCTAGCGGAATGGGCTGGTGCCTGACAGGGTAAAAACACCTGATTTTCTGCGCTATACTGCGCGTATTAGTTCGCTAAGTACTTCTACTTGGGCAGGCAGGTAAATCTACCTGGTTCCGGCTATCAGCCTCTTCAGTCTACCTTCCTATACCCCACGATAAATTGTTTAAATGACCCTATTCATTGCTCCATATCACGCACTGCTGCTCCCATAACTTAGCAGTTGAGGCAGCCAGCGCAGGTCACGCAAAAGGGCCGCCCATCTCACGACGGGCGGCCCTTACGCTAGGTTAAGTTGATACCTACAAAGCCATTCGAGCTATTTCAAAGGCACCCGGCCCCGGTGTTTCATGCGTGGCCAAGAGCGGACACGCACTAGTGAAAATCGGCGGCGAGGACAGGCTGGCCAAGAATAGGTACTGCCTGACGGGAACCCTTGAAAAAGCAAAAGGCCGTTTGCACTTGGCAAACGGCCTTTTTAGTAGCGGGGACTGGACTCGAACCAGTGACCTTTGGGTTATGAGCCCAACGAGCTACCAACTGCTCCACCCCGCATTGTTTGGTAATACAAAAGTACGAAAAAAACCTAAGAA
>Ga0268353_100049_pt1 | contig 19202 bp, 16 predicted proteins | sample G5R2_NF_18SEP201_FD_190168 | JGI IMG/M metagenome (GOLD analysis project Ga0268353, IMG submission 190168) | Phyllosphere microbial comminities from switchgrass, GLBRC, Michigan, United States - G5R2_NF_18SEP2017_LD1 | ecosystem: Host-associated > Plants > Phyllosphere > Phylloplane/Leaf | place... | reverse complement strand
ACCACCACGCCGCTGAGCTGCACGGCCGCCGGGGTGGCCAGCCACTCGCCCAGGTGCGCAGCTGGGTTAGCCGCGCTCAGCACCACGAGCTGGCGGGCGGGCCGGTAGCCCAGTGCTTCGGCGCGTAGTAGGTAGCGGCCCAGCGGCACCTTAGCCAGGGTAAAGGTGCCATTTGCAGTGGTTTGGGCGTTGGCTACTACGGTCGAATCGGGCAACCGCCGGAGCAAAACGCTGGCAAAAGGCAGTGGCTCACGCGTGCCCTGCGCCAGTAGTGTGCCGGCTACTTCGCCCACGGCTTGCGCGCTCACCATGCTGGGCAGCAAACCGGCGGCCAGCAGCCCCCAACCTAGCCGCCGGCCCAAGGTACTTGCCTGCCCACTACCCAAGGCCCGCGGCGAGCGCACAAGGCCAACCACCACGCTTATTCTTGCAATAGGTTGATTAATAGATTCGTTTGCAATGCCAATTACCTGGTAATACCTAGTAAAAAGCGCTGACTTTACCGGTGGTTTCATCGTGTCTTGAGAAAGAAGGTGTTAGTGGAAAGAGGATGATGCCGCGCTCGCCCCGCTACGTTGCTAGGGCGTAAGCGGGCGAGCTGGGGCCAGCCCGCCGGAGGCTAGCCGGGCTGCTTGGGCTGGCGGCGAAGGAAGAGGTAGTAACCCAAAAAACCGAAGGCGGTGCTGAAAATCAGGATGATGACGGAGTGCAGGCCCAGCGGCAGGTACCACGAGCACAGTGCCAGCCCCGTGCCGGTGCTGAGGAGCAGCGCTACCCACTTCACCATCTTGTTCTGCTCGTCCTGCGGGCCGGGAAGCAGGCGCTCGACCACGCTAGCCGAAGTGGCGGATGACACTATCTGCCGCTTCAGGAGGTAGTTCAGCACCGTTTTTATGGCCGTCAGTACAAAGTTGCAGAGCAGGTAAAACCCGAAGACGGGCAGCAGCACATGCTTGGCAAGCGGGTACCACAGGCCATGTTCGGGGTCAGAGGCGGGGGTGCCTTGGGCCAAAGCGCCCCAGGAAACCAGGCAGAAAAGCAGGAGTAGCAAAAAACTTTTCATAAGGCGGGGGCGATGGCGGATTAGACCGGCCAGCGCCAATCAGGTTGCAAAAAATCAGGAGAAAGTCAGCAGGCGCATTTGTCGGCGGTGCCGGGCCAGTAGCTCCAGACTTAGCCCGGCCACCAGCACGCCCGCTATAACGGCTAGCCCGGCCCCAAGCAGGGTAAGCAGGCTCTGAAACGCCTGGGCCAGCACGCCGCCAAACAAGACGGCAAACGCCACCACTACCCCCAGCACCAGTGCCGCCACCCCGCCGAGCGCCCACCGCAAAGCCGGCCGCGGCCCCGGCAGCTGGGCCAGCACGCTGGCCGTGAGGTCGAACGCAAACACCGGGGCCGGCAGCTGCGCTGCCGCCGCAAACAGCTGACTATAGGTAGCCACCCGGCCCTGGCACAGGGCGCAGCCGTGCAGGTGGGCCACCTGGGGGGCCAGGAGCCGGGCCGGCGCATCGGCCGCCTCTTGGAGGTCGGGTTCGGAAAGGTGGGGGCTAGTCATAAGTCGTCGCGTTGGTAGCGGGCCAGCAGCTGCTGCTTCAGCAGCTTGCGCGCCCGGAAAAGGTAGCTTTTTACGGTGCCGTCGGGCAGGGACGTTATCTGGGCAATTTCCTCGTAGCTCAGCTCTTGCTGGTGGTAGAGGGAAATGAGCGTGCGGTAGAGTGGGGGTAGTTGCTCGATGGCGGTGCCCAGAATACCGGCCAGGTCGTGGTCGAAAAGGGCCGCCTCGGGGTCGGAGCCCGGGCCGGCTACCAGTGGGGGCGGCCCCCGGCGGCTCGCCTCGGTGGCATCGGCGGGCGTGGGTTCGGCTGGGTCGAGGAGCACCAGTTGCTTTTTTTCGAGGTAGTGCAGGCAGGTGTTGTAGGCAATCTGACCGACCCAGGTGGAGAGCTTGGCTTGAAATTTAAACCCAGCCAAGCTCTTAAAAACCTTCAGGTAAACCTCTTGCGCGATATCTGGCCGGTCGGCGGGGTGCCGAATCATCTTGAACACCAACTGCGTGACCAGCCCTTCGGTGCGCTGCACCAACTGCCCGAAAACCGCCGTGTTGCCGCTTAATACCTGCGCCACGAGCTGCTGGTCGGTAAGCGAAAAAGGCGGCAGGGTACTCATCGGCGCATCTGACCGGTCAGTCAAAATTATGTTGCACCAATGGCTTCGGCTTTGGTGACTTTACCGCTCCGCATTATGCACATAACTATTTTATTGCTTGTCAATAAAACGGTTAGTTCGGCATAATAGTGGATTAGGAGCCCAATGCATTTAGCTAACCCCGCACTGGCTGGCTGAACGCAGTCAATGTGAGGCTAGCCCAGCCGGCTACCTTCTGGTCCCACCGTCAGGGTGACGGGGCGGCCCACTACCACGGCTTCATTGGTCGGCTCGTGGCCGATGGGGAAGTTGTAGCCCACTGGGAAGTGATAGAGCCGGGCATAGTGGTCGATAATCTCGTAGGCCGAGTGGCCAAAGGGCACGGTATTGTCGCGCATCTGCGAGAAGTGGCCGACCACCAGGCCCGCCAGCTCGGTGAGCTGGCCGCTGCGGTGCAGGTGCAGCAGCATGCGGTCGACGTGGTAGAGATACTCGTCGAGGTCTTCTAAAAACAAGATGCGCCCCGCGAAGCTGGCCTGCGACGACGTGCCCGTGATGGTTTGGAGCAAGCTCAGGTTGCCGCCCACCAACTCACCGGTAGCCGTGCCGGGGCGGTTGAGCGAGTGAGGGGGCGCTTCGCAAACCAGGTTTTCGCCAAACAGCGCACGGCGCAGGCTTTCGAGCGCGTCGGCCCCGTGCTCCTGCCCAAAAAGCACCGGCATCACGCCATGAATACTTTGGTAGCCCAGGCGCAGCAAGTGGCTGTGCAGTACCGTGATATCCGAAAAGCCAGCTACCCACTTCGGGCTTTCGGCAAAGTGGGTAAAGTCGAGCTTATCGAGCAGGCGGGCCGTGCCGTAGCCGCCCCGGGCACACAAAATAGCCCGGATGCTGGGGTCGTCGAGCTGGTGCTGGAAGTCGCGGCGACGCAGCACGTCTTCGCCGGCAAACTGGTGGTGCGCCGCGTCGATGGTTTCGCCCAGCACTACTTCCAGGCCCCAGCTTTGCAGCGTCTGGCGGGCAAATTCGACTTCGGCGGTGCTGATTTTGCGGGCAGGGGCCACGATGGCCACGCGCTGGCCAGCTTTTAAAAACGGGGGGGCAATGGGCGTAGTGGGCATAGCAAGCAGCGGGCGGGCGCGGGCCAAAAGGTGGCACAGGCGCAAAGAAACTAGCGGCAGGGCACTAACCTTGTGCCCTGCCGCCTCGTTGGCAAAAGCAACAGCCAGTTGAATTGACTGTTGCGCAACTGCTTAGCTGCTTTTTATGAAACTACTTTTCCGCTTCCTGCCCGTTTTGCTGCTGGCCGTCCCCGGGGTGGCCGCGGCCCAGCTAGCCCCCATCGATACCAGCGGCGGGCGCTACTACCGCCCGGTTTTTACAAATGTCACGGTCACCAGCAACGTAGCCTACGGCGCGGCCCCTACCTTCAGCGGCAACACTCAGCAGCTGCTGCTGGACGTGTATCAGCCCGCTGGCGATACCGTGCAGCGGCGGCCACTCATCATTTTTGCCCACGGCGGCGGTTTCATCACCGGCTCCAAGACCGATGCGTACGCGGTAGCCCTCTGTACGCGGCTGGCCCGGCTGGGCTACGTGGCAGCCAGCATCGAGTACCGGCTGGGCTTTGCTCTCACGGGGCTGGCGGCCCCGGTCGATACACCCAAAATTGCAGTGGCGGCTATTCGGGGCGGGCACGATATGAAGGCGGCCGTGCGCTTTTTTCGGCAGGATGCGGCCACGGCGCGGACCTACCGTGTATTCAGCAACTACATCATAGTCAGCGGTTCGTCGGCCGGTGCCTTTGCCGCCCTAGAGGCTGGCTACCTCGACAAGGCCAGCGAAGTGCCCCGCTACGTCGACCTGGCCGCCCTTGGCGGCATCGAAGGGGCCAGCGGTAATCCGGGCTACAGCAGCGCCGTGGCCGCCGTCATCAGCCTGAGCGGGGCCACCGAAAGCCCCAGCGTGCTGGAAGCCGGCAACGCGCCACTGTGCAGCGTGCACGGCACCCGCGATGCCACGGTGCCTTATCTGCAAGGCCGCGTTGGCTCTTTTCTGCCACCCAAGTACGTGTACGGCAGCGGCCAGCTGCACCCCCGCGCCACGGCGCTGGGCCTGCGCAACACGCTGCGCACGCTTAAGGGGGCGGGCCACGTGCCGTTTGAGAACAATGCCGTGTATGCCGACACCACCTTCTGGACCATTCGCGATTTCCTGCGGCCCATCCTGCGGCTTTCCGGCACCACGCTGGCGGCCCGGCCGACCAGCGCGGCCCCCAGTGCCGAGGCGTATCCGGTGCCTGCGCTGGCTGTGGTGCAGCTTAGCCTGACCGCCAACTGGCGCGAGCTAGGCCCCGCCCAATTGCTGGACGTGACTGGCCGGCTAGTGCGCCAGTTTACACCGCAGGCGCGGGAAATACAGCTGCCCCGCGGCAGCTTGGCCCCCGGCAGCTACTGGCTGCTGTTTGCCGGGCGGGCACCGGTACGCGTTATTTTCGAGTGATATAGCGTAGGAGAAGGCCAGCTATTCTGCCAGGGCTGCGGCGTAAAACCCTTCCAGCGCCCGCGTGATTTTACCGGTTTCCAGCAGAAAACCATCGTGCCCAAAGCTCGAATCTAACTCGCCGTACACCGCGCCCGGAATGCCGGCGGCGATGGTGTGCTGTTCGCTGAGCGGAAATAGCACATCGGATGTGATGCCCAGCACCAGCGTGCGCGCCCGGATGCTAGCCAGCGCCGCCGCTACGCCGCCCCGGCCCCGGCCGAGGTTGTGCGAGTCCATGGCGCGGGTGAGCACCATGTAGCTGTAGGCATCGAAGCGCGCCACGAGCTTGTTACCCTGGTAGCGTTGATAAGAACTAGCCCGGAAGTCTCGCAGTACGTTGTCATTGGGCTCGGTTTGGGTGTTGGCATAGGCGTCGTAGCCGCGGTAGCTCAGCAGTGCCACGGCGCGGGCCGCTGCCAGGCCAGCATCGCCACCCCCAGGCCGGTTTTCGGGGTAGGTAGCGTCGGCCTCGATGGCTAGCCGCTGCGCCTCGTTGAAGGCAATGCCCCAGGCCGAATGCCGGGCGCTGGTGGCAATAACTACCAAATGGCCAATGCTATCCGGCCGACTGACAGCCCATTCCAGGGCCTGCTGCCCGCCCAGCGAGCCGCCAATAAGCGTGTGAATGTGAGCCAGGCCCAACTCCTGCCGCAACGCCTCGTGGGCGGCCACTAGGTCGCGGATGGTGAGCAGCGGAAAATCCTGAAAACGGCCTTCTCCAGTGGCTGGGTCGGCATCGAGCGGACTCGTGCTGCCGTAGCACGAGCCCAGCACATTAGCGCACACGATAAACCAGTCGGCTGGGTCAAAAAAACAGCCGGCGCCAAATAGCCCCGGCCACCAGTCGAGCACATCGGCATTGGCCGTGAGGGCATGGCACACCCACACCACGTTATCGCGGGTGGCATTGAGCTGGCCCCAGGTGCGGTAGGCTACCCGGGCACCACTCAGCGCATCGCCGCTTTCTAAGGGAAAAAGGCTCGGTAAAGAGAAAAATAACTCGGGCATAACAGGCTGATAAGTGCGCTAGATAACGATAGCAGAAGCGGGAGGCAGACCCACGCACGAGCGCAGGATATTTCGGTAGCTAAGTAGTGTACAACACAAAATGGTGCCCCCGCATTTTGCCGGGGCACCATCTCGTAACTACTTGTCAAGCTTATACTTCCAGCGGCTGGGCATGCTCGGGCTGGGGCTCGGCGATAGGCTCAGCCTCATCGGCCTCACCCTTGGGGGCCGCAGCGGTAGCGGCGGCCAGGGCCTGCTCCAAGTCGGCGCGGATATCCTCGAAGTGCTCGATGCCGACCGACAGGCGCAGCAAGGTGGGCGTCACGCCCGAGGCGAGCTGCTCCTGCTCGCTGAGCTGCTGGTGGGTGGTAGCCGAGGGCTGAATGATGAGCGTTTTGGCATCGCCCACATTAGCCAAGTGGCTGATGAGCTTGAGGTTGTCAATCAGCGCTGTAGCCGTATCCTTGCTACCGTGCAGGGCAAACGACAGCACCCCGCCGAAGCCACGCTTGAGGTACTTGGCCGCGTTGGTGTGGTGCGGGCTGCTAGCCAGGCCGGGGTAGTTGACGTGCGCCACCTCGGGCCGTTGCTCCAACCACTGGGCTAGCTTAAGGGCGTTTTCGACGGTGCGCTCCACGCGCAGGCTCAGGGTTTCGAGGCCTTGTAGCAGCAAGAAGGAGTTGAAGGGGCTGATGGCCGGGCCGAAGTCGCGCAGGCCCTCTACCCGGGCGCGAATGATAAAGGCGATGTTGCCAAATGGCCCATTCTTACCAAACACGTCGTTGAAAACCAGGCCGTGGTAGCCTTCGCTAGGCTCGGTAAACTGCGGGTACTTACCGTTGCCGAAGTCGTAGGTGCCGCCATCCACAATCACGCCGCCCACGCTCGTGCCGTGGCCGCCAATCCACTTGGTTGCCGACTCCACCACGATGCTGGCGCCGTGCTCCAAGGGGCGGAACAGGTAGCCGCCCGCGCCGAACGTATTGTCTACTACCAGCGGGATGTCGTGCTTCTTGGCCACGGCTGCAATGCGCTCAAAGTCAGGCACGCTAAAGCTCGGATTGCCGATGGTTTCGAGGTAGATAGCGCGGGTTTTATCATCAATCAGCGCTTCGATGCTGTCGGCATCGTCGCCCTCGGCAAAGCGTGCCTCAATGCCTAGGCGCTTGAACGCCACCTTAAACTGGTTATAGGTGCCGCCGTAGAGGTAAGAGCTCGAAACGAGGTTGTCGCCCTCCTGCAAGATATTGTTGAGCGCAATAAACTGCGCCGCCTGGCCCGAGCCCACGGCTAGCGCCGCCACGCCGCCTTCGAGCGCCGCAATACGCTGCTCAAAGACGTCGGTAGTGGGGTTCATCAGGCGGGTATAGATGTTGCCAAACTCCTTGAGGGCAAACAGATTAGCGCCGTGTTCCGCATTCTTAAACACGTAGCTGGTAGTCTGGTGAATGGGCACCGCGCGCGAGCCAGTGGTGGGGTCGGGCTGCTGCCCGGCATGAAGTTGGAGGGTTTCGAAGTGCAGGTTCTGGGTAGCCATGATGGGAGCGTTTTAACAGTGTTATTTAGTATAAATCAGTAGGAAGGCTTGCGCTAAGCGGGCAGCGCCACGGGCCGCTGGGCCAGCGCGGCCAGAATAGCCGCCGGGTCGGGGCGGTCCTTGAAATTGGCGATTACCTCGGCCCAGGCGATAATGCCGTCGGTATCGATGACAAACGTGGCAGTCAACGGTAGCTCGTCGTCAGTGGTGCCGTTGTGCGCGGCTAGGTCGATGCCGACGCTACGGAGGGTATCGGCTACCTCCTGGCCCACGCCGTAGGCTAGGCCATACTGGCGAGCCACTTGGTTGCCCACGTCGCTGAGCACCGGGAAGGTTAGCTCTTTCTCGCTGGCTGTGAGGCTGGTAAAGTCTGGTGTTTGGGGCGAAATAGCTACTAGCGTAGCGCCGTAGCTGGCTATTTCGGGCAGGGCCTGCTGGTAGGCGCGCAGCTGCACGTTGCAGTAGGGGCACCAGTTGCCGCGGTAAAAGGTGAGCACTACCGGGCCGTGTTCCAGTAGGTTAGCGAGAGTTTGGGGCTGACCCGTAGCGTCAGGCAGCGTAAAATTAGGGGCTGGCTGCCCTGCGTTGAGCGCGTGGCGGGCCAAGCCAGCGGCCTCGGTGTGGGCAATGCCGGCGTCGATGGTTTGAGCTGCAGCAGCGGGTAGCACGCTGGCCAGGTGCTGGGCCGTAGTGGCCAAGTTTTGCTTAAACGAGGTAAGGGGACCGGAAGAAACAGGGGTAGACATACTCGGAGGAAATAGCTGCGAAAAAAAGTTTGGGTAAACTCCGTGCTGTTGGCTTTTCGCTTCCTCAGGCGCTGCTAGGCAAGCAGGCGGTATTTATGGGTATCTGATAGTCAGGCGACTAACTTTAGATAAGTCGCGTCAGTTGGCCAGCGCTGTGGCGAAGCCAGCAGGCGGAGGCACTACCCACAAAAAGAGGAAAGGGACGAAGAGCGCTGGGCTATAGGCTAGCCGCAGCAACAACAGCACATTCGCATTCGCTGGGCCAAGTGAGCCGAGCCGGCTAAAACCGAGGGCGAAAGGTATCCGGAGCCGCACGCAAGGGTGGCGGGGGCGGAGGGAACAGCGAAGAAAGATGCGTGTGCCATGGGTACTCGGTTTATAGACCCCCGGGCGGCGCTTGGCGGCTGCCGGGGTAGGAATTGGCACCTTTCAACTAGTGAAGGTTGCCAGCGGGTCAGGGAGCCTAATCTCTCGCCGCTTCTGTATAAAACTTAACTAAACTGCCCCGCCTGCTGCGGGGGAGTACCGGTTTGGTGAGGGCAAAGATAGAGGCCGGATGCAACTGCGCAAGGCCATCCGAAAAAAAAGCAGAAAAAACTTCGGCCGTTAGCTGCCAAGTGAGGAGCGCGCATCGGATGATTGGGACATGCGTGCAGGTGGTTGGCTATTAGCCACAAACAAAAAGGCCACCCCAACACTGGAGTGGCTTTTCTCACCTTTTTTCTGCAAAAAGTACCTAGATACTAGGTAGGGTTAACTCCTGACCTACTTCAATGTGGTCGGGGTTACTGCCGATGATGGCCTTATTGGCCTCGTATATCTGATGCCACTTTGCGGCGTCGCCGTAGTGGTTTTTAGCAATTTTAGAAAGAGAGTCGCCGCTTACTACAGTGTAGGCAGTGCCGGCAGCCGTTGAGTCAGCAGCAGGTTTGTCGCTGTTGCCGAAGAAGTCGGTGCCACCAGTGTTTTGGTTGGGGGCAACGGGCTTTTTATCACCCTCGTTATTCAAAAAATCGAGCAAGCCCATGTGATAAGTGCGAGTTAGTAGGTGTGAAAGAAGAGCTGCCACAGCCAAGCTGGGTGGCTTTGGGCTTTTTACGGGGGGTGGGGGTAGGGGGTTGCCGTGGATAACCAAAAAAAAATGACTGCGTAAGCAGCCCCGAAACCAGCCTGCCATTTCTTTCACACCTTTTTCCTTTCCCTCATGAATTTTGCACACGTTTCCTTCCGGTCATATTTCGCCTCGCTGCTTAGCGTAGTAGCCCTGCTGATTGCTGTTTCCTCGTGCGGCAGCGATAAGGGTAAGGTAGAAGGCGTTAACATGCTCTACGGCTCTAGCAGCAAGGTATGGGTAACCGACAAGCAGACGGACGCCGCCGGCGATAAAGTAAAGCAGGAGGACGCGGCCAAAGAGCAGGAAATCAGCTTTGCCTCGAACGGTACCTACTCGGGCACGCAAAGCGGCAAGTATGTATTTGACCAGACGGCCAAAACCATCACGATGACCCCCGAGGGCAGCCCCACCAGCAGCACGTTCAACATCGAAACCCTTACCGATGATAAGCTGACGCTCGTAAACCCGAACAGCCCCGAGACGAAGCTGATGCTGAAGGCCAAGTAGCCCACCCGATTTTTGAAGGACTTATGTCCGCCTATAGGCCTCGCTCCGTTGTCGGAGCGGGGCCTTTTTTATGGCCGGAGTCGCCGGCCAGCCAGCGCGGCAGGTAGGCCACACCCAGCGCGAGGTAGAAGTAGTACGTAACGATGCGGTAGAGTAGCACCAAGAAGCTCGTCATGGAAGCAGAGCCCATGAAGCGCCCGAAGAACGTGGGAAAAGCACCCTCGGCAATGCCCGCCCCGCCCGGCGTAATGGCCAGCAGCAGAATGACCTTGTAGGTGATGTTGCGAGCGAAGATGAACAGAAACGTGCCCGTCGTCATGGGGGCAAAGGCGGCAATGAGGCAGCCGATAACGGCGTAGCGAGCCGTCCAGACGAAGACGGTGCTCAGGGCCGCGCGCCACCAGTAGGCGGCACCTGCGCCGCGCAAGTGCGCCGAGGCCAGCACCATTTCCTGGCCCTGGCGGTAGGCTATCCGGCGAAAGCGCCGCAGCCCGCGAAACGAGGTGAGCCGCACCAGCAGCCGGCGCACCGAGCGTGGGTTAATGAATAGCGCGTAAAAAAGCAGCCCCGAATAGGCCGACACGGCCACGTAGCTGACGATGAACAGCACCCGCAACGTCTGCACAAAGGCTGATTGCAGGCCGTGGGGGTAGAGGCCATCGCCGGCCAGCCACACCACCAGCGGCACCATGAGCACGTAGTAGAGGTTGTCGAGAAAGGCCGTGACGATGGTGTATGCAATAGCCTTGCCCAGCGGAATACCCTCGCGGTTGAGGATAACCGGGGCCGCTGCCGTACCGCCCGCCGCCGAGGGCAGCACGCAGGAGGCGAATTCCCAAACCACAATTACGCCAAAGGCTTGCTTCCAACTCAGTACTTTCTCGGAGATGCTGCGGATGCGGTAGATGTAGCCCAGGTCGCGGGCCCAGAGCACGAGCAGCGTGATGAGGAGCCACTCCCAGCTGGCATCGCGCAGTGGGGCGAGGTCGCCGGGCTTGTAGGAGCGCCAGAACAGGAACGCCACTACGCTCAGGCCAATCAGCGCCGGCAGCACAATGCGCGAGGGCCGAAGCTGCTGAATCAAATCAGCGTCTGGGCGGGCAGGGGCTGGGGGCGGAGTAGGCGAGGCTGGCTGCATAGGCAAGGAAAGGCGGGGCAAAAATAGGGCCGCGTATCGGCCCCGGCCGGCAAAAGCACAAAGGTCCGGCTGCGCTAAGCGCGGCCGGACCTTTTAAATTCATAAGCTTAGTATAGCCGCTACCTGCTACGGGCGCCCACCCGGGCTACCGGCTGGTACAATGCCGCTGGGTGAGGTAGTGCCCGGCGAGGGGGCATTAACCGGTGTCGGGTTGGTGGGGGTAGTAGCCGGGGTGCGCGGCTTCACGGCTGAGCTATCGGCGGGGGCCGTAGCGGGGCGCAGGCCGGGCTGGCCTGCTGGCGCGGTAGTGCTATCGGCTGGGGCTGCGGGAGCAGTTTTGGTGGTGTCGGTGGGGGCAGCCTGGCCGGGGGCACCGGCGGGGCGCTGGCCCGCACCGGGGTAGCCGGTAGCGCCGGCCGGGCGCTGGCCAGCGCCGCTGGGGCGGGCACCGCCCCCGCCGCCTTGGCCGCCACCGCCGAGGTCGCCCCCGCCGCCGATGCCACCGCCGGTATCGCCGCCGTCTTTCAGGTCGTCGTTGTTGACGCTCTTACGATTGCGCGGGCGCTGGTCTACGGTCAGCTTGCCGATGCGATAGCTGAAGTTGATTTTGAAGTTCAGGTTCTGCACCACGTTGGTGCTGTTTTGCTGAAGCACCGAGCCGTTAATGGGCGTGCCGTTGTAGCTATCCACGTAGGGCGTGGCCACGTTGGTACGGATGCGGATGGAGCCCGTAAAGAAGTTCTCCGCCCCGAAGCCGATGCTGCCGCGCTTCTCGGCAAAGCTCTTTTGCAGGCTCAGGCTATAGATGCCGAAGCCGCTTTGCTCGCCTTGCAGCTGCACCTGCTGGCCGCGGTAGAAGCCGAAGGCCTGCAAGGAATAGCTCTTACCCAGGTCGTACGAGCCAAAGGCCCGCGCATTTATCACTACGCCGCTATTCTTGGAGTTGTAAGCAGCCTGGGTATCGTTGTTTTTCAACACGGCATAGTAAGCATCTACGCTACCGTTGAGCGAAAGCTTGCCCGTATTCGCCCCGGCGAAAAGGCTCCCGCCATAGGCATTCTCGGTGCCCGAGTTGAGGTAGGTGGTTAGCAGCGCGCCCTGGATGTTGTTGGGGTTCAGCTCGGGCGGCAGCGGCACGCGCACCGTCTGGATAGCGTCGGTAGTGTTACGCACAAAGGCCGTCAGGTTCAGGTTTACCTTCTGCTTGACGGTGGTGCTGTAGCCGACTTCGTAGTTATTGGTGTACTCCGGGCCCAGCTCGGCATTGCCGCGCGAGGCGTTCAACGGGTTGCTGGCCTGTACGTTGGGGTTCAAAAATTGCAGCGAGGGGCGCTGAATGCGGCGGTTATACGAGAGCTTCACCACGTTGCCATTCTCCAGCTTGCGCGAGAGGTTGACGCTGGGCACCACCACGCTGTAGTCGGGGATGTTGGTGCTGGTGAGGGTGCCCTGGCCGTTGCTGAAATCGGCCGAAATACTGGTGTACTCGAAGCGTACGCCCGGCTTCACGGTGAAGCCCTTGGGTAGGCCGATGGTGTAGGTGGCGTAGCCAGCGGCCACGTTCTGGCGATAGCGGAAGGAGTTGTTTAGTGTAGGGCTGCCTGCTTGCGGCTGCTGGCTGGCGTCGTAGAAGTAGCTGTAGTCGCTGCTCACGCGGCGCACAATATCCTTCACGCCCACTTCCAGCAGCTGGTCCTTCACGGTCGGCGTCTGGTAGTCGAGCTGGCCGGTGTACTCCTCGTTGTAGCTGTCGTTGTTGTTGCCCAACTGGCCCACGTAGCGGCGCGTATCGCGGTCGGTGGGGCCGCTGGGGTCAAAAACGCTGTTGGTGAAGTTGTTCGTCTGGTTGTTGCGGCTGAACAGCGTGAGTACGCTCAACTCGCGCTGCTTCACCTCGAAAAGGTGCGTGTAGTTAAGGCTGGCATCGACGGTGTTTGAATTGTTGGTCGAGGCCACATCACGGATGGAGTTGACCGTCAATGGTGCCCCGCCCGCAGCAATGCGGCTCAGCAGGTTATCCTGGTAGTTATCCGAGTTGCGAATGCCGTAGGCAATGGAGCCAGCCAGCGAGTTCTGCTTGTTGAAATCGTAGGTGAGGCCCAGTGTGTAGCGGCCAAAGGCATCTCTGCGGCGCGTGTCGGCACTCTGCGCCACGCTGGTGCGGTCGCCGGTGGCTAGGCTAATGCTCTGTTGCGCGTTCTCGAAGCTACCCGGCTGGTTGTAGCTGGCCCGACCAAAGCCGCCCAGCGACACCCCAAACTTGCCGTTGCTGTAGTTGCCGTTCAGGCCCAGGTTGGTAGCGCGCAGGCCCACGCCGGTGTTGAGGCTCAAGGAGCCGCCGCGCAGGTTGTTCTGCTTGGTGACGATGTTGATAATACCACCTGAGCCCTCGGCGTCGTACTTCGCCGACGGCGAGGTAATCACTTCCACCGTCTGAATCTGGTCGGCCGGAATCTGCTTCAGCGCGTCGGCAATGCTGCTGGCCGCGATAGTACTGGGCTTATTGTTGATGAGCACCCGGATGTTGCTGGAGCCGCGCAGGCTCACATTGCCATCTAGGTCCACGCTCAGCAGGGGCACGCGCTTGAGCACGTCGGTGGCGTCGCCGCCCTGAGTGGTTTTGTCCACGTCGGCGTTGTAGATGGTGCGGTCCACGCGCTCCTCGATGAGGGGCTTTTTGCCGGTCACTACTACTTCGGCTAGCTTCTGGGCCGCGCCGGCCAGGGCGATGGTGCCCAGCGCTAGATTGCCGCCCGCCGTCACGGTCACGTCGTTTTTCACCTGCGTGGTGTAGCCGATAAAACTGACCTCCACGCGGTAGGTGCCCGCTGGCACTGGTAGCACAAACTTGCCGTCGTCGCCAGCCACGCCGCCATTCACCGGGCTATTGGTGGTGGGGTTGATGATGTTAACGGTGGCGTACGATACCGGCTTGCCGTTGGCGGCGTCCGTGATGGTGCCGCTCACGCGGCCGGTGGCCGTGCGCGGCGCAGCAGCCGGGGCAGTAGCGGGCCGGCCGGGGGCCTGGCTATGTGCCAGCAAAGGGCTAGCCGCCAGCGCCGCCGCCAGCAGGGGTGCGGCGGGAAAAGTAAGCTTGTTCATAAAATTCGATAGTCGGCCAAAGTGCGCAAACGGCGCACAATAGTTGCACTGTGTGGCCGGCTTTTTGTTAAATGGTCGGCCGAAAGCCCGCATCTACCGACAAAGGTCGCTACACCGCCGATTGCAACCACCGGGCTGACCCCGGTTCTTTACCCTAACCGGGCACAACCGCCCACCCCGCGCTGTCGTACCTTTGAGGTCGGCGGGCCAATCTTTTAGCCTGCTCAGCGGTTGCTTACCGCGCCCTATCTTCTGCTGCCCCGATGATAATTGAACCCGGCCCGCTCCTGGCGGCGATTTCCTCGCCCGACGACCTTAAGAAGCTCGCACCCGAGCAGTTAGTGCAAGTCAGCACCGAGCTGCGCGAGTTCATTATCGACACGGTGAGCATCTACGGTGGCCACTTCGGTGCCTCGCTAGGCGTGGTCGAGCTGACGGTAGCACTCCACTACGTCTTCAATACGCCCTACGACCAGCTCGTGTGGGATGTGGGCCACCAGGCCTACGGCCACAAGATATTGACCGGCCGGCGTGACCGCTTTCCCACCAACCGCCGCTACGGCGGCATGTCGGGCTTCCCCAAGATGGCGGAAAGCAAGTACGATGCCTTCGGCGTGGGCCACAGCAGCACCAGCATTGGCGCGGCGCTGGGCATGTCGGTGGCTTCGGATTACAAAAAAGAGTTTGACCGCCAGCACATTGCCGTTATCGGCGATGGCTCCATGACGGCCGGCATGAGCTTCGAGGCCCTGAACCAGGCCGGTGCCATGCGCAACAACATGATTGTCGTGCTCAACGACAACTGCATGAGCATCGACCCCAACGTGGGGGCGCTCAAGGAATATTTGACGGATATCACCACTTCGCGCACCTACAACAAAGTGCGCGACGAGCTGTGGAATGTGCTGGGCAAGCTCAGCAAATTTGGCCCTAACCCCCAGCAGATTGCCCGCAAGGTAGAAGCCGCCATGAAGGCCACGTTGCTCAAGCAAAGTAACCTGTTTGAGGCGTTGAATTTCCGCTACTTCGGCCCCGTCGATGGCCACGATGTGCAGCACCTAGTAGAGGTGCTGAACGACTTGAAATCCATCCCCGGCCCCAAGCTGCTGCACTGCGTGACGGTGAAGGGCAAGGGCTACGCGCTGGCCGAAAAAGACCAGACGCTGTGGCACGCGCCCGGCTTGTTCGACAAGATTACCGGCGAGATTTTCACCAAAGTCCCCGACAAGCCGCAGCCACCCAAATACCAGGACGTATTCGGCCACACGCTGCTGGAGCTGGCCCAGGCCAACGATAAAATTATGGGTGTGACGCCCGCCATGCCCAGCGGCTCGTCGCTCAACATCATGATGGCCGCCATGCCCGAGCGTGCCTTTGACGTGGGTATTGCTGAGCAGCACGCCGTTACGTTTTCGGCGGGGCTAGCCACGCAAGGCTTGGTACCGTTTTGCAATATTTATTCGTCGTTTATGCAGCGCGGCTACGACCAGGTGGTGCACGACGTAGCCTTGCAAAACCTGCACGTCGTGTTCTGCCTCGACCGCGCCGGCTTCGCCGGGGCCGACGGCCCCACGCACCACGGCTGCTACGACATCGCCTACATGCGCTGCATCCCCAACATTGTGGTGGCCGCCCCGATGAACGAGCAGGAACTGCGCAACCTCATGTACACCGCTCAGCTACCTGAAAACGCCGGGCCGTTCAGCATCCGCTACCCGCGCGGCGAGGGCGTAATGCCCGAGTGGCGCACGCCACTCCAGCGCGTGGCCATCGGCACGGGCCGCGTGGTGCACGAGGGCGAAGCGGGCGGCGTGGCCATCCTCACAATCGGCCACATCGGCAACTATGCGGTGAAGGCCGCCGCCGCCCTGGCCGCCGAGGGCCTCGACGTGGGCCACTACGACATGCGCTTCTGCAAGCCGCTCGATGAGGAAATGCTGCTGGCCGTGGCCCGCCGCTACCGCGCTATCGTGACCGTGGAAGACGGCTGCCTGCAAGGCGGCTTCGGCTCGGCCGTGCTGGAGTTCTTGGCCGACCACGGCCAGCACGTAGCCGTGCGCCGCCTCGGCATTCCCGACCGCGTGGTAGAGCACGGCTCGCAAGACCAGCTATACAAGGAATGCGGTTTCGATGCCGATGGCATCGCCCAGGCCGTGCGCGAAATGGGTGCCCGGGTGCAGGCGGCGCAACTGGCTTTGCGTTAAGCATTATACCTAGCGCGGCTGGCTAGCCGGCTAAACAATAATCTGATTAAGATTGTCTTACTAAACGCCACTGGGCCACGCTGGCCCGGTGGCGTTTCTGCGTTCACGCCACGTACTTTTCCTTTTCCACAAATGGCAACTACCACCGCTTCCTACCCCGCCACGTTCACCATCGGCGGCGACCTTACTGTTAATCGCCTCGGCTACGGGGCCATGCGCATCACCGGCGAAGGCATCTGGGGCCCGCCCCAGGACCACGACGAGGCCATCCGCGTGCTCAAGCGCGCCGTGGAGCTAGGCGTCAATTTCATCGACACCGCCGACAGCTACGGCCCCAACGTATCGGAGGAGTTGATTGCCGAGGCGCTGCACCCGTACCAGGCGGGTCTGCTCATCGCTACCAAGGGTGGCCTACTACGTACCGGCCCCAACCAGTGGCCCCTCGACGGCAGCCCCAAGCACCTCGAAGAAGCACTGCACGGCAGCCTCAAGCGCCTGAAGGTCGAGCAAATTGACCTCTATCAATTGCACCGCATCGACCCCAATGTGCCTGCCGAGGAAACCTTCAAATTCCTGCAAAAAGCCCAACAAGATGGCTTCATCAAGCACATCGGCCTCTCGGAGGTTGACGTGGACCAGATTAAAAAGGCCCAGGAGTTTTTCGAAGTGGTGTCGGTACAGAACATGTACTCGGTCGATAACCGCAAGTGGGAGGCCGTGCTCGACTACACCCGCGAGCAGAACATCGCCTTCATCCCGTGGTACCCACTGGCGGGCGGCAACAAGGAGGCGCTAGCTGCTCTTGACCAGCTTGCCCATAAGCATGGTGCCACGCCGCAGCAAATAGCCCTGAGCTGGCTGCTGCACCACTCGCCCAACATCCTGCTCATCCCCGGCACTTCCAAAGTGAAGCACTTGGAAGAGAACATGAAAACGGCTGATATCCGGCTTTCGGCCGAGGATATGGCTACGCTCGATAAAATCAAAACGGCGTAACGCCGCTAGGTTTTTGTGCGTTAAGCAAAGCCGGTTAGCCTCGCTAGCCGGCTTTTTGTTTTCCAGCTATTTGCGTTTCCTTGCCCATGTCCAGCTTGTCTAATGCCCTCAAGAAACCCCTGCTGGCCCTGGCGCTGGGGCTAGCCGCCTGCTCGTCGGAACAAGCCACCACGCAGGTAGACAGCCGCCCCGGCGTGAATCTGGCGCGCTATAAGACGTACAACTTCATGGACGCCATCGCCCGCAACGACTCGGCGTTTCAAAACTCGGGCTCCAATATCTTCGACCTGAAACGGGCCGTAACGCGCGAGCTAGAAGCCCGGGGCTTCCGCAAAGCCGACCAGCCCGACTTGTGGGTAAACATTGCGCTCGTGACCCAGCAGCGCGTGCAAACGCGGGAGGCTAACTTCCGCACCGATGGCGCGCCCTACTACATCGGCCAGCGCAACTACCACTGGCAGGCTAACGACATTCCGGTTGGCTCCTATCAGGAAGGTACCGCCACCATCGACCTTGTCGATGCAGCTCGCAAGGAGCTTGTGTGGCAAGGCACTACCACCAGCATTCTGTCGCGTACGCCCAGCCGCTCGGCCAAGCAAATTGACAAGGGTGTGGAAGATGTATTTGCCCGCTTCCCGGTGCCTGCCCGCTAGGGCAGCGCAAGTACTACCGTGCATTAGTGTGGTCAATAAGCTGCGCCACGTCTTTGGTCGAAACCGGCTGGCCGGTTTCGGCGGCGCGGTAAATGGCGGTGAGTAGCTGCACATCGCGCAGGCCCATTTCACCGGGCACACGGGTAGGTTTGTCTAGCAGCACGCACTGGGCAAAGTCATCCAGTTGGGCGGCTTGCTGATTGATATTAGGCAAGTCAAGCTTGCCATTGCTCTTGCTCGTTTTGCCAGCCAGTCCACCATAGCCGAAAGCAGGCTCTAGCTCAAACCACCCGTTAGTGGCCTCGGCGCGCAGGCGGCCCGACATATTTTGGGTGTAGCTGGTGCGGCAGTCGGCCACGGTGCCGTCGGCAAAGCGCAACTGCCAGTCCAGGCCAGCTTCCACCTCTTTGAAATAGCCGGTGCCGGTTTCGGGCGTGAATTTGGCTGTGACCGATACTGGCACCTGGCCCTTGGTGTACAGACAGCCTTGCAAACAATAGATGCCCATGTCCATGAGCGGGCCGCCGCCGCTCAGCTTCTTATCGACCCGCCAGGGCGTGCTGCCGCCAAACTTAAAGCCATTGTCGGCCGCCAGGTGTTTGATGGCACCATAGGCTTGCGTTTGCCCCAGGCGCATCATTTCTTGGTTGTGCGGCTCGAAATGCAGCCGGTAGCCGATACTGAATTTCTTGCTGGCCTTTTTCATGGCCGCTAGCATGTGGCTGGCATCGGCCACTGAGGTAGCCATCGGCTTCTCACAGATGACGTGCTTGCCCGCCTGTGCCGCCCGCACCACGTACTCGGCGTGCAGGGCGTTGGGCAGCACCACGTACACGATGTCGATGGCCGGGTTGTCGATGATGCGGTCGAAGGTCTTGTAGTCGTAGCAATTTTTGGCCGGAATGCCGTATTGCTTTTGCCACTGCGCTGCCTTGCCCGGCGAGCCCGTAACTACGCCTGCCAACTGGCAAAACTTCGTTTGTTGCAAGGCGGGGGCTAATTGGCCGGTGCTGTAGTTGCCCAGGCCCACCAGCGCCACGCCCAGCTTGCGGTCGGGGGCCAGCCAGCCCAAAGGGCTGGCCGGTGCCGAGGTGCCGAGCAGCGTAGCACCCGCCCCGAGCGAGAGCACTCGCATAAACGCGCGGCGGGAAGAATCAGAGGTTAGCAAGTCAGGCATGAGTCGGGGCGAAAGGTTGGGTAGTCATACCGATAGCCTTCTCAGTGAGTTACGTGCAACTTACTTTTCTACATGCCGAAGCGCCACAATAACCGTTCGTCATGCTGACGCAGGAAGCATCTCATCAGGGTTGGCCGACAGCTAGCTAACCTGATAAGATGCTTCTTTCAGCATGATAAACCGACAAAAGAGGACCCCATAGCTGCCGGCCTACTCGTCTTCCGGAAACTTGCCCATGTTGCCGCTCTCAAAGTCGGCGATGGCCTGCATCAGCTCCTCGTTGGTATTCATTACGAAGGGGCCGTAGGTGGCCAGCGGTTCTTCGATA
>Ga0268353_100047_pt1 | contig 19411 bp, 12 predicted proteins | sample G5R2_NF_18SEP201_FD_190168 | JGI IMG/M metagenome (GOLD analysis project Ga0268353, IMG submission 190168) | Phyllosphere microbial comminities from switchgrass, GLBRC, Michigan, United States - G5R2_NF_18SEP2017_LD1 | ecosystem: Host-associated > Plants > Phyllosphere > Phylloplane/Leaf | place... | reverse complement strand
AGCAAGCGCACGCCCTGGCGGGCAGCTACCGGGTGCGCGAGAGGTAGAAGAAGCGAAGGCAGCATAAAAGAGGAGGTATGAAGACCAGGAGTAAGACTACAAAAGTCTTGGAGACTTTTGTAGTCTTCGTCGAATTACGCCAGCCCGTTCTTCTCTCTACACCTACCTCTTAAAGAGGCGAGGCTGCTGGCGTGGTTGTCGAGGCCTCGACAACCACGCCAGCAGCCTCGCTAGCCACACCGGGAGCCTCGACGACCACTGTGGGAGCCGCGTACCCTACTCCAACTGACGCGCTGGCTACCCCAGAGAGGGCAGCCTACGCGCCGGGCTCGCGGCGGCGGAAGCCGAACACGCCGGCTGCCACCACGGCCAGCAGTACGCCGATGCTGGAAAGCAGCGACACCGTGTTGCCGATTTTATATTCTTTGGGCTCGAAAACGAACTTGATTTCGTGCGCGCCGGCTGGCACCTGCATGGCGCGCAGCACCCAATCGGCGCGGAAGTGCGGCACCGGCTTGCCATCGAGGAAGGCCTGCCAGCCATCAGCGTAGTACACTTCCGAGAACACCACCGTGCCTGGCTGGGCGGCCGAGTAGCGATAGGTGAGGGCATCGGGGGCGTAATCGGTGAGGGCGATGGTGGCCGACGAGTCGGCGTACACGGCCGGCTTAGCCTCCGGAAATTTCTTAATATCAACCACCGCCATTTGCTTGGCGTTGAGCGTGGTAAGGGCGGCCATCTCGGCATCGGGGCCGTCCACGTCCTTTAGCTCGCGCACAAACCAGGCGTTGCCCAGGGCGCCGGGGTTGCGCTGCACCTGCTCGGTTTCGCCCTGCTTTTGGGGCGGCAGGATGACGTAGCGCGTGTTGAGCATGCTGAGCACACCGGTGTTATTCTGCGAAATCTGACGCTCAATAAGGTCTTGGTAGCGGCGCAGCTTGGCACCGTGGTAGCCGCCGATGCTCTTGTGGAAATACGAGGTGCGAGCCTCGTTGAAGGGGTTGCCGAGGTTGAGCACGCGGTAGCTCAGGTCTTTATCCTGCAAAATCTGCGTGTCGGCGGGCGAGGGCTGGAAGCTCTCGGCGATGGTTTCGGTCTGGAAATTCTTTTCGCCGAGGTAGCGCTTGTCCACCGTCCAGAGGTCGAGCAGCACCAGCGCAGCCACGGCAATCGCCGCCACGCGGGCGTCGATTTTACCCTTCAGATAGAAGTACAATGCTGCCAGCGTGAGGCCCACGAAGAGCAGCCCGCGCCAGATGTCGTTGTGCAGCAGCTCGGCGCGGTCGGCGCGCAAAGCGCTCATTAGTTGGGGCGTAAAGCCGCTTTGTGTCAGATTCGCATCCTGCGGCGAGGCAAAGTCAAAGCTCAGGCTAGCTACCCAGGTCAGCAGCAGGAAGCCCGCCGTGATGGCCCCGGCGTAGAGCAACTGCCTGGTGCGGGCCAGGTTGTCGGCCGAATCCACCACCACCGGCTGGGAGCCAGCGGCGGCGCGGGCGGCCTTGGCCAGGGCGGGGTGCAGCGGCTCAGTGGCCACCGGGGCAGCGCCCACTGGCAGCACGGCGGCGCGGGGCCGCAGAATGCGGGCCAACGCCAGCGCGGCCAGCAGCGGCATGGCGAGCTGGGCGATAACGAGGCCCATGCTTACGGCGCGGAAGCTGCGGTAGCCGGGCAGGTAGTCGAAAATCAGGTTGTTAATCGTCTCGAAGTTCTTGCCCCAGGCCAGAATAAACGACAGTAGCGTGCCCGCTAGCAGCCAGTAGCGCGTGCGCTTATCGACCACAAACAAGCCCAGCACAAACAGGAAGCACACCGTGACGCCCACGTACACCGGGCCGGCTACGTAGGATTGGTCGCCCCAGTAAGTGGGCATGTTGGCGAGGTATTCTTCGGGCAGGCCAGCGGCGGCAATGTGCGAGTCCTTACCCAGCGGCATGGCGCTGCTGCCGCCGTAGAAGTTGGGCACTAGCAGCGTCATGGTTTCGCCGATACCGTAGCTGTAGGCAAAGGCGTAATCGCGGTCTTGCTGCTTGGCCGAGGGCGCGGCGGCCTGGCCGGGCTGGGGTGGCAGGGCCTTCAATTCGGAAGGCGAGCGGTTGCTGAACTTGCTATACTCGTAGGTGGTGTAGAGGCGGCCGAAGCTCACGCCCACCGCCAGCAGCGCACCCACGCCCAGCAGCACCACCCGGCTGAAAAAGTCGGGCAGGCGCCCGGCCCGCACGGCCGCCACCAGCTCGATGATGCCGTAGATAACGACCAGCAAACCTAGGTAATAGGTAATCTGGGGGTGGTTGGCGCGCACGTTCATGGTGAGGCCTAGGGTGAAGAGGGCAGCACCCAGCCACTTATTCTGGCGCATGGCCAGCAGCAGACCGCCCAACACCAATGGCGCGTAGGCCAGCGCCCACGACTTCGTATTGTGGCCCGCCGCCAGGATGGCGAGGTTATAGCTCGAAAAACCCAGCGCCACCGCGCCGGCCACGGCCACCAGCGGGCGCACGCCCAGTGCTACCAGCAGCACGTAGCCGCAGAGCAACGCCACAAACAGGTTGCTGACCACACCTGGCAAACCCAGGGCGATAAACTTCTGCACGTACACAAACAGGTCGCCGGGGAAGTGCACCGAAATCAGGTAGGTCGGCATCCCCGAGAACATGGAGTTGGTCCAGAGCGGCTCGTGGCCGTGCTCGGCGGCCCACTGCTGCGTTTCGCGGGCTCCGCCCTGAAACTGGGTGATGTCGTGCTGCGCCAGCGTCTGGTGCTCAAACACGATGGGTGCGAAGTAGGCTACGGCCAGCACCACAAAAAACAACACGGCCAGCACGTGCGGCCAGGCCCGCTGCCACAAGGGCGCGGGCGCAGGAGGATAGGAAGTGGAAACGGCCATCGGGCGGCTTAACTACGAGTAGGCAAATGAAGCCCGAAGGTAGCGCCGGGGCGCGGAAGCCCCTCGGCCGGCCGCGCCCCGGCGCTGGGCTGCCTATTATTTCAGCAGCACATTAGCTACCACCGGGAAGTGGTCGGAGGGGTAATGGCCGCGCATAGAGTCGGTGAGGACGGCGTAATCGAGCACGGTGCTGCCGCGGCTCACAAAAATGTAGTCGATGCGGTCACGTAGCGGCGCGGTCAGCTCGAAGCCATTGAAGGTACCCACGGGGCCGTAGGCGGGGCGCTGCGTGAGCTGGTAGGCGTCGCCGAGGGCACTTTGTAAAGTCTTCACCTGCTCGGTATCGGGCGTTGAGTTGAGGTCGCCCACGCACACCACCGGCGCGCCTTGGGCGATTTCCTTAATTTTCCTCACCATCAGCTGGCCTGACTGCCAGCGGGCCTCCACGCCCTCGTGGTCGAAATGCACGCTGAAAAAGTAAAACGCCTGCCCGCTCTGTAAGTCCTTGAACCTAGCCCAGGTGCAGATGCGGTTGCAACAGGTGGCATCCCAGCCCTTGCCGGGTTTGTCGGGCGTTTCGCTCAGCCAGAAATCACCGGTTTGCAACAGTTGCAGGCGGGCTTTCTTATAGAAAATAGCGGAATGCTCACCGGCCTCCTTGCCATCGTCGCGCCCGCGGCCCACGAAGGCGTAGGCCGGTAGCTCGGCCACGTCGGTGAGTTGCCCACGCAGCCCTTCCTGGATGCCAAAAACGTCGAAATCGTAGTGCTGCACGAGGTTCTTTACCATTTCTTTACGATTGGGCCAGGCGTCGGCCCCGTCGCCGGCATTGTTATAGCGCAGGTTATAAGTGGCCACGCGCAGGGGCACCGGGGGCTTGGCGGCCGTAGCAGTCTGGCTGCCCAGCAAGAGGCTGGCTAGTAGCATAATAAGGAAGCGCATGTTGACCTACTAATAAGGGGTAATGAGCCGCCGAGCGGCCCGATGTGGCTGCCAAAATAGCGCTACCCGCCGGTACCCCGATGAAGTGGCCCTTACCCGGCCGCCAAGCCCGAACTTTGCGGTCGCTATGCCTATCCGCTTTTCCGACCTGCCCGCTCTGCTCGGCGGCACCCTGCTGCAAGCCCCCGCTACCGACGCCGCCCTGGCTACTCTGCTGCTCGACAGCCGCCGTGTGGGTCTCACTGAAGGCGCCGTATTCTTTGCCCTGCGCGGCCCGCGCCACGACGGCCATCACCACTTGGCGGCGCTGTACGCTAGGGGAGTGCGCCTGTTTGTGGTGAGCCACCCGCCGGCTAGCTTAGCGCCGTTTGCAGAGGCAGGTTTTGTGCGGGTGCATGACACGCTGGCGGCGTTGCAGACGCTGGCGGCGCAGCACCGGGCGGCCTTTACGGGGCCGGTGTGGGCCATCACGGGCTCCAATGGCAAGACAATAGTGAAGGAGTGGCTGGCCCAGCTGCTGGCTCCCGACGAGGCCGTGTGCCGCTCGCCCAAGAGCTACAACTCGCAGGTGGGCGTGCCGCTGAGCGTGTGGGAATTAGCGCCCACCCGGCATACGCTAGGAGTATTTGAGGCTGGCATTTCGGAGCGCGGCGAAATGGAGCGGCTAGCCCAGATTATCCGGCCCACGCACGGCATCTTCACTACGCTGGGCACCGCCCACGACGCGGGCTTCGCCTCAGAAGAAGAAAAGCTGACGGAAAAACTTCAGCTATTCGGTCAGCCGGGCTTCGAGCTGCTCGTGTACTGTGCCGACCAGCCGGCCGTGCACGCCGCCGTGCAGGCGCGCGGCTTGCCCGCCCTGGCCTGGACGCGCCATGAGGTGCCCGGTGCCGTGTTGCGCTTTCGCCTCAAGCCGACTACGGCTGGTACCACCACTGTGCGCGTACGGCTGGGCGAAGGTGCAGCGGCCGCGCACTTCCCGGCCGAGCAGCCGGCATTGCAAGCCACTCGCTTCACGCTACCCTTCGCCGATGAGCCGTCGGTGGAAAATGCCCTGCACTGCCTGGCCGTGCTGCTTTGGCGGCAACTCGACCCCGTCAAGGCCCTGACCCCAGCCGAAATCCAGCGCCGCCTGCTGCGCCTGCACCCGGTGGCCATGCGCCTCGAAATGAAGGCCGGCCGCCACGGCTGCTACCTCCTCGATGATACCTACAACAACGACCTGGCCGGCCTCTCGCTGGCCCTCGATGCCCTTAGCCGGCAGGCGCGGCCGGGCGGCCGTACGCTCATCCTTAGTGATGTGCTGGAGTCGGGCCTCCGCGGTGCCGAGCTCTACGCCCGCGTGGCGGCGTTGGTGCGAGCGCACGGCGTCACGCGGCTCATTGGGGTGGGGGAGACGTTGAGTTATGAGTTAGCAAGGATAAGTGATGAGCAGGAGAATGACACCCCGCAAAGCCAGCTCCTCACTCCCCATTTTCCGCTCATCATTCAAACCTTCCCCTCTACCGATGCCTTGCTGGCTAAGCTGCGGCCGGCCGATTTTCAAAATGAAACCATTCTTATAAAGGGTGCCCGGCGCTTTGGCTTTGAGCGGGTAGTAGCCGCTTTGCAGCAGCCCCAGCACGGCACGGTGCTGGAAGTTGACCTCGATGCGCTGACGCATAATCTTCAGTACTACCGCCAGCTGCTGCTGCCGCGCACCAGGCTGATGGTGATGGTGAAGGCCTTTGCCTACGGCAGCGGCTCGTACGAAGTGGCCAGCCTGCTGGAGTTTCAGCGGGCCGATTACCTCGCCGTGGCCTACGCCGACGAGGGCCAGCAGCTGCGCGACAATGGCATCAGCCTGCCCATCATGGTGCTCAACCCCGGCCCCGATTCCTTCGGCCAGTTGCGGCGCTATCGCCTAGAGCCAGAAATCTACTCGCTGGAGCGCCTCCACGACTACCTGCAAGCCGCCCGCGAAGCTACTGCCGACGGGGCTGGCCCGCTGCCTTCGCTGCACCTCAAGCTTGATACTGGCATGCGCCGCCTCGGCTTCGCTGAAGAGGAGTTGCCCGCGTTGTTGACCCTGCTGGCCAGCCACCGCGATGCGTTGCCCGTGGCGGGTATCATGACGCACCTGGCGGCGGCCGATGACCCGGCGCACGATGATTTTACGCAGCAGCAGCTAATTACTTTCCGGCGCATGGCCGCTGCCATTGAGGAAGTACTCGGCTACCCGGCGCTGAAGCACGCGCTCAACTCGGCCGGCATTCGGCGCTTTCCCGAGGCGCAGCTCGATATGGTGCGCCTCGGGGTGGGCCTCTACGGCGTGGAAGCTGGCGCGGAGGATGCTGCCAACCTACTGCCCGTAAGTACCTTGAAGACGACTATTTCGCAGATAAAAACCCTGCCCGCCGGCACCACTGTAGGCTACGGCCGCCGGGGCCCCGCCACCTCGCACGAGCGCCGCGTAGCTACGCTGGCCATTGGCTATGCCGACGGCTACGACCGCCGTTTTTCCAATGGTGCGGGCGTGGTGCTGCTGCACGGCCGCCGCGCGCCGGTAGTGGGTTCGGTATGCATGGATATGGTGATGGTAGACGTGACCGATGTGCCCGAAGCCCGACCCGGTGATGTAGCCGTGGTATTTGGGGAAGCGCTGAGCACGAGTGAATTGGCTCAGCGTATTAACACGATTCCGTATGAGCTGCTGACCAACGTGAGCGAGCGCGTGAAGCGGGTATTTGTGAGTGAGTAAGCCGACTGCGGCGCGGGCGGTGACGAAAGGATATCTCCAAGCAATGCCAACACTAAGGCAGGCATTGCGTATGTGGGCTAGCTTTTTTAAGCTTCTCTCACTCTTTTTTCACCTTTCTTTCACACCATGAATAAGTCTTTGCTTCCCCTGTTTGCCGCTGCCGCCGTTGTGTTTGCCAGCTGCAACGACCTGAAAAAATCAGACGATAAGAACACCCTCGGCGATGCGACCCAAGACACGGCCGTGGTGGCCCGCACCGGCAAAACGGTAGGCGACGTAGCCGCTGGCGCTGCCAACGCCGTCGACAGTGCCGCCAGCAAAACCGGCTCAGCCATCGGCGATGCCTTCGACATGACCAAGGCGAAACTAGCCGACGTGAAGCTGCCCGAAGTAAACCTGAGCGGCGTAACGGTGCGTGGCAACGAGGACTACCAGGTGTATGGCCTGGAAGAAAAAGTGCTCTTCGATACCGACAAAGCTGCTGTGAAGCCTAGCGCTGCCGAGGCTCTGAAGCAAATCACGGCCTCCATCAACAAGCGCTACGCTGGTAAAGACGTGCGCATCCTGGGCTTTGCCGACTCGCGCGGTGACAAAAGCTACAACCGTGACCTGAGCAAGCAGCGCGCCGAGGCCGTGAAAAACTACCTCGTCACGACCGATAAAATGCCCGGCGACCGCGTGAGCACCGAAGCCTTCGGCGAAACCCAGCCCGTAGCTACTAACGCTACCCCCGCCGGCCGCCAGGAAAACCGCCGCGTTGAAATCGCCGTTCGCATCCGCTAACCGCAGATTTAACGGATTAAACGGATTGCGTAGATACGCCCGCTGCGCGGGCTGACTATCTCATTTTCCTTATTGCCTTAGGCGAAAAGCCTCACAGTAGGGCTACTTAATCTGAACAAATAAAGAAAGGCCACCCATTTGGGTGGCCTTTCTTTATTTAAGCGCTCATCAATTCAGCGTAGTCAGCCTGCGCAGCGGGCGTATCGGCGCAATCCGTTTAATCTGCGGTCTATTTGTAAGCGTCTACCTCGGCGCGCATCATGGCATTGAAGCGCGAGCCGTTGTTGGCCAGCGTCACTAGGTTCCAGCCACGACCGATGGCGTAGCTCCAGGTGCGGCTGTCCTTAAACTCGAAGGTGGGCCGCAGAATCTGCCCGTAAGGCGTGTAGTTGTCCATGAAGTTGGTGGTATAGAACTTATCGCCGCTCACAATCCACTCCATAGCCACGTAAAATCCTTCATCAGGCGCCACTAGGTTATAAGGCGACAAATCGACCGTAAACCATTCGCCGCCGCGGGCTGCCGATACAATCACGCTCTCCGTGAGCATGTCCTCGTTGGGCGCGTTGTAGTTACCGTTAGCCTTGTAAATGCGCACCCGAAATGGTTCGCGGGGGAAGCCGTTCTCACCGATATAAAACGATACTGAGCGGATGAGCCCGAGCTTCTTGGCCTTGTCGTTTTTGCACATAAAGGCATACTGGCTGCCCGGCATACCCTGAATCATGCCCGCGCCCGGCGAGTTGGAATGGGCCCCCAGCGTGGCTGGTTTTACGCCTTTACTTTCCACTTGCACGTTGCTCAGCGCAATGGCTTGCTTTGGCAGTTGAATGATGATTTCCTCCATATTGGCACCACGCTGCACAAACAGCGCCGTGCGTTTGTAGCCTAGCGCCATTACAATAACCGAGTCTTCGGTTACCTTGGTAGGCATGGCCAGCTGGAAATAGCCATATTCGTTGGTGAGGGCTCCGGTTTGCTCTTCCCGCAAGTTGATGGAAGCAAACGGAATCGGGTCCTGGGTTTTCTCATCCACGACGCGGCCCGTGATGCGACCCTCCTGCTGGGCCCAGCCTAAGGTGGGCAACAGGCCACCCAACAGTAAAAAGAATAGTAAACGCTTAATCATACAGAAAAAGTAAAATGAATAAGAACGCGGCCCACAAATTTACTTGTGACGGGCGGCATATAAGGCAGGTTATGGTGAAAATTTCTGGCAAATCTAGTGCTTAGTACCATACCGTTTCGGGCAGCACTAGGTAAAAGGGAGTAAATGGTATTTTTCTAACATTGGAATGTGCTGCTCAGCCGACCCGAAACGAAAGGGATTTTATAGATAAGCTCGACCTGGTGAGTACCGACCTGGGGCGCCCCGCCCTAACTTCGCCCCGGTGTGGAGATGCGAGTAGTTTCGTTTATTGCTCCTTATCAAGGTCTTTCGCTATTAAAGGGATATGAAAAGTAGTTGTCTGGCAGGGGCAATGGTATGGCTGCTGGTAATGTGGGGCACTGTGCGGGCGCAATCGGCGGCGCCCGCCCACCCTGTAGCGACCTCGCTTGAAGGCGTGTGGCGGGGCACGTTGCCCGTGCCTGGCGGAGAGCTGGAGTTGAGTGTCAACGTAATAACGCTGGTAGGTGGGGCTTATTTTGCGGCCCTCGATGTGCCCATGCAAAAGCTAGTGCGCGTACCCGTCGTAGTGCGGCAGCCCACTGGCACCGACTCGGTGCTGTTTCTGGCGCCGCAGATAGACAGCCGCTTCCTGGCCCGCCGCATGGCCAATGGCCAGCTGCTTGAGGGCCTGTGGTGCCGGCCTGGCCTGCGTACACCCGTGCAACTGCACCGGGTGTTGCCGCCCCCCGCTACCAAGGTGGCGGCTCGCTTCACACCCCCTTACCGTGAAGAAGAAGTAGCTTTTTCCAATTTTGCGGCGCGGTTACGGCTGGCTGGCACGCTCACGACGCCGCCGGGGGCCGGGCCCTTTCCTGCGGTGGTGCTGGTATCGGACCTGGGCCGGCAGGACCGCGATGGCCTGACGCCTGATACCACTGCGCTGCCCGGTCTGCTAAGCTACCGGTTGCTGGGCTCGCTGGCCGACTACCTCACCCGCCACGGCGTAGCCGTGCTGCGCTTTGATGACCGGGGTGTGGGCAAGTCGGGTGGCGCCAATGAGGCGGCTACGCCCACCCAACGGGCCGCCGATGTGCAGGCAGCGCTCAACTTCATGCGCACCCGCCCCGAGATAGACCTGTTGCGGCTAGGTCTCGTGGGCCACGGCGAGGGAGCCAATATCGCCCTGCTAACTGCCGCCCAGCCGCTACCGCCCGCCTTCGTTATCGGCCTGGGGGCCTACGGGCTGCCCGGCCACGAAACCCTGCTGCAACAAGCTACCCTGGCCTGGCAGGCGCAGAAGATGCTGCCCGCGCAACTCGACGCGCACCAGCGCCGCCAGCGCACACTCTACGACCTCATCCGTTATTCTATCAATCCCACTCAAACCCAGGCCATCGTGACTAACCTGCTGCGCCAGGGCGAACCTACGCTTTCGGCGGCGGCGGGGCAGCAGCAGGCAGCAGCGCTGCTCACGCCTTGGTATCGGTCGTTTCTAGCCTTCGACCCGCTCGAAAATCTGGCTGCCGTGCAGTGCCCGGTGCTGCTCATCACTGGGCTAGCCGACGAGCAGGCGCCCGCCGCCCAGCACCTGGCCGCGCTCGAGCGCGAACTCAAAACCGGTGGTAATCGCCTCGTGACCGCCGCGCGTCCTGTGGGCGTTAATCACCTACTCCAGCCGCCTCCCGTGCAGTGGACTATGCTCAATGGGGAGATGAAGCCCGTGTTCTCGCCCGCCGTGCAGGAGTTGATGCGCCAGTGGCTGACTACCCAGATTGGCAAGTAACTACTGGCTACGCAACGAAGTGGCCACCCTCAAACGAAAAAGAAAAAGGCCCGGCGATGCGCCGGGCCTTTTTCTTTTTCGTTTTCTGGAAACGCCACCGGGCGCCTCGTTTTACTTAATCATATCAACTTCCGCCTTAATCATGGCGTTATAGTGCTGGCCGGCGGCAGTAGCTAGCGTGAGCAGCGTCCAGCCCTTGGCAATGGTATAGCTCCAGGTGCGGCTTTCCTTGAACTCGAAGGTCGGGCGCATAATCTGGCCGTAGGGCGTGTAGTTGTCATCCATGAAGTTGGTATTGAAGAACTTGTCGCCGCTCACAATCCACTCCATGGCCACGAAGAAGCCCTCTTCGGGCGCGGTTACGTTGTAAGGCGTCAGGTCCACGGTATACCACTGGCCACCTTTGGGGGCCGATACCACCACGTTATCAGTCAGGATGTCCGTATTGGGCGAGCTATAGTTGCCATCAGGCTTGTAGAGGCGCACCCGAAACGGCTCACGCGGAAAGCCGTTCTCCCCGATGTAAAACGACACCGAGCGGATGTTGCCCAGCCGCTTGTTCTTTTCGTTCTTCACAAAGAAGGCGTACTGCCCGCCCGGCTGGCCTTGCAGCAGGCCATCGCCTGGGTTGTTGGAGTTGGCGCCCAACTCCAGGTTTTTTACTTTGCCGCCTTTCACCGTTACCTCTTTCAGGGCAATGGCCCGGCGATTCACCTCCAGCACCATGTTGGCTATCGGCTTGCCACGCTCTACCGCTATGGCCAGGTGCTCGTAGCCCAGCGCCATCACAATCAGCGAGTCCTTCTCATTTTTCAGCGGCCCAGGCAGTTGAAAAACGCCAAACTCGTTGCTGAGTGCTCCCGTCTGCTCGTCTTTCAGGCTGAGTGAGGTGAAAGGCAGCGGCTCCTTGGTCGCCTTGTCGATGATTTTGCCGGCTAGCATCGCGGGGCCAGTTGCCGGGGCAGTTTGCGCTCGCAGCGCGCCACTGGCCGCGCATACGAATAGTGCAAAATAAAATAAACGTTGAAACATTTGAGGGCGGTAAAAATATTGGCTAGTGCAAAAATAAGCGGAATCGTGTGTGGTTGGCGCGCTTAAGTAGGACAAAACGTAGGGGTTATGGGTAGAAGCTAAATTTTCCCCCGATAGAGTCTATTGTAGCCCCTAACTGCCAAAAAAAAGCGTCTACAACTGGCACCGGCAACTAAAGGGCCGTATCTTTGTTTGAATTAAATCTAAATAACCCTAGCTTTCCACCCGTGGCTCTTTTTCGTCGCTCCGCCGCCGTGGCTGCCCCGCAGCCGGTATCTGCCCGCCGCACCGCCAACGACCTGCGCCCCGGCGAATCGGCCACGGTTTGCTGCCTTAAAGACCCCCAGATGGCACTCAAACTGCTCGAAATGGGTTGCATCCCCGGCACGCAGGTGCGCCTCACCGGGCGTGCTCCCCTCGGCGACCCGCTCATGCTAGTACTCGGCGATGAGGAGTACACCCTGTCGCTGCGGGTGAGCGAGGCCGCTACTATTCAGCTAAAAGACTAACTACTACCCTATGGCGGGCGCTATTAAGGAACCGCGGCCAGCCGTGCCGCAACCCGGCACCGGGGGCGGGGCGCCTACCGCCGAGCGCTTGCCCCGCCTGGCCCTCATCGGCAACCCCAACTCGGGCAAAACCTCGCTCTTCAACCAGCTCACCGGTCTCAATCAGAAGGTTGGCAATTTCCCCGGTGTGACCGTGGACCGCAAAACCGGCATCGCCGCGCTCGGCGGCCAGCGCCGAGCCGAAGTGGTAGACCTGCCAGGCACCTATTCGCTCTACCCCAAGAGCCTCGACGAGCGCGTCATCGCCGACCTGCTCTACAACCCGCTCTCGCCCGACTACCCCGATTTTGTAGTGGTGACCGTGGACGCCAGCAACCTGCGCCGCAGCCTGCTACTGTTCTCGCAGCTCGCTGACCTGGGCCTGCCCGCTATCTTGGCCCTCAACATGACGGATGTGGCCGCCGAGCGCGGTATCCAGATTGACCTCGCGGCCCTGGAGCGCGAGCTGGGCGTGCCCGTGGTACCCATGAATGCCCGTAAGGGCGTGGGCCTCGCCGCCCTGCGCATCGTAATGGCCGACCGCTTGGCGGCCCGGCCGCCCGCTGGCCGCTTCGGGGAGCCCGCCGCTGAGCTGCGACCGCTGCTGGCCGCTATTCGCAAGCGCTTCGACCTGCCTAATGACTACCTGGCCCTGCACTACGCCCACCAGTTTGGGCAGCTGCACTTCCTGAGCGAGGATGACCGCCACTACCTCGCTGAACGCACGCAGGAGTACGCCTTCGACTCCATGGCCCAGCAGGCCGCCGAAACGGTAGCTCGCTACGCTCATATCAACGAGCTGCTGCTCGAAGTAGTGACCGTGACGCGTACTGAGCGCCGCGAGCCGGCCTCCAACCGCATCGACAAGGTGCTGACGCACCGGGTGTTCGGCTACCTTATTTTTCTGGCGGTGCTGTTCCTGCTGTTTCAGGCCATCTTCGCCTGGGCGCAGTACCCGATGGACTTGATTGACCAAGGTATTTCGGCCCTGAGCGCGGCCATTCAAGCGCGGTTTAGCGGGCCACTCGTGCGGCTGCTCACCGAGGGTGTCATTGCCGGGCTTGGGGGCGTGCTGATTTTTATTCCCCAGATTGCCTTGCTCTTCGCTTTCCTAGCTGTGCTGGAAGAAACGGGCTACATGGCCCGTGTTACCTTCCTTATGGACAAGCTGATGCGCCCCTTTGGCCTGAGTGGTAAGAGCGTGGTGCCGCTCATTTCGGGGCTGGCCTGCGCGGTGCCGGCCATTATGGGGGCGCGCACCATTGAGAGCTGGAAAGACCGCATGCTCACCATCTTCGTGACGCCGCTCATGTCATGCTCGGCGCGTATCCCAGTATACACCGTATTGGTGGCGCTGGTGGTGCCCGACGAAAGCTGGCTGGGCATCTTTAATATGCGCGGGCTGGTGCTGATGGGCCTCTACCTGCTGGGCCTCGGCTCAGCCTTGCTCTCGGCGCTGCTGCTCAAAACGGTGCTCAAGGCCCGCGAACGCAGCTACTTCATCATGGAGTTTCCGGTGTACCGTTGGCCCCGCTGGAAAAACGTGGGCCTTACCATCGTGGAGAAGGTGAAAGCCTTTATATTCCAGGCCGGTAAGGTCATCGTGGCCATCTCCGTGCTGCTGTGGGTATTAGCCAGCTACGGTCCTGGCCAGCGCCAGGCCCAGGCCGAAGCCCAGGTGCAGCAAGCTGCCCAAGCCCAGCGCTGGTCAGCTGCTGAAACCGAGCGCCGCGTAGCCTCGGCCCGCCTCGAAACTTCTTACGCCGGTACCTTCGGGCACGTCATTGAGCCAGTTATCCGCCCACTGGGCTTCGACTGGAAAATCGGCATCGCGCTGCTCACTTCCTTCGCCGCCCGTGAGGTGTTTGTGGGTACCATGAGCACCATCTACAGCGTGGGCCAGGATGCCGACCTGGGCACCGTGCAGCAGAAGCTGGCCAATGAGAAGGACGCTAACGGCCAGCCCTTCTTCACGCCGGTTCGGGCGCTGTCGCTGCTCGTGTTCTACGTATTCGCCATGCAGTGCATGAGCACGCTGGCCGTCACCTACCGCGAAACCAAAAGCTGGCGCTGGCCCCTGGGCCAGCTCGTGTACATGACCGGGCTGGCCTACGCTTCCTCGCTGTTCGTGTGGCAGCTCTTTTCCTAACCAGCCAACGGCCCGGGCTACGTCCTGTCTCCCCGCAGCACCTAGCCAGCCCACACAGCGGGCGTATCCGCGCAATCAGTTAAATCCGTTAAATCTGCGATTAATGACGACCTACGAAACGCTGCTGCGCCTCGCCTTCCGGGCGCCCGAAGATGTGGCGCACTACCTAACGCCCGCCACACTGGGCGCGGCCAACGGCTTTGAGCAAGCCAGCAGGGCCGAGCAGTCATTTCGCTTTGAGCAGTGGCGCCTAGGCGTGGCGGCTAGCCTGCTGCGCCTGCTGGCCGACCTCGGCGACCACGACGAGGCCCGCCGCGCTGCTGATGTGCTGCACCGCGCCTTGAATACGGCCAAGTCGCCGCAGGACATCGACAAGCAGATTGGGAAGGAAAACAAGCTTTTCGAGCAGATTTATACCAACCTCTACGTCAACGACGAAGGCGAAGCCTTGCTCGACCTTTTCGCCCGCACCCTCGATGCTGACGCTCCTGACCTGCTGGCCCAGGTGGAGGCCGAGGCCGTAGACCTGGGCCGGGGGCTGGACTTTGAGCGCGAAGAGCAGGAAGAAACGGAGTAAGTACTGCGTAAAGAAAAAGGTCCGCAACATCTGTTGCGGACCTTTTTCTTTGATACGAGCCAAGCTAGTATCCTGCGTTTTGGACTAGGTTAGCGTTGACATCCAACTCACGCTGAGGAATGGGGAAGATGAGGCGGGGCGAGTTGTAAGGTAGCGCCCCCACAGGCGAGGCGTTGCGCTTCAGGTCGTGTAGGTAGAAACCCTCAAAGGCTAGCTCCAGGTGGCGCTCTAATAAGATATCATCCAGCGTCACGCTAGCTAGGGCGGGTAGCTTGGCTCGCTCGCGTACCGTGTTGACATCATCGAGGGGGTCGGCCCCTACGGTAGTACCTGCCCGGAAATTGCCTTCGGCGCGCGTGAGGTACATTTCAGCTAGGCGTATGACGTGGATGTTGCCAAATACCTGGTCGAACTTAGTGGTCAGCGTGCCGTTGTTAGTGCCCACCAGCAGGTTGCGGCGGTCATCAGCGGGGTCGTATAGGTCATATAGCGCATCCTGCACGGCAATATCACCACCCCGACCATTGAGCGAATAAAACGTATCGAGGTCGTTGGTGCCGGACTGCACCGTGATTTGATTGGCAAAAATGTCCTCGCTCGTATTGATTTTGGAGTTAAACTCATCCGAGATGGGCGTGGTCAGCCGGAAAATGCCCGAGCTGATAACCTTGTTGGCCTCCGCTGCCGCCAGAGCATATTGATTCTGCTGCAAATACACCCGCGAAAGCATACCCGAAGCAGTATAGGTAGTGGCATAAAACGTGGTTGTAGCCGAAGTGGGAGCCGATGCTTTGAGCTTGGTTTCCGCATCGGTCAGGTCTTTGAGTACTTGCGTGTACACCTCGGCCACGTTGTTGCGGGCCACCTTGGAGGCAGCGCCGAGCACGGCATCCGGGTTTTGCACATCCGTAGCGGTAAGGATGAGCGGTACCCCTGGGTTGGTAGCGGGGTTGCCATCGTTCCAGGCGCGGCCGTAGAGCCGAACCAGTTCAAAGTACATCGTGCCCCGAATAAACTTGGCGCCCCCTTCTACCTGGTCCCGCTGCACGGCTGCCACCTTGTTGAGGTTGGCCAGCACCGTATTGGCGATATTGATGGCGCGGTAGGCCTGCGTCCAAGTGCCCGCCACGAAGGCATTATTTACCAAGATACGCTTGCGATAAATCTCACTGGGCTGGGTGAAGGTGCCCTGCCAGAACAGCTCGCTGTTGGCCCCTAGGGGGTCAGCCAGCAAGTCGGCCGAGTATTGCAGGCGCCCCCCATATAGCTCGGGAGCACCCATGACGGCGTACCCGCCCGCGAGCAGCGACTGCACATCGGCCGACGTGTTGAGGGCGCCCGTAGCCAGTACCGTATTGATGGGCGCAATGTCATTGAGCCGTTTGTCGCAGCTACTGAGCACGAGCACCAGGGCAGTGCTCGCGGTAAAGAGGTGGACTATTTTTTTCATCAGAATAAAGACAGAGGAAGTGGAAAAGCCTTCGGCGCTACAGACCCAGCGTAATGCCTAGCGTGTAGGTGCGCAGTTGGGGAGCCGAGTAAAAGTCGTTGCCCTGCCCAATGTTGCCGGCCACGTAGTCGGCGTTTACTTCCGGGTCGGCGCCTTTGTATTTGGTGAAAGTCAATAAATTAACGCCGGTGAGGAAAATGCGGGCATTAGTAAGATGAATGGCCGAGAGAAGCTCCTTATCGAAGACGTAGCTGAGGGTAGCCGTCTTCAGGCGCACATAATCGCCAGCCGACAGGTAGCGCGACGAGTTGCCGATACCATTGCTGCCAAATAGCCGGGCCTGGGGCACGTCGGTGACATCGCCAGGCTTCTGCCAACGGTTGAGCTGGTCCGATGTCTGGTTGTCAAAGCCATTGCTGGCGTTGGCCGACATGTACTGGCCAGCGCCGTTATAAATCTTATTGCCGAATACGCCCTGGAAGGTGAAGTTCAGCTCTACGCCGCCGTAGCTCAGGGTGTTGGTGATGCCACCCGTCCAGCGAGGGTTGGGATTGCCCAGCACAATGCGTTGCGCCAGGTTGTAGTTGCTGGTCGTGTCGTGGTTTAGTGAGCCGTCGGCATTTGTGGTGTTGAGGTAGTAGAGAGCATTGCCATTACGCGAGTCTACCCCGGCATATTCCTGGGCAAAAAACACCCCAATGGGCTGGCCTTCCACGGCCCGGTTGATGTAGCCACCGTTGATAACCTGCCCACCCAGGTTCGTCACCTTGTTGATATTGGTCGAAGCGTTGACGCTCGTTACCCAGCCAAACTTGCTGGTGGGAGGCGTGCTGCGGAACGTCAGGGCCATTTCCAGGCCCTTATTTTGCATGTTGCCTACGTTTTGGAAGTAGGTTGTGAAGCCCGTAGTGCCCGCTAAGTTGGTGTTGAGTGCCAGGCTTTTGGTGTCTTTACGGTACACATCTACCTCACCGCTGATGCGGCCGTCGAGGAAGCCGAACTCGATGCCGGCATCGGCTTGCGTAGTGGTTTCCCAGCGGAAGTTGGGGTTGGCAATGCTGATGGGCGTTTGGGTAGCCTGGCCGCCGTAGGGGCCGGCCGCATACTGCGCCTGGTAGGGGTAGTCGGGGAAGCTCTGATTGCCCGTCTGGCCGTAGCTAATGCGGGGCTTCAAAAAGCTCAGAATTTTCTGGTCTTTAAGAAAATCCTCCTGCGTTACAATCCAGCCCACCGAGGCGGCCGGGAAAAAGCCGTAGTGCTTGCTGAAGCGCGATGACCCATCGACGCGGCCACTGAGCGTAACCAGGTAGCGGTTCAGGAACGCGTAGTTGGCCCGGGCAAAGTAGGAGAGCAGCGCGCTCACGTTGCGCGTGGCGGTGCCGCCGCTCACCACCGCGCCAGCTACCGGCAGGCGGTAGGCATCACTCGGAAACTGCTGCACCGACAAGGAGTTGGCGTCGATGCGCCGCTGCTCAAATGAAGTGCCAGCCACCACTTCCAGGCTGTGCTGCTCGCCGAGCGTGGGGCGGTAGGTAAAGTAGTTGTTGGTCGTGAAGCGCGTGTTTTGCGTGTTGCCGCTCGAGCCGGCCCCGTTAGAAGTGTAGCCTGTATTGCGCGCCGTGAGCAGGCCCGCTTTGTAATCTTCGTTTTGAAACAGCAGGTCGATGCCCACCTCACTCCGGAAGGTCAGGTGTTTGGCAAAGTCATACGCCGCGTACACATTGCCCAGCGTGCGGTACACGGTGGTGATATTTTGCACGTTCTCGATGCTCAATACCGGGTTGTAGTAGAGCGGGAAGTTGGCATCTGGCAGACCGGTGGCGGGGTCAAAGGCGCCGCTGGTCTGGCCAGTGCGGGGGTCGATGCTGGGCGTAATCGGCGAATTGGCTACCGCCTGGAAGGGCGTGCCAAAAGAGTTATCGTTATCCACGCGCTTGTTGACCGAGCGCGACAAGTTCAGGTTCAGGCCCAGCGTAAGCTTGGTGTTGGCCTTGTGGTCCACGTTGACGCGCGCACTCATGCGCTCAAAGCTGTTGTTGCGGATGATGCCGAGCTGGTTGGTATAGTTGCCCGAGAGGTAAAAGCGCGTTTTCTCATCGCCGCCGCTGGCTGCCAGGCTATACTGGCTGGTGGGAGCGCGCTGCAGCACTTCCCGCTGCCAATCCGTGTTAACGGCACCGGTTAGGTAGTCGTTGTTGCCCGCCGAAAAGCGTTTCAGCCGCACCTCGGTGTAAGTCAGGTAGTCGAAGCTGGGGTCAAGCGCGGCCGCATTCGCGGAGGCCTCTCGCAGCAGGGCCACGTAGTCGGTACTATTCAAAAACGAGCGCAGGCGCGTGGGCTTGCTGAGGCCCGTCTGGTAGCTCAAATCGAAGTGCGTATTGCCACTTTTACCTCGCTTCGTTGTAATCAGAATGACTCCATTGGAAGCGCGCGACCCGTAGATAGCCGATGCCGAGGCATCCTTGAGGATACTGATATTCTCAATATCATTCGGGTTCAGGTCGGTGAGCGGGTTGGTGGGGGCGGTGGAGCCCGACTGACTATCGCTGACAATAGGAATGCCATCTACCACGTACAGCGGCTGGTTATCACCGCTCACTGAGGTAGTGCCCCGCACCCGCACCTTAGTAGCCTGGCCCAGCTTACCGCCGCCGTTCTCAATGAATACGCCCGCTGCCTTGCCTTGCAGCGCCTGCTCAAACGTAAGTACCGGCACGTTGGTAATTTCCTTGCTACCCACCGTAGCAATAGAGCCCGTGAGGTCGGCCTTGGCCTGCGTACCGTAGCCCACTACAACGGCCTCGGCCAAGTCGGTAGCGCTGGCGGCCAGCGTGATGTTGACCGTGCTACGGCCGCTCACCACTACCGTTTGGGTAGTGTAGCCAATAGAGCTGATAATAAGCGTTGCCTGCGGCTGCACCGAGAGCGAGAAGTTGCCATCAACTCCGCTGCTTACTCCGTTGCTGGTCCCGCGTTCTACTACAGTGGCCCCCGGAATGGGGCTGCCATCGGCGCCTACTACGCGGCCACTCACCGTCTGAGTCTGAGCCAGCGCCGGGAGAGTAGCCACCACTAGGATTGGAGCTAAAAGATTTCTCATAGAAAAAGTAAGGGTAAATGATAAAAGAGCTTACTACTGAAAAGACGGAAAATACGAAATTGGAGAAGAGCCTGCAAATAAAGGGTGTGAGTGACTGAAAGAATAATAAAAATGCGAAATAAGGGGTGTTTTTTTAAGGGTATTCAATGAAAAAGTAGGTATTGTTGCGAATATGCCCACTCGATGTGAAGAAGCACAACGGTATTTATACACGCTAACTTCATCCAATTCGGCCCGCCCGATTCGGCCCGCCTGTTTCCTACCTTTGCGGCACGCATGAAGCCCACTATTCACTATCTTACCACGGCGGCC
>Ga0268353_100046_pt1 | contig 20226 bp, 17 predicted proteins | sample G5R2_NF_18SEP201_FD_190168 | JGI IMG/M metagenome (GOLD analysis project Ga0268353, IMG submission 190168) | Phyllosphere microbial comminities from switchgrass, GLBRC, Michigan, United States - G5R2_NF_18SEP2017_LD1 | ecosystem: Host-associated > Plants > Phyllosphere > Phylloplane/Leaf | place... | reverse complement strand
GGGGTCGATGTGGCTCTCAATCATCGTTCCGTCGAAGTCGAGGTCGAGCGCCTGCTGGGCCACGCCAAACAGCGTATCGCGGCGGCCGCAGATGTGGCTGGGGTCGTTGAGGATGGGCATATCGGGCAGCCGGCGCTTCATCTCGATGGGCAGGTGCCACATCGGAGCGTTGCGGTAGTCGGTGTTGCCGTAGCTCGAAAAGCCCCGGTGAATCATCCCAACCTGCTTCAGGCCAGCCTTTTGCAGGCGCTCGATGGCCCCTACCCACAGCTCCAACTCGGGGTGGATGGGGTTTTTGACCAGCACCGGGATATCCACGCCGCGCAGGGCATTGGCGATTTCCTGCACCGAAAATGGGTTGCCGGTGGTGCGCGCGCCTACCCACACCAGGTCTACCCCGAAGGCCAGGCAGTCCTCCACGTGCTTGGCGGTGGCTACTTCCACGGCTACGGGCAGGCCCGTTAGCTCGCTGGCCTTTTTGAGCCACGGCAGGCCCTTGGCCCCCACGCCTTCGAAGCCGCCGGGCTTGGTGCGGGGCTTCCAGATACCGGCGCGCAGCGCCTGCACCTTGCCGGTGGCAGCCAGGCGCTGGCAGGTTTCGAGCACCTGCGCCTCGGTTTCGGCCGAGCACGGGCCGGAGATGAGGAAGGGCTTATCCTCGGGTTTGCGGTTAAAAAGGTCGTTGAACATGGGAGTTATGAATGATTGTTAACGTCTGATTGATAATTATTTGCTTTGCAAGCGCAGTGCAGCAATGACAAATAGGCTAGGGAATAATTTTTCTGATTTCATTAGCGTGCGCCAATTGCTCGGCTAGCCCGGCGTAGTCTTCGCTGGCCAGCAAATCGCGCAGCTTGTTGAGCTGCACCAGGTGCTCATCGAGCACGTCGAGCACGTTTTCCCGGTTTTGGCGGAAGATGGGCACCCAGGTAGCGGGTGCGCTCTTGGCCAGCCGCACGGTGGAAGCAAAGCCGCCACCCGCTAGGTCAAAAATGCGCTGCTCGCCCCGCTGCTCCTTTTCCAACACCGTGAGGGCCAGCGCAAAGGAAGTGAGGTGCGAAATGTGCGACACGTAGGCCGTGTGCAAGTCGTGGTCGGCCGCGCCGAGGTGCAGCACCCGCATGGGCAGCGCCCGAAACAAGGCTTCCACCGCCGCCACGGCGGCTGGGTCGCTAGCCCCGGCGTCGCACACTACCAACGTTTTACCTTCAAAGAGGCCCCGCACGGCCGCGTCGGGGCCCGAGTATTCGGTACCAGCCATCGGGTGCACGGCCACAAACTGGCGGCGACGCGGGTGCCCGGCCACGGCCGCCAGCAGGTTATTTTTAGTCGAGCCTACGTCGATAACTACCTGGCCGTCGGCCACCAGGTCGAGCACCTGGGGCAGCACCGCCAGCATGGCATCCATCGGCACGGCCACGATTACGAGGCTGGCCGGAGTCACGGCGCTGGCCAGGTCGGCGGCAATTTCATCGACTAGCCCCAGCTCCAGCGCCCGGCGGGCATAAGCCGCATTGCTTTCCACGCCGATGAGCCGCGTGGCTAGCCCGTGCTGCCGTAGGCTGAGCGCTAGCGAGCCACCGATTAAGCCTAAGCCAATTATACTGATGGTCATGGCTTACGCAGCTATAAATTTTACGCGTTCCAGCGCCTCGCGCAGCACGCTTTCGGGCTGGCACAGGCTGGCACGGATGTAGCCGTTGCCATTGCTGCCGAAGATGCCGCCGGGCGTCAAAAACACGCGGGCCTCGGCCAGCACGGCATCGCTGAGGGCGTAGCCATCGGCGTACTGCGGCGGCACTTTGGCCCAGATAAACAGGCCCGTTTGGCCCGGCGCGGCTTCGCAGCCTAGGCTAGCCAGCAACTCACGCACCAGCGCTCGGCGGGCGCGGTAAGTGGCGTTTAGCTCCGCAAACCAGTCATCGCCGAGGGCCAGCGCCGCCACTGCGGCCTGCTGAATGCCCAGGAACATCCCCGAATCCATGTTGCTTTTGAAGCGCAGCACCTCGGTGAGCCAATCGGCGCGGCCCACCAGCATGCCCACGCGCCAGCCCGCCAGATTATGGCTTTTGCTGAGCGAGTTGAGCTCCAGCGCCACGTTCTTCGCGCCCGGAATACTGAGCAAGCTCGTGGGCGGCGTCTCATTCAGCACGAAGCCGTAGGGGTTATCGTGCACCAGCATAATGCCGTGCGCAGTGGCAAACTCAACCAGCTTTTGCAAAAACTTGGGGCTGGCCGGCGTGCCGGTGGGCATGTGCGGGTAGTTGACGAGCATCATCTTTACGCGGCTCAAGTCGGTCGTAGCCAGCGCATCGAGGTCGGGGAGCCAGCCGGTAGCGGCGGTCAGGTCATACTCGCGCACCTCGGCCCCGCAGATTTCGGCCACGGCCCGGTAGGTCGGGTAGCCGGGGTTGGGAATGAGCACCGCATCACCAGCTTCGAGAAAAGCCATGCCGATGTGCATCAGGCCTTCTTTAGAGCCGGCCAGGGGCAGCACCTCCGTAGTGGGGTCGAGGGCCACACCGTAGCGTTGGTGGTAGAAACCGGCCATCGCCTGGCGCAGGGCTGGCGTGCCCTGGTAGCTCTGGTAGCCGTGGGTGCTGGGCTGGCTAGCGGTGGCCGCCAGGGCCGCCACCACACTCGGGTGCGGCGGCAAATCGGGGCTGCCAATACCCAGGCTGATGATATTGGCCCCGGCCGCATTGAGCGCGGCTAGCTCCCGCAGCTTGCGCGAGAAGTAGTATTCGCCGGTATTGGCCAGGCGGCTGGCGGTGGAAACTTGCATGTTTTTACTACACTACTGAAGAACGTCATGCAGCGCGCAGCGAAGCAGCTCGCGTGCTGACATCTGCTTACGTCATGAATTACTACCCCACGCGAGCTGCTTCGCTACGCGCTACATGACGGGCGTTGGAACTAGCCCCAAGCTCTTCCGCCCCAAACTCCATGCTGCCGCGCTGGTAAGCCCCCAGCACGCGCAGCTCCTCGGTCACGGCGGGCAGTTCGGCCAGCAGCGCTGCTAGTTGGGCAGGCGCAGCAAACTCCACATCGGCATGGAAACCGTAGTGCCAGGGCTGACTGGGGCGCGGGCACGACTGCAACTTGCTCAAATTCAGCCCGTGGCTGGCCACCAGCGTCAGCACCCGCGCCAGCATGCCCGGCGCGTGTGAGGTGTAAAAATACAGCGACGCTTTATCGGGGCTGGCCACCGGCGCGGCCTCGGTGGCGCGCTCCAGCACCAGGAAGCGGGTATAGTTGCTGGGGTCGTCGTTGATGGCCGGGGCCAGGATTTGCAGGCCGAAGGCCTCGGCGGCCTGCGCGCCAGCTACCACGGCTACGCCGGGGGTTCGGCGCTCGGCCAGCTGCTGGGCGCTGAGGCCGGTATCCTCGGTTTCAACCAATTGCCAGCCAGGAAACTGGCTCAAATAATCGCCACACTGACGCAGGGCCATCGGGTGCGAGTGCACGGCCTGGATATCGCCCAGCGTGGTGCCCGGCAGCACGAGCAAGTGCTGGTGAATGGGCAGGTAAATCTCGCCGGTGATAGTGAGCGCATGGCGCTCCAGCAGCAGATAGTTAGGTAAAATACTGCCGGCCAGTGAGTTTTCCATGGCCATGAGGGCGGCATCGGCGCGGCCATCGGTCACCTGGGCCACTACCTCATTGAAGGTAGTGCAGAAGCTCAGCGCTGGGCTAGCCCCAAAATATTGGCGGGCAGCTACTTCGTGGAAACTCCCCTTGAACCCCTGGATGGCAACTTGCTGTGGCATGGCAGTAGAAAATGAAAGTGGCAACTGGCTGGCCAGCTACCCAAAAAGCATAAAAAAAGCGCCACCCGATGAACGAGTGGCGCTGCTAAATTTCAGTGGCTTAGCTACATGGCGACTCGTTCTACGCGGGCGGCGTAAAATAATAGAAGCCAAAAAAGTAGCGGTTGCTGAACATGATACTGGTCGAATTGGGCAGCAAGGTAGGCACGAATTTTAAACTAGCAAATTTTCTCTGCCCTTTTTATCGCAGTCTTTAGCCATGCCAAGTCCCGAATTTACCCTGCTGGTAGTCGGCGTAGGCCTGCTGAATTTCGGCCTCGGTGTTCATCACAAACGGTCCGCCCGACACCACTGGCTCGCCGAACGGCGCGGCGTGCCCGAGCAGCAACACACTGTCACTCAGCGCTTCGATACCTAGCTCGCCACCCTCGTGGTTGAACTCGGCCAGCTCGCGGGCGAAAACCTCCGTGCCATTCACGCGCACGCTGCCGCGCACCACATAGAAAAAAATGCTGCGGCTAGCCGCAATGGGCAACATTACAGGCGCGCCTTGTGCTAGGTCGAGCCAGGCCAGGGCTATGTCGGCCAGCGGCTGCACGGCGCCAGCCGTACTCCCCCAGTCACCCGAAACAGCGTGCGCCACTACGCCGGACGCCAGCGAAATGGCTGGTATCTCATTGGCTTGCAAGCCAATGTAGCGTGGCTCAGTCATCTTGAACTTAGCCGGCAGGTTGACCCAGAGCTGAAGAATTTCGAGCGGGCCGCCCGTTTTCTTGAAATTATCGGATGAAACCTCGGCGTGGATGAGGCCCGAGCCGGCCGTCATCCACTGAATGCCGCCGGCCTCGATAACGCTCTCATGACCGCTACTATCCTTGTGTAAAATGTCGCCTTCGAGGATAAACGTCACCGTTTCGAAGCCGCGGTGCGGGTGCGGGCCAAAGGGCAGGCCCCGGTTATTGGCCCGGTACGTTTGCGGTCCGTGGTGGTTCAGGAACAGAAACGGGTCGATGTACTCAACTGACTGCGTGGGGATTGCCCGGTACGTGACGAGGTCGGCGATGGGCGCATTCACGGCCCGGTGCTTTTGAATGACAGTGCGCATAGGTGTACTAACCCACTGGGCAGCCAAACAGTTATGGCTGCACGAAGAAAGGAATATTGCCGGTGGCCACGTTGCCGTGCCCGTCGTGGGCGTACACAAACAGGCGGTAGGCACCGGGTTGGCGGGGCGTGGTGAGGGTAGTTTGGCCCTTGGCCCCGGCCGGTAGGGCGCCGGAAAGGGGCGCGGGGCGGCTCTCACGGTCGCCGCCCTGCTTGAGGTCGGTGCTTTCGGGCAGTAATTCCCACTGGTAGGTAAGAGCGTCTTTTTCGGGGTCGGTAACGGCCGCCGCTACCGGCACAGCTTGGCCCGGCTTCAGGTAGACATCCTCGGTAGCCGCTTTGCCATTGAGCTGAAAGCTCGCTATATGCGGGGCGCGGTTTTTCGGCCAGCGGCCGCTCCACTCGTATTGCAGCACGTCCATCACCTCCGTTTCCTGCCCGTCTTCGGTGAAGAGGCCGTACCAAGTGGGCGTGCGTTCCTGCTTCTGGCCCCACAAGAAAACATAGGAGCCCAGGCAGTGCGCCCGGTCTTTGAGTACCGAGGCCTCGTAGCGGCTTTTATATACGGCGGCCTTCTGGCTGCTAGTTTCTTCTACCGAGGCTTTCCAGGGGGTTTGAGGGCCTTCCCAGTGGCCAGTGGGGCCCCACTCGGCCACGAGGTAGGGGCCGGTCCAGCCGGCATCGGCCACTTGCTGGGGCAGCGTGGAGAGGCCAGCGTAGGTGTTGATACTCAAGATATCCACGGCTGGGCAGCGCGTTTTCACGTACTCGACTTCCTTTTTATTGGCTCCGGCCAGCACCGTGGTGGTGGGGTGGTTGGGGTCCACTTCGTGAATCATCTTGGCGATGTCGTTCACGGCGTCCCACACCTTGGGGTTGGTGTAGTCGAGGTTCAACTCATTACCGATGCCCCAGACCAGCACGGCCGGGTCGTCCTTATACTTCAGTACTTCGCCCTTAATCTTCTGAAGCTGCGCAGCCACAGCGGCCGCGTCGTTGTAGTCGAAGCCGTGGCGCTCGCGGGCTACGTCAAGGCCCAGCATCACGGTGAGGTGATATTTATTGGCATCGGCCAGCACCTTGGGCGCGTCGCCAGTGCCCCAGGTACGGATGGAGTTGCCGCCGTAAGCCGCAATGCGCTCGGGGTACTGGCTGCCGCCCGCCCCTTTCACGAAATAAGGTTGGCCAGCCCGCAGCAGCTCGTAGCGGCCATTCGCCTGGCGCACAGTCACCTTAATAGGAGCAGCGGGCGAACCAGCCAGGGCTAGCGACGCCGCAAAGGCTACCAGCACCAGCGGCTGGCAATAGCGCAAGAAACGGTTTTTCATAGGGTGGGAAAAGGATGGAGCCGGCAAAAGTAGAGCAACTGCTTGCTTCCACTCTCCCTAGTAGAAAAGAACGTCAGGCTGCACAAAGTGAAGCATCTCGTCCACCTCGTTAGGGTAATAATCTAACGAGGCGAGCGAGATGCTTCACTTTGTGCAGCCTGACGTTCTTTGTTTGTGGTCAACTGCTCTGTTTTCGGCTAATTTACGCCTCTTCCTCCGTGGGCGGCGTACCGCGGAAGGCGTCCAGCTTACCACCGCTGTTGGCCAGCTTCACAGGCTTATTTTCCTTGGCTGACTGATAGATGGCTTCCATAATGCGCTGGTCTTGCAAGCCTTCTTCGCCGGGGGTATAGGGCGTTTTATTTTGGCGCACGCACTCGGCCATGTGGTCCATTTCGAGGGCGAACTGCTGCTTGCCGGGGTTGCTGGGCTGCTCAATCAGCTGCTTGCCGTTGGGGGCGTGCACGAGCTCTTGCTTGAGGCCTTTGTAGGGGAAAGCCGGGTCCATCTTGATGGTGCCGGTTTCGGCGTGCACGGCGTAGCTCTTGTTGTTAAACGAGCCGTAGCCCGTCATGCACTGCGCGATAACGCCGCTCGGAAAACGCAGCGTAAAGCTCACGTTCTCTTCAATTTCCTTGAAACGGTCGTCGCCGGGCGTGCTATAGATTTGGGCCGAAACTTCGGTCGGCTCCTCCCCTAGCAGGAAGCGCGTGGTGTTGAGGCAGTACAGGCCCACATCGGGCAGCGAGCCGCCGCCGGCCAGGGCTTTTTTGTGGCGCCACTGCTGGTCGTGGGCCTGGTTTTGGCAGTTCATCATCTGGATGAGCTTGGTCTTGCCGTAGGTTTTGTCGCGCACCATCTTCTGGGCCTGCCGATTAAGCGGTTCGTACTGAATGCGGTAGGCAATCATCAGCTTTTTGCCGGCTTTGTTGCAGGCGGCAATCATCTCCTCGCACTCCTTGGCCGAGTTGGCCATCGGTTTTTCGCAGAGGATGTGCTTACCGGCCTTCGCCCCGCGAATGGTGTACTCGTGGTGCATCGAATTGGGCAGCACGATGTAAATCACCTCTACTTCGGGGTTGTCCTTGAGCTTGTCGTAGTTGGCATACGAATAGCAGCTGCTGGGCTTGATACCGTACTGCTTGGCGGCTTTGGCCATTTTGTCGGCGTCGCCGCTCACGAGGGCTACCGGCTTGCAGTGCTTGGCCTGGCCAAAGGCGGGCAGGATTTCGGCGAGCGTGAGGTGGCCCAGGCCCACGATGGCGTAGCCCACGCGCTGGTCGGGCGCATCGGGGTTGGGAAAGGGGCCGGCCTTGGGGTCGGTGGGCGCTTCGAGGGGCGGTAGCTTGATGTCGAGCGGGCCGGTGGGCGGCGCGGGCGTACCAAAGCGGCTAAGGTCGGCCGCTTCGGCGGCGGCCAGCGGCAGGGCGGTGGCGAGGCCAGCCGCGAGCAGCCCGCGCCCGGCATTGTTGATAAACTGGCGGCGCGAGGCGTCGCAAGCCACCGGGTTGATTTCAACCGCTACCTGGTCGAGCGAATGAGCGGTGGAAGTTTCCTGAAACATAATAGGTTGAGCTTGTGGAAATAGTAGAGTAGGCTCTCTGTACGTACCGGGGGGCGTAAAAAGTTACCCCGCCCGGCGGCTAAGCTCCACCTTGGCAACCTATCTCCGGCGGGGCGGTTTAAGCAAGTCAGAACCCCGGCCCCGGCGGCGCTAGCCCGTCTTTTGGCCCTTATTTCCCTTGCTCATGTCCGCACTTTTCGAGCCGCTTACCTTGCGCGGCCTCACCCTAAAAAACCGCATCGTGGTGTCGCCTATGTGCCAGTACAGCGCCCAGGACGGCTTCGCCAACGACTGGCACCTGGTGCACCTCGGCAGCCGCGCCGTGGGCGGAGCCGGCCTGCTCATCCAGGAAGCCACCGCCGTATCGCCCGAAGGCCGCATCACGCCCGAAGACCTGGGCATCTGGAAAGACGAGCACATCGAATTTCAGCTGCGCATTAATCAATTCATTGAAGCCCACGGCAGCGTGCCGGGCGTGCAGCTGGCCCACGCTGGCCGCAAGGCCAGCACCTACACCAGCTGGCTTGGCCCCGGCCACGGCGCGGTGCCCGAGAGCGAAGGCGGCTGGCAGGTAGTAGCGCCCAGCGCCGTCAAGTTTGCCGACGATTACCCGCAGCCGGTGGCGCTCGATGCGGCCGGCATCAAGAAGGTTATCGCCGACTTCCGCAGCGCTACCGAGCGCTCGCTGGCCGCTGGCTTTAAGGTGATTGAGATTCACGCGGCGCACGGCTACCTGCTGCACGAGTTCTTGTCGCCGCTCAGCAACCAGCGCACCGATACCTACGGCGGCTCATTTGAAAACCGCATCCGGCTGCTGCTGGAGGTGGTGGCGGCAGTGCGCCAAGTATTGCCCGATGACTTCCCGCTGCTCGTGCGCATCTCGGCCACCGACTGGACCGAAGGCGGCTGGACGGCCGACGAGTCGGTACAGCTCAGCACCTGGCTGCGCGACCGCGGCGTGGACCTCATCGACTGCTCGACGGGTGGCAACGTGGGCACGGCCAAAATTCCCGTCGGCCCCGGCTATCAGGTGGAGTTTGCCGAGCGCATCAAGCGCGAAACGGGGCTAGCCACCGGCGCTGTAGGCCTCATCACCACGCCCCAGGAAGCCGAAACCATCATCGCTAACGGCCAGGCCGACCTCGTGCTACTGGCCCGCGAGGAACTGCGCGACCCGTATTTCCCGCTGCATGCGGCCCACGAACTGGGCGCCGACGTGGCGTGGCCGGTGCAGTACGAGCGCGCCAAGCCGCGCAAGCACTAAGCCTGATAAGGCGGCTGTAGCGCGCGCCCTTAGCCCGCGAGTATCAGGTGCAGTAGTTCGCAGACTAAAAGTTCGCGCTACGGCTAAGACGCTGGATTGACTAAAAAAGGTGGGCGAAAAGTGCGCATACTTGCGTACCTTTTGCCCACCTTTTCCCATCCAATCCCCTCTTTATGAGTGAGCTTCCCGAAGTGCCGTCCCGGCGTTCATTTCTAAAACAAGGTGCCCTAGCCACGAGCGGCATCCTCATTGTGCCGCGCTTTGTGCTGGGCGGCAAGGGCTACACCGCCCCCAGCGACCAGCTTGTGATTGCCGGCGTAGGCGTGGGCGGCAAGGGCGAAAGCGATATTGCCATGTTTGCCAAAACCGGCAAGGCTCGCATCGCCTACCTCTGCGACGTGGACGACCGCCGGGCCGCCAACTCCCGCAAGGCCTTCCCGCAGGCCAAGTACGTGAAGGACTGGCGCAAGCTCTTCGACAAAGAGCACAAACATTTCGACGCCGTTTCGGTATCGACACCCGACCACAACCACGCCATCACGACGATGGCGGCCATGCAGCTGGGTAAGCACGTGTACGTGCAAAAACCTTTAACCCACGATATTTTTGAGGCCCGCGCCCTCACCGACGCCGCCCGGCGCTACCCCAAAGTGGTAACCCAGATGGGCAACCAAGGCGCTTCCAACGACGGCGTGCGGCAGTTGATGGAGTGGTACGACGCGGGCACCATCGGCGACGTGCACACCATCTATTGCTGGACCGACCGCCCCGTGTGGCCCCAGGGCATTGCTTGGCCAACCACCAAGCAAACGCCGCCCGCCGAGCTAGATTGGGACCTGTGGCTAGGCACCGCGCCCCAGCGCGACTACGTCGATAAGCTGGTGCCTTTCAATTGGCGCGGTTGGTGGGACTACGGCACCGGCGCCCTCGGCGACATGGGCTGCCACCTGCTCGAAGCGCCCTTCCGCGTGCTCGATTTAAAGTATGCTAACACCGTGCAGGCCAGCGTAGGCAGCGTGTACGTGGATGAGTTTAAGCGTGGTTATTTCCCCGAGAGTTGCCCGCCCAGCAGCCACGTTACCCTCACTTTCCCAAAAACTAACAAAACCCAGGGCGACATCACCGTGCACTGGATGGATGGCGGTATTCAGCCCGAGCGCCCCGACGAGCTGGGGGCCAACGAGCTATTTGGCGATGGCGGCAACGGCACACTTTTCGTCGGCACCAAGGGCAAGATGATGGCCAGCACCTACGGCGCCAACCCGCGCCTGCTACCCCTCTCCCGCAACCAGGAAGTGAACGTGCCCCAAACCCTGGCCCGCGTGCCCGGCCAAGCCGACGGCCACTATGGCCAGTGGGTAGAAGCCTGCCTGGCCGGCGCCGGCAAGATGAAAGTCAGCTCGCCCTTCGAGTTGGCTGGCCCGCTCACGGAGGCCCTGCTGATGGCTAACCTTGCCATTCGCGGCTACGACTTGCAGCGCCCCAAGGCCAGCGGCCAGGGCTTCGACTACCCCGGCCGCGGCCGTAAGCTCCTCTGGGACAATACGCAGATGCGCATCACCAACCTCGACGAGGTAAATCAGTTCGTGAAGCGCGAGTACCGCCAAGGCTGGAAGCTAGGGTAAGTAGCAAGTCATAAAAAGAACGTCATGCTTCGCTTTGCTCGGCATGACGTTCTTTTTATGACTTATTGACTTCCGATACTCACACCTTACTTCAGCAAATACTCGCTTTTGAATAGCTGGCGCTGATTAGCGGCATTGCACACGGCGTAGCTGAATCCTTTTTGCAGGGCGAAAGCGCCGTGCTGGCCCTGGTTGTTCACGGCGATGAAGCAGACCTGGATATCCTTGGCTGCCACGCCTTTGATGCGCGCCACGCGCTCGACGGCCGCCCGGCAGGCGGCCTGCGGCGTGCGGCCCTGGCGCATCAACTCTACTACGGTGTGCGCGCCGGCCATGCGGATAACGTCTTCGCCCTGGCCGGTGGCGGCGGCGGCCCCTACCTCATTATCCACGTAGAGGCCCGAGCCGATGAGGGGCGAGTCGCCCACGCGGCCGCGCATCTTGAAGCCCATGCCGCTGGTGGTGCAGCTGCCGCTGAGGTTGCCGGTGGCGTCGAAGGCCAGTAGGGCGATGGTATCGTGGTTTTGGGGGCCGCCCACGGGGCCGGTTTTGCGGTTGCCGCTGTTTTCGATGTTGATGACGGGCTTGTACTGGCTGGTTTTCAGCCACTCTTTGTACGCCTTGTCGGCATCGGGGCTGAGCTGGGCAGCCTCCAGCGGAAAGCCCTGGGCCACGGCAAACTGCTGGGCACCCTCGCCCACGAGCATCACGTGGGGCGTTTTTTCCATCACGCGGCGCGCCACGCTGATGGGGTGCTTGATGCGCTCCAGGGCCGCCACGCTGCCGCAGTTGAACTGGTGGTCCATGATGCAGGCATCAAGCGTCACGATGCCGTCGCGGTCGGGGTTGCCGCCCAGGCCCACGCAGCAGTTTTGCGACGACTCGGTGACCATCACGCCGGCTTCGGCGGCGTCGAGGGCCGCACCGCCTTTTTTGAGGATTTCCCAGGCCGCCTGGTTGGCGGCGATGCCGTCGTCCCAGGTGGAAATGACAAGGGCCTTACCGCGCGCATTGGCGGGTAGGCCAGCTGGGGCGGCCGCACCGGGCCGGGCGGCCAGCAGCGCCAGCCCCGCCGCGGAAGAAGTCAGAAATTTCCGGCGATTGGCCATGAATAGAGTGATTTAGTAGATATGCTCACGCGCTGAGCATTACGCCAAAGCTAACGAAAGGCGCGAATACCGGGCCGCCCGGCCGGCAATGTTAGGAAGCTTTCACTAGCTTGGCCGTCACCAGCAACTGGCCCACGTGGCGCGTGGTGTGCTCGGCGGCGTGCACCAGCAAGCCGACTACGGTGCTCGGCAACTGTGCCCGGCCCACGCCGCGCCACTCGGGCAGGCTGCTCTCGGGCGTGATTTTTAGCTGACTTATCGCCGCATCTACCTGGCGGGCAAACTGCGTTACCAGCTCAACTACGGCGTCTTCGTGGGTGGGCGGCTGGCCCTCGGTGGCCAGGTAGGCCAACTGCGTTTCGCTCAGCGCCGCGCCGCGGGCGTAGGTAAAGGTGCGGTCGAGCACGCCGGCCAGGTGGCGCAGGTGAAAGCCCACCGAGGCCAGCCCCAGCGGGCGCTGGGCTAGTTTCGCGGCCGGGAAGTCGGTCATGATTTCGGCTACTTCTTCGCGGGCTTGCAGCAGGGCGTGGGCCACGGGCTGAAGTAGGGGCGGCACCTCGGACAGTGGGCCGCGCAGCCACACTTCGGGCAGAGATTGGGACATGGGACGCTTTTTTGGCTAAATAACAGCCTTACGGGTATTTATCGGACGCGGCTGGGGTGGGGAGCCGGGGCCGGCAGGCGTATTTTTGCGGGTACTTATGTCCGCACTTCCTGCTTCTGCCCTGCTGGCTGCCGCCGAGCAGTTTGGCACTCCCTTATACGTGTACCAGGCCGATACCATTCGGGCGCAGTACCACAAGCTCACGTCCGCGTTTAGCGGCCACCCCACGCGGTTTTTCTACGCCTGCAAAGCGCTCACCAACGTGGCCATCCTCAAGGTAATGCTGGCCGAAGGCGCGGGCCTCGACTGCGTGAGCCTCAACGAGGTGCGGCTGGGCTTGCACGTGGGGTTTAAGCCTGAGAATATTCTCTTCACGCCTAATAGCGTGGCCTTCAGCGAACTGGTGGAGGCTAAGGAGCTGGGCGTGAACCTCAACATTGACAACCTCTCGCTGCTGGAGCAGTTTGGAGCCACCTTCGGCGGGAGCTACCCGGTGTGCGTGCGCCTGAACCCGCACATTGAGGCGGGCGGCAACTACAAGATTTCGACCGGCCACATCGACAGCAAGTTTGGCATCAGCATTCACCAAATGCGCCATTTGGAGCGCGTGGTGAAGGGCACCGGCCTGCACGTGCGCGGCCTGCACATGCACACGGGCTCCGAAATCAAGGACGTGGCCGTGTTCCTGCGGGCGCTGGATATTCTGTTCGACGCCGCCCGGCGCTTCCCACAACTGGAGTTTCTGGACCTGGGCTCGGGCTTCAAAGTGCCCTACAAGCCCGGCGACCCCGAAACCGACGTGGCCAGCCTGGGCGAGCAAGTTGCGGCGGCCTTCGCCGAATTCGAGCAGGAATACGGCCGGCCGCTCGAAGCGTGGTTTGAGCCCGGCAAGTACTTGGTGAGCGAAAGCGGCTTCTTACTGGTCGAGGTTTCGACGGTGAAGCACACCACGGCCACGGTGTTTGCGGGCGTCAATTCGGGTTTTAACCACCTCATTCGGCCCATGATGTACGAGGCGTACCACCACATCAGCAACCTCTCGCACCCCAACGGCCCCGAGCGGCTGTACACCGTGGTCGGCAACATCTGCGAAACCGACACCTTTGCCTGGGACCGCCTGCTGCCCGAGGTGCGCGAGGGCGACGTGCTGGCCTTCCACAACGCCGGGGCCTACGGCTTCGAGATGAGCAGCTCGTTCAACTCGCGCCTGCGCCCCGCCGAGGTGCTGCTCGACGGCGACGAGGCCCCACGCCTCATTCGCCGCCGCCAGACCTTTGAGGACCTGCTGGCCGGGCAAGTGGCTTAGCTTTCCTGCCAGGGAGGCCATCTATATAAAATAAAAAGGCCGTCATGCTGAGCTTACCGAAGCATCTCGCTCACTTCATTCAACGAGGCGAGCGAGATGCTTCGGCAAGCTCAGCATGACGGCCTTTTTAGCTACGCCGCCTAGCGGCCGGCCACCGGGGCAAGCAGCTCCGTCAGGGTGCGGTAGAGCGTGTCTTCTTCGAAGGGCTTGGCTACGCAAGCGTTCATGCCGCCAGCCAGGTACTGCTGGGCATCGGCGGCAAAGGCATTGGCGGTGAGCGCCACAATGGGCACCCCGGCGCGCCGGGGGTTGGCTAGCCCGCGAATGGCGGCCGTAGCCGTGAGGCCGCTCATGCCCGGCATCTGGATGTCCATGAGGATGATGTCGAAGTCCTGCGCGGTGGCTAGGGCCACGCCGCTGGGGCCATCTTCGGCTTCTTCGATGTGCATGTGCCATTCTTCCAGCAGCAGGCGGGCCACCAGGCGGTTAATTTCGTTGTCTTCTACCAGCAGCACGCGCTGGCCGCTCAGGGCGTGGTAGCTCGGGGCGGCCACTTCGGGTGTGGCCGGCGCGGGCGTGGCGCGCGGCAGCGTGAGGCGGAAGGCAAAGGTGCTGCCCTGGCCCACTTTACTCTCTACGGTGAGCGTGCCGCCCATTTGCTCGACCAAGGCCCGGCTGATGCTGAGCCCCAGCCCGGTACCCCCAAAATGCCGGGAGGTATCGGCGTAGGCCTGGGTAAAATCGTCAAAGATGTGCGCCAGCTTTTCGGCTGCGATACCCACGCCGGTATCGCGCACCCGGAACTCCACGGTGAGCGTGTTTTCCGTTTCGGCCACCTGGTAGCCCCCCACCGAGATGCGCCCGCCGGCCGGGGTAAACTTGACGGCGTTGCTGAGCAGGTTGAGCAAAATCTGGTTCAGGCGGTGGGCGTCGCCAATCACGCGCGGGTGCGGGCACGAGTCGCGCAGGCGCGTGCCATCCACCACAATGCCTTTTTCCTGGGCTTGCAGGGCCAGCGGCAGGGCCGCGTTGAACATGGAGTCGCAGAGGTTGAAGGGCTCGGGCGACAGTTCCAGCTTGCCGGAGGTGATTTTGGCCAGGTCCAGCACGTCGTTGAGAATCCCCAGCAGATGCCGGCCCGAGTCCTGCACCAGTTGCAGCCACTTTTGTTGGCGCTCGTCGAGGGGCGTTTTGCTGAGCTGCGCGGCAATGCCCAGCACACCATTGAGGGGCGTGCGAATCTCGTGGCTCATGTTGGCCAGGAAATTGGCCCGGGCCTGGGCAGCGGCCTCGGCCGCCTGGCGCGACTGCTTCAGCTCGGTTACATCGGTGCTGATGCTCAGCACGTGACGGGCGCTGCCCTGCCACGCCAGCGGGCGGCGCACCGTGAGTAGGCAGCGCTCTTCGCCGGTAGATAAGGTCAGGGGTTCTTCCACCACCTGCTCCTGGTCGGTGGCCAGCACCTGGGCATCGGCGGCGGCGCTGGCTACGCGCTGCTGGGCTTGCTGCGCCGCTACCTCGGCCGAGCCCGCCGCGCTGCGCCGTAGCTCATCCTGCTGGCGGGTGGCGCGGTTGGCAAATACGTGGCGACCCGACGCGTCGCGCACGTACACTAGGCTGGGTAGCATATCCAGCACCTGCTCAGTAAAAGCCTGCTGATTAGCGCGCTGTGTCTCAGCGCGCACACGCTCGGTTATCTCGGTGAGGTAGAGCGTCACAGACTCCGAATCGGGCACGGCGCAGAGCGAAAACTGCCGCTGCTTCAGCGTTATCTCGTGGCGCAGCTCGGTACTTGTCGCCAGCGCCTGCCGGAGCCACTCGCGCAGCTGGGGCCACAGCTGCCCGGCTTCTTCCAGGCCCACTTCCTCCAGCAACTGGGCTCCCGCCCTGTTTTTATACGTCAATCCCCCAACCAGTCCCAGCCGAAATATCGGGTTCGGGTTTTGCATAGGAATCCGCACCTGCGCGGCCTGCGCGGCCAGCTGCTCTTGCTGCGCCAGGATGAGGGCATGAGCTTCGGCCAGCGTGGGGGGCAGCGCCGCCGAAAGAGAGGAAGTATGCATGAGCTGGCCTCACCGAAGGAATATCCGCCTTCGCGTGCTACGCGGGGCCAAAGGTCGGGCTTAGCCGGGATACGCGCGGCAGGCCCGACCATCCCCTTGCTTATTGCGTCAGCAGCCAGGCAACCGCCTCTTGCTCGTGCTCGAAGTTGCGGTAGGTATGGCCCAGCTTGCGGCTCGTCATCACGATGCCCGTCATCGCCAGGCGGGCAAATACGTCGTGCGCTACTACCACGGCGCCGTAGCGGTAGCCGTTTTCCTGCACGGCCTGGGGCAGCCAATCGTTCATCATCCAGGTTTCTTCGGCCGCAGTAAAGGGACTCATCTGCTGTTGATTAACGAGCATCCGACTCCAGCCGTGCCGTTGCATAGCCTGGCGGGCGTGGGTGAGCAAAGACCGGAACTGGGCTTCCAGGCGCGGGCCGGCGTAGTATTCGAGGCGCAGGTGGCCGGTGGGCTCTTCCCACAGGCAACCAACGTTGTTTTTAAAATAAATAGTAGAGTTAGCAGCCATCGTGCGCGTACTGCGGGCCACGCCCCCGCCTAACCGGAATAGCCGGTGGGTGGGCAAGGGCGCGGCCAGCCCGCCTTAAACTCACAAGCCGGGCGCTAGGTTAGCTTGCGGCGTATTAAAGTGCCAGCTGCATGAAGCCCCGCCGCAAACCCACTGCGCTCCGCAAGCCCGATTATTTCCCCACCGACCAGATACTCACCGGCCTCGACGCACCCCGCCTGCTGGCGCTGGGCCGCGAGTTTGAGCAATTTCGCTTCGTAAACTGCGAGCTGAGTGAGGTTAATCTGGCGGGCCTGCGCTTCGAAGACTGTCTCTTTGAGCGCTGCAACCTCACCACGGCCAAGCTCAGCGGCGCGGCCCTGCAAAACGTGGCTTTTGCCGACTGTAAGCTGCTGGGCATTGCTTTTTCGGCGTGCCAGGACATGCTGTTTGGCGTGCATTTCGACGACTGCCAGCTGCGCTACGCCTCCTTTGGCGGCAAAAAGCTGGCGGGCACGCGCTTCAGCCACTGCTCGCTGGCTGAAGCCGACTTTACCAACGCTGACCTTACCGGTGCTCAGTTTAGTACGTGCGACCTTACCGGCACTGTCTTCCACGACACGCAGCTGGTCGGGGCCGACTTCACCACTGCCACCGGTTTCAGCCTCGACCCCGAGGCCAACACCCTGCGCGGGGCCCGCTTCGCGCTGGCTGGCCTACCGGGCCTGCTGGATAAATACGGGCTAGTAATCGAAGCCTAAAGCTGCGCCTGCCGTTCTTTTGCACTTCCCATTCCACAATTCCTACGCTCATGGCTGACCTACCACCCGCTACCCACTACCGCTGGGACGACATGCCCAAAGACGAACTGTCCGACACCATCGCGCGCCGCCTCATCACCGGCGACCAGATGATGTTGGCCCACGTCTACCTCAAAAAAGGCGCTATCGTGCCCAAGCATTCGCACCACAACGAGCAGATTACCTACATTCTGGAGGGCGCGCTGCGCTTTCATTTAGGAGAAGACGAAAGCCAGGAAGTCATCGTGCGCGCCGGCGAGGTGCTCACCATCCCGTCGTGGCTGCCGCACAAAGCCGAGGCGCTCGAAGACACCCTCGACGTGGACGTGTTCAGCCCCCCGCGCCAAGACTGGCTCGACGGCAGCGACAGCTACCTGCGCAAGTAATTGCTGTATCGCCTCTCAGCCTGACGCTGGCAGCGCCCTGGCTACTTTAATCTTGCCAGCAAGCCCAAGGGCTGCCGGCGTCGGCCTGTTCTTTTTTCTCCTTTTCCCTTTCCTCCACTCCCTTTTTATGGACCTCGGACTAAAAGGCAAGGTGGCCCTCGTGGCCGCCGCCAGCAAGGGCCTGGGCCGCGCTACCGCCGAAGAGCTGGCCGCCGAAGGCGCTAACCTCATCCTGTGCGCCCGCACCGACGAAACCTTACAGCAAACCTGCGCCGCCATTCGGGCAGCCAGCGGCGTGCGGGTGCTGGGCGTGGCCGCCGATGTGGCCAACCCCGCCGATGTGGCGCGCCTGGTGCAGGCGGCGCTGGCCGAGTTTGGCCAGCTTGATATTCTGGTGACCAACGCGGGCGGGCCACCGGCCGGCACGTTCGAGCAGCACGACGCGGCCGCCTGGGACGCCGCTACCCGCCTGCTGCTCACCAGTGTAGTGGAGCTGACGCGCGCCGTGCTACCCGGCATGAAGGCGCGGGGCTGGGGCCGCATTCTCAACGTTACGTCCATCAGCGTGAAGCAGCCGGTGGGCGGGCTGCTGCTCTCCAACAGCCTGCGGGCGGCCGTCACGGGCCTGGCCCGCACCCTGGCTACCGAAGTCGCGCCGTTTGGCATCACGGTCAATAACATCCTGCCCGGCTACACCCGCACTGAGCGCGTGGAGCACCTAGCCAGCGCCACCGCCACCCGCGAGGGCATCAGCGAGGCCGAGGCTACCGCGCGCTGGACCAGCGAGATACCCATGCGCCGCCTCGGCGAGCCCCACGAGTTTGCAGCGCTGGCGGCTTTTCTGTGCTCGGAGCGCGCCAGCTACATCACCGGCACCTCTACGGCCGTGGATGGCGGCTGGATTAAGGGACTTTATTAGGAGTTAGTAGTTATACCCAAACGTCGGCGGGCGACACCTTAGCGCCTGCCTCTTTTTTCGCAACTCCTTGTGATTACCATTCTCGTCGGCACTAACCGCCCCCAGTCCCGCGCCCGCATCGTGGCCAATTTTTACGCCAACCTGCTGACGGAGCTAGGCGCGCCTTCTCAACTGCTGGATTTGACGGAGCTGCCGGCCGACTTTCTCAACACGGCACTCTACCACAACGCCGGGCAGCACGACGGCTTCAACGCGTTCATTGAGCCGCTTAACCAGTCCGATAAGCTCGTTGTCATCGCGCCGGAATACAATTGTTCAATTCCCGGCGCGCTCAAGTCTTTTATTGATGCCCTGCCTTACCCCGGCGGTATTCGGGGCAAAAAAGCAGCCCTCATCAGCCTGAGCAGTGGCAGCATGGGCGGCGCGCTGGCCCTGAGCCACCTCACCGACATCCTGTTTTACCTGGGCACCAGTGTGCTGCCCCAGCGCGTGCGCCTGCCCGGCATCAGCAAGCATATTTCGGCCGAAGGCGAACTGGCCAGCCCACTCTTCGAACCACTGCTGCGCGAGCAGGCGCTGGCGCTGCTGGCTAGCTAGCCGGCTTTGGGCGGCGCGTGCGCAGCAGGAGGCCTAAACCATAGAGCGTGACCACCAGCACGCCCAGCGCCGAGAAAATGGCCACCGCGTCGCGCACGGTCTTACCAGCCCAGTCCATCAGGAAAAACTTGTGCAGCACGGCAAAGGACAAGCCTTCGCGCCGGTCGCTGTCGGTAACGAAGGCGGCGAGGCGGCCGGTGGCGGGCTCCACGTACAGCGCCGGGCGGCCGGGGCCGGCAAAGGCCAGCTTCACTACCGGCAGGCGCTTATTCACAAAGCCATATTCGCCGGCAAACTTGGTGACCAGTTCGGGGCTACCCAGGCTGGCCGTGGCCGGGGCCGGGCCAGCGGCGGGCGTGCCGACAGTGGTGGCGGTTTCGGCCGTGAGGCTGGGCGGGGCGCAGCAGTCGGGCAGGGCCCCGTCTTCGCTGGCGCCCGTGGCCGTGGCGGGCGTAGCCTGGCCGTGCAGCCGCGTCATAAACTCCTCGCCCAGCTCGCGGGCGTAGCGAAACTCGCCATCGGGCAGCGGCTGGCCGGTGCGGGTGCTGCGGTACTGCACGGCGGGCTGGCCGTCAGAGCCTTGGCTTACCAAGCGATAGTAGGGCTGGCCGCCCACGCGGACCAGCGACACCCGTTGCGTGGGCGCGGCAGCCAGGGCCTCGGTGAGCGGCCACGTCAGCTCAGTAGCGGCAAAGGCGCTGACCCGCGCCACTGCATCGCGGCGGTCGGGCGTGAATTTTTGCACCAAATGGTACGAGGCACTCAGGGCAAAGGTGAACGTGACGAAGGCCACCCACAGCCCCAGCGTGCGGTGGCGGCGGCGCAGCCAGCCCACGCCGTCCTGAGCCGAGCGCGGTTGGCGCAGCTTGCGGCGCACGAAGCCGTAGATAACCAGCCCGCTCAAAGCCGACAGCCAGATAACCGTCGTAAATACCAACATTATACCCAGGTGCAGCGGCCGGGGCAGCCCGTCTAGGAAATCCCAGTTGTGCAGCATCCCAAACACCCACAGGAAGGTAGCGCGGGCGTGGTTGTTGAACGTGCCTAGCCGGCTCTGGCCGGTTTCGATGAACACGGCCATGCCATCGGGCCGGGCCAGGGTGATTTTCCAAACAGGCAGCAAGCGGTTGATAAACTTGTACTCGCCCGTGAAGTGCGTCAGGCGCTCGGCGCTGGCCACGGCCGAGGTGGAGTCGGCGAGCAGGTAGCGGGCCACATCCTCGGCGTAGGCGCGGTCACCGTCGGCGATTTCCTGGCCTGTGGCGGCGCTGAAGTAGCGCAGCCGCCCCCGGAAATC
>Ga0268353_100045_pt1 | contig 20386 bp, 22 predicted proteins | sample G5R2_NF_18SEP201_FD_190168 | JGI IMG/M metagenome (GOLD analysis project Ga0268353, IMG submission 190168) | Phyllosphere microbial comminities from switchgrass, GLBRC, Michigan, United States - G5R2_NF_18SEP2017_LD1 | ecosystem: Host-associated > Plants > Phyllosphere > Phylloplane/Leaf | place... | reverse complement strand
CAGGCCGGCGAGCAGGCACAGGTGCCGCTATTGGTGGGCTGGAATTCGCAGGAAGTCGATTACCACTCGCTGCTGGGGGCTACTCCGCCCACGGCGGAGAATTACCGGGTCGCCGTGCAAAAGCTGTACGGGCCTCGCGCCGACGAAGTCCTCCAGCGTTATTCCGCTGCCACAGGGGCCGAGCAGGCGGCCACCGACTTAGCTACCGACCGCTTTACTGCCTACGCTACCTGGAAATGGGCCGACCTGCACAGCCATACTAGTGGCCAACCCGTGTACCGCTACCTCTACGCGCACCCTCGCCCCGAGATGGTACCAGCGATGGGAAATGCCACAGCCGGCCTGGCGGGCGGCGTGGTGCAGCAGCCGGCTACGGCTCCCAGAGTAGCTCCTGCCAAAGGCGCGGTGCATTCCGCGGAAATCGAATACGCGCTGGGCAACCTGGCCACCAATAAAGTCTACGCCTGGACGCCAGCCGACTATCAGCTCTCCCAGCTTATGCAGCGCTACTTCGTCAACTTCATCAAAGCCGGTAATCCCAATGGTGCCGGTTTGCCGAAGTGGCCGGCGATTACGCCTTCGCTCCCTAGCCAAATTCTTCACCTCGATTTAAACGTTCGAGTCGTGCCAGAGCCACACCGCGAGCGATATGAGTTCCTTGACCAGCTAGATACCACCAAATAATCACCATGCAAAACTTCATTAACCAGAAAGAAGCCATTTTCCAGCAAATTGCTGCCCAGCTACGCATACAGGGCTTCCGCATCAGCCAGCAGGATGAGTCACGCCCCTGGGGTGGTTTTTTTGTTATCGACGAAGACCAGGCGCAACAGTTTGCCGATACTTATTTTGGCGGGCTTTCCGTGGAAGCACTGCGTATCGCCGGCAAGCTGAGTCCTAAGGTGCTATTGGTGGCTCCGCAGCAGCGGCTATCATGGCAATACCATCATCGGCGGGCCGAAATCTGGCAGGTAGTGGCGGGCCCAGTAGCCGTCGCCACCAGTGCTACCGACCTTGAAACCACCAGCATATCCTATGCCCCAGGCGAGCGGGTCGTGCTACGGCAGGGCGAGCGTCATCGTCTCATCGGCCGCAACAGTTGGGGGGTAGTAGCCGAAATCTGGCAACATACCGATGCCAGCCAGCCATCTGATGAAGCGGATATTGTACGCGTACAGGATGACTTCGGGCGCTAAGAGCGTGTTTGGGAATTAGGGTAGCCCAAAAGGAAACGAGCCAGTAAGCAGCAAACGGAGTTCCTAGGCTCCACTTACGTTATGGTTGACGCTCATCAACCCCTTACTGACACTATTTTGCCCGGTGGCGAGCAGATGGCACGTTTGAGCGGCTGAGTCAAGCCAGCAACCGGGCGGACCGGCTGGCGCAGGGACAGTTGCCCACGCCTTCGCTGGCGCTGGTGGATGCGCAACGTGTCAAACTAGCCCCGCGTCTGGGCCAGCAACGGGGCCTGGATGCCCACAAGCGCGTCAATGGGCGTAAGCGCCAACTGTTCTGCGACACGGGCGGAGGCATGTGGCGCGTCGTGCTACACACGGCCAATGGCCACGACAGCCGCGGTACGCAGCCGCTTCTAGCTGTGCGTAATTAGCTTCGTGTCGTCTGCGGCGTGTGCTGACGGACAAGGCCTATTAGGGCCGTTTTGCGCGACAGGTGCAGGCCCTGGGCTGGCAGCATCAGGTGGCCAGTCGTCAGCCAACTGCCGGGCGCGGCTTCGTACCAGTGCTTGCGAATTGTGGTAATCGCTAGTTGGGCTCCACTATTCGCTAGATAATTGGCCACAAAAGCTCAGGTGTTTTGGCTGCTCGTCGCTTGCGTCTGAAAACGGGTGAGGTCGGCTGTTAGCCCCACGATGAGGTGGTCTAGAAAAGGCGGACAGAAGCATGAGGTGGTCTAGAAAAGGCGGACAGGAGAAGGACGTATATCTCTTCTGTTATGGTAACCAAAACCAGCGGGGCGTTGCCCGACAAACAGCGTAAATACGACGAGGCTTTCAAGGCCGAGGCGCTGCGCCTGGCCGGCGAGAGCCACAGCATGCAGGCCGCGGCGAGGCAATTAGGCATCAGTCCCAAGCTGCTCTACTGCTGGCAGCAGGCGCAGTTCGTGGCCGAAGTGGGCAGCAAGGAAGTGGCCCGCGGCCCGGAGGTCCGGGCCCTGCGCGCCCGGCTGAAGCGGGCAGAGCAGGAGCTCGACATTTTAAAAAAGCCTTGGTCAGTTGCCTGCTATAAGCGCAGGCTCAGCCAGCCGACTTGGTGAGCACCTACCAGCACATCGCTCAGCGGTCTGCGCACATGCCCGTGCACCAGCTCTGCCACGTCTTGCGCGTCGCTCCTAGCGCGTACTATGCCTGGCGTCGGCAGCAGGGCCAGCCTGTGCCCGAACCAGAATGGCAAGTGGCGGTGCGCGAAGCCTTTGCGTACCGTAGCCAGCGCTACGGCACCCGCTGGCTGCGCGCCGAAGTGCAGGCGCAGGGCCACGCCGTGGGCCGCTGGCGCATCCGTTGCGTGCTCAAAGCGCACGGCTTACGGGCCCAGCAGCCGCGCTCGTTTGTGCCCCGCACCGCCGATTCGGACTCGGCCGTGCGGGCCGCGCCCAACCGAATAGGTCAACGTGGTAGCGGGCGAAACTGCTTCTTGGCTTGGCTGAGCTGGAAGTTGTAGATAGTGTGCACCGTGCCCTCCAACTCGGTCTGTAGGTCTTTGGCATTGTCGGCCTTGGGCTTGGCAACGCGGGCGGCCGCCGCGGCTTTTTTGCCGGGCCAGCTGGTTGGCGACCTGCTGCGCTTAGCGGAGGCGCTGCTGATGCGGAGCGTAGTTTCATGATGACCGTTAATAGCCTCCACCAGTACCCGCTGCCCCCGCCACTGGCAGATGGTCTACTCGAAGGCCGTTCCCGGGAGCTGGTAGGGCCTGCGTAACGTCACCCCGTCAAGCTCTTGTGCAGCTGTCGCACCCAGGTTCGACATGTGGCCACCCGTTATGAGAAGCTGGCTGCGCGTTTATAGGATTTCATTTAGAGGGTAACCAATGTAGGTGTAGCGCCCCTGGGTAAATGCGAGCCGTTAGGTCGGTCACCGCTTAGTAGCTGAGCACAGTCACCTCGGTCCGCACGGTATAGGCTACGGCCGAGCGGGTAGTCCAGCCAGTCCGGTTAGGGTAGTAGCTCCAGGTTCCGGGGCCAGTCCCATGCCGGGCCGTGAGCATGGGGAAGTCGGTCCCGGCGTAGGTGCGGCTTGCTTGGCCGGGGCTACCCGCCAGCGTCACGGTGGTGTGGCCCCGACCATCGGCGGCGGCGCTTACGGTGGTACCCAAGTCGGCCGGGTCAGTGGGTAAGCACTCGACCACAACAGCCAGCCCGGCGGCAGGCAGCAGTAGGTTATAAGGTGTCAGGTCTACCACCAATTCGCCCCGCCGGGCCTGGGTGAGCTGGGCCAGCGAGAACACAGCCGGGGTGGGGAGCAGGTCGCGAGTGCCGGGGCGGTCGGGGGGGCCAGGCAACACGTCGACTAGGCGCACGCGCAGCCGACCCTGCTGAGGGCGCTCGCGCAGCCACAAATGCACCATGCCCAGTACGCAGGGCTGGTCGGCTGGGGCATCGGCTGGGCGAGTTAGTAGCAGGGCGACGGCTTGGCCGGGGTAGAGCGTGCGGCCGAGTTCCGCGCCCCCAGCGGGTACGGAAAGCAGGGTTCGGACCTGTGGGGGACGCACGGCCACCTCAGGCAGGGCGTACGCCTGTGGCAACAGCCGCAGGGTATCCGCCAGGCGGGCGTCGGCGGGCAACGTCAGTTGTAAGGGCGCGTAGCCCAGCCGCGTCAACGTCAGGGTGCGCGCCGCGGTGGCCAGCGTGAAGCGGCCCTGGTCATCGGTGATGACCACCCCGGTAGGCGGTTCGGTGGCCTGTACGCGAACCCCGGCCAGAGGCTGGCTGGTGGTGGCATCCACCACAACGGCGGAGTAGCTGGCCGGCGCGAGTTGGGTAAGCAACAGCAGTAAGGAGAGAGAAGAACGCATAGGCAGGAAAAAGGACTAAGCAGCGGAATTACTTGAGGACCACCAAAAAGAAAAGCTGGTCAGAGGGCCGGCTGCTGGCGTAGGTAGGCCCGTGCCCGCTCAGCCTCGGGCGCGCGGCGGGGGCGTGCTCGAGTACCAACGTGTAGTAGCGGCGAGCGGCCGTCACATTTGCCTGCCGGACGGCCAGTTCAGCTAGCGTGGCGGCGGCAAAGACATAGTAGCCGCCCTGCGTGAGCTGGGCCGTTTCAGCGAAGACCAGGCAGCGGCGGTAGAGGTCGGTGGCCCCCACCAGGTCGCGATGTCGATGCTGGCGCAGGTAGGCCAGCAGGTAAGTGGCCGTGCGCCCGCTGCGCGCCTCGTAGCCCACCAAGCCCTGGGCGCACTTGGTCAGGATGGCTTGGGCGGCGGTCTCGGCTTCCAGCCACTGGCCCTGGTCGAAGGCCAAGCGGGCGTACTCGACGGCGAAGACGCTGTTGCCGGGAAAGGCGGTGGCCAGCTGCCGGGCCAGGGGCAGGGCCGCGGCGGCCTGCTGCTCGCGGGGGTCGCTGAGAATCAGCACCCGAAAATAGGTGGCCTCGGTACGGGCGTAGAAGGCCTGCTCGCTGATCTGGCGCAACGCGACCAGGCCCCGCTCGCGGTTTCCCTTAGGAAAGAAGAACAACACAGGCCGCAGCCAGGGGTATTCCGCACTTATCCAGCTGGCGTAGTAGTCGAACAAGCCGTAGCCCAGTTGGAACTCGGCGCTCAAGCCATTGGCTTCGCGGCTTTGCTGCAGGTAGTCCAGAGCGCGGCGACTGGCCACGGTGGCCCGCCGCCATTGGTGGCGGTCGCTGGCCAGCCGGGCCTCGTAGCCGTAGGCGGCCGCCAGCAGGAAGCAGGCCTCATAGTTATGCTGGTCGGCGCGCAGCAGCGCGTGGGCCTTGGTCTCGGCCGAGTCGAGGTAGGCGTAGAAACGCGGGTCGTAGCGGGTGTCGGCGGGCGGGTAGGGGGCTAGCCGCCACCAGGTGCTTAGGGCTAGTAGAAAATAAGGCAGCGGGTGCTGGGGGTAGCGACGGCGCAGCGAGCGAAACTGCTTCTCGGCCCGCTCGAACTGGAAATTGTAGAGGTTTTGCACGGCCCCATCCAGCTCGGTTTGCAGGTCGTAGTCCAGCAGCAACCATCCCTGGCTAGCGGTCGCCTGCGGGGCCACCGCCACGCTGTCCAGCGCCACCACCTGCGGGAAGGGCCGGCTCGGGGCCACCTGCGCCCGGACGGATTGACCCAGCAGCAGCAGACTGCTGCCCAGCTGCCACACGGTACGTAAGCTAACTAGCACGAAAGGAGAAGAGCAACTAGATAAGCCCATTACTGTCTGGTGTGCAGAACCTTGCCGACGTAGCCCCGTCAACGGCGGAGTTGCGTCCGGTTAGCCCGCCCCAACGGGCCCGCGCTGTCGGCCGCTAAGGCTGCCCGCCCCACCGGAAAGGCGAAGCGGGCAGCAACCGATAAGTAGCAGCGGAGAGCGAATAGGTAAGCGTCAGTGTAGGTAGTGTTAAAGTAAAATGGTGGGCTTCAGCGCACGGGCGGGGCGTTGTCAGCCTTGAACTTGGTCGCCCGGGCAGCCGCCTCCGCTTTTTGCTTGGCCCCCTGCTCGGCGGCCTGCTGTGCCTGCAGCGGGCGGCTGCTGATGCTGAGCGTGGTTTCGTTTTGGCCGTCAGTGGCTTCCACCAGCACGCGCTGCCCCCGCCACTGATAGGTAGCCTGGCCGAATCCGGTGCCCGTGAGCTGACCCGGCCCGAAGAGGTAGGTCGTCTCGTCGGCCAGCAGGCGGCGGCCCTCGTTGCGGGCGTGGGTGGTAAGGGCCGCGAACTGGTCGTGGTAGAACCAGTAGGTGGGGGATACCTGCCCGGCATTCTTGGCGAACCAGCCGGGGGCCTGCTGGCCCTCGCGCAGGGAGTAGGAGACCAGCCCCGTGAGCGGGTCCGTAAAGCCCCGGGGTTCCAACTCGGGGAAGTTGCTGCGCGGCTCGCCGAAGCGGTGGCCGGGAATGCCGTCGAGCGAGTCGGCCTTGGCCCCGTAGGCAACTTTGGCTTTCGTCCGGGCCGGGGCGGTTTTCGGGTGGGGCCGGGGCTGCGGCCGGCCCTGAGTAGGCGGCGGGGCAACGGCGGCGGTCAGCGGCGCGGCTAGAGCGGCCAGCAGGAGCAGAGCGTTCATGTGGGGTAAGGAGCGAAAGAAGGCGGTGGGGTAGGGATGTGGGCGCTGCCTAGTCCGCCAGCGGCGAGTCATCGGCCGGGTGGGGGCGTTGGGCGGCGGGATGCTGGGCCAGGTATTGTCGCAAGGCCTGCACGACCAGTCGGTTGATGGGAATGCGGGACCAGTAGCTGAGGTTAGCCAGTTGGGTGCGCACGTCGTCGGGAATAGCGTAGGTCTGCTTGCGGCTCGCCGGCCCCGCCGTCAGGTTAACCGCCGGAGCCGGCGAGCCGGTAGCCATCGGCTCGGCGGTCGGGAGCGGGCTGGTGGCCAAGTGGTAAACCAGTCCGGCCAGTCCTTCGTGGGAAGGCCGCGCCGGGCCGGGTTCCGCGACCAGGAGGGCGGGGTTGGCCTGCGTGAGCGCGGCGGCCCATTGCGCCGGGCTCACGTGCGGAAAGGCGGCGTCGAGTACTTGCCGGGCGCCAAGCAGCGCCTGGTGCTGCTCGGCGGCCGTAGCCTGCGCATAGAGGATGGGAGTGGGGGACGTGGACATGAGTGATGATCAGCTGCGCAGGGTGCAGCAGGAAGCGCACATAACAGCAGCAATTTGCAGCATTAGTGGTGAAATAAGTAACTAAATAGCCGTAATTTATAGGCTAAATAGCGGTAAAATGCAGAATATGAGCTGATTAATTTTGCAGTTTTCTGCGCATGTCTTCTCCGCTCGCCTCCAATCTGCGCTACCTGCGCCGCCGGGCTAACTTGTCGCAGGGCGACGTGGCCGACCACCTGGGCACGGACTACAACACCATTAGCCGCTACGAGAATGGCAAGTCAGTGCCCCGCCTTGACGCACTGAGCAGGCTAGCGGGCCTATTCCAGGTCAGCCTCGAAGCCCTGCGCGGGCAGGACCTGGCGGCCGGGGCGCTGGGTCCTGCTCCTAGTTCCGGCCCCGCGGCATCCCCCATCCCACCCGGCCGGCCGCTGCTGGTGACCGTGGAGTTGGACGGCACCCCGGCGGGGCTGGCGCAGGTCATTGCCCGGCTGCGGGCCATCAACGAGGTGGTGGCCCATACCCTGTAGCCCGGCGGTAGGCAATTGGCTAGCCACCGGGGGCTACCCGGCGCAGCAGGCGCTCAACGACCGGGCTGCCGGGCGCCGGGCCACCCCCAGGCAGGCCGAAGGATAGGCGCGGGCTGCTAGGTAACCCCCAGGGCTGGGCCTGCACCAGGCGCTCGGCTAGGGAGCAAGGCCCTGCGGTGCGCCGCAGCAGGGCCCCGAGCGCTGGCCCACTGCGCTGGGCGGACTGTGCCGCCACCTCTTGCAGGGCGCGGACGGCCATCTCGCTGGTGAGCAGCAGGTGCTGAGCCAGTTCCAGGGCCCAGGGCCCGTAAAGCGGCGGGTCGAGCAGCGGCTGCTCGGGGAGCCCAGCCAGGTACTGCACGAGGTGGGTGAGGTCGGGATAAGGCAGGGCCGCCGGGCTGCCGGGGAGCAGGTTTGGCTGCAGTTCGGCCAGGGCGCGGGCAAAGGCGGGGGTGGGTAAATAGGGAAAGTGCCGCTGCAGGCGGACCTGCACCAGGCGTAGCGCCTGTTCGCGCTGGGCAGGGGTGGCTTGCGCGTAAGGCATAATAGCAGTTGAAAGGGAAAGCATGATAGCAGGGAGAGGGGATGGGAGAAGGGCACACGGGGCCGGCCACCGGGCTGCCGGTGGGAAGGGAAGTCGAGGAGCCGTGGCGGCTTAATCGGTTGGCGAATCGGTTGGTGGGACAGGTCGCCCGCTGGTTTGCCAATCGAGGAGCAGTTGCCGGGTCTCTTCGTGCAGGTAGCGGCGGCGGGTGAGCAGCAGTTCGCGCAACTCATCCGTAAAGGGAGACCCGGTGGGGCAGGCCAAGGGAATAGTAAGTTGCTGGCCGTAGGTGTGGAGCGTAACGGCTAACAGGCCAGTTAACTCGAACTCGACGAGTTGACGGAGTTGGTGCTTAACCTGCTTGCGGGCCCGACGTAGCAGCTTCAGGTTGCGGCGGTGACTCATGAGCGCAAGCAGGTGAGTAGGATAGCCAGCGTCAGGGAGTCAGCGGGCGTGAAGCAAGCGGCCGCGCGGCGGTCGAAGGTGCCCGCGCGGCAGTCGGCGCGGTTAGGTAGGGGAGCCCCTGGCACCCAGGTTGGGGTGGGCGGGAGCTGGTGCGGACGATGGCCCCGGAAGCTACCCAGGCATAACCGCTGCAAGGTGGCTTGCAGCGTCGCCTGCCCGCGCTGGTGAGCGGCCGCTGCTTGGCGGCGAGCAATCTCGGCCAGCACGTTGGCGTACCAGCGGGTGAGGCGGGCAACATCTTCCGATTCATGCACGAAATGATTGGCCCGCAGCTGTTCCGCTTCACTGAAAAGCGGATTATCGAGGAGAGGAGCGAGCACATACTGGCGAAGTTCGCCAAGCACAGGGTGCCCGGTTACATGCATTTCCATGTAATTTTGGGGTAAGGTTTGTAAGAACCCAACTGTAGTGCCTGCGCAAACAGGTGCTATATCGGAGGCCAGTCGTTTGCCGCGACTGGCCTCTTTTGCGTACTACAAAGTGAACAGTTCACTTGGGGTGCAACAAAGGTATATACTTTGTATATACCTCACAAGTGTCGCCCAACTCTTTTCAGGAGTTTCCCACATATTTTTGCCCTATGGATAAGCCAAAGGCTACTCGTGAACGCCAGTTGAATATTAAAGCTAACGATGACGAAAAAGCCCTATTAGAAAAAGTAGCAAAAACGCGTGGACTAAGTTCTTCGGGCCTCGTCCGGATGCTGGTAGCTGATGAGGCAAGGCGTCTGGGTATTTTGTAGTAAACCCAAACAGACCCAAAAAAGCCTGACCAAACGGCCAGGCTTTTTTGGGTCTGTTTATTTTGCTTAGGCATAGATTGGTCCCTTTTATTACTGTGCTACGCAAGCCCCGCTGGAGTTAAGTGGCTAGGTGCCGAAACTGCCACAGCCACCTACATTAGGTGCCGACCCAACTCCTTGTACAGCACGTTGTACAGTGCGTTGAAGCTGGCCTTAAGGCTCGGCCGCCGAGTAAGCAGGGTTGATTTTTTAGGCAATATGAGTAGCATTGCCGAAGTAACCAAGCCCAAGTGCTGGCTTATACCAGGCGTTATAGCATCTCCAGTGGCAAACGTTTGTTAGGTCGGGGAAAGGCATTGTCAAGCGCGACTAGGTCGCTAGCCGATAGCTGCAGTTCGGCGGTAGCGCGATTTTCCTGCACATGGGCAACACGTCCGGCTTTAGGAATGGCCATCACTTGGTCTTGGCGTAAGACCCACGCTAAGGCTACTTGCGCTGGGGTTGCGCTTAAGCCTGCCGCTACCTCCCGAAGCTTCGGATTGCTAAGCAGCCGTCCTTGTTCAACCGGGCTATACGCCATGATCGGCATATTCCGGCTCGCGAGCCACGGTAACAGGTCGTACTCCGGGCTACGCCGGGTCAGGTTGTAAAGCACCTGGTTAGTGACACAGGCCGTGCCGCCGGCGGCAACTAACTCTTGCATGTCGATGGTATCGAGATTGCTCACGCCCCAATGCCGAATTTTGCCCGCCGCCACCAACTTCTCCATCGCCTCTGCCGTCTCGGCCAACGGGACGTGGCCGCGCCAGTGGAGCAAGTAGAGGTCGAGCCGGTCGGTGCCCAGCCGCTTTAGGCTCGCCTCGCAGGCTTGAGGTAGCCGCTGGCGGGATGCATTTTGGGGATAGGCTTTACTCACCAGAAATACCTGCTCGCGGAGACCGCGCACTGCTTCGCCAACCAGCCGCTCGGACTCCCCGTCAGCATACATCTCCGCCGTGTCGATGAGCGTGAGCCCTAACTCGACGCCAGTACGTAGGGCTGCTAGCTCATCGGCACGTTGAGCGGGCTGTTCAGCCATCATCCAAGTTCCCTGGCCAAGCGCAGGTATTTGGGTACCGTCCGGAAAACGAATAGAGTTCATACCTCAATTCAACGAATGGGGAGACGCGCTGGTTATTGGGCGTGGCTGTTGCAGAACTCGGGGTGCCTTGGCTAAATCGCTCCTCCTATTGCTGCGCAAGCTTGGTGAGGCCCCGTGCGCCGCTCTTAAGCGCGCCAAAACAGGCCACTTGTGGCCAGTAAGTGGTCTGATTGGATGACCAGCGCCATGCTCCGTGGCTGTTTCACTCGGTGTTTGAGCAGCTTCTTGAGGTTGTAAGCTACGGCGGCCAGCAACATCGTTTTGTGCGCGGCCGCCTGGCCCTTCGTGCCGAGGCGTCGCAGACCATAGTGCGGCAGTAATTGGCCGAGGGCGGGCTCGACCGTGCTTTGGCGCACGCGGCGCATATGCCGACCTTGTCGACTATGTTGCCGCTGCCAAGCCCGGGAATAAGGAGCGTCAAACGCCGTGCGCGTTATTTTGCGTTGGGGTGCGCCCGGCGTGCAGGTGCCTTTGAGCGGACAGCTTTTGCAGTCCTTATAGTCGGCCCGGTAGTTGCGTTGCCAGCCGCCGTCGGGCGTACTGCCATAGTTGCGAAAGGGCAGCAGTTTACCTGCCCGACACTGATACGCATCCCTCTCTGGCAAGTAGGTGAAGCCCTCGATAGTGGGCTTGTAGAGCTTGGAAGTCGGAATCCAAGCGGTGATGCCGCGCTGTTCTAGAAAGGCATAATTGAAGCCGTTCGAGTAGTTAGTGTCCGCGACCACGTCGCGTAGCGGCACCTCGTTGGTTAACAGTCGAGCCTGCAAGCGCTCGAGAAGGCCCGGCAGATGCAAGCTGTCGCGGCTGTCGGCCAAATCAGCCTGGATATGGCTGATAATGCCTTTAGCCGGGTCCACGGCTAAGCTACAGAGGTAGTTGAGCGCTCGCGCTTTGCCCGGTTTAATGGAGATGCGCGCCTCGGGGTCGCTGGGACTATAATGCGTTTTGTTGCTCACTAAGCGCGCGTTGGGGCGTTTGCCACCCAGCGCGCCAAGCTCCGGACCGTGCTTGGCTTTGCGGGCGGCCTCGCGGCGGAGCTGATGGGCTGGCGCCGAGAGCAGCGCGGCCGCTGGCAAGGTGAAAGCCGGCGCCGGCTGGTCGGCGACCGTTAAGACCGGTGGCGCGGTCGCTTGCTTTTCGCAGAGGCTGTCGAGCGAGGCGTTCGCCTTGACCGGGGCCGAATCGATGGCCTGCGTGTCGCCCGCCACCAGCCCCTGGGTCACGCACAAGTGAAAGACCCGGTCGAAGAGATGCTCGAATAAACTGGCTGGGTAGAGTTGGCGGGTGCGGCTCACCGTTGAGTGCCAGGGCAACTCCTCGTCCAGCTCATAGCCCAGAAAGAGCAGGATGTCCAGCCGCATCGCGCAGTGGGCTAGCAAGCGGCGGTCACTGGCGATGTTTTCTAGCCGCCCCACCAGCAAGAGCTTGAAAAAGACGACGGGGTCTAGAGAAGGCTGGCCCGTGTGGCTGTAGAGGGCCTGCGTTTCCTCATATAGAAAGCGTAAGTCGAGCACCTCGTCGAGTCGGCGGTAGAGATTGTGCCGCGGCACGCGCTCGGAGAGGCGAAAGCGCACGACAACTTTATCGGTAAACTGCTTTTGGTCTTGCATCTAGCCTCTACGCACAACTCTGGCCAACAGGCTACTTCTGCAACAGCCACGGGCCCTTATTGGATGCTTTTGACGAAGGCATTCCCAGCGCGTGGAGGCACTTTTTTCGGGTCTTTCTGGCTGACCCTTATTGGAGTACCTTCAGGGCATGACAACTGTCGCCCTCTATGCACGCGTCTCGACCAAGGATAAAGGTCAGAGCATCGAAAACCAATTGCCCGAACTGCGGCGCTTTGCATAGGCATATGGCTACACCAGTTGGAATTGCATAGCAAAGTAGCGGTTCATACCAGCAAACAGGTAATCATCTGCCTGCATAACCTGGACCCGCTGCTGTAGGTCAGCCCGAAGTTGCGGGTCAGGCATCTTGTGTGCCGCGAGCTGGAATACCTGAAATGTCTTGTATGTCTTATAGCGGAGGCTTTTTAACTCCACTCGATTCAGGCCGTAGTATTCTTCAGCGGCCCGCACATGCGCTTGGTAACGGGGGGCAGCCGGTACTAAGGTCACTTCCTCCGTCACATCGTCTGCCTCATAGGCAAAATACTGCGTGGGGTCGTCGGCGTAGGGGTTGAGTAGTAGTGCCTGCTCCTGCCGATGTGCCTGCTCGTATTGCGCCCAGCTGTAGCCACTGGTATCCGTCAGCGGGTCAGGCGATAGCGAGCCGGCGAGTTGATGTAGCTCCGTATCCGTCAGCGCGGCCGTTACCACCGGTGCCGGCAGGCGGGCTGGGTTGGTTACTGGAAAATTATCGCTCTTATATACTTGATTACAAATCTGGCAGGCATAGAGGTAATTGTCGTAGGTGTAAGCTAGCCACCAGTAGATTCCCTTTGGGCGGTAGTGTTCCACGTCGCCGTGCGCCACCACATCGGTATTAACTTCACAGTAGGCACACTTGCCGTGGCTTTCCTTTTTTAACTGGATTTTGGCGTTTTTCCAATAAGTTGACTGGAAGATATGCTGCTTCAGAGTGCCTTGCAGCACGTCACGTTGCGCTTGCAGCAGCAGCAGTTCCTGCGTCAGCTTTTTAGCTCCTCTGTACTTGGCCAGGATAGCCTGACCACTTCGCTCGCGTCGCAACGGAATCATACTTTATTGCGCGTTCAGACTAGCTTCGATACGTTGCAGCAACTCCATCTCGGGGTCGCCTACTAGGGGCGTGTTGCGCTGCGGCCTGATTTCGACCAGACGGTTGCTCACTGCCTCCAGTTCCCGTTTCTCAGCGGCGGTTAAGCTTTTTCCCCGTGCCTTAAGCTGCGTGTACTGCTGCTTGGCCGTTTCCACTTCGCGACTCTCATCAGTGGCGATGCCAAACATGGGAGACATCAGCAACTGATTTACCAACAATTGCTGCGGGGAGCCGACGAAGGGAATCAACTCTACGGCGTGACGCGCATTGCGGCGCAGAGCAAACAGCTCATTCTCACCAGCCTGCTGGGCAGTTAAGGCGGAGTGAGTCGTAGCTACTACTTGGAAGTTGGGCAGCTTGTCACTGACGAAATCGTAGAGTAAGCGTTGCCACTTCGGGTGCAGGTGCAAGTCTATCTCGTCGAGTAACAGTAAGCCACGGGCGCGAAGAGGCTCGCGACGGTCACGGAAAGTTTCCGTAATGCGAAACAGCAAATCGCCAATCCAAGCGGCCATATTCTGGTAACCATCACTGAGTTGCTCCAGCGGCACCAGCCCATCGCTCGTTTCAAACAGCACTTGCTTCTGGCGCTTATCAATCGAGTGGAAGGAGATGCCAGGTAGAAAGCTGTTGAGCGCTTCCCGTATTACGGTTAGGCCGGCTTCCCCATCCTGATAATCCAGGTCCATTATCCAAGTCGCCAGGGGGTGTAACGTTGCACCCCCGTCGAAGAGATTACGAATGTTGCCCACCCGACTGCCGTAACGGCCGGTTTCTGTATAACCTGCTGCACCCGTGTTATCACTTACCAGACGGCGACTAGCGCCGTATGCCACGGTAAAGTAATTGCGCTCGGCATTGTCTATCGCGTCGTCGATAAGTTGCAGCGCCTGCTGATTATTAGCAATCAGGCGTGAGAGTGAGTCGCCGCGCTTGATTTCCAGCGCCAGTTCGCGCTCCTCGCCTTTTTTAGTTGTCAGCCAAGCCTGGATAGTACAGGACTTTTTGCCTAAGGCAATCCAACTATCCGTGTTGCCAATGATTTCGCCTAGTGCATTACTGCCACACGTAATTAAGGCAATGGCTTTTAGTAAGTTACTCTTGCCCGTGCCATTTTCACCCAGTAGCAATGTCCACTGCCGATTAGCAGTAGGTGTAACTTCAAAATTCAATTCCAACCTGGAAAGGCATTTAAAATTTTGCAGGACGAGCTTGCGGAGGAACATGGCTAGTGGGGAAACAAGGGTACAGGAACCTAGGGCAGTATACACTAAAATAACCAATTGACCACTCAATTGTCAATCGGTTGATTTATTCTAGGCACTGGCGACAACGCGCAAAGCAACCCCAGGCAGGTCATGCACAAAATTTTGGGTAACTCCCAGCATCTTTAGAATCTCGTCGCCCATTAATCACCTCCTGAATTAAATAGGAAACCTGAATCGCACGACAACTGGGTATTTTAAAGCTAGGCTACTGGTGGCACGTTAGCGGGCCGATAGGCTGCCGACACGTGCTGCTGTCGCTGCCGTACGCTCTCATCCACAATTTCGTGCGTGTTGTGGCCAACTTCAACTGGTCGTAGCTGCCGGCCCAGCAAGCGGTAAAACCAGGTCATGGAATTGCGTAACTCGTCACCGAACCAAGGTTTGTAGAAGCTGAGAAACTTTTCATCTACGCTCAAGCCTAGCGCCACGGCCTTGTCTTTCATCCAGTGTAGAGAGCAGTTGGCTAGGCCATCATGCTCATAGCCGCCCCCTACATTGGTGTGCACACCGGCAAACCAACGCTGCTCCAATACTTGGTCAGCACCAGGATTCTCCCAGAGTGTCGGCAGAAATGTGTGGCGCTGTTCGTCGATGGCCAGGGCATGGTATGCGTGGCGAATAATGGGGCTGAGGCGAGCGTCATGGAACTGGTAGCGCCGGCGATTGAGGAGCGTAAATCCAGTAAGCGGTAGGCCCAGCGCGCCCACCGTATCCCACACCCCTACAAACTCAATAGGGATTGTGCGAGCTTGGTGAGTGGTGCGAAAAGCGGACACCTGTTGCTGCCAAGCCGTCTGGTCATCCTGAGCGGGCGGGCGCTGCCGGTAAAGGGCGTAGGCTTCGGGTACAAAGAAGTCGTGCGTTTTGGGTAGCAGCCCCAGATGCTGAATAAAGCCAGCTAAGCTGCGCACGGTGTATGCCCCGCGGCTGAAGCCGAAAAAGAAAACTACATCGTCCGGCGCGTAATTGTAGAGCAGGAAACGGTAGGCCTCGCGGATGTTGCGGTCCAGCCCCGCGCCAACACCGCCCCCCAGCCAGCGGTCGAGGCCAGGGTTGTTGCCCACGCCTTCGTCATAATAGGTAACTTGCGCGGTGCCGTCCGGGGCCACGGGCTGAATAGCCCGTACCATTTTCACTACGTTCGTTGGCTTGCGTTTGCGGCGGTCCAGGTTTTCGGCCTTATTCCAGGTGCCGTCGCATAGTACAATCAGTCGTTTACTCATAACAAGTCTGCGGTAGCTTTACCGCTGTTCTAAAAGTAAGCAGTTCTATGTTTCGCTTTGAAAATCTGGACGACACTACGCGTCGCTACATGCTCATTGAGGTAGACCAAGCTATTCAAGCCAGCCAATTGCACCTAAGCCAACGGTTTACGGCGCACGGCAGCCAGTTGTATCCAGGCCTGCTACGCGAGGCTGTGCAGACGGGCGATGAAACCAGCTTGGCTCTTGCGTTGCAACAGCAGGATTGCTTTGCAGCGCAGGAGCCCTACGGCGCGGGTACCCGTCGGGTACCCACCAGCGCCGCCCGTACTTTTGCCGAAGGACAGTTCAATGCGTTCTACATGCGGGGCGTATGCCACCGTGCGATTCAAGTCGGCGTCCAAGTGATGGTATACCGAGCCAAAGCGGTAAACAAGGTGCAGACTTCCTCACCTTACCGCGAGGGCCAGCAGCTCGACCCGCAACAAGTACTGCAGTTGTTGCGCCACAGCCCAAGCGGCCGCCATCGGGGACCGGATGTGCCGGCTGGTTTCAACTCGGGACTGAGCTTACGGCTAGCTCTGGGTGAATCGTAAGCCGTTTAGCAGCAACAGGAAATAGCTGCGTCTGGGCGTAGTATGGCTCACCCATTCATATGGAGCCGAGCGCTCGGGCATACTTCTCAATATCGATGGCCGGCACGGTCCCTAGCTTTTGTAGGCGCGATAGTAGTTTGAGGAAGAAATAGATGAGTGCTTCCTCCTGGGTGCTGATTTCTCGAATATGCTCAGAATCAAATGCATATTCAATATTGAACCCGCCTTTGTCCAACACGCAGCCGATATCTACTTGGCCACGAGCATCAAAAGATTCTATCACTTTGATAAATGGCTCGCCAAAGGGTTCTACCCAAGTAGTATCCAGTGTCAGGATACCGCCAATAATGGTAAAAAGTTCGCGCGGCTCCGTAATACAACCATCGGCATGGTAAACGGGGGCGTTCGTGCGATTTAGCAAACGAACAGATTTTATTTTGTTTGCCGCGTATTCCAGCGTGTTTTTATCGAGGTTCTGTTTGACCTCAAACACCGCGTATACACTTTCGGCTGGGATGTGGTCGGCGCCGTTTACTGTCCAAACAAAAGGAGAGTACTGCCGGTCATGAATCACCAAGTCAATCTGGTCGCTCATAAACCCATTGTGGTCTACGACGAAAGCTTTGCTGACACAGTACCGTTTGGGCAGGTATTCTTGCAACCACAAACGCCAGCTTTCTTCCGTCACATCGCCCATAGTAGGGGCATGAGCTACAAGTTGACGATTAGCAGTCAACTTCAAGGACATCTGCTTTTGCAAAGTGTTAAAAGCAGCTTTTAAATCAAATTTATTCATGTGGTTGTACTAGTATAATTATGTAGCTTGCCTTGGTGCTGTACAAAAAAATGAGGCATTACCTGGTGCTGTCTCATCTGGGCAATGAGTAGGAGGGGACTGCGCGTGCGCACATCGGGATGGGCGGCGAGCTTCGCAATAGTCGCTTTATCCGTAGCACTTGGCTGGCCCGGCCCGTCAGGGTGCGAATGCCAGTCGCCGAGGTACTGCAATTGCTCGGGTAGCTGCCGTAATTGCTGATTGATGCAAGCAGGGTCAGGAGTGAACGAAGTTGGCGAGCTTTTATATTTGGTGGGTGTGATTATTCGGCTGACGATGGCACAGTCGCCAGCTTCCGAATAATTTCCTATTAAGACCCCACCAAATTCCTTTGGGTGATGCAGGAGCGCCAGCCGCTCAATTTGCTCCAGGCATTCGCTTGTGATAATAAGCTTTAGACCCAGTTCAACTTGCGTATACTGCTGGTCAGCAATTACTTGAATGCCGCGTCCCGGAGTATGGTGCAGACTAAAAGTGCGAAATTTCTTTTTCTGACGGGCCATTTCGGCTAATTCAAGTATAGCAAGCCCAACCATTGATTCAATGTTGGCTCCGGAGGCGCGAAACGTAGGGTGCCAGCAACCCGCGCCCTCCCGAAACTCTGGGTAGAGTGGTCGATTTAGATGCGCCAGCAACTGTTCGCGTCGTTCCTGTAGAGGGCATGCACCATCACCAACTATAGCAATTAGTTGTTCGGCTCCCTCCGTAATGGATAAATGGATAATCCGGTCGGCTGGAATAGCGTGCCACACGGTAGCCAATACTTGATTGTTAGCAGAGCAATCGAATATCAGGTCGTATTTGCTTAGCCAGTCAACTGTCTCCTGCCATTTCTTTGCGCCAGGCATGGTAGCAGATAAGCTACCATGCGCTTGTACAGAAGCATAGGGGGAAAGTGACAAGAGATGGCGTTTGAGTGCGATAACCTTTGAGCTATCAACGTCTTGAAATTGGTAGCGGCTACGACAAATGTTGCCCGGCGCGACCAAATCAAAATCCGCCAGCCCTAACATTCGCAAGCCACCCCTAACTAAGGTTTCGGCCAAGCAGCTACCGATTGCCCCAGTACCTAGAATCAGGACTCGGCGGCCGGAAATAGCTTCCGGCAGTTGGCCTCGGCCGAAAAACCGAGAATAAGCTGCATTACTACTTACACCCCACAATAGTCGCTTCTTACCAAAGGCATCAAAGCGGTCCTGGACCGTGATGCTCGAAGCATCTCGCCGGAGTATAGAAAGGGGCAGCAGCAAGATATCCCAGGTTATTTCCTGCCCACTACCGCCGGGAATCGGATAGCCAACAGCCAGCAGAAAGTGGTTGCCAAGGGCTGACGGCGACTGTCGGCGGAAATGCTGGTCGAGCCCGAGCTGGCGGACCAAGTCGTAAAAGTCAGCGGGCAGCAATGGCAGTAAATCCTGCCAGCATTCCATGCGTGTTTTACGCTGCAATACTGGTTCTTTGCTCAAGAGCGTCCAGACGCCGGTAAAGCGGGCTGCCTGAACTGTCGGTGCCCACCGGGCGGGCATTTTGCCCAAGCCGGAGCATAGGAAAACAGGGGCCGACACCGCAAGTTCAGCGGAGATTTTCTCCGACCGCAGTAAGCCATACGTAAACGTGCCACTGTGCTGCTCGGCGAACCGCTCGGGGGTATAGTCAGCGGGCTCTTCGTCAAATAGCAGATGAGCCCCCTTTGCTGCTCGAATAGGTACATATTCATACTGCTCGTCAGCTTTCTCGCGGACGTAGTATTTTTCTAACCAGCCTTGTAGCTTCTCGATTTCCAGCTTCAGGCGACTAGCCAGCTGGTCGACAAACGGAGTGGTCAGGCAGAGAGATCCACCATGCCCGGGGATGGTGGTAACGTTCTGGTGCGGGTAGCCTGCAAGCTCCTGCGGATAGAAGAGCGCTTCCCCTTGGGGGTAAGCCTCGGGTAGATGCACCGTCAGGTGAACATCACCTTTAACCGTGCTGACCCCGATAGCTCCCACGTGCCTCGCTGGAGCCTCCTCGAAAACGAAGGGCTCCAGTAAGGTAACACGGGCTTGCGCTGCGAAGAACTGGTTGAAAAACCGCGTATCCGCAACCTGATTAACCATAGGTGGTAGTGGGATACGTGGTCTGCTTAACGCTGGCGTTCTGCTCGTAGCGGTTTGATGCCTTTTCGCTATCCTTGTCCTTAGCCTTTTCCTGGCACGGAAACTTGGGATTGACCGGGAAATAGAACTTTAGCTTGTTGCTGTCCTTGTCTATTTGCTTCAAGGCGCGCTTCATTTCCTTAGCCAGCTTGGTTTTCTGGCGGTCCGTGAGGCTGTTGGTCACGTTGTTGCCTGAGTTGCCGGGGTCGTGGAGATTGATGGTTTCGATTTTATCGCGAATGAACTCCATCGTAAGCTTTAGCCTCTCCCACCGTCCGGTGGGGGCGTTAGCTTCGCCTTTAACATCAAACGCTTCGATAGTAAGCAGTTCTACCAAGAAAGACTTTAGCTTAGAAAAATGCTCAAATTTCCATACTTTCAGAAATTTGACCGTTTCGCGTTCCTTCTTCCGGCCCTTGATGTGAGAAATCTGCTTGGCGATATTGGTTTTCATGCGCCCCGAAGAATCCTCGTCGTTGAGACATAGATTCAGGTCATAGCAGTTCGGGTCATCATCGCTGATGCGCCGGCCGGGCGTAATATCGAAATTCAGTACTTCATCATCGACGAGGAAGAACAAGCCGACCGAAACTTTTTGCTGCCGTACGTCGGTCAGGTCGCCCACCTCCTCTTCAAACTCGTCACTGTCCAGATAGGCATACACATCGTCATACATGGCCCGGAGCGTCGTAAATGCCTTGCGCTTGAAGTTGACGCACAAGTCCATATCGAACTTGATATTTATCGCTGTGTGCTTGGCATAGGAGCCAGAATGCTGAACGCATCTGATGTTGGAGCCATAGCGCTTTTCAAGGGCCGCCTGCACTTTATCCCGCTTTTTACGGTAGCGGTCGGCAAGGCTCTCTTTGTCCTCCATGAGGTCTTCTTCCAAGTTGATGCCGTAGGAACGGTGCACGCAACCTAGGTAGTCATCTTTATTCAGGTCTGCCATTTGATTATCAATCGGGTGTGCATAGGAAGCCTACTTCCACCATGCAGTTGTGGAAGAGGGTAGCCATACCGGGTAGTACTGGTAGTGTACTGCCCAAATTTGCTGGAAATGAGAATTATCCTTCGCTGGACTTAGGGTCGGGCCCGTAGGTGTTCCGCTCCCGTATCTGGCCGTTGCGGCCGTGGATAAATAGCTCACTACCCCGGTTGATTGCCAGTTGACGGCCAATAGCTGCCGCCGCAGCCTGGGTAGAAACAATGGTGGCTGCGCGCTCAGCGCCAGCCGTTTTGACTGCCCAGCCAGTAGGCCGGGAGACTATGTGGACGTTTTTGCCCATGGTCGTGGTGGTTTGGTAAGCTTCCAGCCTCAATCGGTGAGGCCAGCCGAGCCGGAAAACCGTGCACGCTGGTGTTGCAAATGAAAAAGCAGCTACTTTTGCACAGAAGTTATTCCACGATGCAGTGTTACCCAGCGGCTAGCCCTG
>Ga0268353_100044_pt1 | contig 20527 bp, 14 predicted proteins | sample G5R2_NF_18SEP201_FD_190168 | JGI IMG/M metagenome (GOLD analysis project Ga0268353, IMG submission 190168) | Phyllosphere microbial comminities from switchgrass, GLBRC, Michigan, United States - G5R2_NF_18SEP2017_LD1 | ecosystem: Host-associated > Plants > Phyllosphere > Phylloplane/Leaf | place... | reverse complement strand
CTGAGGGGTACCTCGACTGGGTGCTATGGGGGTTACTCCTACGAGATTTTGCTTTATGAAACGGAGGAGGATTTGCCGGCCGGCCAGTGGACGCTGAGTGTGTATGCCGAAAACCGGGCGCCTAACATCTTGAATATGGTCAACTCCTCGGCGCAGACCTTTTACGTCAGCTCGTTTCTGGATAACGTGGCGGTGCGGCAAAACTCTTCGCCCAGGTTTCTCTCAACGCTGCTCCCCTATCTGTGCGGCAACAGTGCGCAGCGCTACAGCTTCAGCGCCTTCGACGCTGAGGGCGACTCCTTGACTTATAACCTAGTTCAGCCCCAAGGTGGCTTATTAACAAACCAGTGCGGAACCGATATAGCGGGCGAGCTAGCCCCTTATTTTAAGCTGGACAAAGCCACCGGCAGCCTCACTACTCAGGAAACTACCGTGCGTGCGGGCCGCTACACCATGGCTGCCCGCGTCAGCGAGTACCGCCGCGTGGGCGGTACTTGGCAGCTCATCGGCGGGGTCACCCGCGATGTGTCTTATAACGCCTTCGCCAGCGACAACAAAAGCCCCCGCTTCACGGGCCTCACGCTGGGCGGCGCTACTACTGCGCAGCCCGTGGAGCAGCTTATCCAGGTGAAACCCGGCCAGGCTATCTCCTTGCTGCTGAGCGCCGCCGACCCCGACGCCGGCCAGGCCATCACTTTCAGCAGCCAGGCCCCGGATGTGGTGCCGGGCCTGCGCCTGGCCACCGTGAGTGCTACCCAGGCGCGGCTTACCTGGCAGGTGCCCACCGACCTGCCGCTGGGCCGCTACACCGCCACTGTAGCGGCCATCGACAATGCCTGCCCCTTTCACGCCAGCGAGGAGCAGACCCTGCGCTTTCTGGTGACCAACCAAGTGCTGGCCGCCCAGCCGGCGCTGGCTGCTGATGCAGCGGCCTTCCCGACGCCTTTCCGCGAGCAGGTGCAGTTTCGGGCCGCGGCCGGGCAGACCGTAGAAATAGTGGATGCCCTAGGCCGGGTAGTGGCTCGCCTCATTAGCGCGCCCGAGGGCCGCGTGCAGTGGCAGCCGGCGGCCAACCTGCCCGCTGGCCTCTACCTCGCCCGCACCGCCGATGGCCGCCCGCTGGCCCGCCTGCTGCGCGCTGCCAACTAGCGCCAACTACCACGAATAAAAAGGCCCGTTCTGCTACACAGAACGGGCCTTTTTATTCGTGGTAGTTGGCGCTTACAACGTGATGTTCAACCGGGTGAAGTAGTAGGCACCGTTAAAGCCGAACTGGTTGGCACTGTAGAGGTAGCGGCCCCGGTTGGAGTTGTCAAGCGAGGAGCTGAAGCTGGTAGCGGGGTCTACTGACACATTGTTGGGGTTGTTGCGCGGGTCGACGTAAATCTTGTCGGGGTACACGTTGAACAGGTTGCTGACGCCGATGATGAGGCCGACCTGCTTGGTAAACTGCGCATTGAGCGTGAGGTCAGTAATCCACTTAGCCGAGAACGTCTGGTCGAGGTTGGCGCGGGTGGGGTCGGCATCGGCGGTCTTTATCTCGCCAAAGCGCACTGAGCGGGCCTCTACGCCAAACTTGCCGTAGGTGTAAGCGGCCGACACGTTGATTTTGCTGCGCGGGTTGCCATTTTCGAGGCGGGTGCGCTGCTGGCGGTCAAAGAGGCGGTTTTGAAGGTTGTTGGTGCCGGGCGTCTGGTCGCTGTTGATGGTGGTCGACGAGCTGTTGAAGCCCGTTACCTCTGTCTTGTTGAAGTTAGCAGCAGCCGTCAGCACGAGGCGGCTTTTGTCGCCGATGGGCAGGCGCTCATTAGCCACAATATCGAGGCCTTTAGTGCTCGTATTCACGGCGTTGGCGAAGAACTGCACCTGGCTCACCGGCAGCGAGCCCAGGATGGTATTTACCAGCGGATTGTTGCGGTTGAAGGAAGTCGAGAGCACAATACGGTCCTTGATATCAATCTTATACGCATCAACCGTAAGGGTAAAGGTGCGGCCGGCGCTGGCCGTGAGGCCCAGGCTATAGTTGGTCGATTTCTCTTGCTTGAGCGACTCCACCCCGAAACCCTGCTGGCCGCTGCCACCGAAGGCGTTGCGCACTATGGGACTGTCGTTGTTCACGGTGAGCACCTGCTGCGGATTGCCGCTCACAAACTGCGTACTGGTATTATTGAAGTAGCGCTGCTGGAGCGACGGCGCCCGGAAACCATTGCCGATGGAGCCACGCAGGGCCAGCGCGTCGAGGATGCTGTAGCGGGCCGCCACCTGCCCGCTCACGTTGCCGCCAAAGTCGCTGTAGCGCTCAGCACGGCCGGCTACGTGCACGAGCAACCGGTCGGTGATGTCGCTTTCGAGGTCGAGGTAGCCCGCCACGTTGGTGCGCGACTTATTTACCCCATCCTGCGGCTGATAACCCGGAAAAACCTGCGAGCCCGAGGCCGCCGGTGCCCCAGACACCGTGCGGCCGCCGTTGATATACGAGGCGTATTCGCCCTGGCCAATCAGGAAATTATCCACCCGAAATTCGCCGCCGAAGGCTACGTTCAGCGTGGCCAGCGGTCCTACCTCCGTAAAGCGCCGCGAGAAGCCCAGGTTGGTCGTGTTCTGCAAAAAGGCCAGCCGGCCAGCGTAGAAGCTGGTGGGGTTGAGCGCGGTAGTTGGCAGCGACGCATTCAGCGAGCCATCTACGTTATACACCAACTCGTTGCGACCGAAAGTGTTGCTCAAATCAGCCGCAAAGCCACCAAAGCTTTTGCGCAGCCCCACGATGGCCGACTGGTCGTAGATAGTAGTGTTGATGAACGGCAGGTAGCCGTTTCCGTAGATTTGGAGGTTGTTCTGGGTAGGCTGGTTGGGCAGGCGGTTGAAGCCCGCGCCGCGCCCGGTGCGGTACGCCGCCCCGCCCGACAGGTACACCTCGTAACCGCCACCCAGGCGGTAGGCGCCGTTGAGAAAGCCCCCGAAATTGCGCGTAGCCGACTGGCCCACCCGCAGGTCCACGCGGTCGAAGCCGTTTTGGGCCACCAGGGCGTCGTCGGCGGCTTTCAGGTCGCGGCGGGCCTGCTCAGTGGTAGCCGAGGCTGGGTAGTTGCCGCCATTATTACCCAGGTAGATGAGCGGCGCGGTATCGGCGAAGGCGCGGTTGGTGTAGCCGCGGTTCTGAAACTGTCCGCTCAAATCCAGGAAGCCGTGGCCATTGAGGCCGATGCCGATGTTGATGTCGGCCTGTTCGGTGCGGCCGTCGCTCTCCACTGTCTGGCCGTAGGTGCCGCTGGTTTGCACACCAGTCGAGTCGTCTTTGAGTTGAATGTTGATAACGCCCGCAATGGCATCAGAGCCGTAGAGCGCCGCCGCACCTTCGCGCAGCACCTCAATGCTTTTGATACTAGCCGCCGGAATCACGTTCAGGTCGGTGCCCACCGAGCCCCGGCCTACCGTGCCGTTGATGTTGACGAGCGACGACGTGTGGCGGCGCTTGCCGTTCACGAGCACCAGCACCTGGTCGGGGCCAAGGCCACGCAGGCTGGCGGGGTCCACAAAGTCAGTGCCATCGGCCACCGCCTGGCGCGACGACTGAAACGAGGGCGCCGTGTACGTCAGCACCTGGCTGATGTCGGTTTGGGCATAGGCCTTGATTTCGCGCGCCGAGATTACGTCTACCGGCGCGGTAGTCAGCACGTTGGAACGACCCACGGCAGCGCGCGAGCCCGTTACTACCACATCGCCGAGGTCGGTGGCGGCGGCCGTCAAGCGCACGTCGAGGCTGGTGCGGCCATTCACGGGCACCTGCTGCGTGGCAAAGCCAATGGCCGAGATAGTGAGCGTGGCGGTGGGCGCTACCGCCAGCGAATACTCACCGCTGGCATTGGCGGTCGTGCCATTGGTGGTGCCGCGCTCCAGCACGGTTGCACCGGGCTGCGCCTCGCCGCTGGCGCTAAGCACTCGGCCCGTCACGGTTATTTTTTGGGCGTGGGCGGCCAGGGCCGTCACCACCAACAGGGGGGTAAGTAAGGATTTTTTCATAAAAATTGTATTTACGATAGTAAGCTACTATAAATCAAGGCCGAAGGAAGAGCTTTGTTGCGACAAACCGACGCCTAGCCATCGGCAATATGGCCGATACCAGCTCAGTCAGCAACCCACGAAATGATAAAAAGGGAGGAATTTGGTCGCCTTCAGGCTACGCGCAACAGCCAGCCCCGCCAAGAGAGCAGCAACAACACAAACAACAGACAGCAGCGGGCAGCATAGCAGGCAGAAGGAAGCCTCGAAGGAGGAAACAGCGAACTCTCAGGCACACGGTTTGTTCACTAGGCTTACGAGGGCAAGCTGGAATAAATTATCTACACCCCTACTAATCAGCAGCTTTTATTTTCGCTTTTTCACTCCCACCAGCGTGCGTTATGAGCGCCCGCCGCTACGTCTACCCGCTGGCCGGGGGCTGGCAACAGTAAGGTGGCATCTGCGGGCGCAGCCTCGATGAGGCGCTGCACGGGCTGCCGCCAGGCGTGAAATGCTAGGTTGAACGTGCCCCAGTGCAGCGGCAGCAGTGGCCCGCCGCCCAGCAGGTGGTGCGCCGCCAGGGCATTGTCGGGCCCTAGGTGAATATCGGCCCACTCCGGGTCCGCAGCCCCGATTTCGAGCATCACCAAATCAAATGGCCCATACGCTGCCCCAATCTGCCGAAAAGCCTCGTCAAACGGTCCCGAGTCGCCGCCGAAGAATACGCGGTGCTGCGGCCCCTTCAGCACCCACGAGGCCCAGAGCGTGCTGTCGCGGTTGAGCAGGCCCCGGCCCGAAAAGTGCCGGGCGGGCGTAGCAATCAGCTTGAAATCAGGAGTTATTTCGACCTCATCCCACCAGGTAGCTTCGGTTATGCGCTCGATGGGCACGCCCCAGCGGCGCAGGTGCGCCCCCACGCCCAGCGGGCAATAGAAGCGCTCGCCCCGCTTAGCCAAGGCCCGGATGGCCGCCTCGTCGAGGTGGTCGTAGTGGTCGTGCGAGAGGATAATGCCGTCGAGCGGCGGCAGCTGGGCTAGCGGCAGCGGCGGCGCAAAAAACCGCTTCGGCCCCGCCAGCTGCGAGGGCGAAACCCGCTGGCCCCACACCGGGTCGGTGAGGAAGCGGCGGCCATCTACTTCGATAAGCGTTGTGCTGTGGCCCAGCCAGGTAACCCGCAGCGCGTCGGCCGGCACCGGGGTGGCCAGCGCCACCGCATCAGCGACGAAGGGCCCGAGTGGCTGGCGGGGCTCGCGCTCGGCTTTTTCAAACAGGTAGCGGCGCAAAAGGGCCGCGTAGCCCGAGGGCGGGCTCACGCTGGTGGGCAGTACGTTGTAGTATTTGTTGCCGGAATAACGGGGCTGGAGCTGCATAAAAAGGCTTGGGAAAGCCCCGCAGACGCAGCGCCACTGGTTTTATTTGAGTAGCTCCTGCACTACAGGCAGGGTGCGGCTAGCCCACTGCCGCATCTGAGGGCCGGCGTAGTGCAGGCCATCGGTGGTAAACTGGCTGACATCGCCAGCCGCACCGCGCGTGAAGTCGGTGATGGGCACATACGCAATGCCAGCTGCCTGGCACTCCTGCTGAGCAGCGGCGTTAAACTGGTCGATTTCGCGGGTTATCTGCGCCTGGTCGCGGCCTTGGGCAAAGGGCGTCTGGCCCCAATCGGGAATGCTGAGCACGACTACACGGCTAGCCCGGCCGCCCGCGTAGCTCACCGCCGTAGCCAGCAACTGCCGAAACTCGGTGCGATAGAGTGCCACGCCCTGGCCCCGGTATTGATTATTGACGCCGATGAGCAGCGACACCAAGCCATAGTCGGTGCGGCGATTGCCGCTGGCCGCAATAGCGGCTTGCAGCTCGGCGGTGGTCCAGCCGGTGCGGGCAATGATATCGGGCTCGGCTAGGGATAGGCCTTGGGTGCGGGCAAGCACGGCGAGCTGCATGGGCCAGCGGTCAGCAGCGGCGGCGCCTTCACCGATGGTGTAAGAGTCGCCGAGAGCGAGGTAGGGAATAGTAGAATTTGTCATGGGAACAACGGGCGCCACGACCACCGGGGCTGGCCCCAGGCCGGGTGAGCAGGCGAAAGCCAGGCTGACAAAAATAGCCAGCAGGCTGCGGGAACACGCAGTATAAAGCAAAGGCAGCATAGCTGCCACCTACGTGAGGGCGCGGCCAAGCGGTTTGGCAGCAGGCTAGGGCCGGATTTCAAACACCACGTCGTACACCATTTGCACCTTGATTTTGCGCAGGCTGGGCGTGGCGACTTCCGGGGCACTGCGGGCCGGCATTGCTTTATAATAAGAGTTTAGCTGCTGCCAAGACTCACGTAGCACGGCCTCCGAATATGTGGCATCAGGTAGTACTTCCAGCATCGTGACTACGCCGCCGAGCTGGCCACCGGCGGCCTTCACGGCGAAGGTGGCCTTTTGGCGGGCGTCGGTAGCGGCCTGGGTAATCAACTCGGCTTTGGTGGCCACCAGCTTGCTGTTCTGCAAGTTAACGAAGCGAATGTTGTCGGCCCCCGTTTGCACGAGTTGTGGCACCAGGGTATTGAGCTGCTGGGGGTTGTCGAGCGTGAGACGGTACACTTTGGTGAGGGCCACATTAGCATTGCCCACTTTGGAAAGGCCGCCGTAGCCAGTGGCCGACAGCTCTTCGAGCACCAGCTTATCAGCCGCGATATTGGCTCTGCTTAGTACTTGGCGCAGGTTTTCTTCTTGGCTTTGGGTGCGTTCGCTTTCCCTCACATTGTCTGAGAAACGGTAGGTCAGCAGCAAATCCAGTTTTTCGGGGTCCAGCTCGCGCTCGGCCGTGCCGCGTACCAAGATAGTGCGCGGCATCGGCGGCGCAGGCACCTGGGCCGCCCCCACCTGGGCTAGCGGCAGTAAGGAAAGTAGTAATAAACGACGCATGCAGAAGCGAAAAATATGGTTGCCACGCAAAAGCGCCGGGCCAGCACTACGGCCAGCCCGGCGCTTTTAAAGCCAACGCGCTAGCCCCTAGCCTATTGCCTGGGCCAGGTCGTCAATCAAATCTTCGGCATCCTCGATGCCTACGCTCAGGCGAATGAGCGAGTCGGAGAGGCCGGCTTTGCGGCGCTGCTCGGCCGGGATGCTGGCATGCGTCATGGTAGCGGGGTGGCCGCTCAGGCTCTCGACGCCACCTAGGCTTTCGGCCAAGGTGAAGAGCTGGAATTTTTCGAGCACCGCAATGGCGTCTTCCTTTTTATCGCCCTTAAGCACGAAGGAAATCATGCCCCCGAAGTCGCGCATCTGCTTGGCGGCCACCGCGTGGTTGGGGTGATTTTCGAAGCCGGGCCAGTATACCTTTTCCACCTTGGGATGCTGGCGCAGGTATTCGGCGATGGCGCGGCCGTTTTCGCAGTGGCGCTGCATGCGCAGGTGCAGGGTTTTGAGGCCGCGCAACACGAGGAAGCAGTCTTGGGGGCCGGGCGTGCCACCGCAAGCATTCTGATAAAAGCTGAGGCGCTCCAGCAGGGTTTCGTCGTTGAAAACCAGCGCGCCCATTACCGTATCGGAGTGGCCGGCCATGTACTTGGTGAGCGAGTACACTACAATGTCGGCGCCCAGGGCTAGCGGCTCTTGCAGGTAGGGCGTCGAGAACGTGTTATCGACGGCCAGCAGCGCGCCGGCCTCCTTGGCGAGGGCGGCGGTGGCGGCAATGTCGATGATGTTGAGCAGCGGATTGGTAGGCGTTTCGACCCAGATGAGCTTGGTTTTAGGCGAAATCTTCTCGCGCACCGCGGCGAGGTCACCCATCGGCACGAAGTGGAAATTGATGCCCAGCGGCTCGTACACCTTAGTCATGATGCGGTAGGAGCCGCCGTAGAGGTCGTCGGTCGAAATCACCTCGTCGCCGGGCTTCAGCAGGTGCAGCACGCAGTCGATGGCCGCCATGCCCGAAGCGAAGGCCAGCCCGTGCTTGCCGTTGTCGAGAGCCGCTAAGGCGTCTTGCAGTTGGGTGCGGGTAGGGTTGTGCGTGCGCGAGTACTCGTAGCCCTTGTTATCGCCCGGTGAGCGCTGGGCGTAGGTCGAGGTCTGGTAGATGGGCGTCATGATGGCCCCGGTGGCGGGGTCGGGGTGCACGCCGGCATGGATGGCTTTGGTGGCGAATTTCATAGGCTGCAAAGGTACCGGCTGGCTGGCTTGCGGACCCCGCAGCCGGGCTTACCTTCGCGGCGATATTGTTTTCTCTCTTCGTTTCTCTGCATGCAAAAAGCACTACTCCTATTGGGCACCTGCATAGCACTGGTTTTCAGCGCTGAGGCTGCCTCACCAAAGCCGCCCAAACTAAAAGCCAAACCTGCCGTCGTGGATTCGGCCGCTATTTATCAGGCCCAGGTCGATTCCATCAACGGCACGTTTCACTACCAGCAGGGACACATTGTGCTGCCCGGCGGCGTGGGTGAACTCACAGTGCCGCGCGGCTTCCGCTACCTCGACTCTACCCAGAGCGGCCGGGTGCTCAACAAGCTGTGGCACAACCCGCCCCAGACCAATCTGGGCATGCTCTTCCCCACCGACCGCGGCCCCATGAGCGACGGCAACTGGGGCTACATTATCGACTACGACCCGATGGGCTACGTGAAGGACGATGATGCTGACGATATCAAGTACGACGAGCTGTTGGAAGACATGCAGAAGGAAACCGAGGAAACCAACCCCGACCGCACCGCCGCCGGCTACGAAACGGTGCACCTGCTGGGCTGGGGTGCCCCACCCTTCTACGACAAGCAGCAGCATACCCTACACTGGGCCAAGATATTACGCTTCGGCAACGGCATCGAGGAAACGCTCAACTACAACGTGCGCATCCTGGGCCGCAAGGGTGTGCTCATCTTCAACGCCGTGGCTGTGCCGGCGCAGCTCCCCGAAATCAAGGCCAGCATTCCCGGCCTGCTCACCAACGTTTCCTTCACCAAAGGCCAGCAGTATAATGACTACAGCGCGGGCATCGACGAGGTAGCCGCCTACAGCATCGGCGGCCTGGTGGCAGGCAAGGTACTGGCTAAGGTTGGCTTCTTTGCCATCATCCTCAAGTTCTGGAAGCTGGGTCTGCTGGCGCTGGGCGGCGCCTGGGCCGCCATCAAGCGCTTTTTCGGCTTCGGGGCCAAGGAAGAGTAGTTAGCCAGTAGGCATAGCAGTGAGGCCGGCTTTTGCGTAGGTACTTTCGCCTACTCACTGGCCGGCCCCCGGCTTTTTCTCTGCTAATGGCTTTTCTGCGCGAGCTTTTCCAAAAGAATTTTTCCACCTTCCTCACCATGGGGCTGCTGGTGGCCGTGCCGGTGCTCGGCTCAGCCTCGGTGCTAGGCTTGCTCTATGAGCGCCCTACCCTGCTGCAATACCTTACCATTGGCCAAAGCCTGTTCTACTTTGCCGTGGTGGGCCTCACGATGGCGCTCGCCCTTACACCCACCACGTTTGTGGCCATCGTCACGGGTTACTATTTCGGCTGGAGCGGGCTGGCTGGCATGGTGGCCGCCTACGCGCTGGCCTCGGCCCTGGGCTACGAGCTAGCGCGCCGCCTCGACCACGGCAAGCTACGCGCCGTGCTTCACCACTTTCCCAAGGCCGAAGCTGTGCTAACTGAGTTGCAAAGCCAAAGCTGGCCGCTCATCATTCTCACGCGGCTCTCGCCCGTGCTGCCCTTTGCGCTTATGACGTTTGTATTGGCTATCGTGGGCGTGGCGCGCCGCCGCTTCTTGGCGGCCTCCGTGCTGGGGATGCTGCCGCGCAGTCTCTTTTTTTACTGGTTGGGCACCAAAGCACAGGATGTATTGGCGCTGCTGCGCAATCCTGACCAAGGTACGCTGAGTAAACTCGTGCTGGTAGGCTTGGTAATAGCGTCCCTTTTTGGCCTCTACGTAGTATTCAACCGCGCTTTGCAGCGCGTGCTGCGAAATAATGCGTCGGCTAGCTAAGATTTTCTAGCTGATTATTACGGCCTTGGCAATGCAATCGGCTTTTTTGGCAAGAAATATTGCCAGCATTGTTGCACAGTCGAAAAAAGAATCCCTACCTTTGTACTCCCAACACGGGACAACGACAACGGTTGTATAGCTCAATTGGATAGAGCATCTGACTACGAATCAGAAGGTTTAAGGTTCGACTCCTTATACGACCACATTAGGAATAAAACACCCTGTAAGTCTCTGACTTACAGGGTGTTTTATCTTGTGGGTAGAACATAGATAAAATATCGCAGCGAAAAGACTTCTCAACTGAAAAGATTACACCACTGAGCGCTTCGCTCAATCCGCTTGAACTCACTGCTTATATCGTCGCTTGCGTACAGCGGCAATGAGGTCGGCCGGACAGGTCAGAGCGACCGCCTATTTGCCACTCACTCTGCCCGCAGGCTCAGCACGGGGTTGTGGCGGGCGGCGCGCCAGGCCTGCACGCTTACGGTGAGCCAGGCAATGAGCAGGACCCCCATGCCGGCGGCGGCAAAGTACCACCACTGCCACGCCACGCGGTAGGCAAAGCCTTCCAGCCACCGCTGCAGGAGCAGGTAGCTCAGCGGCAGCGCCAGCACGATGGCTACAACTACCAGCCAGGTCAGGCTGCTGGTCAACAGCCTGACGATACCCAGCTCGCTTGCGCCTAAGGCCTTGCGGATGCCGATTTCCTTGCGCCGACGCTCGGCCGTGAAGGCGGCCAGGCCCAGCAGGCCCAGGGCAGAAATGAGGATGGCCAGCCCGGCAAAGTAGCGGGCGAGCACGGCGACTTGCCGCTCGGCTACGTACTGGGCCTGGTAGTCAGCATCCAGAAACGTGTAGTCGAGCGTAAAGCCTGGGCTGTAGGCGGCGTACAGTTGCTGCAGCCGCGCAATCGTGGCCTGCTCCGCGTTGGGCTGGAGCTTCACGAGCACGGTGTTAATTGTGGGGTCGAGTTGGAGGCGAAGGGGTTTGATTTTTTCGTGCAGGGACTCGTAGTGAAAGTCGCGGACCACGCCCACAATGCGGGCCCCGTTTAGCTGTTGGCCGACGGGGTTCGGCATCCCCAGGCCAGCCACTAGGGCCTGGTTGACGATAATGGCGGCGCTGTCGGCGCGGAACTGCGGCGCAAAGCTGCGGCCGGCTACCAAGTGCATCCCCATTGTTTCCAGTAGGTCGTAGTTGACCAGCATCGTCCCCACGGGCAGGCGCTTACCACGCCAGCTTATCTCCTCCACGTGGCGCCCCCCTAGGAAGCCGCCCAAGACGGTAGACGCCTGCACGACGCCAGGCAATTTCTTCACCTCGGCCAGAAACGCCGTCTGCTGGCGTGCCGCCTTGCCGGTCGTCTCAAAGCGGAGCACGTGGGCCTTGTCGTAGCCCAGCGGCTGACGCTGCACAAACGCCAGCTGCGCGTTGACCACTACCAGGGCCACGATGAACAGCACGGAGAGCGTGAACTGTAGCACGACCAAGCCCTGCCGCGTCCACACGTCGCCGGCCTTGGTCGGCAGCTTGCCTTTCAGCACGGCCGCCGGCTGAAAACCCGACAGGTAGAACGCGGGGTAGCTGCCCGCCAGCAGTCCCGTACCCAGCGCCAGGGCCAGGCCCGCTGCCACCAGTTGCGGTTCCCACCGCAAGGCCAGCGGCTTGCCCGTAAGCTCGTTGAACTGCGGGAGCACGAGCTGCACCAGCCCCACGGCCACGACCAGGGCTAGCAAGGCCATCACCACGGATTCGGTCAGGTACTGCCCCACCAGCGCGGCGCGGCTAGCCCCTAAGGCCTTGCGAATGCCCACTTCCTTTACCCGCCGCGAGGCCTTGGCGGTGAACAGGTTCATGAAATTGATGCTGGCAATCACCAGAATGAGCCCGGCAATCAGGGCGAACAGCCGCACGTAGGTAATGCGCCCCCCGGTGGCAACGCCGTTTTCGTAGGTGCCGTGCAGGTACGCCGCCGAGAACGGCCGCACGAACAGCGTGCGCCCTTGGGCCTGGGCCTGCGCGCTTTTGGTTTTCAGCAACCCCGCCAGCTTGGCTTGAAACTGCGCGGGGTCGGCCCCCTCCTTCAAGGCTAAGTAAGTGTTGAAGGGGCCGTCGTCATCCCACTTGATGGTTTCGCTCATGTGCATCATGTCCTTGAACGAGGCAAACGGCAGTACGCAATCAAACTGCTCGGACGAGTTGCGGGGCACCCCGGCAAACACCCCGGCCACTAGGCAGGTCTGTTTTATGTCGGCCATTTGCCATTCCACGGCTTTGCCCAGGCTGTTCTGCGGAGACCCAAAGAGCTTAGTGGCCAAGGCCTCGGAGAGCACAATGGCGTTTTTATCCCGCAGCACCGTGGCGGGCGTGCCCACCAGCAGGGGGTAGGAAAACAGCTGGAAGAAGGCAGGGTCCGCGCACTTGACGACGGCATTCAGGTGCTGGTTGCCCGCCGCCAGTGTGAACCCGGGGAAGAACGGAACCGGCGTGGTGGTGGCTACCAATTCAATCTCCGGCATTTCCCGCCGCAGGGCCTCAGCCAGCAGCGGCATAGTGCCGCCTTGGGTCTCGATGCCGGCGGCCGTGCGGCGGTTTTCCATCACCTGATACAGCCGACCGTCCAGGGCGTGGTAGCGGTCGAAGCTGCGCTCGTCGCTTATCCAGAGGTAGATAAGCAGCGCGCAGGCCAGGCCGGTCGAGAGGCCAATCAGGTTGATAAAGAACGTGCTTTTGAACCGCTTAAAGTTGCGATAGAGTAGCAGCAAGGGGTAGGGAAGCATGGCCGAAGGGGAGGAAAGCGGTTAGAATTGGCTGCGGCTGTTTTCCAGCACCACCTGCCCGTCGAGCAGGCGGATGACGCGCCGGGCGTACCGGGCGTCGTGCTCCGAGTGCGTGACCATGAGCACGGTGGTGCCCGCCTCATTCAGTTCAGTCAGCAGACCCAGCACGTCGTGGCCGCTGGCAGAGTCGAGGTTGCCGGTTGGCTCGTCGGCCAATAACAGCGGCGGAGCGTTTACCACGGCGCGGGCCACGGCTACGCGCTGCTGCTGCCCGCCCGAGAGTTGCAGCGGAAAGTGGTTGCGCCGGTGCAGCAGCTGCATTTTCTCCAGCACCTGTTCCACCCGCTGCCGCCGCTCGACGGCCCCCACGCCGAGGTAGCGCAGGGGCAGCTCCACGTTTTCAAACACCGTCAGCTCGTCAATCAGGTTGAAGCTCTGAAACACGAAGCCCAGGCTGCGCTTGCGCAGCTCGGCCCGCTGCCGCTCCGAGTAGCGGCTGGTTTCGGTGCCCAGCAGCTGCAGGCTGCCGCCGTCGGGCTCGTCAAGCAGACCTAGCAGGTTGAGCAGCGTCGATTTGCCACAGCCCGAGGGGCCCATGATGGCCACAAACTCCCCCTGCTCCACGCTCAGCGAGATGTGGTTCAGCGCCTTGGTTTGCACCTCCTCGGTGCGGTACACCTTTTCCAGATTTTCGGTCTTAATCATGAGGTTTAGCCTTTTATGGTTAAGTAGTTAGTGAAATGCCTACGGCTGGTGGTTGTCCAGCACCAGTTCCTGTCGGTCAGCGAAGCCTTCGTAGCTGGACGTTACCACTTGGTCGCCGGGTTGCAGGCCCGCCAGCACCTCGTAGTAGTCGGGGTTCTGCCGCCCTAGGCGGATGGCCACCCGCTGGGCCCGGGTGCCGTCGGCCGCCAGCTTGAACGCCCAGTTGCCCACGGTTTGCTGGTAAAAGCCGCCTTTGGGCAGCAGCATCGCCGGGACCTTCGCGCTCAGGGCCAGCCGGATGGGTAGGGTTTGGCCCCGCCGCAGGCCTGGTGGGGACTCGCCGGTAAAGGCCAGGTCGATTTGCAGGCCTTTGGCCACTTGCGCGAAGATTTTGGTCACGCGCAAAGCATACGCCTGGCCATCCACCACCACTTCGCCCACCTGACCAGCCGCGATGCGGGCGATGTAAAACTCGTCCACCGCGGCGTGCAGTTTCACGCCCGCCAGCGCGTCAATCTGACCTAGGCGCTGGCCCCGGGTTTTGGCCTCACCCACTTCCGCGGCCAGCGAGCTGAGTCGCCCACTGACCGGGGCCCGCAGCAGCAGGTCGTCCATCTTGCGCCGCATCAGGGCCAGGTTACTGGTCATGCGCTGCACCGACTCCTGCATGGTGCCCAGCTGCTGCTGCATGGCCACCGAATCCTGGCGCAGGGTCTGCTGCGTGAGCTGCCGTCGGCGCAGTTGATAGCGGTAGGCGTTCTGGCTTTGCAGGTAGTCCTGCCGCGCAATCACCTTCTGGTCGTAGAGTATTTGGTTGGTGTCAAATACTCGCTTGGCCTCAGCCAGTTGAAAGTCGATGTCGGCCAGCTGGTTTTGGCGCAGGATGCGGTTTTGCAGCAGTTGATTACGGGTGTTGCGCAGGTTGTTCATCAGGTCGTACACGGCCGTTTCGCGGTTCACCATCTCAAGCTGCAGGTCGGGGTTAGCTAGCCGCAGCAACGGCTGGCCCGCCGTCAGGGTCGTGCCTTCTTCCACCAGCAGCTGCTGCACCGTGCCAGCCTCTGCCGCGTCCAGGTACACAGTATGCAGCGGCTGCACCACCCCGTCGATGGCCGTGAATTCCTGAAAATTACCCCGCGTGACGGGGCTGATGGTCAACCGGCTGGCCGCGACGTGCAGCCGCTGGCCCGGCCGGGGCCAGTAGGTGCCGGCCGCGCCCATGCCTGCCAGCACCAGAGCCCCTAGCCACCACCAGCGGGTGACAAACGACCACTTTTTCTTTGGTATCAGGACATCCATTCAGGTTGGCGCAGGGAATAGCAGTAAAAGGCTATGGACCGGAGGTGCCAAGAACGGTGCCTTACTCATAAACAATTGCTAATCAGCGGCCTGATTCTAAGTCCTGGTTGCCAGCTGCTACCGAGCGTCCGGTTTTGATACAGTTGACCGTTCGGTTCTGATACAGTTCGAAGCCGTTGCCGGGCAGAAAACGGCCTGGCTAGCTGAAAGTCAGTATTCTTCGAAGCCTGCACGATTTATGTGGCTTAGGTTGGGACGGGGGCCAGTCAGCCCCGACTTTTACGTTTTACCAAGCCTTTTTCATGATTCCGAAGCACGCCCGCATCCTAGTAGTAGACGACGAGCCCGATGTACTGTTCGCGCTCAAGCTGCTACTCAAAAGCGAGGTGCGGGAAGTGGTAACGGAGAAAAACCCGGAGTTGCTGCTCTCGCTGCTCCGCCAGAAGCACTTCGATGCCGTGCTACTCGACATGAACTACCGCAGCGGCCAGGCAACGGGCAACGAGGGCTTTTATTGGCTGAGCCGTATCCGGGAACACGACCCTACCACGGCCGTTATCCTTATTACGGCCTATGGTGATGTGCGCACGGCGGTGCGCGCCCTTAAAGCCGGCGCCACCGATTTCCTGCTCAAGCCCTGGCACAACGACCAACTGCTGCAAACGCTGGCCGCCGCCCTCCAAGCTAAGACCGGCAGCAAAAGCGGAGGTACCCTGAAAAAAGTAGTCGGGCCGGTCACTGCTACCGCATTACTCGGCGAGTCAGCCGCCATGCAGGAAGTGCGCGCTATTATTGAAAAGGTCGCCCCGACCGAGGCCAACGTGCTGCTATTGGGTGAGAACGGCACGGGTAAGGAGCTGGTCGCCAAGTCCCTACACGAGCAGTCGCGCCGCGCCGCCCGGCCCTACGTGGCTGCCGACGTAGGCGCGCTCAGCGAGGGGCTGTTTGAAAGCGAGCTGTTTGGGCACACCAAGGGCGCCTTCACAGATGCCCAGGCCAGCCGCGTGGGCCGGTTCGAGGCGGCCACCGGCGGAACCTTGTTTCTGGATGAGATTGGCAACATCGCCCTGCCGCAGCAAGCCAAGCTGCTCACGGCCCTGCAAAACCGCCAAGTGGTGCCCCTAGGAAGCAATACCCCCGTCCCGGTAGACATCCGGCTGTTGTCGGCCACCAACGCCCCATTGCACGCCCTGGTAGCCCGCGGTGCTTTCCGCCAGGACTTGATGTACCGCCTCAACACGGTCGAAATCACGCTACCCCCCCTGCGCGAACGGGACGACGATGTGCAACTGCTGGCCCAGCACTTCGCGCAGGTGTACGCCGCCCGCAACCGGCAACCCGTGCCAGAATTCAGCGCCGCTGCGCTGCGCAAGCTCCGGGAGCACGCCTGGCCCGGCAATGTGCGAGAGTTACAACACGCCGTAGAGCGGGCCGTCATCCTAGGGAACGGACCCGTGCTACTTCCAATCGATTTCTCGTTTCGGAACCCCGAATTGGCCGCTGCTGCTGCGCCAGCGGCAACCGTGGCTGAAAATCCGCTGCCACTGCTGGAAGTAGAAAAAAACACTATCCAACAGGCCATTGAGCGCCACCAGGGCAACCTCACTAAAGCGGCTAAGGAACTGGGCCTCACCCGCACTGCCCTTTACCGTCGGCTCGATAAGCATGATATTTAATAGCCTGGATGCTCGCCTGCTGGGACGGTTAGTACTGCTGGTGGCTGTGCTGGCCGGGGGCGGGTACGCCACGTTGCACCATTCCTACGGGCTAGCCCTGGGGGCGTTGGTACTGTTGCTAATCTTGGTCGTGGACCTGGCCCGCTACCTGACGCGCGGTCAGCAGGCCCTGGCCGACTTTACCTTGGCTCTCCAGTACCGCGACTTTTCGCGGCAGTACCCGGCGCAGTCCGGCCCGGCGGCGCTGCGGCCCTTGCACGCGGCCTTCAACCAAGTCAACGCCACGTTTCGGGAGCTGCGAGCCGAGCAGGAAGGACAATTTCAGTACCTGCAAACCATTCTGGCACTGCTCGATACCGGCATCGTGTCCTACGACGCGGCGGGCACCGTGGCCTGGGTGAACGAAGCATTTAAGCAGACGCTGCACCTGCCATATCTGAAAAATATCCGGGCGCTGCAAGCCCGGCAACCGGTCCTCTACGAGGCCATCTGCCGGGCGGTTCCCGGCCAGCCCGCGGTGGTGAAGCTGACAGTGGGTCCCCAAGCGGTGCAGCTGCTCGTGTCGGCCACGCAGTTTAAGCTACGCGGCGAAGCGTTTACCCTCTTGGCCTTCAAGAATGTGAGCCAGGCCCTGGCCGACACCGAAACCGCTGCCTGGCAGCAACTGCTCCGCGTCATGACGCACGAAATCATGAATTCGGTTGCTCCCATTGCGTCGCTGGCAGATTCATTGGGCCGCCATATACAGCGTGCCCGGCAGGAAGCTGCCGATGAGTTGCTAGACGACTTGGGCACTGGCATTCGCATCATCCAGCAGCGTAGCGAAGGACTGTTGCGCTTTGCCCAAGTGTACCGGGACTTCAGTACCCTGACCTTGCCGCAGCCTACCACCCTTTACGTGCAGGAATTACTGCAAGCCACCCGGCAGCTACTAGCGGAACAACTAGCCGCGCAAGGCGTTGAGGTCACCCTCAGCGTTCGGCCTGCGCACCTCACCCTGCACGCCGACGGCCACCTGCTGGAGCAAGTGCTTATCAATCTGGTACTCAATGCGGCACAGGCGCTCGTGCATACGCCTGTCCCTCGCATTAGCCTGCGGGCCTGGCTTGATGAGCAGGAACGAATGGTTATTGAGGTGAAGGATAATGGGAGTGGTATCCCTGACGATGTGCTGGACAGCATCTTTATTCCTTTTTTCACTACCCGCCCCAACGGCTCCGGTATTGGATTGAGCCTAGCCAAGCAAATCATGCAGTTGCACCAGGGTAGCATTCAGGTCCATTCTGTGGCTGGGGCAGGCAGTGCGTTTCAACTGTGGCTTCCCTCCTCAGTTACTTTCTAGGGGTATGAACACATACCCCTAGAAGGCCTGACTTGACAATGCGAACACCTGAAGAACAAGCACACCTAGCACAAGTAGAGAGTAAAGTGGCCGACCTACTCAGGATGGCTGGTCATCGGGCCGATGTATTTCAAAAAATCCGTTCTGCGATTCATTAACCCCTTGCCGATACCGGGGCACCGTAGCGCATACTCAGACTGGAACAGGTAAAACATTCCCGACATTGGGGTGCTGTGACATGCAGCGAAACGCACGTTACGTGGCCGCAAAATCGCGCTCTGAATTGAAATTTGGCACATTGGGGCGCACCTGAACGCAACTACAGCAGTTCTTATACGGCCACAAAAAAGGCCCTCACATTGCTGTGAGGGCCTTTTTTATTTTAAATTAGAGCAGTTTAGTAACCAATCCGTTTGAAAAGTGCTAGCGCTACCAGCGCTACGCGGTTGATACTTATGTCGCGTAGCTACCCAGGCGGGTTGTGGCCACGTTTATAGTCTTCGCTGCTTGGAAGCGAATAGGGCATCTTGCTAGCCAGCAGTGGAGTACCAACCGGCTACAAAAAATTTGCATAGATTTTCGGGTAATTGGACGAAAACGGGTAGGTCGTCTGCCGCTCATCTCCTAACTTTAGGACATGAACTACTCCATTCCCACCCTTCAACCTTTGCCAGTATCTCCGCTTCTTACTGAGCAAAGCCGCCAGCACTTAGTTACGGCCGTTATTTCCTTCACCAAAGGCACTGCCTTTCGCACCGAACCCCATCAGCAACAATTGCTTGACCGCTACGCCCGCGGCCGCATGACAATTGACGAAGTAGTATATTCCCTGGAAGCCGCCGCCCGTTTCCGCGCCCAGGCCAATTAGAATGGGCGTCGTAAGGGTACCTCCCTTTCTCAGTGCCGAGCTTACTTTCCGTAGCGCACTTCCGTTTTTTACCCACTGCCGAAAAAGCAGCTAGTTTCTCCCCGATGAGAAACAGCTGCTTTTTCCCTTATTAAAGAGTTGAAGCAGCGTGAAAGCCTGGGTTCAGGCACTTGGCTAGCAGTGTTTTTATTCAATAATTTACTAGAATAATTCTTTTGTTTGCTGGGTGCGCAGAAAAGTTCATAATCGGCAACTTATTTATTTTCAACACCTTCTAAATCCAACATAGCTTCTCAGAGCGTAAGTCAGGCTCACTCTATCTGATTTCCGCTACTGAGACTGCTTAGCCTACTTATTAAAAAGCCAGCTCGTCCTTCCGGGGGGAGCTAGCAACGTCCCTGCATTGGCAACGCCCGCTGGCTGCCGACGCACTGGGCGTGCCGCTACGGCACCAAGCCTATAAAAAAGCCCTTACAATGCTGTAAGGGCTTTTTTCTTTTTAAGCTTATCACAAGCTTAGTTGGTGGGGCCAGTATCTACTTTCGACTCAATGGAGCTTTGGACGGTGGACGCCACGGCCGACAGCAGGTTGTAGCCGGTGGCATTCTCGATGGCATCGACGGTGGTGCGGTAGCTGCCCCAGCTGGTGCTTATTGAGTTGGTATTGGGGGTGTTGATGGCGATAACGCGGGTGCTGCTGCTGATGCGGCTCACGTCGCTGGTGCCCACGGGCAGCACCACAATAACTTTCCAGCAGTTGCTGGGCACCGTGATGCGGCCGCCGTCGATGGTCGAAACCGTGCCGTTGGTGCCGGTGCCGCCCTTGCCGTAGCTGCCCGCGATGATGTAGAGCTCATTGCCAGCGTTGGCGAGGGTGCGGCAGTAGTTTTCGAGGTTGGCCCAGGTTTGCTGGTTGTTGTTGGGCGCTTGGGGCATCATGTTGCTCATCAGGAAGGTCGCCGAGTTGTCGGCCACCGAGCCGGTGCGGTCGGCGCTGGGGCAGTTGTGGCCGCGGTCGAAGCCCGAGCCGCTGTAGCTCGTGCTGCCGGGGCGGTACCAGCCGCTGGGCAGGGTGGCGTCGGCGGCGAAGTTGTCCTGGCGGCCGGTGCTGCCCAGCCACGCCGTGCTCAGGTGCCAGCTCACCCAGTTGGGCTTGCCCTGGTCGCGGCTATACGACATGGTGTACTGGCTCTTGGTGAGCAGGTAGTTATTGGGTGAGTTGGTGGCGTCGGTGGTGGCGCCGCTGGGGTTGCCGAGGGCCAGGTTGCCGTCGCGGGTGGCCGTGGCGTCGGCCGAGGCGCTGCTGCTGGGGGCCGGGGCCTGCTGCTGGCCCAGCGGGGCGCACGATACGGCGAGGGCCATGAGCAGCGCACTGCTGCCGATGCGGAGATAGGTAAGCTTCATCAGAAAATGTGGAAAGGGATGAAAAGGAAACGACGGAATAAAAACCTGGCGGACACCAGGCAGCAAAGGTCTTTGACGCCAGAATCTTATCAGTTACCGAATTGTTACCTTTTTACTAACTGCCAAAAGCTTGCCGCATTGCGTAAGATTTTGAACTAGCTGCCGGGGCGGGGCAGCCGTATCTTTGTAATCATTCTAAAGACCTTCGTTTTCCTTCGCTGAATGGCCGCTGTAATTTCCACTGATATCTGCATCATCGGGGCTGGCCCGGTGGGCTTGTTTGCTGTTTTTGAAGCCGGACTCCTTAAGCTGCGCTGCCACGTAGTAGACGCCCTGCCCCAGCCGGGCGGGCAACTCTCCGAGATTTATCCCAAAAAGCCGATTTACGATATCCCGGGCTACCCCGAGATTTTGGCCGGCGACCTGGTTGATAACCTCATGAAGCAAATCGAGCCCTTCCACCCCACCTTCACGCTGGGCGAGCGCGTCGAGCGCTTTGCCAAGCTCGATGAC
>Ga0268353_100043_pt1 | contig 20581 bp, 16 predicted proteins | sample G5R2_NF_18SEP201_FD_190168 | JGI IMG/M metagenome (GOLD analysis project Ga0268353, IMG submission 190168) | Phyllosphere microbial comminities from switchgrass, GLBRC, Michigan, United States - G5R2_NF_18SEP2017_LD1 | ecosystem: Host-associated > Plants > Phyllosphere > Phylloplane/Leaf | place... | reverse complement strand
GCTGCGCCGGGCCTCGAAGCGGACGAGCTGCACGGGCAGCGGCCCCGCGCCGGCCAGCGCGTTGAGGGGGCCAAAGCGGTTGGCCTGGGTGGTGGTGCCGTCGCCGAGCTGGCCGCTGCTGTTGTCGCCGGTGCTGGCAAAGGCGAGGCCCGAGGCCGTGCGCGCCAGTGTGAAGTAAGCGCGGGGGCCGCTGGCCACCACGGTCCAGTTCGTGCCCAGCGTGACTTCCTGAATGGGGGTATAGTTAGCGATGTCAAACCCCGTGGTGGTCCCGTTGCCCAACTGGCCGTGGCTATCGAGGCCCCAGGCCCAGAGGGTGCCATCGGCCCGGCGGGCAAAGCTGTGCAGATAGCCAGCCGTGGCCTGGGTGTAGATGCCAGCCACCTGGGTGGGCGTGGGGGTAGGGTTTTCGGTGGCGCTATTGACTTGGGTACCCAACTGGCCGGCTACGTTGTTGCCCCAGGCCCAGAGCGAGCCATCGGCCCGGAGAGCCAGCGTGTGCGAGTTGCCAGCCACCGCTTGCTTCCAGGTGCCTGCTACCTGCACGGGGGTAGGGTTGGGGGAAGGCAGGCCCACTTGGTTGTCGATGGTGTTGCCGAGCTGGCCGAAGTAATTATAGCCCCAGGCCCAGAGGGAGCCGTCGGCGCGCAGCCCAATGCTGAAGCCGTAGCCCGCCGATGCCTGGGTGTAGCGGCCGGGTACTTGCAGCGGGGTGATACTAGTGCCGGTGTACGGGCTGGTAGAGGGGCTGGAGCCTAGCTGGCCTCGGCCGTTTTCTCCCCAGGCCCAGAGGCTGCCATCGGCCCGCAGGGCTAGGCTGTGGTCGGGGCCGGCCGCCACGCGGGTGTAGGTGCCGGCCACCTGGGTAGGCGTAGGGTTGGGCACCGGCGTGCCGAAGTTGGTAGTGGTGCCGAGCTGGCCGTAGTAGTTGTAGCCCCAGGCCCAGAGCGAGCCGTCGGCTTTGAGGCCCAGGGTGTGGGAGTCGCCGGTGGCCACCATCAGCCAGTCGCGGTCGGTGCCCACCTGCCTGGGCTGCTGGGTGCTGGAGACGGTAGTGGGCAGCCCCAGCTGGCCATAGCTGTTGTCGCCCCAGGCCCAGAGGGTACCATCGGCGCGCACGGCCAGGGCAAAGCTAGCGCCCGCCGCCATGCTGCGGGTAGTGAGGGCCGTGCCCGTGGCGGTGGGGGTGGGGTTTGCGGTGTACGTGCCGACGTTGGTGCTGCTGCCCAGCTCACCGTTGCCATTAAAGCCCCAGGTGACGAGCGAACCATCGGCCCGCAGGGCCAGGCTGTGGGAGTTGCCCGCCGCTACCTGAGCATAGGTGCCCGCCACCTGGGTAGGCGTGGGATTGGCGATGCTAGAGGCGTTATTAACGGTGTTGCCGAGCTGACCAGAGCGATTGCTGCCCCAGGTGTAGAGGGTGCCGTCGGCGCGCAGGCCCAGGCTATAGGAGTAGCCGGCGGCCAGCTGAGTATAGGTGCCCGGCACCGGCGTGGGCGTGGCGGTACTTTGGGAGGTGCCGTTGCCGAGTTGGCCCGAGGAGTTGTTGCCCCAGGTATAGAGGGTGCCATCTTCGCCCAGGCCCAGGCTGTGGAAGCCACCCGCCGCCACCCGGGCGTAGGTGCCCGGCACCTGGGTAGGCGTAGGGGTCGAAGTGCCCCCGTTGCGAAATCCCAGCTGGCCGTTGCCATTGTTGCCCCAGGCCCAGAGCGAGCCGTCGGCCCGCAGGGCTAGGCTATGGTAGCTGCCCGCCACTACCTGCGTGTAGGTGCCCGCCACCTGCGTAGGAGTAGTGGTGGGGATGTCGAGGCCATTATTGACGGGGTTGCCTAGCTGGCTTTCGTAATTGTCGCCCCAGGCCCAGAGGGTGCCATCGGCGCGCAGGCCCAGGCTGTGGTCGTTGCCGGCCGCCACCTGGGTGTAGATGCCCGGCACCAGAGTGGGGGTGGGGGTGGCCGTGTCGGAGCCATTGTTGGTAGTGCTGGCGAGTTGGCCGTAGGTATTCCGGCCCCAGGCGTAGAGCGTGCCGTCGGCGCGCAGGCCCAGGCTGTGGTACTGGCCCGCCGCCACCTGCACCCAGTTGGTGGCCGTGCCCACCTGCACCCAGCTCGTGCTGTTGGGGGTGCTGGCGGGCAGGCCCAGCTGGCCGTACTCGTTGTCGCCGGTGGCCCAAAGCGTGCCGTCGGCGTGGATGCTGAGCGAGTGAATGCTGCCCGCCGCAAAGGTGCCGGACAAAACTTGGGCGTTGGCCCACGCCGGGGCTAGCAAGGTCGCCAAGGCCAGCACCAGTGCTAGGCAGCGCAGCAAGAGTAAAGGTTGTTTCATAAAAAGAGCTGAGAGAGCAGGCTATGCAATACGACAGGCTATAAGCCAGCCTATAAAGGTAGGGCCTGGACCCGCCCACCGCCGCCACTTGGGACCAACAAACAGTACCTCGCGCCCCGCATTGGCCGCCAACAAAAAAGCCCGGCCACCGCGAGGCAGCCAGGCTTTTACTAATGCTACTTACGAAAAAAGGCTAGCGCAAATGCGCGCCCACGGCCTGCCCTAGCTGAGCGGCGGGCACCACGCCTGCCTGCCGCCACACCGGCTGCCCCTGGCTAAAGAGAATGAGCGTAGGAATGCTCTGCACCTTGAATTGCTGGGCCACGGTGGGGTTCTTGTCCACGTCGATTTTGATGACGCGCAGCTTGCCCTCGTGCTGGGCCGCTACTTGCTGAAGAATGGGGGCCATCGTTTTGCAGGGGCCGCACCAGTCGGCATAAAAATCGACCAGCACGGGCATCCCGGGGCTGTTGATGAGGTCGGCAAAAGACTTACGGGGCATGGCAGAGATAGTAGAAAAGTACTGAATTAAGTAAGGAGCCAGGGTGGAGGCTGGCCAGCCAAACAATTTTTTGGCACATCTTGCTTACTCATTCGCACGCCGCGGGCGAAAGGTTGCCCACGACCTGGCTGGCCGTGCGGTCGATAGTATTCACAAATTCACCACGCGCTAATTCCCTGACCAATCCGCTCACCCGCCCGCCCGCCTGGCTACGCCCCGTGTTTCCGGGCACCGAGTGGCGCGCCGCGCCGGCTAGCCCCACCGGCCGGCCGCGCCTCTACCTTACCTTCGACGACGGTCCCATCCCCGAAGAAACGCCCTGGGTGCTGGAGCAGCTGGCTGCGTATGGCGCCAAGGCCACTTTCTTTTGCGTGGGCGATAACCTGGCCCGTTACCCTGCCATTGCCCGTGCTGCCCTGGCCGCCGGCCACCGCCTCGGCAACCATACCCAGCACCACCGCAGCGCCTGGAACACGCCCCGCCCCGCCTACCTGGCCGGCGTGGCCGCGTGCCAGGAGGTGCTGGTAGAAGTTATAGGGCAGGAAGGGCAGGTGAGGGGTGACGCCGCATCTGCCCTTCCCGCTCCTGCCCTAGAAGCACCCCTCTTCCGCCCGCCCTACGGCCGCCTTACCTGGCCGGTGCTGCGGGCGCTGCGTGCCCAGCACTACCGCGTGATAATGTGGAGCCTGCTCACCCGTGACTACGACCCCGACCTGGCACCCGAGCAGGCGCTGCGCCTCACGCTGGCCGCCACCCGCCCCGGCGACATCGTGGTGCTGCACGACTCGCGCAAGGCTAGCCGCTCGCTACGTTTTCTGCTGCCGCGCCTGCTGGCGTACTATGCCGGGCTGGGCTACGAGTTTGCCGCGCTGTAGCGGCAGCGGGTGGCGCGGCTACTTTTGCGGCTCGCCAGCTTTGTTGCCTTGTTCACCTTCGCGCTTCTGTACTGCGGCCTGTGGCTGCTCACGATGGCCTACGCTACCTGGCGGCTGGCCAGCCGGCGCGGGGCCGCTGCGCCCGCGCCGCTGCCCACGCCCTGGCCGCGCGTGAGCATCCTGGTAGCGGCCCGCAACGAAGAAGCCAGCCTGCCGCGCTGCCTGGCCAGCCTGCGGGCGCTCGACTACCCGGCGCACCTGCTCGAAATTCTGGTTGGCGACGATGCCAGCACCGACCGCACCCGCGCTGTGGCCGAAGCCGCACTGGCTGGCTTCGGGGGTACGCAGCAGATTATCACCATCACCGAAAATGTTGGCCTGGCGCGCGGCAAGGCCAACGTGCTTGCCCACCTCGCCCGCCGTGCCACCACTGAGTATTTCCTCATCACCGATGCCGATATTGCCGTGCCGCCCACCTGGGTGCCGGCCATGCTGGCTCACGCCGCGCCCGGCGTGGGCACCGTCACCGGCCTCACCGTGGTCGAAGGCCCCGGCCCACTGGCTACCCTCCAGCGGCTCGACTGGCTCATGTCGCTGGCTCTTATCCAGGTGGGCACCGAGGCTGGCCAGCCCATGACGGCGATGGGCAACAACATGCTCATCACCCGCGCCGCCTACGCGGCCACCGGTGGCTACGAGGCGCTGCCCTTCTCCGTCACCGAAGATTTTGCCTTGTTTGAGGCCGTGAATGCGCGGGGCTTCGGCTTTCGGCAACTATTCGAGCCAGCCGTGCGGGCCACTTCGCTACCCGCCGAGTCGTGGGGCGCGCTGGTGCGGCAGCGGCTGCGCTGGCTGCGCGGGGTGGCGGCGCTGCCCGCGCACGTGCAGGCCGGGCTGATTTTTTTCAGCGGCTACTGGCTGGCCGTGCTGGGCCTCGCGCTGGCTGGCCAGTCTGGCTGGGCAGCGGCGGCGCTGGCCCTGAAAATCGCCAGCCACTACGTGTTGGCGCAGGCCGCCAGCCGCCGTGCCGGCCTGCCCTGCCCCGCCTGGTGGCTGCTGCCACTGTTTGAAATCTATTCGCTGGCGCTAACCACGCACCTCACGCTGGCCCGCCTGCTGGGCCGGCGCGGCGTAGAGTGGAAGGGCCGGCAGTATGCCTAAAATGAGCTAGCAAAGGCGTACTAATCATCCGTACTTACTTTATAATGGATAATCAGCCACTCATTCCCCTTATCGAGGCCATTACACCGGCCCAAACCTATGCCCTGCGCCACGCCGTGCTGTGGCCTGATAAGCCGCTGGCCTACGTGCAACTGCCCGATGACGATGCGGGCCTGCACTACGGCGCGCTTGTGGGTGGCGAGGTGCGGGCCGTTATCTCGCTGTTTGTGGGGGCCGATGGGGTGGCCCGCTTCCGCAAGTTTGCCACCGACCCGGCCTGGCAGGGGCGGGGCCTGGGTACCGCACTCTTGCAGCACATTACGGCCGTGGCCCAGGCTCAGGGTGCCCATGCCCTGTGGTGCGATGCCCGCCAGAATACCCTGGCCTTCTACCAGCGCTTCGGCCTGGCCCCGGAGGGTGGCGTATTCTATAAGGGCGACATTCCCTACGTGCGGCTCAGTCGCTCGCTGCTTACCGATAACTAGCTAATCATGAATTTAGTAGAAACTCACGCCCACCTGTACTCCGAGCAGTTTAAGCCCGACCAGGCCGAGGCGCTACACCGGGCCGTGGCGGCCGGCGTCGGCACTATCCTGATGCCCAACGTGGACCGCACCACCATCGACGCCATGCTCGAGCTGGAGGCTGCCGCCCCGCAAACCTGCCAGGCCATGATGGGCCTGCACCCTTGCTCGGTAGATGCTGATTTTGAGCAGGAGCTCTACCTCGTGGAAGACTGGCTGGCCCGGCGACCCTTCGTGGCGGTGGGGGAGTGCGGCATCGACCTCTACTGGGACAAAACCTACCTGGCCCAGCAAAAAGAGGCCCTGCGCGTGCAGCTGCGGCTAGCCAAGCAGTATAACTTGCCCATCGTGCTGCACACCCGCAACGCCTTCGAGGAGGCCTTTGAGCTAGTGGCCGAAGCCCAGGACGGCACCCTGCGTGGGGTGTTTCACTGCTTTTCCGATGGCCTGGCCGAGGCCGAGCGCATCATTGCCCTCGGCGGCTTCAAGCTGGGCATCGGCGGCGTAGCAACCTTTAAAAACGGTGGCCTCGACAAGGTACTGCCGCAGGTAGACGTGGCCCACTTGGTGCTCGAAACCGATTGCCCTTACCTCGCGCCCGTGCCCTACCGCGGCAAGCGCAACGAGCCCGCCTACCTGCCACTGGTGCTGCACCGCGTGGCTAGCCTGCTGGGCCAGGCCCCCGAAGCCGTAGCCGCCACCACCACGCGCAACGCGCAAACCCTCTTCAACTTAGTATAGTTCCCGGCCCCATGCCCGAAGACGTTCCTGCCTTGCCGCTGCTGACCCTGCCCACCGCCGCCGAGGCTACCGACCCCACGGCACCCCGCCTGCTCATTCTCTACACCGGCGGCACCGTGGGTATGGTCGTCAACCATCTGGATGAGCTGGTGCCCATGCACTTCGAGAAGCTCGACCAGCAGCTGCCCGAACTGCGCCGCCTGCCCTACCGCATCGAGCTGCTGGCCCTGCCCGAGCTCATCGACAGCAGCAACGTGACGCCCGCCGACTGGCTGCGGCTGGCCCGGCTCATCGGCCACCACTACCCCGATTTCGACGGCTTTGTGGTGCTGCACGGCACCGATACAATGGCCTACTCGGCGGCGGCACTGAGCTTTTTGCTGGAGCACTTAGCCAAGCCCGTGGTCTTTACCGGGGCACAGGTGCCGGTGGGCCGCACCCGCTCCGATGCCGCCCGCAACCTGCTCACCGCACTGGAGATAGCCGCTGCCCGCCACCCCCGCGCCCATACCATGCGCCTGCCCGAGGTGGGCGTGTTTTTCGACGACGTGCTCATCCGCGGCACCCGCGCCAAGAAAGTGGAGAGCCAGCAATTTGCCGCCTTCAAAAGCGAAAACTACCCGCCGCTGGTTCGCGCCGGCATCAACCTCGACTTCAACGATGCCAGCATTCGCCTGCTGCCTGCTGCCCCACTCAAGGTGCACCATAAGCTAGAGGAAAAAGTGGCCGTGCTGCGGCTGTTTCCCGGCATTACAGCGGCCGTGGTTGAGGCTGTACTAAGCGTGCCCGGCCTGCGCGGCTGCGTGCTCGAAACCTACGGCTCGGGCAATGCGCCCACCGCGCCGTGGTTTCTGGCATGCTTGGCGCGGGCCCAGCAGCGGGGCGTATTCATCCTCAATGTGAGCCAGTGCGAGGAGGGCCGCGTGGTGCAGGGCCGCTACGAAACCAGCGCCCGCCTTACCGCTCTCGGCGTTATCGGCGGCGACGACATCACCACCGAGGCCGCCATTACCAAGCTCATGTTTGTGCTCGGCCTGGGGCTGGCTGAGGCCGATACCCGCCGCCTGCTCGGCCAGGATTTGCGCGGCGAGATAAGCCCGGTGTAGCGGGGTGGGAGCTGGTTTCGGGGCAGGGACCAATCACTTAAACTGGGGTGTAGTCCAACCTTCGGGTCTGGCCTGCACGTAGTAACTGGGCCGCCGCGCCGCCCGCCCGGCCCGAGTACTACCCTTTCCGCCACCACATTCCGTTCGTGTATGCCCGTCCTCACCATCCTCGACGAAACTGCCAGCGGCAGCATCCTGCACCGGCTGGAGCTAGAAATAAATCAGGAGATGCTCACCGTGGGCGAGCTGATTGCCAGGCGCGTGCACGACGAAGTAGCGACTTACAACGAGCGTCAGAATGGGGTATTTAACGGTCTGGTGCAGCCCACTGAATCGGAGCGCGTGCTCAATGGTTACCGTCTGCGCACCCACAAGCGCATCGACGCCGAGCAGCAGGTGTACCGCGCCTTCGAAGCGTTTCAGCAAAACGGCTTTTTTGTGCTCGTGAATGACCGGCAGGCTGAAAGCCTCGCCGAAGAAGTGTGGCTGGGCGAGGGCGCCACGGCCAGTTTCCTCAAGCTTACTCCGCTCGTGGGTGGCTGAGGCATGGGACTGCTCACCCGGCTGCTCGACTTATTTACCGGTTCTCCTGCTCCTTCCGCCATGCCCACCACGAAAAACAAAGAAGCCTACAACCCTGCCATTTTGAACGATGCCAGCCCCGAAGCACAGGAAATGAAGCCGGTGCTGGCTGAGTTGCTGCCGCAGTTGATTACCAAGGAATACAGCACGAAGCTCAACGAGCTGCCCGCCTACCAGGCCATCCGGGCGCAGGATACGGCCTACCAAAGCCGCTTGGTACTGGCCTTGACGGCAGCTATCGGGCGCGTAAACCACAAAGACGACTATCGCCTTCGCTGGGACATGGCCGAGGTGCTGACGGCCTTGTTGCGCACCACGCTCACCCTCAACGAGGCCGATTACCTGCGTCTGTTTGCCAGCTACGGCCTCGATTTCTCGAAGTCAGATAAGGTATCGCTGCACGTCTACCCCTTTCCGCTGCTCCTTACCCTCAGCCAGGTAGCCAAGCTGGCCAAGCGGGCGCCGCTGGGTGAGCCCATGCTGATGTTTTTGCGGCAGCTGCGCGACCACAGCGCCGGACAAACCGGCGACCTGCTCAAAATCAACCTAAAAGCCCAGGAAATGCTGGGCCACGCCGCCGGTGGCGACGACTTGCCAACAGTAGTGTTTGCCGGCGACGACCCGCTGGGCCGCGCCCTGAGCCAGTTCGTAGCAGACCTCGACCGCGCCGACCCGCGCACCGCCACCTGGCTGGGCCTGTTGCAACTGTGGCAGAAAGCCACCGCTGGCCAGCCCACCGCCAAGCTGCGCAAAGAGCTGGATGCCGCCACTGCCACCCTCAGCCCCGATGCCGTGCGCGAGCAGGGCGGTGCCTGGCTCCAGCTGCTGGTCAATACGCCCGTCACCGAGCAGCCACACGTGCACGACTACGGCGACGGCACGACCTATGAGTACTCCAGCTGGGATTTCCTGACCGAGCCCAACACCACCGTAGCCAAGGGCCTTATCTGGACCTTGCAGCCGCTGGCCGATGCGCCGCTGCTGGTCCTGCTAACCTCGCTGGCTGCCAAGTGCTTTCGCAAGATACCGGGCAAGGGGCCGCTGGCCGCCGGGCTGGGCAACGCCTGTCTGCTGGCGCTCTCGCAAAACGGCTTGCCCGGCGTGGCCGCCCTGGCTAGGGTGCGCGGCAAAATCCGCCAGACCAATACTCAGGAGACCATCGCCCGCTACATCGCCCAGGAATCGGTGAAGCTAGGCGTGAGCCCCGCCGAAATCGAGGACATGGCCGCCCCCGACTTTGGGCTCGAAAACGGCCGCCTGACGGAAGCGTACGGCGAGTACACCGCCATGCTTACCCTGGCCGATGGCAAGGCTGACGTGCAGTGGCAAAAAGCCGGCAAGCCCCTCAAAAGTGCCCCCGCCGCTCTTAAAGCCACCCACGCCGCCGAGCTCAAAGAGCTGAAAGCAGCCCAAACCCAGGCGCAGCAGACTTACACCGCCCAGCGCGACCGCCTCGACCGCAGCTTTGTGGACGAGCGTCGCATTTCTTGGCCCTGGTTTGCGCAGTACTACTTCCAGCATGGACTGATGAGTGGGCTGGCGCGGCCCCTCATCTGGCGCCTGCACCGACCCGACGGCTCGTTTCAAGACGCGCTCTACCTCGGCGAGGCTTGGCTCGATGCCCACGGCCAGCCCGTGCTCGCCCCGGCGGTCGACACGCAGCTCCAGCTTTGGCACCCCGTGCTGGCCCCCGCCGCTGAAGTGCTGGCTTGGCGCGGCCTGCTGGAACAGCACGAGTTGCGCCAGCCACTCAAGCAGGCCTTCCGCGAAGTATACCTGCTCACGCCGCCCGAGGAGCGCACCCGCACCTACAGCAACCGCATGGCGGCCCATATTCTTAAGCAGCACCAATTCAATAGCTTAGCCAAGTTGCGCGGCTGGCGCTACCGTTTGCTCGGGGCCTACGACAAGGGCTACGATTCTGAGACGGCCAGCCTGGCCCTGCCCGCCCACGACCTCACGGCCGAATACTGGGTAAGCGAGGTGTATGCCGACGGCGAGTGGAATGACACGGGCATTTATAACTACGTGAGCACCGACCAAGTGCGCTTCGTGCGTGGCGAGGAGCCGGTGCCGCTGCCCGACGTGCCACCGCTTCCCTTCTCGGAAGTGATGCGCGATGTGGACCTTTTCGTGGGCGTAGCCAGCGTGGGCAACGACCCGCAGTGGCGCGACAACGGCGGCCTGGCCCAGTTCCGCAACTACTGGGAAAGCTACAGCTTCGGTGACCTGAGCGAAGTGGCCAAAACCCGGAAGTCGGCCCTGGAGCGGTTGGCGCCGCGCCTCAAAATTGGCAAGGTGAGTGAAATCAAGGGCAACTTTTTGGTGGTAAAAGGCCACCGCCACACCTACAAAATCCACCTCGGCTCGGGCAACATCCTCATGGAGCCCGGCGACCAGTACCTGTGCATCGTGCCCGACCGCTCCAGCAAAACGATGGGCGCCAGCGACGTATTTTTGCCCTTTGAGGGCGATGCCGTGCTGTCTATCATCCTCAGCAAGGCCCAATTGCTGATGGACGACGACAAAATCACCGACGAAACCATCCTGCGGCAGCTGGCGCGCTAAGCGCTACCCCGCTAGTTCCTGCCATGACAACCGCCGCCATCATTAATGAGCTAAATTATCTGGTCATCAGTAGTTCCGAAGACTACGCCCAACTAGACCGCCTAGCCGAGCTAACGAACTCGCTGGCGCAAAATCCCGACGGCTACCAAGCCAGCGGCGCGCTGCTAGAGCTAGCCGAGCGCCATCCGCAGGTGGAGTTTGGGGTGCCGGGCCAACTGGTGCATGCGCTGGAAACGTACCGCGGCCACTACGAAACCCTGCTGCTGGCCTCACTAGACAGGCGGCCGACAGCAACGACCATCTGGCTGTTGCATCGGCTACTGAATGCGGCGGAAGGCCAGGAAAAGCAAGTACTTATTGCCAAGCTTAAAAGCGTGCTGACCCACCCATTAGCCGATGAGCAGGCGCAGGCTGCTGCCGCAGATTTCGACCGTTTTCAGACCTCAGGGCTTAGCCTGTAACCTGAGCAGGTAGCACGGGTTTTCAGTCCGAGAGTCAGCCAGCTGGGAACTCGCGCACTGAAAGTACACGCTACTCGCTAGGCTGTATACTTATGCTAAATTGCATCGAGCGCCACTTGAGCGGCAGTGCTAGCCGTGTAATGGCCGGGGAGGTGAGGCTGCTTTAGGCACGGCCTGGATTAGGAGACAGTTCTGCTGCACTGCGGAGGAAAAGAATCCCCCCATCATTCATTAAAACCACAAAAAACCGCGCTCCTCACAACCAAAACCCCTTAGCTTTCCCTATCTTTGCAGCCCCATTCAGAGAGGTGTCCGAGTGGTCGAAGGAGCACGCCTGGAAAGTGTGTATAGCCCAAAAGGTTATCGTGGGTTCGAATCCCATCCTCTCTGCTTTAGTATCCTGAACCCCGCTGTAAGTCAAGTACTTGCGGCGGGGTTTTTATTTAAGCCGTACGGGCAGCATACCTAAGTCAAACCAAGGCTTGTCTGCGGAGGAAAAAGCGCTTACCTTATTATGATTATGAGAAGCGAGCCCATCTACGGTGGCTGCACATAACGCGCTTTACTGTGATGGTAATATAATAGGCTTATTATGAGATAGATAATTCTGTACAGCGTATCAGTTAGCGTCAGCTCTTCCGCCCTTAGAGTAAAGGGTAAGAAAGGGTGAAAAGAAGCTTGCAGTTGGGCTGAAGCTATGAGAATGAGTAAGGCATAAATAGTTTATGCCAGCACCCTTTTATCGGCCTTTGCCTTCCTTTGGCCGCTGGTATAGCTTGCAGGGATGAGAAACATGCTGTTTGTGGGATTGCCAGGTGGCTTTTTAGCCATACCTAAATCCGGCCGCTTGTGTAGTTTTGAAGGTATGAAAATACCGTTACTTGGTGCCCTTGTTAGCTTAGCCTTGGCTGGCTGTAATCCTGGTGGGTCTGCGCCGGTACCTACCCCTAAGCCGCTCGTTGCCGACCCAACCGGCAGCTGGGTATCGGATAATATTACGGCTGAGCCAGTTGGTAATCGTAATCCCGCCAATGTAAAGGTGATTGCCAACTCCGGAAGTGTTGACTTAAGCGGGGGCCGGCTGCTGGTGAATCCAGCCGTCATGGTTAATTCCTCCGCAAGCTCTGCCAGCGTCGAGTATACCCTAGCGCTACCCCTGCTGCGCCATCCGGCACAAGACGCAAGCGTAGGTCGTATCGACTCATTTATCAACGTTACGAATACCTCCTTCACGTGGCGGCACTACACCGGGTCAAGGACTTACGACCCGAAGCTGGCTAATCTTATTCTGACGGGCCATTTTCATCGCTAGGCCCCTGGCCGTAGCCCAGGTGTCAGCGGCGCAAAAGCTAAATTTCAACTGCCTTATGCGTTCAGGGGCACCCTTATCAGGCTCGCTATTCCTTAGCCGAAAAGACCCGCTTTCCACTTGAAAGCGAGTCTTTTCGATGGTGGGCCCAGCGCAAATGCCTAGGCAGCCTTTGCCTGCTTGCGACGCACTGCGAAAAGCACCCCGGCCGCCAGCAAGCTGGTGTAGGCGGTGGCCATGAGCCACTGCGGCACCTTCATGCCATTGGTCTTGATGGTGGCAGTAGCGGTTTCCTCGTCCTGGGTGGCGATTTCATTCCGGATAGTCTGGTAGCCGCTTACGACGTGGGCCACGGCGCCGGCCAGCGGCAGCAGGCCCAGGTAGGCAGTTTTCGGCAGCTTGGCGGCCTGGTACAGGTAGGCGAAACTGCCCAGCACGGCTAGCCCCGAGCCGGCGACCATCGCCTGCGCCACACGCTGGCTACGATGCAGGCCCAGATGCACAATCACGGTGCGCAGGCCAGCGGCGCGGTCTTCGGTGTAGTCCTCGGCATTATTGAGCAGCAGTACGCCTAGCTGGAGCAGGCCGTAGGCGCCGCCCAGCGCCAGCACCGAGCGGCGCGGAAACCGCGTGACTAGGCTGCCGGTGTAGGCCATGGGCCCAAAAAACAGGATGGCCCACAGGGCCGCCTGCTGCCACCACCCGCGCGACTTAAGATGCAGCGGCCCGGCCGAGTATTGCAGCCCCAGCGCCCAGCCGATGAGCGTAAGCGGCACAAACTGCCAGCGCCCAGTGCGCCGTTGCAGCCACGCCGCAATGAGCACCGTGCCGGCCACTGAGGCGCGCATCTGCCAGCGTACACCCATGTCGCCTAGCTCAAACACGGCGTTGGAAAGGTGGCTCTTGTACACCGCATCCAGGCGCTGGTCGAAGTAAGCATTCACCATGTCGCCGAAGTTGAAGAGCAGGTAAATGCCGGCCAGCCCCACGTAGAGCACCGGCGTGGTGAGAAAGCCAAAGTCTTCGGCACTAAGGAAAATGGGGATGAGAAAAATCGGAATCTCGGCCACCAAGAACTCGGTGCGGCGCAGGGTTTTGCTGTTCTTGAAGAACTTGGCCAGGCCGCTGTGCGGGGGGCGGGCCAGCAGGTTGATGCGCTGGATGTGGCGCTCGTTGGGGTTCAGAAACGCGTCGCGGCCGTGCAGCAGCGCGTGGTTATCGGCCAGCACAATGTCGCTGTCTGCCCAAGTGTGGACGTAGAAAACCTCTGGCGCGTACAGCGCCGTGTGCAATTCCTGGATGAGGTCGGCCTGCTCGGTAGGGGAGGCGTCGAGCACCTCCACCGTCACGGGGTTGAGGTCGTGCACAGGCTCGGCAAAGCGCAGCGTAGCCTCGCCCGTGACGGGGTGCGCCTGCACCAGCCGCTGGGTGATGGAACCGCCGTAATGCACTACTCTCTCGGTGCTGTAGCGTAGCGTGGCGCGGTCCCAGCGCTGGCGCTGCGCGGCCGTGGCGCGGGCCAGCGTACGCGTAGTATCGGCGAAAGTGGTGCCGCCCCGGTCCTCGGGCCGGGGGGCCTTCACACACTGAAAGAAAATGAGGTAGGGAATTTTGCCGATAAACGCGCCGTCCCAGTGCAGCGGCACGGCGCTGGGCGTGTAGAGGTAGTTTTTAGCATCGGGCTTCACCTTCAGCTCGTTGATGGCACCGAACGCCCATTGCAGCGGCTCGCCCAGCTGCTGGGCGTAGCGCGCAAAGCCTGGCTTGTCGAACAAGTCGAATCCCCGCAGAATGAGCACGCGGTGCTCGCGCACCCAGTCTTCAATCTGCGCCACCGGGATACCAGCGATGGTTTGGCCGGGGGCGGCGGCCCGCACCAGCAAGCCGAAGGGAGTTTGCGGTTCAAGGGTATAGGTTGGCATGGGAGGAGGGGTAATGGTAGGCCGGCGAGAACGTCGTTCGGCAATCAAAAATCGTTTGTCATTGGGCGCTTGCGAAGGCCTTATCACGCCCCGCCGCTTTACTTACTACAAACTATTCAACTGGCATGAGGTCCTTCGCAAGCGCCCGATGACAAACGAATTGTTGGTTTTTTCAACGGAGCTTTTGCAAAGCGTCCGTCATCCGAGAGGCGCAACAAAGGTGCCACGGCAGTGCGGCCGTAGGGGTTAAGAATTCAGTCTGTTTGGTTAAGAATTCGGCTGGGCTACGAAGTGGCTCGGGCGGCCGGCCTGCTCCACCAGCGTAGCCCCGAGCTCCTCGGCCTGCTGGCGCTTCATCAGTACGTAGTCGTTGGCGCGCAGCAACACCACGCCGTGCCAGGGCGTGAGCCAGTCATCGACGGCGCGGGTGATGCGTAGGCCGATTTTGTCGGCGTGCGGGTGCTGCGGGTGGATGCTGAGGCGCAGGGCGTGTGGAAATTCCTGGGCCAGCAGCCGCGTCCAAGCGTTGCTGCGCCGGATTACCTCGTAGGCGACGGCCTTGCTTTCCTCCTTCACGCGGCTTTTGCTTTTCTCGGGAGCCAGCGCCAGGCCATCTTCGGCCATAAAGCGGTGGATGCCGTTGAACATGGCCTGGTGGTGCGGTGCGTCGCGCACGCGGGCTTGCAACTCGGCCAGCGGCTCGCCATACTGCGCCGTGATGGCGGCGCGGGCCTCATCGAAAGAGGTTGTTGCGAGCAAGTCTTCGAGGTTGACCACCGACAAATCGCGGGTGCCCAGCCGGGCTATCAGTGCCTTCAGCACGTCGTTATAGGCCGACACGTCGGCATCGCTCACCTGCACGAGGTCGGCAAAAATGCGGCCGTCGGCGCAAATGATAAGCTGCGCGCCGGGCGCATACACCTGCCGGATATCGTTGCATAGGCTTTGCAAAAAAGTGAGGGCAATTTCCTCCCCCAGGTCGGGTAGCGTGCCGAGCACCTTCTGCTTATTGGGCGACTTCGCCGGGAAGGCAGGCAAAATCATTTGTATGGGCAAGCCCTGGCTGATGAAGTAGTGCAGCTTGGGCAGGTGCAGCGCCAAGCACTGCGCGCACGGCTCGGTGCCGCAGTGCTCGTTTCCTTCGTGCAATACCTTGCGGTGCAGTATGATAAGCTTGAGCACGCGCCGCGCTACGTCAAAATCGGTACTCGGCTCCACCCGAATAAACTGCCCTGCCACGGCCCCGACCTGCCCCAGCAGTGTAGGCGCAAACAGCGAATCGAGCTGCGGCGTGGCCAGCGCCAGGCCCGCCGCCACCAGCTCCAGTGCGTCGCGGGTGGCTTGCCCGCCCGCCGAGCGGTCGAGAAAGCGCAGGCCCAGCACGGCCCAGTGCGTGGCGTACAGCGTTTGCACGAGTTGCGGCTGCACGGCGGTGGGCGGGGCGTCGGCGGCCCCCTGCACTACGGCTTCGAGCAAGGCCAGCCCACGCAGGCGGATATTCTCGGTTGCGGGGCTGAGCACGCCGGCCGGCGCTTCGTCATCCAGCAGGGTCGCCAGCAGGGCGCGCAACGTGCGGCGGTGCGGCTCCAACAGCTCTAGCTTCCATAACAGTAACTCCTGAAAGCGAAGGGCCAGCGGACCGATACTCAGGTCCTGCACGCGGGCTTCCAACTCGTCGTGAATACGCTGGTAGAGGCCCAGCACAAAATCACTTTTCGAGCCAAAATGCCGGTATACTTCGGCCAAGGGCTGCTGGCTGGCGGCGGCTATATCGGCTACGCTCACCTGGGTAAAGCCTTGCTGCTCGAAGAGTTGCAGGCCCGCGTCGAGCAAGCTGCGGTAGGTAGCTAGGGTTGGGGGAGAGTCGGGCGACATGGGCGGCAGCTTAGACACGGGAGGAGGCAAGGAAGATGTAGCCCGGCAAGCTGCGCCGCGGGCTACTGCAAAGCTACCCCCGCCAAGGCACCAACTAGTGCTGTTCCAGCCCGCCCAGCAGCACCGTAAGGATATTGCTTTCCAACTCATCGGCCGTGAGGCCCCGGCCCGGCCGGTACCACAGCTCTACCCAGCGCACCGCCGAAAGCACCGTGAACAAAGCCACCGACACATTGACGGGCCGAAACTCGCCGGCCGCAATGCCGGCTTCGATGAGCGCAGCAAAGCCCTTTTCGTAGTTTTTGCGGGCTTGTTTGAACTCGGTGAGGCGCGGCTCGGGCAGGTACTTCCAGTCGTGGTTGGCCACCGAAACGGCGGCGCTGTCCTCCACCATCAGGCGGATGTGCAGGCGCACCAGCGACTTGATTTTTTCGCTGTAGGGAATAGCAGTGCGCTCAATTTCAGTTAGCTGCGAGATGTACGTGTCCGAAATGCGGAAGCAGATGGTGTCCAGCAGCTCGTCTTTCGACTTGATGTGGTTGTACATACTCGCGGCCTCCATGCCCACCTGCCCGGCCAGGTCGCGCATCGATGTGCCGCTGTAGCCCCGGTCTTTGAACAGCTTGGCTGCCTCGGCCAGAATCAGCTCGCGCTTAGCCGATTTTTTCGTTTTAACCATAGGGAAGCGGGTGGGAGGGAGGAGGAAGTGCAAAGTTACTTCCCTACGCACCACGCTACCGAATGTTTGTTAGTAGTCGCGCGGAGTTTCGGGCGTTACGGTGCCGCTTATCATGCGCGAGGTAAGGCCAGGGTCTTGCGTTGTTTCTGACCACAGTACGCCCACCACGTGCAGCACGATGTAGCCGATAATCAGGTACATTGTCACATTATGGACTTCCTCGGCCAGATGCTTGACGCTACGCAAAGCCGGCACCTCATCAGCAAACGTGAGCACCAGCCCCGTCACCACGATGATAGTAATGAACAAGTAAAACGCCGCCGCATACGTGAGCTTGGCAAATAAGGCGTGGCGGGCATCGGCGTGCTCGGCCGGGGCCGCCAGCTTGTAGCGCCGGGCAGCGGCCACCAGCCGCGTCCCGAAGCGCCGTCCGGCCGGGTCCAGCGCCTGCATCACCGTCCAGAGCAGCCAGCAAAAGGCCAGCGCCAGCCCCATCCACACGTGCCACGTCCAGATGCGCTCGCTGATGACGTGCGCCACGGCGCGTCCCTGCTGCTCGGTCAGCGTGCCGCCGCCTTTGGTTATCGCCACCTGAAACTCGGGCACCGCGTGCTTGGCATTCACGATAACCTTCTGAAATAGAATGGTCAACAGCTGCCCTGACACCAGGGCAGCATTCGCCCAGTGCCAGAGGCGCATGGGCACCGAGTAGTCGTGGGTGGCGGTGGCGGGCGGCGCGGTGAGGGCTTGCATAGCAAAAAGCTGGGGTACAGCCCCTCAGACGCAAGACTCACGCTTGAGGTTATCGGGCAGTCACTTCTTCAGCGGCTTCCAGCACGTTTTCCAGCGTGCGGCCAGGGTAGGTGAGCAGCGCGTGCTCGAGGCAGGTGAGGGCGGCGGCGAGGTCGGTCAGGTTCAGGATGTAGGCCAGCCGCACCTGTTGGCGGCCCAGGCCGGGCGTCTGGTAAAAGCCGTTGGCCGGCGAGAGCATCAGCGTCTGGTTTTCGTACTCGAAATCCGTGAGCAGCCACTCGCCGAAGCGCTCGGCGTCATCCACGGGCAGGTGGGCCATCACGTAGAAGGCCCCGCCGGGCACGGGGCACTGCACGCCGGGCATGGCTTGCAGGCGGCGTACGGTGAGGTCGCGGCGGGCCTGGTACTCAGCGCGGTTTTCGTCGAAGTAGCTTTCGGGGAGCGCTACGGCGGCCTCGCCCAGCAGCATCCCCAGGCCGGGTGGGCTGATGCGCATCTGCGCAAAGTGAAACGCCGCCTGGAACACCTCCTTATTGCGCGTCACGAGCGAGCCCACCCGCGCCCCGCAGGCACTGTAGCGCTTCGAAATCGTATCCAGCACTACCACGTATTCCTCACCGCCAGCCAGGTTGAGCGCGCTGATGGAGCGTGCCCCATCGTAGCAATACTCGCGGTACGCCTCGTCCGACAGCAGGTATAGCTGGTGCTGCTGGCAGATGCTCAGCAGGCCATCCAATTCGGCCTGGGTGTACACGTGCCCGGTCGGGTTGCTGGGGTTGCAGAGCAGAATGGCTTTGGTGCGCGGCGTAATAACGGCTTCAAAGTCAGCCAGTGGTGGCAGGGCAAAGCCGTTGTCAATCGTGGCCGTGACGGTCACGATTTTCACGCCCGCCGCGATGGCAAAGGCCGTGTATGTCCCGTAAAAAGGCTCCGGTATCACCAGCTCATCGCCGGGGTTAAGGCAGGTGAGCAGCGCGAATAAAATGGCCTCGCTGCCGGCCGTCGTCACCAGTATCTCCTCTGTATCTACCTCGATGCCCGCGCGGTGATAGTAGGCGGCCAGCTTCTGGCGGTAGCTGTCGGTGCCCGCGCCGTGGCTGTAGGCCAGCACCCGGATATCGGCCTTGCGCACGGCGTCAAACATGCTCGGCGGGGTGGCGATGTCGGGCTGGCCGATGTTGAGGTGGTAAACCTGGCGGCCCCGCTCCTTGGCGGCCTCGGCAAACGGGGCCAGCTTACGAAATGGGGAAACGGGCATATCCTGCCCGCGCTGCGATACGGATAACGACATAATAACTAAGTAATTGCAGAAAAATAAGTAAGAAAAAGTCCCGGCCGAGGTATCGGCCGGGACTTTTCCAGAGGCAGTAGATTTAGCTGTTGCGCTTGTCCAACTCGTCTCGAATTTTGGCGGCCTTTTCGTAGTCTTCTTTCTCTACCGCTTGCGCCAGCATCTTGGTCAACTCATCGAGCGACACTTGCCCACTAGGCTCGCGGGGCTCCGAGGGGCGCGGCTCCGGCCGGGGGCTGTCGTCGTCGTCCTCATCCTCGTCGGTGTCGTCCTCATCCTCGTCTTCGGCGGCCTCATCGAGGTCGGAGAGGATGATGCCGGCTTCGCTAAGCACGCTTTCGACCGTGAAAATGGGCACCCCAAAGCGCAGGCCAATGGCGATGGCATCGGAGGGCCGGGCGTCAATCTCGAAGGTGGTGGCCCCGTCGGAGCACACGATGCGCGAGTAAAACACGCCTTCCTTGAGGTCGGAGATAACTACTTCAATGATAGTGACGTGCACGTGTTCGGCGAAAGCCTTGAACAGGTCGTGCGTGAGTGGCCGGTTAGGGCTAATTTTTTCAATCTGGATGGCGATGCTCTGGGCCTCAAACATGCCGATGATAATCGGCAGGCGGCGGTTGCCGTGCTTCTCGCCCAGGATGAGGGCGAAGGAGCCGGACTGCGACTGCGAGGAGGACAGGCCCAGAATTTCGAGCGGAATTTTTTTCAAGGGTCGCGGGGACGGTTAAGTCCAGGAAACTGGTACGGGAGGTTCTGTACGACAAATTAAGCAGAAACGGCCGGAACCATCCCGCTAAAACTGTCAGATTTTAGCTAAAGCCCAAAAAATAAGAACGTCATGCTGAGCTTGCCGAACCATCTCGCTCGCGCCGCTAGGCTACTAACCTGACGATTCGAGCGAGATGCTTCGCTACGCTCAGCATGACGTTCTACTAGGGTATGGGCGCTCAGTGGGCTAGCCCAGTGCTTTTACGGCGGCCGTCAGCTTGGGCAGCACCTCAAATACGTCGCCTACGATGCCGTAGTCGGCGGCTTTGAAGAAGGGGGCCTCGGGGTCCTTGTTAATCACCACAATCACCTTCGACGAGTTGACGCCGGCTAGGTGCTGGATGGCGCCCGAAATACCGCAGGCAATGTACAGGTTGGGCGAAACCGTGATGCCCGTCTGGCCCACGTGCTCGTGGTGAGGGCGCCAATCAACGTCGCTCACCGGCTTCGAGCAGGCCGTAGCCGCGCCCAGCGCCTTAGCGAGGTCTTCGATGAGGGTCCAGTTTTCGGGGCCTTTCATGCCGCGGCCGCCGCTCACTACGAGCGAGGCTTCGGGCAGCAGGATGCCGCCGGCCTGGTCCTGCATCACCACTTGCTTGGGCGCGTCGGCAAAGTCGGCGTCGCTGAGCTGCGCGGCGAAGGCTACGACCTCGGCCGTTTTGCCGGCTTCGTGCTGGGCTTCGATGGAGTTCTTTTTAACGGCGATAATCTTGCGGTCGCCGGTCAGCACCACGTCCGAAAACGCCTTGCCCGAGAATGCGCCGCGCTTCACCGTGAACTGGCCGCCGTCGGTTTTGGGCAATTCTACCACGTTGGTAGCCAGCGAGGCTTGCAGGCGAATCGACAGGCGCGAGCCTACGGCGGCGCCGATGTTGCTATTAGCCAGCACGATTACCTTGGCGTCTTCCTGCTGGGCAGCCGTTGCAATGAGCTTGGTGTAGGCATTGTTCACGAAGTCCTTCAGGCGGGGCTCCTTGTCGTAGAGCACTTTGGTGATGCCCTGCGCGCCGAGCTGGGCGAGGCTGGCGTCGGTGGCTTCGCCCACGGCGATGGCCGTGGCGCTGGTACCGAGCTGCGCGGCAAGCTGCGCACCGTAGGTAGCCACTTCGAGCGAAGATTTTTTTACTTCGCCCTTA
>Ga0268353_100041_pt1 | contig 21480 bp, 13 predicted proteins | sample G5R2_NF_18SEP201_FD_190168 | JGI IMG/M metagenome (GOLD analysis project Ga0268353, IMG submission 190168) | Phyllosphere microbial comminities from switchgrass, GLBRC, Michigan, United States - G5R2_NF_18SEP2017_LD1 | ecosystem: Host-associated > Plants > Phyllosphere > Phylloplane/Leaf | place... | reverse complement strand
CTTGTAGCTGGCCAGCGCTGGCTTGGGTATGGGCGGCGTTGCCGTCGTTCAGGCCTTGAAGCTGGAAATCAGCGCCCAGGTCGGCTAGCGTTACGGTTAGCGGCTGCTCGTTCCAAGCGATACGGGTAACGATTTTCTTGAGCGAGGCCGTGGCGAAAGGGTCGCTCACGGGTATGGCATCGGGCATTACTTCGAGGCGCCACACGCCGGGGGCCAGCTGGTCGAGGAAGTAGGCGCCGCTGCCGCCGTACTGCACCACCGGCGACGAGCCCACGCCCGCTACGTGGCGCAGCGCGGCTGGCTGCACTGGTTTATCGATTGTGTTGGCGGTATAATAAAATTCGGCGGGCGCGTTCCACTGGCTAAGCTGCTGGCGGTAGCTGATGCGCGCCGCCCCAAACGTGGAGTCGGCCGGGTAGCGCGGCACCGCCTGCCCGCGTGGCTGGGTATGAAATATCCTGCTGGCTACCAGCATGCTCAGCGCCTTGGCCGGCGTGTAAGCCAGGTTGAGGTAGTGCGTTTGGTACTCGGTGTTGGCGAAGGCGATGCCCAGCGGGTCGTAGGCAAACTGGGTGGCCCACTGGAAGCCCGCCGCCCGGAAGCTGCGCGCCATGCTGGGGTACATGATAGGCTGCAACACGTCGGCCGATTCAAACTCGTACACCATCTTGGCGCGCCTGTCGAAGCGCGCATCGCCCTTGTACGGCAGCGGGTACTGGTCTACGTAGGGCAGGAAATTACCCTTTAGCTCGTGGCCGCTCACCAGGTTTTCGGGGTACCACTGAAAGCTGAAGCCCTGCACGTTGGCGTCCAGGATGGCGTCTTTTACCGAAGGGCTTTCGGCGATGTTGTAGAAAATGGGCTTGGCGTAGCCGGTGGCGCGCATGGCGGCCACCATGCGGTTGGCAAAGCTCGTGACGGGGGCCAGCGGCAGGTGGTAGTTGGGCTCATTGCACACCTCGTAGGCAATGATGTCGGGGTCCTGGCGGTTGAGCAGGCCAGTGTACTGATTGCGGTGGTTGAGAAACTGCCCTAAGTAGTTTTCCTGCGCCTTAATAGCGCGCGGATTGGTATAGGCCTGTCCCTTGTCGTAGATGCTCGAAAAGCCAGGGCCGGTATTGGTTGGCTCCGGATAAGCATTGCCCCAGTAGGCGATGGGCGTGAGGATAATCTTGATATTCCGCGCCTTGAGCTTGGAAATCAGGTAGTCGAGCAGGCGCAGGTGGTCGTTTTGCTGCAAGTTGCCAAGCGTGTCGGTAATCTCGATATCCCAGACGTGCAGCCGGAACGCATCGAGCCCCAGCCGGCTCAGGTGGTACACATCCTGGTCGATGGCCTTTTCGCGGTCGGCTCCCACCTGGCCCAGTGCCCGGTAGGAGTAGGCAAACGGTGCGGTGTAGTTGACGCCGAACAGCGCTACCTCGCGCTTGGTTTTTTGCCAGCGCAGCACGCCCTGCTTGTCCACAAAAACGTCGCCCTGCGGCGGCTTTTCAGGCGTTTGGGCGCGGGCGGATAACGTTAGCAGTCCAGATAATAAGAGTGGAAAAGAGCGGCGTAGCATCAGAAAGCGGATAATAAAGGCAGACAACAAAACGGAACGTCATGCTGAGCAAAGCGAAGCATCTCGCCCACGCCGCTGGAATGGTAACTCCAACGAGGCGAGCGAGATGCTTCGCTTTGCTCAACATGACGTTCTTTTGACTGAAATCGAGGGCGAACCGGGGGCTAGCTCACATGCTCGTGGAAGCTCACGAGGTCGTCGATGGGCGAGCGGATGATTTTGCCCACCTGCATGCCGTGGCTATTGGCTACCTGCGTGAGCGCGTCGCGAAAATTATACCCTACCGAGCCAATGCAGTTGAAGGTATAATTCTGGTAGTCAGGGTAGTGCAGTACGATGTTCTGGAAGAACGCCTCGAAAGCCTCCACCACAATCTGGCGGCAGTAGCTGACGTTGTTGTGGTCGTAGGCAAACTTGGCGAAGCTGGCCAGGAAGCGGTTGGGCAGCGGCTGGTTGTAGAGCCGGTCGATGATGTCGTTGCGGGTGCCCAGATGGTATTCTTCCTTGAGCGCCTCCTGCAAGCCGTCGGGCAGCAGGCCGCGCAGGTAGTCGCGCAGCAGGCGCTTGCCCAAGAAGGAGCCGCTGCCCTCATCGCCCAGGAAATAGCCCAGCGAGTCCACGTTATAGGTGATTTTCTGACCGTCGTAGATGCACGAATTGGTGCCTGTGCCCAGGATGGCGGCAAAGCCCGGCCCGTGGCCGAGCAGCGCGCGGGCGGCGGCCAGCAGGTCTTCGGTCACCTCGATTTTATTGGCGCCCGAGAAAATGTGGCGCATGGCGGCGGCAATCACCTCGGCCTTGGCGGGGCTGGATACGCCGGCGCCGTAGAAGTAGATTTCGCGCACTTCTTCGCGAGGCAGCGTGTCGGGCAGGTTCTTGCTCAGCGAGTTGATGATGTCTTGGGTATTGATAAAATCCGGGTTGTAGCCCTCCGTGTTGAAGTACACGCGCTGGCCCGCTTCGGAAAGCTGGCACCAGCTGGTTTTGGTCGAGCCGCCGTCGGCAATAAGTATCATAGAGGTGGGGGAAAAGCTAAGGCTGTTAAGGCGCGAAAATACGCCCCGCCGGCTAAGCCCGCACTACCAGGAAGGTAGCGCGGACTTTCAGCCCGTGCGTAAGAACCATCCTATTTGCGAATTATAAAGTCCGCGCTACTTACCGCGCCGCCGCGTTCTGCACGGCTGCTGGAGCGGCCGTGCTGTGCTGGGTCGAAGGCAGCAAGTCTATCCAGCCGTCTTCGCTCACCACGATGGCCAGGCACGGGTAGGGCGACGAACTGGTATAACGCACAGCCGAATTATAGCGTGCGCCCCGGCTGCTGTCGCCTTTCTCGGTAGCCTGCCCGTCGAGGATAACGCCGATAGCATAGCACACACCGCTGGGCTCGATGAGCACCGCCCCATCGATAGACGAGGCCTGGCGCAGTATCGGCGGCGTCATGGCGCGGGGCACCACCCGGAAGCACTGGCGGCGCAGGCGCTCGGCCTCAGGCTTAGCCCCGGCCGTGATGCAGAGCATGGTGCCGTGGCTCTGGTTAGAGGCTTCAAGGGCCAGTTCCCAGAGATACTCTACTCCGGCATCGTCCACGTCGGGGAAAACCTGGCGGATGACGCGGGCGAAGTTATCGGCCTGCACCTTGCCCTGGGGCAGGCGCGGCGTGTTGCTCACCACCCGCATCAGCGTGTGGCCAGCGTGGCGCAGCTCCCAGCCGTAGTGATTGGTGAAATGCACGGTAGCCAGCGGCTCGTACTGCGGCGAATCCTGTGCTACCGGATGGCCCAGGCCGAAGACGTGTGCCGCATCCGACACCAGGCCGGTGGAGCCCTCGGTCAGTTCGAGTAGCTTGCGAATAGAGCGGTGGTCACGCAAGGGCACGGGCGTTTCCAGAGTCAGCACGGGCGTGATGGCCGCGTGCTGGCGGCGGCCTAGCAGCATGGTGCCGCGGCCCTCGTCGCCCTCGTGGCGCAGGGCGGCCACGCCCAGGCAGGCATCGTAGAGGCCGTGGGCATTGCCGGGTGAGATGCGCAACATGAGGCGGCGGCCGGCGCCGCGCAGCACCTCGTTGTAGTCGCGGTCGAGCACCGGCTGCTCGTTATCGGCGGTGTCGGCCTCGCGCAGGGCGCGGGTGCACTCGTGCAAAAACTCCAGCACTGCCGCGTGGGGCAGCGAGCACGGCCGGTTGGGGCCAGGCTTGCCGGGCAGGGTGTAATAAGAGTTATAGGTGTCGGCCGAAAGCTGAAGCACTACCACTACCAGGTAGCCATTGAGGCTGAGCGGCGTGGAGCAGAAGCAGCGGCGGTTTTCGCCGCGCCGCGTCACTATCTCTTGCAGCGTTTGGTCGGTGGCTTTGCACACCAGCTCGTACCAGTGCTGCTTTTCCATGCGGTCGTGGTCCTGCGGGTGCAGGTGGTACACGTTGTCGCGCGGGCTCAGGTCGCTGGCTTCGAAAGAGGCCGCCAGCGTTTTGATGCCGCCAAACTCGGCCGGGGAGTAGCGCAGGCTCGTGGGCTCGACGACCACGCTCTGCGGGTCGTCCTCTTCCCGGCCCGACGCCAGGCCCAATAGAAATACTTCCGGCCGCAAATTGCGGTCGAGCAAATTAAAAATACCTTCGGCAAATAGCTGGGCCGAAACGCGAAACAGGCTTTGGTGTTCCCACATAGGTGGCAGTCGGGGGGCGATGGGGCGATGGCCGCCAGGGCCGGAAGGGCCGCCCACCCGTAGGCAGGCAGCACTGGCTAGCCCGGCATACGTAAAAAGCTAGTTGATAGCTACGCTTTCCGCCCAAAACGCGCCACTTTTTAGCTAACTTCATCGTAACTTCGGGTTGTGGCCGCGCCCCGGCCGCCGCGCCATTCCCTTCCACCTTTTCGCCCCCGCCTATGCTCTTCGTCGACATGCTCCTGGTGATGGTGGTCGCGCTCTCCTTCATTCCCATTATGACCGGCTATTGCGCCGCCTCTCGGGGGCGCTCGTTCTGGCTGTGGTTTGCGCTGGGCTGGCTGTTGCCCATTATATCGTTTTTGCTGCTTTTCGCCCTCATCGCCCGCGATGAGCTGGACCCCGGTCGCCAGCTGGTGCGCGAAGCCCGCCTGATTTTAAAAGAAGCCGAAGGCAAAGTAGTAGAGCGCTAAAAGGGAAGGGGTTACGTGCAATTGAGCACGTAGCCCCTTCCCTTTTAGCGCTTATTTTTTGAGCGGGTCGTGGCCCCAGTTCATGAGCGAGTAGCGCCAGCGCGACGTTTCCACGTCCTTCTTATCGTGCGGGCCCTGGGCCGAGTGGCGGCTCACGTAGCTGTGCACCTTGTGCATGTGCGCCTCGTCATCGGGCGTGATATCGGCCTTCTTCTTGTGCAGAATCTTGACAATGTGCTCACCCGACTGGTGGCCGATGCTTTCGCCGTCGCCGCTGGCCTGGCCTACCGATTTTGACTCATCGGTTTTCAGCCACTTTTCCAGCTCGCCGGCCGTCATGTTAACGTCGTGCTTGAAAGTGGTGTAGATATCATCTTTGTCTGAAGCAGCAGCGGTTGCCATAAGGAAAAGGAAGTGGAGTGCAGGGATACCGATGATTACTGTAAGCCGCCTTGCTGGGTTGCCGGTAGTGGCCGTAGCGGGGCACTGTGAGTCTGCGGGCAAGTAGGCTAGCCAGACGTTTCCACGCGCGGACTTACAGCGTCCGCGCTACCTATGGTGCGGCGCTAGAAATTGCTGCACGCCGGCGGCTACCCACGCGCCGGTGCTGAAGCAGCCTTGCAGCAGGTAGCCGCCGGTGGGGGCCTCCCAGTCCAGCATTTCGCCGGCCACGAAGGTGCCGGGGCGGCGGCGCAGCATCAGGTGGGCATCCACTTCGGTGAACGGAAGGCCGCCGGCGGCGGAGATGGCCTCGGCCAGCGGGCGCAGACCCGCCACCGGGATGGGCAGCGCCGAGAGGCTAGCCAGTAGGTCGGTGGGCGCGGGGCCGGCCAGCTCGCGCAGCAGCGTGGGCACCGGCGGCTTGAGGTGCAAGGCACTGGCCAGGAAAGCCGCGAGCGAGGTGCCTGGCCGCCGCTTGGTCAGCCTGCTTTTTAGCTCGGCTACCGATAAGTCGGGCTTTAGATTGAGGTAAAGCCACGCATTGCCGCCCGCCGCCAGCCCGGCGCGCACCTGGGGCGTTAGGGCGTACACGGGCGTGCCTTCCAGGCCATAGTCGGTGAGCAGAAGCTCGCCGCGCACGGTGTGGCCGCCGCAGGTCAGGGCAATGTTTTTGAGCGGGGCGCGGCCTACTTTTTCCTGGAAGAAAGCCGACCACGCGACTTCAGCCCCGCAGTTGGCGGGCTGCCATGGGCGGCAGGGCACGCCGAGGTTTTCGAGCAGCGGCACCCAGTGGCCGTCGGAGCCGGTTTGGGGCCAGCTGGCGCCGCCCAGCGCCAGCACGGTGGCGGCGGGTGCCAGGGTGAATTCTTCACCCGTAGCTTCATCCAGCAGGCGTAGGCCGGCTTCGCCCGCGAAGCCTAGCCAGCGGTGACGCGTTTTTATTTCCACGCCCAGCTCGCCGAGGCGGCGCAGCCAGGCGCGGAGCAGGTCGGCGGGCTTGTGCTGGCTTTCGGGGAACACGCGGCCGCTGGTGCCCACGAAGGTGGCAATGCCTAGGTCGGCGGCCCAACTCCGCAGGTCGGTGGGGGAGAAGTGGGCCAGTAGCTTTTGGAAAAGCGCGCCGGCCTTGCCGTAGCGGCTGGCGAAGGCCACCGCATCCTCGCCGTTGGTGAGGTTGAAGCCACCGTGCCCCGCCACCAGAAACTTGCGGCCCACGGTAGCTTTCTGCTCGAACACCTGCACGCGCAGCCCGCTTTCGGACAGGCGCTGAGCGGCCAGCAGGCCGGCCGGGCCGCCGCCCACAATGGCCACTAGCGGGGCGCTCGAATTAGCAAAATCAGGCTTCACGCCCCAAAATTAGCTTCGCCGCCCCGGCAACGGCCCGCTAAGCTGGCCCGTACCCTAGCCACATGAATTCTTATGGTATCCTCATCGGCCTGAGCCTAGCCGTTATCCTGTCCTACTTATTTAACCTGGCCTCGCGGGCTACGCGGGTGCCGTCGGTGCTGCTGCTGCTGCTCACGGGCATCGGCCTGCGGCAGTGGGCCGAGTACCAGGACGTGAATTTTCACGTGCCCAAGACGCTGCTGGAGATATTCGGCATCATCGGCTTGATAATGATTGTGTTGGAGGGCGCGCTCGACCTGCGCCTCACCCGCGACAAGGTGCCGCTCATCCGGCGCTCGTTTTTGGCGGCGCTGTGCATGCTCATGGCCCAGGCCGCCGCCATCGGCGGGCTGCTGCACTTGTGGCTGGGCGCCAGCTGGCAAACCAGCCTGCTCAATGCCGTGCCGCTCGTGGTGATTAGCAGCGCCATCGCCATCCCGAGCGTGGCCAACCTCACGGGCGAGAAGCAGGAGTTTATCGTGTACGAAAGCACGTTTTCCGACATCCTGGGCATCATGCTCTTCAACTTCGTGGACCAGGAAGATTTCTTGCAGGGTCACTCGCTGCTCACCTTCGGGCGCGGCGTGGTGCTGATAATCATCGTGGCCATCGTGAGCACGGCGCTGCTGAGCTTTCTGCTGGGGCGGCTGCGCGAGCACGTCAAGTTTTTCCTGCTGTTCTCGTTTCTGATTCTTATTTACAGCCTCGCCAAGCAGCTGCACCTCTCGTCGCTGCTGCTCGTGCTGGCCTTCGGCCTGGCCGTGAACAACGCCGACCTGCTGCTGGGCTGGCTGCGGCTGCGCACCGGCTGGCGCGGCTTCACGGCCGAAGACCTGGCTCCCGACCTGCACCAGCTCAAGAACATCACAGCCGAGTCGGCGTTTCTTATCCGCACATTCTTCTTTATGCTCTTCGGCTATTCCATCACCCTGGCCAACCTTATCAGCTGGCAGCTGCTGGGCCAGGGCGTGTTGATAGTGGCCGTACTCACCGGCCTGCGCTTTCTCTACCTGCGCTACGTGGCCCGCACCGACCTGCTGCCCGAGCTGTTCATCGCGCCCAAGGGCCTGATTACGGTGCTGCTGTTCTACAGCATCCCGGCCCAGCACTTGCTAGGCGACGTGAGCGAGAACATCCTGTTCGTCGTCATCCTGCTCACCAGTATTCTGATGATGGTGGGGCTGATAATCAGCCACCAGAAGCCAACGGAGGCGATTGAGTTTTAGGGCTGGCTAGCAGCAGTCCCAGTAGAAATAGGCTTTATCAAATTGCTTAGCGGCCAGCGCCGCCGGGCTGATAAACAAGTGCGCTAAGCCGGAGTCGCCGAACATTATCTGCTCGTCGGTGTCGATTTGCAAGAGTTGCACATCGGCCGCCTGACTGGCATCGTATTCCCGAGGGTCGCCTTGGGTAAAGAAAGCGTAGCCACCCAGCCGGTGCCCGGAGTTGTTGCAGCAGTCATCCAACTCCTGTTTTTGCTCCTCAGTCAGCATCTCCTGGTATTCGTAATAGTCTTTGCCCCCAAAGCTCATATCGAAGCGGCAGTCTTCGGCCCCGCCGTACTCGGTAGCTGCGCTGAAGGCGAGCACGTGCTCGGTATAAACGGGCGAATCCTTGTACAAGTCGCTAGGCAGGAAGCTGAAATCAATCGTGGGCTCCGCCGCGGTAGTAGCATGGTAAAGCACCTGATAGTCTTCACTATCATACCACTCGGTAGCGGATATAAAAAGCTGTAAGATGCCCGTGGTGGGGAAGCCGCTCAGGGCCGGTATTTCGGCAAAGTTCAGCTGCGCCAGCAGCAGCATTGGCTGGCCTTTTTCGTCGTGCGGGTAAGGTGTGCCCACGGGTAAAAACGGCTTGCCTAAAAACTTGCTTTGAAGCAGTGGCAGCGACTCGCCCGCCGGCAATGGAGTAGCCGCAATCTTGACATAATCAAGCTTGTAGCGTTCGAGCGATGCCCGAAACTCACCCAAAAATTCAGGTAGCATAGTGAGAAAGATATTCTGAGGCCGCAAAGTACCCTACACCTGTCCTTCCTCAATCAGCTCGCGGCGGTAGCTAGCCAGGATGGCCGACTTGACGATGAAGCCGAGGTAGCGGCCCTCGTCGTCGCACACGGGCAGGGCAGCGCTATCGGTGCGCTCCAGCAGGTCGAGGCAGTGCTCCACACTGTCGGTGGTGTGGATGACGGCCACCGGCTTTTGCATCAGCTCGCGCACGTTGGTGGTGGTGTAGTGCGCGCCGTCGAAGAGGGTATCGCGCACCATATCGAGGGTGATGATGCCGCGCAGCAGGCCGTTTTTACTGACTACCGGGAACACGTTGCGGTGCGCGTGGCGAAAGATATCGACCAGCTCGCCGAGGGTAGCGCCGGGGCGCAGGACCAGGAAATCGGTGTCGAGCAGGCGGCGCAGGTCGAGGCGCGAGAGCAGGTCGCGGTCGCGGTTGGCGTACACGTCCACGCCCTTTTGGGTGAGCTTGCGGGTGTACACCGAGTAGGGCTCGAAGTGCTTGGTGATAAGGTACGAGAAGCTCGTGACGAACATCAGGGGCACGAACAGGGCGTAGCCGCCGGTAATTTCGGCAATCAAGAAGATGGCCGTGAGCGGCGCGTGTACCACGCCCGCCAGCACGCCCGCCATGCCCAGCACCACAAAATGCACTTCCGGAATGGCCACCAGCCCAGTCAGGTTAACGAGCCGCGCGAACAGAAAGCCGCCCAGCGCGCCCGCCACCAGCGACGAGCCAAACATGCCACCGTTGCCACCCGCGCCCACCGTCACGCTCGTGGCCACCACCTTCATCATCATGGTGAAAAACACCAGGATGAGCAGCAGCCACACCCGGTGGTCGCCGTACACCGAAAACAGGCTGCCGTCGGTGAGGTCTTGGGCGTTGCCGGCCAGCAGCTTTTCCACCACCGTGGTGTAGCCCTCGCCGTAGAGCGGCGGAAACAGGAAAATGAGCCCACCCAGCGCCGCGCCGCCCGCCAGCACCTTCTGCCAGCGCAGCCCCGGCCAGCGCTCCCAAAAGTGGTCGAACCAGTGGTAGGTCCGAATCATGTACACCGACAAGAAGGCCGTGAGCAGCCCCAGCACGAGGTAAAACGGCACCGTATCGACCACCCACGAATTAGTAATGAGCGCAAACGGCTGGCCCGCATACAGCGCCTTCGACACCACCGTAGCCGTGGCCGAAGAAATGAGCAGCGGAATAAAATACTGCGCTGGCAGCTCCATCAAAATGGCCTCCACCGCAAACAGCACGCCCGCGATGGGCGCGTTAAAGATGGCCGCCACGCCCGCCGCCGCCCCGCAGCCCGTGAGCAGCCGCCGCCGCCGTCGGCCCGCCCGCAGCACCCGCGCCGCATTGGAGCCGATGGCGGCGCCCGTCACCGAAATAGGGGCCTCGGTGCCCGCCGAACCGCCAAACGACACCGTGAGAAACGCCGTGATAAGCTGCGAATACAGCTTGGAGCGCGGCACAATGGCGTTTTCGCGAGCCGTGTTATAAATGATGGGGCCGATGCCCCGACCGAGGTTGCCGCCCAGCAAATACTTGGTCACCAGCACCGTGAGCGTGATGCCGATGATGGGGTAGAGGGAGAGCGCAAATACCCGGTTGGGCTCCGTCACGGCCGAGGCCAGCCGGCTTTGCTGCCAATGCACGGCCGTTTTGAGGGCCACGGCGGCCAGGCCGGCCAGCACGCCCACCAGCACCGCCAGCCACACCACGTACACCCGCTCGCTGACGTGGCGTAGCCGCCACAGCAGCAACGGATTGAGCAGGCGGTGGAGGAGGCTTTTCTGCATGAGCGGGGGTGATTTCAGCAAAAATGGCTGTCATGCTGAGTTTGCCGAAGCAGCTTGCTCGTTTCAGCGGCTTTATTACCCTAACGGCACGGGCAAGCTGCTTCGGTAAACTCAGCATGACAACTACTCTTTCGGGAGCAGCCAGGTTATCCGCAAAAACCTTACCGGGCGCAAATGCCCGTGTAGGGGCAGTAGGCGCATTTGGTCAAGTCATCGGTTTTACGGATGGGCTCGGCGGGGTCCAGCATGCGCAGGGCCAGCCGGCTCACCAGCGCGGCGCTGGCCTGCAAAAAGTCGGACTCGCCAGTGCCCTCGGTGATGAAATCGAGCGGGGCGCTCAGCAGGCCCTCGTCGATTTTGCGCAGGCTCATAATGGCCGCCTCCGAGCCGGGGGGCGCGGGGTGAGTTTCGTCGCTTTCCAGCATGAAGCGGTAGAGCCAGAGCTGGCGCACCTTATCGGCCCCGCTGCTCGACTCGGTGAGCAGGCGCTCCACGGTGTCGGGGGCGTTGAGGGGCTTTTGGGTGCCGCGCAGGTTGAGTTCGCGGCGCTCCACGAGGCCGGTTTTGTAGTCTACCACGCGGCGGCGGCCGTCGGGCAGCGCGTCGATGCGGTCAGCGCGGCCCAGAATGCGCACGGGCAGCTTTTTATCGCGCCCCGGCAAGTCCACAAAGACTGTGGCGACCATCGGCTTCTCCTGAGCCGCAATGCGCAGCGGCAGCAGGCCCGGCTGGCCCGGCAGGCTTTCGAGGTACTTGCGGATGAGGCGGGTAGCCACCTGGCCCAGCACGTGGTTGAGGCCGTCGTCGGGGCGGGCCTGGCGCTCCTCGCCCTCCTGCCGCAGCTGGCGGTGCACTTCGGCGGGTACTTTTTTGAGGATGTCGGGCAGGTCGGCGGCGGTTAGGTCGCGCTTTTCTAGCTCAAAGGGCTTGAGCAACTGCTCCAGCGAGTCGTGCACTACGGTGCCGAAGCCATCGGCCCCGAGCGCCTCCTCTACCTCATCGTTTTCGCGGAACTTAGCCAGGCGTGAGAAGTAGAATTTGAGCGAGCAGGCCAGGTATTCGTTGAGGGCCGAGGGCGAGAGGCCGCGCTCCAGCACGCCGCGCAGGCCGGTGAGCATTTCCTCGTCCTTGGCCAGCACAAGGTCGCCGAGCAGCTCGTCGCCCGGCGGTTCCTCGCCGGGGCCAGCGGGCACTTCGACCGTCTTGTCTTCCAGCACCAGGGCCGGGTTTTGGGCGGCCAGGTCAAATTCCAGCTGCCGCAAAAAGCGGCTGCGCTCGCCGGTGCGCACGCCCTCGGCGCCGGGCAGCACGTGCACCAAATCAACGCGGCCGGCGCGCTGGAGCAGGCGCCAGAAGTTGTAGGCCGCATTGGCCTCCGCGTCGGCGTAGGTGGGCAGTTTGAACTCGGCCAGCACGTCGTAGGGGAAGAGCGAATTCTGGCGCTTGGGCGCGGGCAGCGAGTTCTCGTTGCAGCTCAGGATGATGACGTGGTCGAAGTCGAGCGCGCGGGTTTCGAGCAAGCCCATTATCTGCACCTGGGCCAGCGGCTCGCCGGCAAAGGGCAGGCGCGTGCGCCGCATCTGGTCGTAGAGAAAGCGCCGGAACGAGCGCACGCTCAGGCGCTGCTCGCGGCAGTCGAAGGCCGTATCGAGCTGGCGGATAAGCGTGTAAAACAGGTACAGGTACTCGGCCTCAATGGCCGAGTGGTCGTGCCCATACACCTGCTTGAGCAGGTCGATGAGCGCGTAGCAGGCCTTGATAATATTATCGCAGTTGTCCCAGGTTTTAAACAGCGCGTCGATGAGCGGGTGGCCCTGGCCCAGCCGCAGCAGCTCGGTGGCGGGCAGCAGCACGAGGTGGCGCTTCACAATCTCGCTGCAAATGTTATCCAGCAATTTGTGGTACTGCGGCTCGCTTGCCTGGGCGTCCTGCCACTGCTGGTAGCGCCGCAAGAAGGGGTGGACCAGCAGCTTGCTCACCGCCAGGTGGTGGTACTTGGGCACGCCGTAGTCGCGCCCCGGCTCGCCCTCCCGAATGCCCGTGAGGTGCACCTCAAACAGCAAATCGACGAGGTTGAACAAGGCCGTGCTCTGAAAGCTGAGGCCCATCGTGACGTTAAAATCGGGCACCAATTCCTGCGGGGGCAGGCCGTGGAGCACGGGCAGCAGCAGGGTTTCGTCGGGCAGCACCACGGCCACGGTGGCCTCGGGGTTGAGCTGGCGGGCCTCGGCCAGCAGCTGGCCAGCCAGCTTGCCCTGCATGCTGGCATTGGCCACGCCCAGCAGCCGGATGTGGTGGGGCCGCCCGCGCAGGTGCTCCTGGTAGGTGAAGGTATCGCGGGGCAAGTCCCACTGCTGCCAGTAGCGGCGCAGGGCCTGGCCGGCGCGGTTGGGCGTGTCCTGCTCCAGGTAAAACGGGTCGCCGTCGAACAGCAGCTCGGCCCGGCCTACGTTGCGCAGCAGGGAGATAAACGTTTCCTCGGCCTTGCTGAGCCCGCCCAGGCCCACGAATACGTGCAGCGGCGGCAGCGGCTTTTGGGGGTCTTTGATGTCGGCGCGCAGGCGCTGCACGGCGCGGCGGTAGGCCAGCCCGGGGTAGGCGAGGTGCTGGGGCTTGAGGCGCGCCTTGAAGCGCAGGTACACTTTATGCAGCTGGCCCCAGAAGCCGAAGTAGCGGTCGAGGCCCGTGGTTTTCAGCTCGGGGTCGAGCTGCCAGCGCTCCAGGGCCTTGGCCTCGGCCAGGTAGCCGAAGATGGCCTTGGTGTCGGCCAGGTGCTGGTCGAGGGTCGAAAAGTCTTGCAGCAGCAGCCCGCCCCAGCCCACGAAGTGGTCAAACTGCAAGTCGGGGTCGAGGTGCTTAAAGATGTCGAACAGCAGCAGCTGCAAGGCAATGGGCTCCTCCACCTGCACGCCGGCGCGCTCCACTAGGTAGTCTTCCATCGCCGCAATGCGCGGGGCCCAGAGGGCTTCGCCGTCGGGCGTGGCGCGGGCCAGCTCGTTCTGGAGGTACACCACGGCGCGGCGCGTGGGCACGATTACCACGAGGTCGGAGAGGGCATCCAGGCCGTGGGTGGTCAGCAGCGCGCGGGCTACTTCGGCCAAAAAGGTGGCGGACGAAACCGGCGCCGGGGCCAGCGGCGCGGCCGTGCTAGGGGAGGGCAACATACTACCCAAAGATACGGCCGCCGCCCGCCCGGCTAGCCCGTTAAATCGGCAATTTGCCCCGACTTTCGGAAGGCTTAACCAGTGCATTCAGTAAGCCATCTCAGCTATTCGCATGAAATAGAAGGGGCCTTGGCTCGTTAAATGGACCTTTGGGAAAAATCTGGTGCCGGATAAAGGCTATTGAACGATGGCGCGCCCATTTTCCTTAGTCCCTGTTCAGGTTTTCTCACTCTTCTCCTTCCTGACTATGAAAAACACCACTAACACGCTGCTAGCCGACGGCTGGCAGGAGCCCCGGCTACGAAGCGGGGGCTGCACCGGCTGCTGGGCGGCTGGCTACTGCGCCGCCTTTTCGCCGGCCAGCTCCCAGCCCCCGACTACGTGCCCGCTCGGCGACACTGCCGCCGAGCGGCCCGCCCGCCGCCGGGCCCAGGCTCAGCGCTAGCCGGCTAGCACGTTCGCCAAAGGCCGTCGTACTGCGCACTGCGCGGTGCGGCGGCTTTTGTGTTATGGAAGAAAAGCCAGCCGGAATAGGGAGCTGGAGCCGGGCAGAAGCCCCTAGCAAGCTAGCCGCTGGGTAGTAGCGGCCGCACGCCCCAGCTATTTCAGCGCTGCCGAAGCGCAACAGGCCGTAAGTTGTAAAAAAATAGCGGCCATAAAATATAACGCTTCTGCCTACGGCATGTGGGCGGTAGGAACGTACTCCCGCTTCATTCTGGCAGAGCGGAAAAATGCCCACCGGCGGGTAGAGCTCACTACTTTTACTAGGGTAGCGCGCGACCATACTCGGGGCGACTCCGTGCAGGCGGCCGCTGTGGAGGTGCTGACCTCGGGGCGCAATAGCCAGCAAGCGGTGCCGAAGACCAGCAAAATGATAACCCGCCTGAGCGCCAAGTTCGACCTGAAATTATTTGACGCGTACGTCGCGAAGCTCATTGCGTTCAGAACGAGTAAGGAGAACGCCACGCACGAGTTTTTGCCCACCGTGCAGGCCCGCAATTTAGACAAGGACCTGTTGGCGGCTACCGGGGCCGGTATAACACCCATTACCATGGGCGACGCACTTGGTGCAACCGGTAAGATGCTGCTGCCCAAAGTAATTCAAAAAACCAACGTGGTAGCACCCTGGTCGGCAAGGCGCCTGAGCAAGCTGCTGGATAAGAAGCTTAACGCCGAGAAGGTGCTGGGCAGCATCACTAAAATAGGGCAAACGGCTGGGGTACCCAAGTCGGTAGAGGCCGCGCAGTCGAAATGGGGCAGCCAGTACATCGACCCCGTCACCCGGCCCCTGGTGCTCTATACCGATTTTAGAGAAAGTGGCCAAAGCATTTATGGTCACGATGTAAGCCCCGAGCGGGTAAAGCAGGGCTACCACTGGCTGTATGTACTTACCATCGAGCCGTTGCGAAAAATATTTAGCGTGGGTAAATGAAGAAGGTAGCGACTAGCCGGGGAAGAATTGGGGGCCTCATAGCCGGTAGCATCCTGCTGCTCGCTATTCGGGGATGTACGCACGTAGTGGAGCACCAGCAGCAGGCTGCGCAAGAGGCGCGTGCTGCCCCCTTTCGGGAACCCCTGAACGAGCAGCGGCGGCAGCTGCGCCTGCGGCCCATCAGGCAGCTGCAACCTCCCCGCTACCTGCCCGACGCGCAGCACCCCAACCTGGAACTGGTGGTGCTGGCACCCGACAAAGTGAGTAAAGGTGCTGTGAAGTTTGAGGATAAAATACTGGCTATCAATAAGAAAGATGGACGGCTACAATGGGAGGAGGACCAGTATTCTTTCAGTGAGCCAGCCAGAGCCGCGGGCATAACCTCCCGCTATACCCTGGCCTATCGCTACAATTTTGAGCAGGTGCACCGTGCGCAGCAGCCCTGGCTTATCCGGCTGACTACCCCGGCCGATGATTTTCAACTGGCGAAGGATATAACCCAGCCGCCCGTAGGTGATTCCAGCTTTACCCGCTCGCAAGCCGATAGCATCCTGCACGCCTGGCGCAGCCAAAGCGCGCAGGATTCGCTGGCCCGCGCCGAGCGCTAGCATCGGGCCGGGCGGGTAACTTCACGGCCCAAACCGGTTTGCTTTGTATGCTTCGACTTCTTCGCCCGCTGCTGCTGGCTCTGCTGCCTTTTACGCTACTCGCCCAGGCCCCTAAAACCTACACCTCGTCCGAGATATTACTGGGCCTTAAAAAGCTCAACGTGGTAGGCTCGGTGATGTATATCGCCGCCCACCCCGACGATGAAAACACCCGCCTGCTGGCCTACCTCGCCAACGGCCGCCAACTCGAAACCAGCTACTTCAGCTGCACCCGCGGCGACGGCGGCCAGGACCTCATCGGCCCCGAGCTGCGCGAGCAGCTTGGCGTCATCCGCACCCAGGAGTTGCTGGCCGCCCGCCGCATCGACGGCGCGCACCAGTATTTCTCGCGCGCCAACGACTTCGGCTTTAGCAAGACCTCGGCCGAAACCTTCACCATCTGGGACAAGGAGCAGGTGCTCGCCGACATGGTGTGGGTCATCCGCCAGCGGCGGCCCGATGTGCTCATCACCCGCTTCCCGCCCGATGCCCGCGCCGGCCACGGCCACCACCAGGCCAGCGCCATCCTGGCCGCCGAAGCCTTCGACGCCGCCGGCGACCCCAAGCGCTTCCCCGAGCAGCTCAAATACGTGCAGGCCTGGCAGCCCAAGCGCCTGTACTGGAACACCGGCAGCTACTTCGTGAAGCCCGGCGAAAGCATGGCCGGCTACCTCACCCTCGACGCCGGCGGCTACAACCCGCTGCTGGGCCAGAGCTACGGCGAAATCGCGGCCCGCTCGCGCTCGCAGCACCGCAGTCAGGGCTTCGGCTCGGCCGCCCAGCGCGGCGAGGCCATCGAGTACTTCCAGTTCGTGAAAGGCACGCCCGCCAAAACCGATTTATTCGAAGGCATCGACCAGACCTGGAACCGCGTGCCGGGCGGCGCGGCCATCGGCAAGATGGTGGACGAGGTGATTCGGAAGTATGACGCGAGCAACCCTAGTGCCAGCGTGGCGGGGCTGCTGGCGGTGCGAACGGCAATACCCAAACCATTAGGAAACGTAATTAACCCAACAACAAAATTTTGGGCTGATGAGAAAAAAGCCGAAATAGACAAGCTAATACAGGCTTGCCTTGGGCTTTATATAGAAGCGTCTGCCCAACAGAGTAACACCACAACTGCTGACAAGTTGAAAGTAAAATGGCAGCTATTGAACAGGTCAAAGATGCCTGTGACGTTGAATTTTGCTAGATATTTCGATGCTAATGATACAACTGGCAAGGCTCAACTAACTAATGATGTTGGGAAAGTTGACCCAATTATCAAGCCTGGTGAATCTGTAGGTCAAGAGGATTCATTCACTTTGACTACAAAGCAGCCGATACCTATTTCACAACCGTATTGGTTACAAAGCGTCGGAACAACAGGAATGTATAAAATTCCTAAGCAGTCTCTAGTAGGGCTAGCAGAAAATCCGCCGGCTGTTCGGCTTGAGTTTTACATCAGCTTTGACGAACAAGATAAAAACGTCATAGCCTTTTCCGTCCCCGTTCAGTACAAGCACACCGACCCGGTCCTCGGTGAGCTCTACCAGCCGCTGGCCGTGGTGCCGCCGGTGATGGTGAATATCCCCGCCGCCCGCGCCTACGTCTTTGCCGACCAGCAGCCCAAACAAGTGCCCGTGACGCTGCGCGCCGGTCAGGCCGGGGTAGCGGGCCAGTTAGCCTTGCAGGTGCCCAGCGGCTGGCTGGCCGAGCCCACTACCGTCGCCTTCGCCCTCAAAAACAAGGACGACGAGCAGACAGTCAACTTCACTCTGCGCCCCCTAGCCGGCGCGGCCGAGGGCAAAAGTGAGCTGCGCGCCGTGGCTACCGTCGGCAATGAGAAATACAGCCGGGGCATCCAGCAGATAATCTATCCGCACATCCCGACCCAAACGCTCTTCCCCGAGGCTACCGCGCCGCTCGTGAAGCTCAACGTGGCGCGGGGCCACACCAAAAACATCGGCTACCTCATGGGCGCCGGCGACGAGGTGCCCGAGGCCCTACGCCAGCTCGGCTACACTGTGGCCCTGCTCAACCCCGCTACCGACCTCACCGCCGACCGCCTCGCCAAGTACGACGCCGTGGTACTCGGCGTGCGTACCTACAACGTGCTCGACCGCCTCAAAACCCAGCAGCCCGAGTTGCTGAAATACGTCGAAAACGGCGGTACTATGCTGGTGCAGTACGTGGTAAACCGGGGCACCATCCTCCCCGAAATCGGCCCGTACCCGCTCACCCTCAGCGCCGACCGCGTAACGGTGGAAAATACGCCCGTCACGTTCCTAAACCCCGGCGCGCCCGTGCTCAACGCACCCAATAAGCTCACGCCCGCCGACTTTGCTACCAGCTGGGTGCAGGAGCAGGGCCTGTATTATCCCTCCGCCTGGGATGCTCATTACCAACCCGTTATTGCTAGCCACGACCCCGGCGAAACCGACAAGCAAAGTGCCATCCTGGTGGCGCCCTACGGCAAGGGCCGCTACATCTACACTGGCCTCTCACTGTTCCGCGAGCTGCCTGCCGGCGTGCCCGGCGCCTTTCGCATCTTAGCCAATTTAGTGGAGTCAGGCGGGAAATAACTGACGTAATAATGTGCGTACTTTACGCATATTATTACGGGTTGATTTTACCTTGCGGCGAGTTTGGGCAGTAGCTCAAACTCGCCTTTTTTTTAATTAAAGACGGTCTGTCGCACCAACGCCAGTTGCGCCGTGGCTCCCTTCGCGCTTGAGGAGAGGGGCTAGGGGGTGAGGCGCTCCGCCAGAACGGCCACCAACACCGTGCTCACAGTAGAAAAAATCGGCGGCACCTCCATGACCGCTTTCGCCGATGTTCTCCAGAACATCATCTTCCACGCCCGCCAGGGCCAGGAATTATACAACCGCATTTTCGTGGTGTCGGCCTACGCCAACGTCACCAACTGGCTGCTGGAGAACAAGAAAACCGGCGCGCCCGGCGTGTACCACCACATCACCCAGCACCAGGAGTTCAGCCAGGCGCTACAAGAGGTAGCGGCCAAACTCAAGGAGCTGAACAAAACCTACGCCCCGCTGGGCCTCGACCTGGCCGTGGCCGACGCCTTCGTAGATGAGCGCCTGGGCCTGGCCCAAACCTACCTCGACAGCCTCGTGAACGTGCTGGCTTCGGGCTACGTCAACAGCTATAACATCCTGCAAGCCGCCCGCGAAATCCTGGCTAGCATCGGCGAAGCCCACTCGGCCTTCAACTCGGTTAACATCCTCCAAAACCGGGGCGTAAATGCTACGCTGGTCGACCTTAGCGGCTTCGACGACGCGCGGGCGCTCACCATCGACGAGCGCATCAAGCAAGCCTTTGCCGGCATCGACTTTGCCAACACCATCTGCATCGCCACTGGCTATACGAAAGGCACCGAGGGCATCATGCGGGAGTTTGACCGGGGCTACTCGGAAGTGACTTTCAGTAAGATAGCCGTGGCCGTGCAGCCCCAGGAGGCTATCATTCACAAAGAATACCACCTCTGCTCCGCCGACCCCATGATGGTCGGCATCGACCAGTGCCGCCCGGTGGGCTTCACCAACTACGACGTGGCCGACCAGCTCGCCGACGTGGGTATGGAAGCCATTCACCCCAAGGCCTCGAAGCCGCTGGAAATCAATGCCATCGACCTGCGTATTAAAAATACCTTCGAGCCCGAGCACCCCGGCACGCTCATCACCCGCGACTTCGTATCGCCCGAAAAGCACGTCGAAGTCATCACCGGCACCGATAAAGTCGTCATCATCGACATCTACGACCCGCTGATGGTGGGCGCGGCCGGCTTCGACTTGCAGCTCATGCAGGCCTTCTTCGACCTCGGCGTCAGCTACATCTTCAAGGCTACCAGCGCCAACAGCATCTCGCTCGTTATCTGGCAGAAAGACCTTCAGCCGCAGCTCGTGCCAACCCTCGAAGCCAAATACGAAAAGGTAGCCGTCGAAGAAGCCTGCATGGTCTGCCTTATCGGCTCCAACATCGACCAGCCCGGACTGCTCGCCAAGGCCGCCGGCGCCCTGGCCGAGGCCGGCATCAACATCCGTAGCGCCGGCTTCGCCCTGCGCAAGGTCAACATCCAGTTCATCCTGGCCCGCGAAGATTACAAAGCCGCCATCATCGCCCTCAATCAAGCAATGGGGTAGGGGTGTAACGTTTGCGGAGCCCGTCCGGTACCCGCTTACAACACCTAAAATCAGTACGTCATGCTGAGCTGGCCGAAGCATCTCGCTCAAATCGTTAGGTTGCTACTCTAACGGCGCAAGTGAGATACTTCGGCCAGCTCAGCATGACGTTTTTTTATATTCGACCTACTACCCATTTTCCACATGAAAAAACTCTCCCTCGCCGCCTTTTTGCTGCCGCTAGGCCTTGCTGGCCCCGCCGCCCGCGCCCAGTCGCTGACGCTGCCGCCCGATACCCAGCGCGTGAGTGATGCGCAGTTTCGGGCCCGCTTCGTGGCCGATACGGTGTACACGCGCCAGCACTACGTCAAGCGCGAGTACGACATCCCGATGCGCGACGGGGTCAAGCTGCACACCGTGCTCTACGTGCCGCAGGATGCCGACAAGGTGCGCTACCCCATTCTGCTCAATCGCACGCCGTACTCGGCGGGGCCGTACGGGCCGGGCCAATATCGCCTGCGCGTCAATCCCAACGGCTTTTTGCTGCGCGAGGGCTACATCTTTGCCATCCAGGACGTGCGGGGCCGTTACCTCTCCGAAGGCACCTTTGAGGACGTACGGCCCCAGGCCGCCAAGCACGCCGGCAAAAACGACGTGGACGAAAGCACCGACACCTTCGATACCATCGAATACCTGCTCAAAAAAGGTCCCAAAAACAATGGCCGCGTGGGGCAGCTGGGTATTTCGTACCCCGGCTTTTACACCACCGTGGGCTTGCTGAGCCGCCATCCGGCTCTGAAAGCATCTAGCCCACAAGCGCCGGTTACCGACTGGTTTTGGGACGATGACCACCACAACGGCGCGTTTTTCCTCACGGGCGTGATGAGTTTCTGGGCCAATTTCGGCCAGCCCCGCCTGCAGCCCCAGGCCCACTACCCCGATGGCCCCCGGATTGGCACGCCCGACGGCTACGCCTTTTACCAACAGCTCGGCCCGCTCAAAAATGTGGATGCTAACTACTTCCACGGCCAATACAAGCACTGGAACGACCTGGTAGCGCACCCCAACTACGATGCCTTCTGGCAGGCCCACAACCCGCGCCCGCACCTGCACGACCTCAAAGCCGCCGTGCTGGTAGTGGGCGGCGCCAACGACGCCGAAGACCTCTTCGGCACCCTGAACACCTACCAAACCATCGAAAAGCAAAACCCCGGCCTCAGCAACCGCTTCGTGTGGGGCCCCTGGATACACGGCGGCTGGAGCAACGGCACCGGCGAAATGGTGGGCAACGTCGCCTATGGCCCCTCGCCCTCGCTGTGGTACCAGCAAAACATCGAGGCCCCGTTCTTCAAATCGTACCTGAAAGACGCCAACCCCGGCGCGGCCGTGGCGAGCCTGCCCGAGGCCACCATCTTCGAGGGCGGCACCAACCGCTGGCGCACCTTCGACGCCTGGCCCCCCAAGCAAGCCGAAACCAGGACGTTGTATTTCCGGCAGGCGGGCGGCCTCACCTTCACCCCGCCCACCGATGGCACCAACGAGCGCCGCCGCGCCGATGTCAACTTCGAGTTTGACCAGTTTGTGAGCGACCCCGCCCACCCCGTGCCCTACACCGAGGCCACCGCGCAAAGCATGACCCGCGAGTATATGACCGACGACCAGCGCTTTGCCAGCCGCCGCCCCGACGTGCTCACCTACCAGACCCCGCCGCTCGACGAACCCCTGACCCTGGCCGGCCCCATCCAAGCGCTGCTGCAAGTAGCTACCACTGGCACCGACGCC
>Ga0268353_100040_pt1 | contig 21583 bp, 16 predicted proteins | sample G5R2_NF_18SEP201_FD_190168 | JGI IMG/M metagenome (GOLD analysis project Ga0268353, IMG submission 190168) | Phyllosphere microbial comminities from switchgrass, GLBRC, Michigan, United States - G5R2_NF_18SEP2017_LD1 | ecosystem: Host-associated > Plants > Phyllosphere > Phylloplane/Leaf | place... | reverse complement strand
GAGCTGTGCCGTGAGGGGGGAGGGCACAAGCTGGCCAGCTTGGTCGAGCAGGCGGCTGTTTTCGAGGCCGTGTACGTTGACTACCCACTGCACGGGCCGCGACTCACGCACTTCGGCGGGCAGGTGTTCGGTGAGGGTGCCCAGCAGCGAGGTCACGGCGTAGGGCGTCACATCGAGCGCGAAAAACTGGTACTCGGGCATGAGCCGGGCCATTTCGGCTTCCAGCTCCTGGCGCTTGGCCAGGCTGGCGCACTCCACGAGGGCCACGGTAGGCTCGTCGCGCCCGCCCAGCGCAAACACTAGCTCGTTGAGCGTGGCCTGCTCGTCGTAGGGAGCGGGGCTCATGGGGCGGTGGGCAGGTTGATGAAGCCAGCCAGCAGGGGGTTGAGCCGAAAATGACCGTTGTACTTGAGCAGCACAAGTTGCAGCAGCATCTCGCGCACACCGGGGTCGTTGGGGCGCAGGCTGTCGAGGCCCTTGGTTAGTACCTGAATGTGTTCGCTGGTCACTACTTGGTTGAGGGTGCTGCCCTCGGCCCGGATGGCCGCCTGCGCCACGGCCAGCGAGGCTCGCTGCCCCAGCGCTTTGTAGATAACGGCGTTCACGATGCGCAGCAACTGCCGGATGCAGCCGCCCGAATAAGCTACGCATTCGTCGAGTACACCGGGCTCGAAGAATAAGTCGGCCTGAATGCGGCGCTCAATCACTTCCTTAAACAGCTCGTTGGCCCGGCTTCCGGGGCCGGTAAGCTTAATCATCGGGATGAGTAGGCTGTGCGAAAAATTATGGCTCGGCACGGCCTCAATCTTATAGTAGGCGTTGATGGGCACCGCCAGAAGCATGTTCAGGCTCAGGCTTTGCAGCAGGTTAGCGTTTTTGATAAACAGCTCCTCATATACCTCAAAGCGCAGCTTTTCTGAGCCATCTACAATAAATAGGATGTCGCGGCCCAAACCGGCCTCGGCCACCGACTGCCGCATAGTGACGAGTGCCGCGTTGATTTTGCGGATAATAGCCAGCGGGTTTTTACGCACCTCCTCGCGGATTTTACGCGACTGCGCGTTTTCACTGGCTAGTACGGCCTTGGCCTCCGTCTTCAGCTTGAATAGCCCCAGAAAATCGAAGCCGCCGCCAGTCTCGGCGCTGATTTCGCCGCTCAACTTGCGCGTCGCCTCCGTTTCGAGGCTTTCGCTGCTCAGTAGCTGATGAGCTAACGCATCGAAGTCAGACGTGCCAGTTGGCACCTCCCGCTCCTTGATTGCCTCAACCAGCTTCAGTAAAATCCACACGAATAGGTCTTCATACTGAAAGGAACCATACTCCGTCTCGTCCTCAATGCTGAAAAAGATAGAAAAGTAGCGGTCCGGCCGGTTCAGTTCACAATGAATACGTTGCAGCTCGGTGGTTTTGCCGCAGCCCAGATGCCCCGAGCAAATGATTTTGATGTAGTCGTCGGTAGGCTCTTCCAGCGGCGCATCGGGGCCTTCAATTCCGAAGGGGAAGTACACTTTGGAAGCAAATTCGGTATCGCGAACCTCGTCAAAATTCACGTAGAGTTGGCGCTCGTCGCCAAACAGCTCTGGCTCGAAGCGTGGCTCTGTTACGGTGCGCGCTTGCTGCTTGCTGCTGACGGGATAGGCGTAAGTAGGCATAGTGAAGGACGGATGCGCCAAGGAAAAGTGTGGTCAAATATCGGTGATTTCTATTGAGCGGTTACGAGTGACAGTCGCTCAATTATAGGGAGCCTACCGCTCAACCAGCGCTAGCTGTGCGAGCGCCTCGCTTACTGTGTGCACCGGCAGTTGGCAGGCCCGGTTGCGGCACACGTAGAGCAGAGTTTGGTCGCGGCCCGTACGCCCTTCCAGCAGCGGTAGCTCGCTGACGGCTGTGGCACCAGCCAGCACCTCGTTGGGCAAGAAATGCCGGCTCAACTGCTGGCGCAGCGCCTCGGCCTGCGGCCCGGCGATGGCCACTTCCGCTCCCGGCCGCAGCAGGGCTACGTAGAGACTGCCCCAGTTGGTGAGGTGCTGCGGCTCCTTGGCAGCCAGGGCCTGTACCTGGGCCAGCATGGTGGCGGCCAGCTCTTGGTACGTACTGTTTTCGAGGTGGCGGCCCAGGCGCAACAGGTTATTTGCCATCACCGAGTTGGAGGCAGGAATGACGTTGTCGAATAGCTCTTTCTTGCGGGCGATGAGCGGCTCGGCGCTGGCATCGGTGTAGAAAAACTGCTGCTCAGTGGGGTCGAAGAAATTAGCTAGCACGTACGTGGTTAGTGTCTCCGCCTCACGCAGCCAGCTTTCGGCAAAGGTGGCTTCGTACAGCGCCACATAGGCTTCAATTACCAGCGCGTAGTCTTCCAGAAAGCCGTTGATAGTTGCGCGGCCATTCTTCCAGGTGCGGTACAGGCGCGGCCCTTCCCGCAGATTAGCTTGCAAAAACTCCGCATTGCGCAGCGCTAAGGCCAGAAATTCTGGCTCGCCAAAGGCCCGGTAGGCGGCTACCAGGCCACTCAGCATAAGGGCATTCCAACCAGTAAGGACTTTGTCGTCGAGGCCGGGGCGCACGCGCTTGTCCCGAGCAGCCAGCAACTGCTTTTGCCAGCCATGAATAAGCTTGGCCAGTACGTGCGGCTCTAGGTTGTGCTGCTGGGCAAAGTCTGCATCATCCTGCCGCCGGTGCAGAATGTTGCGGCCGTGCTCCCAGTTGCCCACGCCCGAACATTGGTAGTAAACCGAAGCCAGCGGCTCCTCCTCGCCCAAAATGGCTTGCAATTCCTCCCGGGTCCAGACATAGAATTTGCCTTCCTCACCCTCGCTGTCGGCATCCAGCGACGAGTAAAAGCCGCCCTCCGGGTTGGTCAGCTCGCGCCGCACCCAGTTAACGGTTTGAAAAACGACCTCGCGGTACAGCGGGTCCTGCGTTACCTGGAAGGCTTCGCTGTAGAGGCTCAGCAGTTGGCCATTATCGTACAGCATTTTTTCGAAGTGCGGCACCAGCCACTCCGCATCCACCGAGTAGCGGGCCCAGCCGCCACCCACTTGGTCGTAGATGCCGCCCCAGGCCATTTCGCGCAGCGTAAGGTTGACTTGGCTCAGGATAGCCTGGCTGCCCGAAATGTGATGCGCCCGCAGCAAAAAGCGCCAGATACTAGGCATCGGAAATTTAGGCGCCCGGTTGGTGCCGCCGCGCTCCCGGTCGAAACGCTGCGCCAGGTTGTAAGCCAGCAGCTTAAATTCTTCATCGCTTACCCCGGCACTCGCTGCCGCGCCCGCGGCACCGTACTTCTCCAGTTCGCTGGCTTGCAACACCTGCGCAAAGCGCTCGGCCGAGCCCTCTAGCTCGGCGCGGTGCTCGCCAGCGTAGGCCTGGGCCACGTTTTCGAGCAGCTTCACCCAGTTGGAAGGCGGGAAATAAGTGCCGCCGTAAAACGGCTTAGCCTCGGGTGTGAGCAGCACGTTGAGCGGCCAGCCGCCCTGAATACCCATCGCCTGCACGGCATCCAGGTAAATCTGGTCCACATCGGGTCGCTCCTCGCGGTCCACTTTGATGCAAACGAAGTAGTCATTCATCACCCGCGCTACCTGCTCGTTCTCAAACGACTCGCGCTCCATCACGTGGCACCAGTGGCAAGCCGCGTAGCCAATGCTCACCAGGATAGGCTTTTGCTCGCGCTGCGCCCGCGCCAGTGCCTCGGTCCCCCACGGATACCAATCCACAGGATTATGCGCGTGCTGGAGCAAGTAGGGGCTGGTTTCGTGGGCTAGCCGGTTGGCGGGCGCAGTAGGGGAGGCAGTAGACATAGCGAAGCGGGTGTGGGGAAAAAACAAAACCCAGCCGGCGGGGCTGGGTTTTGAAAAATCAGGCGGCCGGCGCGTCGTCGGCGGGCGGCGCGGCGCGCTTAGCGGGCGCTTTCTTGGCAGCGGGCTTTTTCGCAGCGGCTTTTTTGGGAATTGTTTTCTTGGCGGCTGGAGTTTTCTTAGCTGCTGCTCTGGTAGCCTTGGGCTTGTCAGTGGTTGGCTGGCTAGCCTCGGCAGGCGCTATAGTCTCAGCCGCAGTCGGGGTTTCGGGCGCTGCTGGTGCGGCGGGCGCTTCCGTTGCTGTTACGGCTGCTGGGGTAGCCGTAGCTACCGGAGTGGCCTTGGGGCGGCCCCGGCGTGGCTTGGCGGGGGGAGTGGGCGCCGGGGTCGCTACCGCCTCAGTTTCTACGGCCGCTGGCTGGGCAGGGCTAGCAGTTGCAGGTGCCGCATCTACTGGCTGGGCTGAGTTGGCTGCGGTTTCAACGACTGGGCTAGGCACCATGGTATCCAGCACGGCCGGCCGCTCCAGTAAGGCCTCCGGGATGATGGGCGGCGAGATAATGGGCGCCTCCGCAGGGCTGGCCTCAGTAGCGGCTGCCTCGGCCGCTGCCTTCTCTGCCGGCGTAGGGTTCCGATACAGCGCGTTGCGCTTGGGGCCACGGGTTATCAGCCCCGACTTGGTAATAACCTTCGATTTTTTAGGCGTGGGGCCAGTGCCGCGCTTGCGCACGGTAGTTTCCGTAGCCGTCGGTTCTGCGGGTGCCACCGTAATCGCGTCATTTTCCAGGCTCACCGTTACGGGCGAGGGGCTGATGAGCGGAGCCTCGTCCGTTGTAGTTGCCAACACGGGTTCTTCAGCAGACAATACGCCTGCTACCTCGTGCGCGATTTCCTGGGCCAGTTCTTCGGTGGCTAGGTCGTCGATTACACCGCTAGTGTCATCAGTAGACTGGTCGGCCGCTAGGCGTGCCGCGTGCTTGCGGGCAGTGCGCTTAGCCCCACCGCGCGAACGGCGCTTTTTCTTCTTAGCGGGATAGGCGTTATCCTCCGCCGGCGCTAGCGGGCTGCTTTCTGGGTTGCTTAGCAGGGCTTCAGCCTTTGCTGCTACTGTTTCATCATTAGCAGGAGCAGCCTCTAAACTGGCAGTTTCAACTACCACTTCTTCGATTGGCTGGGCCACGGGCTGGGGGCCGCGGCCATTGCGGCGGTCCTGGCCATTACGGTTGTTTCGGTCGTTGCGGCGGCCTTCGCGCCGGCTGTCCGGCTGACGTGAGGGCTGCGGTGGCGCCGCTGCGGTATCAGCGCTTGTCGCCATTGTAGGGACGTCAGCTACATCATCGCCGATGTCAATGCGCTCCTCATCATCGGGTATAATTTCTACTACCCGCATTGGTTTGGGTGGCGGCAGCGAAACGAGTTGGCGCTGCACGTCGCGCAATTCCTGGCGCACGTCTACGCCTTGGCTGGCTAGGCGCTCCAAGCGCTCGGCTGTCTGGTCAAGGAAGGTGCGGTGCTCGGGTGCGCCAAGGTGTAGCGGCCGGTGACCCAGCGATTGCCGTACGGCAGCCCACTCCTTGCGGAAGCGCCCAAAGTCGGCATCAAAATAAGCTCGGGCAAACTTGTCCCAGATATAGTCCTCAGCTACCTCCGAAGGATGCAGCATATCCGTCGCGTAAAAGCGATAATCGCGCAGTTCGTCCGTCAGCAGCTCATAAGCCGGGAAGTAGCTCACGCCTGGTAGCAGTTCGCTGAGGTAATGGCAAGCCACGCGCAGCACCGACTTGCTCACCGCATTCAGCGGCAGCGCTTCTTTCACGTGGCGTACCGGGCTTACCGTGAGAACGATTCGAATGTTAGGGTTAACTCGCCGCAATAGCGCATGCACTTCGGCTAGCCCGTTCACAATCTCATCGGCCGTCAGCAGTTCCTTCTCGAATAAGCTGGCTGGCAGCTTATGCAGGTTGCTTACCAGTTCACCGGTTTCGCGCAAGCGGTAGGCCCAGGCAGTGCCCAGCGTCAGCACCACTGTGTCGGCGGTGCGCAGGAAGTCACCCACGCGGCGTACCGTTTCCTGGATGGTTTGCAGCAAATCCACTGGCGATTCGGCCCCGATGGTACTGTGAAAGTCATAGCTCTGCCAGCGGCCGCGCGCTTCCACCACGTGCTGCTGCCAGTCTTGCTCCTCGCCAGCGGCCGCGCGTAGTAGCTGCGCCAGCGCCAGTGGCTGAAACACCGTCCCAAAGGGATTGACCAAGGCGTTCACCTTGTTCAGCCGCAGCCGCGAGCCAATACTGTCGGCAAAGCACGAGCCTACCGTGAGCACCCGCGCCGTGCGCGCCAGTTGCCGCTCCTGCGGCGCAATAGTTAATTCAGTCCGAAACATGAATTGCAAAGGTATGCCCAAAAAAAGACGCCCCACCTCGCGGCAGGGCGTCTTTATAATGTGCTGATAGCAAGCGCTTAGGCAGCAACCACGCGGAAGTTAACCGTGTGTTTTACTTCCTTGTGCAGGTTCAGGGTAGCGGTGTAGTCGCCAGCGGTAGCGGGCTCCTGGTCGAAGCTCAGGCGCTTGCGGTCTACGTCGATGCCCTTGTTTTTCAGCGCCTCGGCCAATTGCAGCGTGGTTACGCGGCCAAAGATTTTACCGGTTTCACCCACCTTAGCGGGCAGGTCGAATACCTGAGCACCAACCTGGTCGGCTACTGCTTGCGCATCAGCCTTCACCTTCTCAGCTTTGTGAGCAGCCTGACGTACGTTCTCGGCTACGATTTTCTTGGCCGATTTGTCAGCCAGGATAGCCAAGCCTTGCGGCAGGAGGTAGTTGCGGCCGTAGCCGGATTTTACCGTTACGAGGTCGTTCTTATAGCCCAGACCCTTAACGTCGTCTTTCAGAATGATTTCCATGTCTTAGGTCTATTTCAGGGCGTCAGTTACGTAAGGCATCAGAGCCAAGTGACGGGCCTTAGCCACGGCCTGGGCCACTTTGCGCTGGAATTTCAGGCTGGTGCCGGTGATGCGGCGGGGCAGCAAGCGGCCCTGCTCGTTCACAAACTTCAGCAGGAAGTTCGGGTCCTTGTAGTCCACGTACTTGATGCCGTTCTTCTTGAAGCGGCAGTACTTGTTGCGCGTGTCAACGGGCTTGTTGCCGTTGTCGCGGTTGTTGTTGCGGTTATTTTGCGTAGCCATCGTATTGCGTGCTAAGGGGTTACTGAGCTACCGCTTCAGCCGGCTGGGCTTTCTGCTGGTTCATCTCACCGTTGCGGCGGCGCTCGTTGTAGGTCACGGCGTGCTTATCGAGCACCGTGGTCAAGAAGCGGATAACGCGCTCGTCGCGGCGGAAAGCCAGTTCGAGTACGTCTACAATGTTGCCTTCACCGCTGTGATTGTAGGTCAGCGTGAAGTAATAACCAGTGGATTTCTTTTGAATTGGGTAAGCCAGCTTGCGCAAGCCCCAGGCTTCAGTAGAAATGAGGTCGGCGCTATTTGCCTTAAGCACCTGCGAGAACTTCTCGACCGTCTCTTGCACCTGGCCCTCGTTCAGCACGGGGGTGAGGATGAAGACCGTCTCGTAATTTCTTACGTCCATTGACGGGGTTGATTGGGGAAAGTGAAAAAATTAATTGGGGTGCAAAGGTACTGATTTTTCGGCACATTACCAATATGCTCCAGTACTAATCACGCAGCCCCAGCAAATGCCATTCAAAGTGGCCTTGAGACAGAGGAGAGGTTTACAAAAAATACAGGTTGCTTACCTAACTCGAAAAAACCAAATCCATTGGGGTCAGGTTGACCAAACAGCCAATGCCTTAGTAATAAGAGGGGCAGAAAAGAAGGGCCAAAATAGAATTTAGGATGATTCCAAATAAGCTGGAGGGGTCCTAAATTGGCTTTCCCACCTTTGCCACCCGCGATTCCTAGCCTACATTTGTACCCCGGAAAGGGTACGCCCGCAATCCGTTTTACCGGTTCGTTTGGATGATGAATAGCTTTCTATCACGCACCAGTTCTTGGGTGCTCGCATTATTTCTAGCCGTCGCGGCCCCGGCATTTGCCCAGGATGCCGCCACCGTCAGTAAGAACGGCGTTACTCCTGGTACCGCTGCTGGGGCTACCCCTGCTGCTGCTGCTGCTGCTGCGCCCGCTGGGGCGCAGGGTGCAGGCGGCGGTGATGCCGCCGCTCTGGCCGCTGGTGACGCTTTATTTAAGAACAATTGCGCCCAGTGCCACGCTGTCAATGACAAGGTGGTGGGTCCGGCACTAGCTGGCATTGCTAAACGTCGTTCTATCTCATGGATTATTCCGTGGGTGAAAAACTCGTCGAAGGTGATTGCCAGCGGCGATGAGTATGCTGTAAAGCTGTTCAATGATAACGGCAAGCAGCAGATGCCCGCCTTCCCGCAGCTGTCGGATAAAGAGATTACGAGCATCGTTTCTTGGATTACCTCGCAAGAAGGTGGTGCTGCTGCTGCAACTGGCGGTCCTACCGCGGCTAATGCAGGTGCTGCTGATGGCAAGGATGGGGCTGCGGCTGGTGGCGCTGCCGCTGGTGGCTACACCGATATCCTGCTCATCGTACTAGTAGTAGTACTGATTGTACTTGTAGTAACGCTCGCCATCATTGCTAACTTGATGAAGGATGTGCTGCAAGGCCGCAAGGACTTGGACGGCCGCGACGTTGAAATCTTGGAGCAGCGCTTTGACTGGAACAAGCTGTATCAGTCTTCGGTACTGCGTGGTATCGTGGGTACCGTGTTCGCTTTGGTATTACTGTATGAAGGTGTGCAAAGCGTAATGGCCGTCGGCCTGACCCAAGGCTACCAGCCAACGCAGCCAATTGCGTTCTCGCACAAGATTCACGCTGGCGAAAACCAAATCAACTGCGCCTACTGCCACACTTCGGTGTATAAAGCAAAGTCGGCCAACATCCCTTCGGCTAACATATGTATGAACTGCCACTCGCAGATTAAGACGGAGTCGCCGGAAATCAAGAAAATATACCGGGCCATCGAGCGTAAACAGCCCATCCAGTGGGTGCGCGTACATAACCTGCCCGACCTCGCTTACTTCAACCACTCGCAGCACACGCAAGTAGGTGGCATCCAGTGCCAGACCTGCCACGGCCCCATCCAGAATATGGAAGTCGTATATCAATACTCAGCCCTCACCATGGGTTGGTGCATCAACTGCCACCGCGAAACGCCCCTCAACACAAAAGGCAATGCCTACTACGATAACCTCGTGAAACTGCACGATAAGTCGAACAGCGCTGTGCCCTTCACCGTGTCGTCGAATGGCGGTACCGAGTGCTCAAAGTGCCACTACTAATTTTTCTAGCTAAGCATTTATAAAAGACATGAGTTGAGAACCGAGCGTAGCCAGCCCCTGGTAGGCGCCTCGGTTCTCAACTTACTGCAAATGTCTCATTACTGATAAGATGAAATACTGGAAGGGAATTGAAGAGCTGGACAACTCACCGGAGTTCGCTAAGAACGCCTTCGCCGAGTTTCCCGACTTTCTGCCGGTGAAGGAAGGCCGTGCGGGTAGCCCCGACGACTCGTCGGTAGCACCACGCCGTGACTTTCTGAAACTCATGGGCTTTGGGGTGGCCGCTGCTACGCTGGCTGCCTGCGAAACGCCGGTGCACAAGGCGATTCCTTACCTCAACAAACCAGAGGAAATAGACCCCACGGTTTCTAACTTCTACGCGTCTACCTATTTTACGGGTTCAGATTATAACGCCGTACTGGTAAAGAACCGCGATGGCCGTCCAATCAAGCTGGAAGGCAATCCTGAGTCACCAGTAACGCGTGGTGGCCTATCGGCTCGTGCGCAGGCAGCTGTTCTGAACCTATATGATGGTGCTCGTTTGCAGCACTTTATGGTGAAGGGCAAACAGGTTGATTATGATGAGCTTGACCGTGCTGTGCGCACTGGCTTATCCAATGCAACGGGCAAAGTAGTATTGGTTTCGCCCACTATTATCAGTCCTAGCACAAAGCGCGCTATTGCTGCACTGGCTGGTCGTACCCGCAATTTCGAGCACGTTATGTATGACGTGAACTCGGCTTCGGGTCTGCTGCAAGCTAACGGCGGTGTACTGCCTGGTTACGATTTCAGCCGCGCCAATGTTATTGTCAGCCTCGGCGCTGACTTCCTCGGCACTTGGATTTCACCGGTAGAGTACTCGCGTCAGTACATCACCAACCGTAAGGTGAGCTCGGATAAGCGCACGATGTCGCGTCACTTCCAGTTTGAAACGGCCCTGTCACTCACCGGTTCCAACGCTGATGTACGCGTGGCTGTAAAGCCTTCGGAAATCAACGCCATCGCGCTAGCCCTGTACAACACCGTAGCCGGTGGTGGCGTTTCTACTGCTGGCCTGTCAGCTGCTGCCCAAAAGCAGGTGGCTCAAGCTGCCAAGGAGCTACAGGCTAACCGTGGTGCTTCGCTGGTTGTATCTGGTTCCAACGACCCCGCTGTGCAAACGGTAGTAGCTGCCATTAACCAGTCGCTTGGTAACGTGGGTACTACATTGAGCCTCACGGCCCCGTCGTACGTTCGTCAGGGTGAAGATGGCCGCATGACGCAGTTCATCGGCGACCTAAAGAGCGGTGCAGTTGGTGCGGTTATTTTCTATCATGCTAACCCCGTTTTCAACCACCCGCGCGGTGCTGAGATTGAAGAAGCGCTGAAAGGCAATAAAGCTGGGTTGACCATCTCGCTCAACGACCGCCTCGACGAGACGGGCTCGCTTTGCCAGTATCAAGCTCCCGACCACCACTGGCTGGAGTCGTGGAATGACTACGAGCCCAAGCGCGGCTCACTTAGCTTGGCTCAACCGGCTATCACACCGCTGTTCAAAACCCGGCAGGCCCAAGAAACCTTCTTGCGTTGGGCTGGCTCAAACGAATCGTATTACAATTTCCTGAAAGACGGCTGGCGTACAGTGCTTGGTGCCAACGGTTTCCAGGCTGCTTGGGATAAGGCAGTACACGATGGGGTAGCTACTGGCTCAGCCCTCACGATTACTGCTTTCACGGCCCAGCCGCTCAGCATTGCCGCTGCAACCAGCACCCTAGGCGGTGCTGCTAAGCCGGGTATTGAAGTAGCGCTTTATGAGAAAGTAGGTATCGGTGAGGGTGGGGTAGAGGCTAACAACCCATTCCTGCACGAGTTGCCCGACCCTGTCTCCAAAGCTACCTGGGGTAATTATGTAGCAGTGCCGCGTAAGATGGCGCAAGAGCAAAAGTGGGAGCAAGGCGACGTGCTGAAAGTAACGGCTGCCAATGGTAAAACCATCGAGGTACCCGTTCTAGTACAGCCTGGCCAAGCAGATGGGACGGTAAGTATAGCAGTAGGTTACGGCCGTACCAAAACTGGTAAGGTGGGTAACGAAGTGGGAGCTAATGCTTTCCCGCTGGCTCAAGCCACTTCTAACGGTGTTGTATATGCTACCACCGTTACGCTGGAGAAAACGGGTGCAACTAATCCCATCGCCCAGACGCAGACGCACCACACTATCATGGACCGCCATGAGGTGGTCCAGGAGAATACCCTGGCCAAATACCGCGAAAACCCGAAAGAGGTAACTGAATACGAGCGTATCGCTACGCCCGATGGTTTAGAGAAGCCTAACAAGGTATCGCTGTGGCAGGATTACCAGTACAATGACCACCACTGGGGTATGGCCATTGACCTCAATTCTTGCATTGGCTGCGGCTCGTGCGTGATTGGGTGCCAAACTGAAAATAATATTGCCGTAGTAGGTAAGCAGCAGGTCATAAACCGCCGCGAGATGCACTGGATGCGTATCGACCGTTACTACAGCTCCGACCACCACGAAGACGAATTCGAGAAAGAAGGCAAGCTAAAAACGTACGCGGCTATGGAAGACCCTTCGGATAATCCGCAGGTTATTTTCCAGCCTATGATGTGCCAGCACTGCAACCACGCTCCTTGCGAAACGGTATGCCCCGTATTGGCTACTACACACAGCTCGGAAGGTCTGAACCAGATGACCTACAACCGTTGCGTAGGCACCCGTTATTGCGCCAACAACTGCCCGTATAAGGTTCGTCGTTTCAACTGGTTCTCATTCTACTCCAACGAGAAGTTTGAAGATGTAAACGGCCATATGTTCACCGACCTCGGCCGTATGGTGCTGAACCCCGATGTGACTGTACGTGCTCGTGGTGTAATGGAGAAGTGCTCGTTCTGCGTACAGCGCATTCAGCTCGGTAAGCTGGAAGCGAAGAAGCAGAAGCGTCGTCCGAAGGATGGTGAAATCGTAACTGCCTGCGCTCAGTCTTGCCCAACAGAAGCTATTCTGTTCGGCGACATGCGCGACCCCGCTAGCCGCATCAGCCAACTGCTGCGCCGCGAGGATGGCGAGCGTGCCTTCCACGTATTGGATTCCATCAACGTGCAGCCTAACGTTACGTACCTGACGAAAATCCGTAACGGAGCCGCCGAGTTCTTCCCCGAAGAAGAGAAGGAAAACGCTTAAGTGGTAAATTGGTTGATAAGTAAGGTTTAAGTCATTAATATTCATCACTATGCAGTACGTATCACCAGTACGTGAACCGCTCGTAACGAGTGGTAAGACGTACCACGACGTCACGCAGGATATCTGCTACCAAGTAGAAGCTGCGCCCAACATCCGGTGGATGGGTGCCCTAGGGGTCGCCTTGGTTCTGCTGGGCGTTTTCTTCTACTCCGTTTACCGCACCCTCTGGTATGGCATCGGTGAGTGGGGCCTCAATAAAACAATTGGCTGGGCATGGGATATCACCAACTTTGTGTGGTGGGTAGGTATCGGCCACGCTGGTACGCTGATTTCGGCTGTTTTGCTCTTGTTCCGTCAGAAGTGGCGCTCGTCCATCAACCGGGCCGCAGAAGCTATGACGATTTTTGCCGTAATCTGCGCTGCCATGTTCCCGGTCTTGCACATGGGTCGTCCATGGCTGGCTTTCTACGTTTTCCCGCTGCAAAACACCCTCGGCTCGCTGTGGGCTAACTTCAACTCGCCCCTTTTGTGGGACGTGTTCGCTATCTCGACCTACTTCACGGTATCGCTAGTATTTTGGTACACGGGTCTTGTACCTGACTTCGCCACCATCCGTGACCGTGCTAAAGGCAAAATTGCTAAGGTTAGCTATTCGCTGTTGAGCATGGGTTGGACTGGCTCTGCCAAGCACTGGTCCCGCTACGAGACGGTATCACTGATTCTCGCTGGTGTTTCTACTCCACTAGTACTCTCGGTACACACCATTGTATCGATGGACTTTGCAACTTCAGTAGTACCAGGTTGGCACACCACAATCTTCCCTCCCTACTTTGTGGCGGGTGCTATTTTCTCGGGTTTCGCCATGGTATTGACGCTAATGCTCATTACCCGCGTGGTTTTCAAACTAGAAGATTATATCACGTTGGAGCACATTGCCCTCATGAACAAAATCATGATGGTAACTGGCTCTATCGTAGGCGTGGCTTACATCACTGAGTTTTTCATCGCTTGGTACTCACAGGTTGAATATGAGCAATACTGCTTCATCAACCGTGCTACTGGTCCTTATTGGTGGGCTTACTTGAGCATGATGAGCTGCAACGTGTTGTCACCCCAGTTTGTTTGGATTCGCCGCATTCGTTACAGCATCCCAATGACGTTTGTGCTCTCCATCATCGTGAATATCGGTATGTGGTTTGAGCGCTTCGTAATCATTGTGTCGTCGCTGCACCGCGATTACCTACCTTCTTCTTGGGCAATGTTCTCGCCCACTATCATTGACGTAGGGGTTTATGTGGGTACCATTGGGCTGTTCTTTACACTATTCCTGTTGTTTGCTAAATTCTTCCCGGTAATCAACATGGCCGAAGTAAAAACCATCCTCAAGTACACCGTGAATGATGGTCCGACTTATGGTGGCAGCAATGATGGTAGCCGCACACCGGCTGGCCACCACGCTACCCCCGCTCCTTATTCTACGCCTGGTGTTCCTGCTTCGGCACCCGTAAACTACGATAAGCAAAATGACTAGCCCTGCCGTCACCGCTACGCCGGTTGCTACCGCTACCGACTCGGCCGCTCATAGCGCTACTAAGCGCTTCGCCCTCGGAATTTTTGATGATGAAGACGTATTGCTTCATGCTATTGATAACGTACGTGGAGCAGGTGTGAAGATTTATGATGTCTTCTCTCCCTATCCAGTCCACGGTATCGATGATGCACTAGGTATTGAGCGTTCGCGTTTGCCTATTGCGGCTTTTTTCTACGGAATGTGTGGGCTGGCCTTCGCCCTATGGCTCCAGATTTATACGTTGGGGTTCGACTGGCCAATGATTATTGGTGGTAAGCCACACATTGCGCTTCCTGCCTTCATTCCGGTTAGTTTTGAGTTGACGGTGTTCTTCACTTGCCACGGTATGGTAATCACTTTCTATACCATCTCGAAACTTTACCCTCGATTCAAGACGCCAGTACTCGACGTTCGCTCCACCGACGACAAATTTGTAATGGCTATTGAATTGGACGAACACAGCTCCCAATTGCCCAAGTTGACCCAATTGCTCCGCGAAAACGGCGCGAGTGAAGTCAATCAAAAGGAAATGACCAAATTCTAATGATGTCGCCTTCCCTCAAATACGGGCTGTCCGCGGCCTCTCTAGCTCTGAGCCTTGGCGTAGTATCCTGCTCACCCGACCCTAACAGCCCTGGTGTGGAATACGCTCCAGAGATGTACGAATCGATACCTTACGAGCCACTGCGCCAGATTTCCTTCAATAGTATTAACTCATTTGGTATTAATCAGCGCACTCCGGCTGCTGGTACTGTACCTCGTGGTAAATTGGCGTACTTCGACCACATTCCTAAAGACAGTGTTCGGATTGCTGAGCGTACGCTTCGTAACCCTTACACTTACACCAAGGCAAATCTGGAAGAAGGCCAAGTGTTATTTACGCGGTATTGCCTACACTGCCACGGTGAGAAAGGTGATGGTCAAGGTCCGGTAGGCGCCAAGTTTAAAGGCGTTCCAAACTATTCGACGGGAGCTTATAAAACGATGAACGATGGTCATATCTACCACGTCATTGAATGGGGCCGCAATCGTATGATGCCCCATGGCTCCCAAGTCAATCCTGAGGAACGTTGGAAAATCGCGATGTACGTCCACGTGCTTCAGCTAAATAACGACCCCGCTGACCTACCTAAGCTGGTTAAGGTCAATGCACCGACTGAGGCAACTAGTGCTACTAGCGGTAATGCTTCAGCGATGACTGACCCTACTAATCAAAAGGCTGAAGGTAAGGCAAATGCCGAGACTCAATCTGAAACGCCCGGCCAAGGTGATAAAGCCCGTAATGGCAAGATGAACTAACTGAACTATGGCAACTCTGACTCATCATCACGAACCCGCCGCCGTTGAGCAGCTAGCACCTAGCCCCAAAGCCCAACGGACGTTTATGACCCTCATTGGGGCCGGCGTCCTTATACTCATATTAGGTATCATCGCCTCCCTCATGCATTGGGGCGAACACCATGAAGCCGCTGGCGAGGTAACTGGTCAACTAAATCCAGCCCATAATGCCTCTTCGCATGAAGAAGGGCATTCGGTACTGGTACGCCGAATCCTTGTTAGCCTCTGGCATAGTAATGTATTCTTCATTGGTGTTTCAGTAGTTGGTACTGTCTTTATGGCAATCCAGTATGTAGCTTATGCTGGCTGGTCTGTTGTCGTAAAGCGTATTAACGAGGCACTCAGCGCTTGGCTTATTCCAGGTGGTGTACTGCTCGTCGTGCTATTTGTCATCGGGCGTCATGATATTTTCCACTGGACGCACGATGGTATCATGACCAAAGGCTCAGCTAACTATGATAAAATAGTTGCTGGTAAATCTGGTTTCCTCACATTCAGCTTCTACCTCGTGCGGATGGTTTCCTACTTGGTAATTTGGGCTGTTTTCTCGTGGCGTCTTCGTCAGCTTTCGCTGGCTGAAGATATAAACGGTGGTACGAGCTACTTTCATACCAGCATCACGACAGCGGCTCTTTTCCTCGTGCTCTTTGCTGTTACTTCTTCTATGTCGGCTTGGGACTGGGTAATGTCCGTTGACGTACATTGGTTTAGCACTATGTTCGGCTGGTATGTATTCGCTTCTTGGTGGGTATCCGGTATCGCCGCTACGGCTCTTATTGCGATTTTCCTAAAGCAGGCAGGCTATCTCCGCTTTATGAACTCCAATCACTTTCATGACCTTGGTAAACTCATCTTCGGTTTCAGCATCTTCTGGACTTACGTATGGTTTGCTCAGTTTATGCTTATTTGGTACGCCAACCTACCTGAAGAATCGGTTTACTATAACCAACGTCTTGGTGGCTTCGAAGGGCGCTATACCTGGATATTCTATTTCAACTTAGTTGTCAACTTTGCTTTTCCATTCTTGGCTCTAATGACCCGAGATGCCAAGCGTCAGATGATTATGTTGAAAATCGTTTGTATCGCCATTCTTATTGGGCACTGGTCGGACTTTTATTTAATGATAATGCCGGGCACTATGAAGGGCGATAATGGGTTTCTCATTGAGATTGGTATTGCACTAATTTTCCTCGGTGCCTTCCTGATTTTGGTTACCCGTCGTCTGGCTGAGGCATCACTGATTCCGGTCAACCATCCCTTCGTTGAAGAAAGCGTTCACCATACCACCTAATTCAAGAGCTTAGATTTTTAGAACTTAGGGCTTAGCAAGTAACAACTTGTTAGCGCTAAGCTCTAAGTTCAGAATTCTACCTTTTATCCAATGACTTCTTTAACTATTCTGCTAGTTCTGGTACTGCTGCTAGTCGTTTTCGGCTTGCTGTTTCGTCTCCAGATACTAACAGCTATTTTCTCTGGTTCCTACGTCCGCCAGATTGGTACCAGTAACCGCATCAATGCTATGTTGATGCTTGTGTTTATGGTGGTTGGTGGTGCAGCTTTCTTCTGGTCTTTTGCTGATAACTTCAGCAAAATGAACCCGCCCATTGCTTCTATTCACGGCCATGCGATGGAGCGCATGTTCTGGACTACTATGACGGTTATCGGTGTTGCCTTTGTAATTACGCAGGCCCTGCTTTTCGTCTACTCTTATAAGTATCAACACAAGGATGGCCGTCGTGCCTACTTTTTTTCGCATAACAATAAGATAGAAGTCATCTGGACGATTATCCCAGCTATCGTGATGGCTTCGCTGATTTTTGCCGGCTGGAAAGCTTGGACCCGTATCACTGGCCCTGCACCCAAAGACGCTATTGTACTCGAGGTAATGGGCAAGCAGTTTAACTGGCTCGTTCGTTATCCTGGTCGTGACATGAAACTAGGTGTAGTGAACTACCGCTTAATTGATGCTTCTAACGAATTCGGGTTTGACCTAAGCGATAAGTCAGCAATGGATGACTTTGTAGCGCCTGAGATTCACGTTCCTAAGGGCCACCCGGTACTCATCAAGATTCGTTCGCGCGACGTGTTGCATGCGGTGTACATGCCGCATTTCCGGGTGCAGATGTATGCGGTTCCCGGTATGCCTACTCGTTTTTGGTTTACGCCAACTACTACTACCGACGAGATGCGAGCTAAATTGGGTAACCCCAAGTTCAATTACGAACTCGCTTGCAATCAGATTTGTGGTAAAGGTCACTTCGCCATGAAGCTCAACATTGTAGTAGATGAGCCTGACGATTATGTAGCATGGTTCGCTGCCCAAAGCCCAGTTTCTCAGAACGCTGACCTTATGGCCTCTTTCAAACAAATGAGCAAACAGACGGGCTTAGGTAAAGGTGGTAGCCAAGGTGCAAAAGAGGCTGCAACCGAAGAAACTGGTGAAACACCTGCTCCTTTGGCCGCGCAGGCCTCCATGTAAGAATCAAATTTTCAGAAGTCTTATTTCTACCTATGGCTACTAATCTCCCGGTTTCCGCGCATTCGCAGGGTGGGGTAGGTACCGCGCCGGTTCCCCACACCGAGCACGACGACCACCTGCACGACCACGAGCATCATGACCAGCATTGGTTGTGGAAGTACGTGTTCAGCCAAGACCACAAAATGATTGCGCGCCAGTTCCTCATCACGGGGATGTTTTGGGCTATTATCGGTGGTGTATTGTCAAGCTTGTTCCGCTTGCAACTCGGCTGGCCAGAAGCTACCCTTGATTGGCTCCAGCCTATTCTCGGCAAATGGATTGAAGGCGGTAAGCTGAATCCGGAGTTTTACTTGGCACTGGTTACGATGCATGGTACTATCATGGTATTCTTTGTGTTGACAGCCGGTCTTTCGGGTACTTTCTCAAACTTCCTGATTCCGCTGCAAGTAGGTGCTCGTGATATGGCTTCGGGCTTTATGAACATGCTCTCGTACTGGTTCTTTTTCCTGTCGAGCGTTATCATGTTTTGCTCATTGTTCTTAGAAACTGGCCCCGCCGCTGCTGGCTGGACAATATATCCCCCACTTAGCGCCTTGCCTCAGGCAATTCCTGGCTCTGGCATGGGTATGACGATGTGGTTGGTGAGCATGGTATTCTTTATTGTATCGCAGTTGCTTGGTGGTGTAAACTACGTGACTACGATTATCAATATGCGTACCCGTGGCATGAGTATGAGCAAATTGCCGCTCACCATCTGGGCTTTCTTCCTGACAGCTATTCTGGGTATTCTTTCGTTCCCGGTACTTTTCTCAGCAGCTTTGCTCTTGGTTTTTGACCGCTCATTCGGTACCTCCTTCTTCCTATCGGACATCTATATTGCGGGGCAAGCTTTGCATAACCAAGGTGGTTCGCCCGTTCTGTTCCAGCACTTGTTCTGGTTCCTGGGTCACCCCGAAGTATACATTGTGATTATGCCCGCGATGGGTATGGTTTCAGAGATTCTAGCTACCAACTCACGAAAGCCTATTTTTGGCTATCGCGCCATGATTGGTTCGCTGATTGGTATCTCCCTACTATCTTTCGTTGTGTGGGCTCACCATATGTTCGTAACTGGCATGAATCCGTTCCTTGGTTCGGTATTTATGTTCCTAACGCTCATCATTGCAGTACCGTCTGGTGTAAAAGTGTTTAACTGGCTAGCTACTCTGTGGCGTGGTAATATCCGCTTTACGGCTGCTATGTTGTTCTCCATCGGCTTTGTGTCACTGTTTATTTCGGGTGGTCTTACAGGTATTATCTTAGGTAATGCTACTCTTGATATTCAAATGCACAATACGTACTTTGTGGTAGCTCACTTCCACTTAGTAATGGGTTCGTCGGCATTCTTTGGATTGTTCGCTGGAGTTTATCACTGGTTCCCGAAGATGTTCGGTCGGATGATGGATGAAAAACTTGGCTATATTCACTTCTGGCTGACCTTTATCGGCGTTTATCTGGTGTTCATGCCTATGCACTACGTAGGTATCGCGGGTTTCCCCCGTCGCTACTACTCGTGGACTGGCTTTGATGCTTTCTCGCAGTTTGCTGACCTGAACAAATTCATCTCGATAGCCGCTATTTTGGCTTTCTTTGCACAGTTTGTCTTCATTTTCAACTTCTTCTACAGCATATTCCGTGGCCGTCGTGCTACCGAAAATCCCTGGAATTCGACGACTTTGGAATGGACTACGCCAGTTGAGCCTGGTCACGGCAACTGGCCAGGTGAGATTCCAGCTGTTTACCGCTGGCCCTACGATTATAGTAAGCCTGGTGCAGAAGAGGACTTCATTCCGCAGAATGTACCCTATTCACAGACGCCTTCGTCTAACCTGCCCTACGAGCGGGAATTAGCAGAATAGTCAGGTTAACTGAATTTGCCTGAACGGGCCGCCGCACTACGGCGGCCCGTTTTTTTATGCAGCTTGATGCAAAAATCAGCCTGCTACACAGGCATGTTATAGCTGCCTAGCGTGTTCATTTAAAATGAGTCCCATGCGAGAAACTACATTCGGCAAGCGATTCCGCTCTTGGAGTGTGCTAACTGTAATTAGTATTTATTTGCTAATTTTAGTAGGGGGTATTGTGCGAGCAACTGGTTCGGGTATGGGCTGTCCTGATTGGCCGAAATGCTTTGGCCAGTGGGTACCACCTACCAAAGCCAGTCAGTTGCCAGCCGATTATAAGCAGGTATATACTGCACAGCGCGTAGCTAAAAATCAAAAGTTAGCACGTACACTGGCTGGTTTAGGCTTCCGCCAAGTGGCCGGCGATATATTTGCCCACCCCACTCAATACATCGAAACTGATTTCAATGCCACTAAGACGTGGATAGAGTATGTCAATCGGTTGCTGGGTGCCCTTATCGGCATTTTTGTTTTTGTAACTGCCATAGTGGCTTGGCCTTATTGGCAGCGCGACCGGCTGGTATTCTGGCTAGCCATAGCCAGCTGGCTACTCACGGGTTTTCAAGGTTGGCTAGGCTCATTAGTGGTCTCGACTAACTTGCTGCCAGTGATGGTGACTATTCACATGGGCTTAGCACTTCTCATCGTGGCTTTGCTTCTGTATGCAGCGCACCGTGCCCGTTGGGGCGCCATCGAACAGGAACTGAGCCACCAGCTTGAATTGGAAACACTGGGAGGACAAGATGATGAATCAGTTGCCGCCGCCACTGGTCTCCGCTGGCTATTATGGGGGGCTCTAATACTCACTTTCGGGCAAATTATTCTCGGTACGCAAGTGCGCGAGGAGATAGACCAGATAGCAGCGGCCGCTAACTACGCGCAGCGTACTACATGGATTGATAAGCTCGGAAGCGTATTTGAGTCGCACCGTACGCTCTCGGCCATTGTGGTACTAGTAAATGTGTACGTGGGCTATCAGCTTTGGCAAATAGCTGTGCCGATATTACGTCGGTTAGTAGTGGCTATATGGTTGGTTCTTGGACTAGAGATGGTGGCGGGTATTGTGCTTGCTTATTACGCGCTGCCAGCGTTTGTACAACCTGTACACCTTACCTTGGCTACCCTGCTTTTTGGTGCTCAGTTTTTAACGCTACTAGCCCTGCGGCGACTCACTAAGCTTGGGAATGATTCTGCGACTTTAGCTGCACCAGCCGTGCACGAATACCTGCGCTAGGCTTGGTCAGGCGTACCTTTGCAGAAGCAATTTCCCTAGGTTAATGACGAAGGCCCGTGCCTATTTTCAGCTGCTCAAGTTTCGGCTTTCCTTTACGGTAGCGTTTTCCAGCGCGCTGGGCTACCTGCTAGGCCTTCCCTCGCCAAACTGGAGCCGTGCGCTGCTGGTGCTACTGGGCGGTTTACTCGTTACTGGCGCGGCCAACATCATCAACCAGGTTTTCGAGAAAGACCTCGATAAGCTGATGCGTCGCACCGAAGCCCGGCCGCTCCCTACTGGCCGCATATCTGTTACCGAGGCCTGGGTATTCTGCGTTTTGCTGGTTGTAGTGGGTCTAGGATTGCTAGCCTATTACTTCAATCCGCTCACGGCTGCGCTGTCGTTGCTGTCGCTTATTCTCTACGGCTTTATTTACACGCCGCTTAAGACGGTTTCGCCCGTGTGTGTGGCTGTTGGGGCTATTCCAGGCGGGTTACCACCGCTCATCGGCTGGGTGGCCGCTACGGGCTACGTAGGAGAGGCGGCTTGGGTACTCTCGGCATTCAATTTATGTGGCAGTTTCCGCACTTCTGGGCTATTGCTTGGGTGGCAGACGAGGATTATAAGCGGGCAGGTTTTAAGATGCTGCCTACGCCCGGTAATCGCGACCTGCGCACTGCGTTTCAGATAATGACTTACACTGTGCTGCTAATTCCAGTATCGCTGTTGCCGCTGGT
>Ga0268353_100039_pt1 | contig 21738 bp, 17 predicted proteins | sample G5R2_NF_18SEP201_FD_190168 | JGI IMG/M metagenome (GOLD analysis project Ga0268353, IMG submission 190168) | Phyllosphere microbial comminities from switchgrass, GLBRC, Michigan, United States - G5R2_NF_18SEP2017_LD1 | ecosystem: Host-associated > Plants > Phyllosphere > Phylloplane/Leaf | place... | reverse complement strand
CACGGCCACGCTACGTGCCGAAACCGTGCTGCTACAGTGGGTCACTGCCTCGGAGCAGAACAACCAGGAATTTGTGCTGGAGCGCAGTGCCGATGGCCGCCAGTACCAGGCCCTGCAAACGCTGGCCGGGCGCGGTACTGTGCTCACGGCCAGTACCTATACTACCACCGATACCCAGCCCCTGCCTGGCCTCAGTTACTACCGCCTGCGTCAGATGGACCTGGATGGCATCCGTCACTACTCGTCCGCCGTGGCTGTAAATCGTGCGGCCGCTGCCACCATTAGCGCCTACCCCAACCCGACGCCCGACGCCCTGACCCTCGACCTGCGTGCCCTGCCCGTTGCCACTTGCGCGGTGCGCCTGCGTAGCCTACCCGGCCAGGTGGTGCTCACCCAAAGCCTGGCCGGGGGGCTGGCCCAGCCGCTAAGCTTGGCTACGCTGCCCGCTGGCACCTACTTGCTCGAGGTTGAGTCGCCCACGCAAGGCCGTAGCGTGCAGCGTATTGTCAAGAACTAGTGCCTAGCGCGGGGCGCCCGTCCGAAATGGGTGCGCGCCCCGCGCCAATCGCTCGGCTAGCTCCACGGCGTAGCGGGCGCGGGTGTCGGGGCGTTTGGCATCGGCAACCTTGCGGGCGATGGCCCGGCGCATAGCCCCGCTTTGGGCGAGGAAGGTTGCCTCGGCCTCGGGCCAGGCGGCCAGGGCTTCGGCTAGCTCGTCGGGCAGGTCTACGTGGTCAGGATTGGAGTCGGGCGTAAGCGTAACCTCTATTTCCTGGCCAATGGTCACCCCGAGGCGCTGGCACAGCTCCTTGCGCAGCATCAGGTAGCGGCCCCCACCCTCCTGGGGGAGCAGGCCCAGGCGCTCGGCGTGGCCATTAAGGGTGGCCACTACGCGCTTGGTGGCCTTGCCGCCCAGCGCCTGCCAAGCCTCATCAGGCACCACTAGAATCTGCGTAGGCATGAAGCTGGGACCACCAGCCTCCAGCGCAACGCGAAAAGTAACGAGCATAGCAATGGGTTGATAAACAGCTGGAAAAGGTAAGGATACGTGTTTAAAAATCCGATTTTACGTCACGGCGTTGGACTAATGCTAGCCCGGCCGCACCTGCCCGGTGCCGCGCACCAGCCACTTGTAGCTCGTAAGCTCATCCAAGCCCATTGGGCCGCGGGCATGCAGCTTTTGGGTACTGATACCGATTTCGGCCCCCAGCCCAAACTGCGCGCCGTCGGTGAAGGCGGTGGAGGCGTTGGCGTACACGGCGGCGGCATCCACCACCTGCAAAAAGGTATCGATGTGCGCCGCGTCTTCCGAAATAATGGCCTCGCTGTGGCGCGAGCCGTGGCGGGCAATGTGGTCGAGTGCCGCGTCGAGGCCAGCCACCGTTTTAATCGCCAACTTATAGTCTAAGAACTCGGTGCCGAAGTGGTGCTCCTCTGCTTCGGCCAGCAGCGCGGCCGGGTAGTGGCCAGCCAGCGCCGCGTGGGCCGCCGCATCGGCAAAAAGCTGCACCTGTGCCTGGGCCAGCGGGGCCGCCAGGGCCGGCAAATCAGCTAGCCGATTCTCGTTAATAAGTAAGCAGTCAAGGGTATTGCACACGCTGACGCGACGCGTCTTGGCATTGGCCACGATGGCTTGGCCCTTAGCCAAGTCGCCGGTTTCGTCGAAGTACGTGTGCACCACACCGGCCCCGGTTTCGATGACGGGTACCTTGGCGTTTTGGCGCACGTAGTCAATCAGCCCCTGGCTGCCCCTGGGAATAACCACATCGACTAGGCCCACCGCCAGCAGCAGGGCCTCGGTGGCGGCGCGCTCGGGCGGCAGCAGCGTAGCGGCGGCCAGCGGCAGGCCGTGGCGCAGCAGCACCGGCCCGGCCACCTCAATGAGTGCCGCATTGGAGGCCGCCGCATCGGAGCCGCCTTTGAGCAGGCAGGCGTTGCCGGTTTTCAGGCACAGCGCCAAGCTGTCGAATGTCACGTTGGGCCGCGCCTCGTAGATGATGCCCACCACGCCCAGCGGCACGCGTACCTTCTTCAGGTGCAGGCCGTTGGGTAAGTTTTTCTCGGTGAGCACGGTGCCCAGCGGTGAAGGCAGGGTGGCCACGGTGCGCAGGTCCTGAGCCATGCCGTGCAGGCGCTCGGGCGTGAGGCGCAGGCGGTCGTGGCGCGGGTCGGTGGCGGGCATCCGGGCCAGGTCCTGGGCGTTTTCGGCCAGCACGAAGTCGGCGTGGGCCAGTAGCGCATCGGCAAGGTCGCGCAGCACGGCATTGACGGTAGCGGGCGCTACGGTGGCCAGCGTGCGGCTGGCTTGCTGCGCAGCGGTGAAGTAAGCGGAGTAAGCGGACATGAGGTTGGCGGGGCAGTAGCCCGCAAATAACGCCCGGCCGCCCGCAACTGGCCCCGGCCGGCTAGCCCTCGGCCGTCAGAAACAGGTAGTCGTAGTGCACCAGCGGGCGCTGGCCATGCTGGCCCAGGCGCTCGCGGGCCTTGTCGGCGCCATATTCGGCCAGGCCCAGGCCCAGCGCGTGGCCGGCTTCATCGGCAAGGCGAATGAGGTCGCCCTTTTGAAAGTCGCCCTCGATGTGCGTGATGCCAACGGGTAGTAGGCTGGTGGCCTGGCCGGTGGCCAGCAGCGCGGCGCGGGCCCCGGCATTGACCCGCACCGTGGCCTGGGCAGCCTGCGCGTGGGCCAGCCACTTCTTGGTGCCCGAGGCTTTTTTGCTGGGCTGAAACCAGGTGTTGATAGCCGTCTCGTTCAAGACGTTGGGCAGGATGTCAGGCGTTTTGCCGTTGGCAATATGCACGCTGATGCCCAGCCCGGCCACCTTGTGGGCAATGGAGCACTTGGTGAGCATGCCGCCGCGCCCAAACTGCGAGCGGGTGGCCGTCACGAACTGCGCAAAGCCGGTATCCTGCGGCGCGATGTGGCGAATGACCTGCACGCCCGGCCGGCTGGGGTCGCCGTCGAAAATGCCGTCTACGTTGCTGAGAATGAGCAGCGCGTCGGCGTCGAGCATACTGGCTACCAGGCCGGCCAGTTCGTCGTTGTCGGTAAACATCAGTTCCGTTACCGAAATCACATCATTCTCATTTACAATGGGAATGACGTTTTGCTGGAACAACTCCTGGAAGCAGTTGCGCATGTTGAGGTAGTGCTGGCGGTCGCGAAAATCCTCTTTGGTTACCAGCACTTGCGCACCCAGCAGGCCATGCGGGGCCAGCAGCGCGGCGTAGAGGCTCAGCAGCTTCACCTGGCCCACGGCGGCTAGCAGCTGGCGGCTGCGCACGGCATCGGCCTTGGGTGGCAGCGTGATGAGGCTGCGGCCCGCCGCCACTGCCCCCGACGATACCAGGATGATTTCCAGCCCCTGGCGCTTGAGGCCCACTATCTGGGCTACCAGCTGGGCCATGCGGTCCTCATCGGGCAGGCCGTTAGGCTGGGTGAGGACGTTGGAGCCGATTTTGACAACGAGGCGGCGGTAGGGCAGGGGCATGGGGCAAAAGTAAACCGCAGGGTAAGCACCTCACGAGACCCCACTGGGGCCGGCCCCCCCTCCAAAAAAGAGGGGGAGCCTAACGTTAGGGCTAGCGCCAAAGTCAAAAAAAGGTCTTTCAGTGCTGCTGAAAGACCTTTTTTGATAAGAAATCGTCAGGCTCCCCCTCTTTTTTGGAGAGGGAGCCGGCCCCAGCATGGCCTCGTGAGGGGGCTACAACTGCACCTCGGCCAGCCGCTTGTTGATAAAATCAATTTCCTCGAAGCTCAGCTGCACGTCGATGGCCTTGGCGTTTTGTACGGCCTGCTCGGGGTTGCGGGCGCCCACCAGCGCCACCGTGATGCCGGGCTGGGCCAGCGTCCAGCGCAGTACGAGCTGGCCGAGGGTAGCGTTTTTGGTTTCGGCCAGCGGCCGGATTTTGTTGAGGAAGTCGTTGACTTTGGTTACCGCCTCGGGCTTGAAGAGCTTGTTGGTGCTGCGCAGGTCGCTGGCGTCGAAGTGCTGGCCGGGCTTCATCTTGCCGGTGAGCAGGCCGAGCTGCAAGGGGCTGTACACCAGGATGCCCTGGCCGTGCTGCTGGGCATACGCCACCACATCCTTCTCAATGTCGCGGCGCAACATGCTGTACGGCATCTGGTTGCTGGCCAGCTTAATGGTCTTGCCAGCTTCCTCCAATTGGGCTACCGAATAGTTGCTGACGCCCGCGGCGCGTACCTTGCCCTGCTCAATGAGGCGCTCCACGGCCTCCATCGTTTCGGCGATGGGCGTGGTCACGTCGGGCCAGTGCTGCTGGTAGAGGTCGATGTAGTCAGTGCCCAGGCGCTGGAGGCTTTCCTCACACTCCTTGATGATGCTGTCGCGGCTGGCATACTTATACACGTCCAGGTCGTGGCCCTGGTTGTCCTTGGTTTTCATGGCGAAGTCGCCCTTCGCCGCGTCCCAGCGCATGCCAAATTTGGTTAAAATCTGCACTTTGTCGCGCGGCAGGCTCTTGATGGCCTCGCCCACAATCTGCTCGCTCAGGCCCATGCCGTAGACCGGGGCCGTGTCGATGCTGGTTACGCCGAGGTCATAGGCAGCGTGAATGGCGCCCACGGCGTCGTTCTGCTCGGTGCCGCCCCACATCCAGCCGCCGGCCGCCCAACTGCCGAAGGTGATGCGCGATACAGTGACGTCGGACGAGCCTAATTTCTGATATTCCATGATGTTAGCGGAAAGGAGATGCAAAAAATACGTCCCCTCTTAACCCGCCCGGCTGGCCGAAGGTTACGCCCCGGCTAGCCCCGGCCGGCCGAACGCGGGCGTCCTGGCAGGTGTTAGACAATGAGTAAAACAAACATTTCGCCGCCCCGGCGGCTTCGTGTCCTTTCCGTCCATTTCCTAGCCTCTAGCCCTATGAAAGTTGAAATCTGGTCCGATGTGGTATGCCCCTTCTGCTACGTGGGCAAGCGCAAGTTTGAAAAAGCCCTGGGCGAATTTGCCCACCGCGACGACGTGCAAATAGAGTGGAAAAGCTTCGAGCTGACGCCCGACTTCGTGCCCGTGCCCGGCGAGAACATCCACGCCTCGCTAGCCAAGAAAAAAGGCGTGCCCGAGGCCGAAGGCCGCCGCATGAACGACTACATGACACAGGTAGCCAGCGAAGTAGGTCTGGCCTACGACTTCGACAAAACCATTCCCGCCAATACCTTCCTGGCCCACCAGCTCATCCACTTCGGGGCGCACCACGGCCAGCAGGGCGCCATGAAGGAGCGCCTTTTCGCCGCCTACTACCTCGAAGGCCAGGACATCAACAGCGTGGATACGCTGGTGCGCCTGGCCGCCGAAATTGGCCTCGATGCCGAGGCGGCCCGCCAGGCGCTGCTGGCCGGCACCTACGCCGACGAGGTGCGCCGCGACGAGTACGAGGCCCAGCAAATCCAGGTGCGCGGCGTGCCGTTCTTCGTCTTTGATGACAAATACGCCGTGTCGGGCGCGCAGCCCAGCGAGGTATTCGCCGAGGTGCTGGGCACCGTGTGGGCCGAGGCGCACCCCAAGGCCCAGCCCACCGTACTGGCCGCCGGCCCCGCCTGTGGCCCCGAGGGCTGCGATTAAGTGGTTGAATAGTAATTGAATTGTCAAAAGCCCTGGTGCCGTTGCGCCGGGGCTTTTGCGTGCCGGCTGGCCCGGCTGCGCTATTGCTTCATACTTTCGCCATGTGGCCCGGCGTAGGCTTGTGCCTGCGGGCGAGCGGGTATGGCAGCCGGGCGGCTTTTGGTGTTTTTTATGAGAAATAAATTTTCAGTTAATAAGCACTCAGCTAGCCAGTTGGGTGTGCTGCTGGGGCCGGTGGCGGCTGGCGTGCTGGCCCTGATGGCCTTCCGCTTACCCGCCGATGAAAACCCCATCCGGGTGATTGCCGAGAAGCTGAGCGCCTACTACGCCGCCACGCTGCCCGAAAAGACCTACCTGCACCTCGACCGCCCCGCCTACGGCACCGGCGAAACCATCTGGCTAAGCGCCTACGTAGTGGATGCCCTGCGCCACCGCCCCGATACGCTGAGCAAAGTGCTGCACGTCGATTTGCTGTCGCCCGAGCGCCGGGTGGTGGCCCGCCGCACCCTGCGCCTAGTAGGCGGCCGTGCCGCCGGCGACATCGAACTGAACGACAGCCTGCTGGCTGGCACGTACCTGCTGCGCGCCTACACCGCCTGGCAGCTCAACGCCGGCCCCGGCTACGTGTATGAGCGGCGGCTGCAAGTGTGGCCCGCCTCGCCCGACCAGACCGACGCGCAGAGCGCGGCCCCCGGTACCAAAACGACCCTGAAATCGGCCGTTATGCCAATGGGCAAGGTTGATGTGCAGTTTTTCCCCGAGGGCGGCGCGCTCGTGGCGGGCCTGCCGGCTACGGTGGGCATCAAGGCGCAGGCGGCCAGCGGGCGTGGGGCCACCGTGAGCGGCCAGGTGCTCGATGAGCAGGGCAAGCCCGTGGTGGCTGTTTTCAGCACGCCACACGCAGGCATGGGCCGGCTGAGCTTTACGCCGGCCGCCGGCCAGCGCTACCACGCCCGGGTGAAGCTGCCCGATGGCACCAGCGCCGACTACCCGCTGCCCGCCGTGCAGCCCACTGGCTACAGCCTGCGCGTGCTCGACGCCGGTGACAGCTACACCGTAGAAGCCCGCTACAAAGGCACCCCCGGCGCGCCGGTGCCCGGCCCCGTGATGCTGCTCACGGAGGTGCGCGGTTTCCTTATTGGCCTGATACCGCGCCCCATCACCGACGATGGCGCGCCCGTGACCTGGAAGGTTAGCAAGGCAAGGTACCCAAGTGGAATTCTGCATCTCACGCTGTTTGATGGGCAAAGCAATGTGCAGGCCGAGCGGCTGGCTTTCATCCTCAACGGGGCCCCGGCCCTGAAGGTGGTGCTCACGCCTGACCGCGCCGCCTACGCTCCCCACGACCCCGTGCACGTGAAGGTGCAGGTAACCGATGCCAGCGGCCAGCCAGTGGCTACCCACCTCTCGGTGGCCGTGGCCGAGGCTGGCGCCGCTGGCCTCGACCCCGAGGCCGGCAACGTAGCCACCAACCTGTTACTGACCTCCGACTTGGCGGGTTACGTCGAAAACCCCGGCTATTATTTTCAGAATACTACCCCCGAAACCACCACTGCCCTCGATAACCTACTCCTCACCCAGGGCTGGCGCCGCTACGTGTGGAAGCAGGTGCTGGGCCCCACGCCGCCGCCCATTACGTACGCCGCCGAGCAAAACCTGACGCTCGCGGGCCAGGTCACGGGCATGGGCCAGAAGGGTATTCCCAACAGCCAGCTCACCTTTATCCAGAGCAAGCCCAACCGTAGCGTGCTGACGGCCACCACCGATGCCGATGGGCGCTTTCGCTTCACGGGCTTTCCGGGCAGCGACACGGCCGTGGTGACCTTGCAGGCGCGCCGGGCCACGGGTGGCAGCAACGTTGTTATTCGCCCCGACCTGGGGCCGCCTACCTTCGGGGCGCCACTGCCGCCTTTGCCGCCGCTGGCCGCCGCGCCGCCCGGCGTGGCCGACTATGTGCGCCGCAGCCGCCAGCAGCAGGTGCAGGAGCGCCAGAACCGCCCCGAGGGTGATATCCGCAGCGTGCAACTGGCCAACGTAGCCGTGACCGGCAAGAAAGTTCTGGTACCCCGCGACGACTCGCGCCGCCTCTACGGCGCGGTAGCCAACACGGTAGTCGACTTTGCTAATAACATTTCTGCACAGTCGGGCCTGAGCATTTTTCAATTGCTACAAGGGCGGGTAGCGGGTCTCACCGTCTCGGGTAACGGGCCCGATATGAGCGTACAGATTCGGGGGTCGGGTACGCCCTTATTCATTTTGGATGGCATGCGGGTCGATGCCGACGCAATTAACCTTATTCAGGCTAATCAGGTAGAAAGCGTGGAAGTGTTTAAAGGCCCAGAGGCGGCTATTTTTGGCACCGGCGCCAATGGCGGCGTTATCGCCGTGTACACCAAACGCGGCGATAAGAATTACAAGGGTACCAATATCGCGCCCAGCCCCGGCCTGGTTGTTATCAAGCTACCGGGCTACTACCAGGCCAAGGAGTTTTACCAGCCGCGCTACGGCGCGCCCGTGCTCAACGCTCCTGCGTCTGACTCGCGCCGCCTTACCCTCTACTGGGACCCCGAATTCAGCACCGATATAAAGGGCCAGGGCGAATTTCTGTTCTACACCGCCGATGGCGGCGGCAACTTTCAAATCTCGACCGAGGGTGTGAGCCTAGCTGGCGACCCTAGCCAGGGCAAAGCCAGCATCTACGTAGCGCCCAAAACGAAATAAGCGTCCCGTTGCGGCATAAAAAAGGCGGACGGCGATATGCGTGAGCATATCGCCGTCCGCCTTTTTTTGTTCCCCATCATCGCATCCTGGCGCCGTTCAGTTTTGGTAGGCCTCCGAGATTTTCAGGAGATTGATAATATTCCCAACCTGGTCGCCACTATTAGCCAGCCGAATTTCTTGCCGATGCAGGATTTTGGTATAACTGCCTGGCACCTCAATAGAGCCGTTCTGCCAAGCTATTTATATGATAGCCTCGCCGTGGCTACCGAGGCTTTGCAGAATGCGCGCAATCTGCTCCGCCTGCTGGTCCTGCTTGCGAGTCAGGGCCACTAACAGGCTCTCTAGCTGGTCAAAATGGCTGTTGCTATTCATAAAACAAGCATTTTATCTGACACGTTATTGGTTTTAAGACAATACCATTTCGGTGGCACCCAGCTCCACGAGTAGCCGCTGGGCCATGCCCACGTTCTTGATACCGTCGATGGTCACCTGCAATTTATCCTTTTGGTCCTTCATGCGGGCCGTGCGCGGATGCGTTTGGATGAAGTTCAGAATGAGGCCAAACTGCTCGCCTTGGAAGTACGCCTCGTGCCCCGGCCCGGCGGGCAGGTAGGCGCGCAGCGTCTCGCGCTTCAGCGTCAGCTTATCGAAACCCAACTTGCTGGCCTGCCAGCGCAGTTTCACAATGTCCACGAGTTGCTGCACCTGCTCGGGCAGCGGGCCAAAGCGGTCAGTCATGCTGGCCACAAGCTTGGCGAGTTCCTCGGGCTTCTGGGCGCGGTCGAGCTTGGCGTAGAGCTGCAAGCGCTCCGACACGTTGTTGACATACGTGTCGGGAATGAGCACCGGCAGGTCGGTTTCAATTTGCGTTTCGCGGGGGCCGCTGTTGAGCGCGCCGGCCGCCATTTGCAGGCGCTGCTGGCTGGTGCCGGCTGTGCCCTCACCCAGAAACAGGTCCCGAAATTCGGTTTCCTTCAATTCCTGCACGGCCTCGTCCAGCACTTGGTGGTAGGCCTCGTAGCCCAGGTCGTTGATAAAGCCCGACTGCTCGCCGCCCAGCAAATTGCCCGCCCCCCGAATGTCGAGGTCGCGCATGGCCACGTTGAAGCCCGCCCCGAGGTCCGAAAACTCCTCCAGCGTATTCAGGCGCTTGCGGGCGTCGGCCGGCAGGTTAGCCACGGGCGGCGTCAGCAGGTAGCAATAGGCCTTGCGGTTGGAACGGCCTACGCGGCCCCGCATCTGGTGCAGGTCACTGAGGCCGGTGAGGTGCGCCCGGTTGATAATGATGGTGTTAGCGTTTGGGATGTCGAGGCCGCTCTCGATGATGTTTGTCGAAACCAGCACGTCGTACTCGCCTTCCACAAACTTCATCATGCGCTTTTCGAGCTGTTCGCCGTCCATCTGGCCGTGGGCAAACGTTACCCGCGCATTGGGCACGAGGCGCAGTATCATAGCCGCTACTTCCTCAATGTCGCTCACCCGGTTGTGCACAAAAAACGCCTGCCCGCCGCGCTTCAGCTCCCGCGCAATGGCGTCGCGCACAATGGTTTCGTCGAATACGTGCAGCTCCGTAGTCACCGGCTGGCGGTTGGGCGGTGGTGTGGCAATCACGCTCAAATCGCGGGCGCCCATCAAGGAAAAGTGCAGCGTGCGCGGTATCGGCGTAGCCGAGAGCGTAAGCGTGTCCACGTTTACCTTGATTTCCTTGAGCTTGTCCTTGGTCTTGACGCCAAACTTCTGCTCTTCGTCAATAATAAGCAGCCCCAGGTCCTTGAATTGCAGCTTCTTATTAGTCAGCGCGTGCGTACCGATGAGAATATCGGTGCGGCCCGCCGCCACGCGCTCCATCGTTTCCTTCACCTGCTTCGGCGACTTAAAGCGGTTGATGTACTCCACCGTCACCGGCAGGTTGGCTAGCCGGTCGCGGAAGGTCTTGTAGTGTTGCATCGCCAGGATGGTAGTTGGCACTAGCACCGCCACTTGCTTGCCATCGGCCGCCGCCTTGAAGGCCGCCCGAATGGCAATTTCGGTCTTGCCGAAGCCCACGTCGCCGCACACGAGCCGGTCCATCGGGTGCGGCTGCTGCATGTCCTGCTTCACATCCTCGGTGGCCTTGGCCTGGTCGGGCGTGTCCTCGTAAATAAAGCTCGATTCCAACTCGGCCTGCATAAAGCCGTCTTTCGAAAAGGCGAAGCCGGGCGCAGTTTTCCGCTTGGCATACAGCCGGATGAGGTCGGCCGCAATGTCCTTGACCTTCTTCTTGACCGACTTCTTCTTGTTCTCCCACTCCGGTGAGCCTAGCTTGCTCATGGTGGGTGGCGCGCCCTCCGCCCCGCTGTACTTAGCGATTTTGTGCAGCGCGTGAATGCTTACCGTCAGCACGTCGTCATCCCGGTACACCAAGCGGATGGCTTCCTGCACGTGCCCGTTCATCTCCACCTGCGTGAGGCCCGCGAAGCGCGCAATGCCGTAGTCTTGGTGCGTCACGTAGTCGCCCGGCTGCAAGGTCTTCAGCTCGCGCAGCGTCAGCGCCTTTTTCTTCGAGAACTTCTTGGTTTCCTGCGCCCGGTAGTAGCGCTCAAATAATTGGTGGTCAGTGTATACGGCTAAACCTAGCTGCTCGTCCACGTAGCCCTCACGCAGGGCAATGAGCAGGTGCTGAAACTGCACATTAGGGTCCAGCTCGTCGAAAATCGTGCGCAGTCGGTCGGCCTGCCGCACCGAGTCGGCCGCGATTATCGTGGTAAAATCACGCACCTTATTCTCCCTAATATTCTTCAGTAGGCGCTCAAAGTCCTTGTTGAAGCTCGGCTGCGGCTTGGCCGTAAACTTGAATTCCTGGGCGTTTTTGAAGTAAAAACGCTTGCCAAATTCCACGATGGCAAACTCGTCCAAGCACTTCTTCAGGCTCTTGCCGTTCTCAAACAAGTCGGCGGGCTTCGACACAATCTGCATGCCGCCTGCCTCTTCCAGCACCTTCTTGAAGTTGCCCTCGGCCTTGTCGAATAGCTCGGTTACAATATCCAGCGTCTGGCGCATATCCTTCACCCACAAGCAGCTGGTTCGGGGCAAAAACTCCAGAAACGACTCGCGCCGCTCCTGCAAAAGCTTGGTCTGCACGTTGGGAATAATGCTTACCGAGGTGCGCGGCTCCACCGAAAGCTGCGTTTCGGGGTTGAAGGTGCGGATGCTCTCAATCTCATCGCCAAACAGCTCCAGGCGGTACGGCAGCTCATTAGCGTAGCTGAATACGTCCACGATGCCACCGCGCACCGCGTACTGCCCCGCCTCGTACACAAAATCCGACTTTTCAAAGTCATACTGGCTTAGCAATTCGCCCAGGAAATTCACGTCCAGCTTATCGCCCACCTTGGCCGAAAACGTGTTTTGCACCAAGCTCTGGCGGTTGATAACCTTCTCGCTCAACGCCTCCGGGTACGTCACGATGAGCGGGGCCGTGCTCAGCGCCGCCACGCTAGCCTGCCGGCTGGCATTGAGCTGGTTAAGCACCTCAGCGCGCATCAGCACGTTGGCGTTCTCCGTTTCGTCAAACTCGTAGGGCCGCTTGTAGGAGCTTGGAAACAGCAGCGCCTCTGGCCCGTCGGGCAGCAGGTGGCGCAGGTCAGCCATAAAGAGCGCCGCCTCATCCTTATCATGCAAAATGAACACATTGGGATGCGCGTGGTGGCCGCTGGCGGCCGCCACCACGGCATCCTGCGAGCCCACCAGGCCGCGCAGCTGCACGCGCAGTTCGCCGCCGCGGGCCGCCTCGTCGGCCGGGCGGCCGGGCTCGGCGGGCTTGTAAGCGGCCAGCAGGCGGGCGCTCAGGGTTTGCAGCTCGGCGTCGAGGCGATAAAGGCGGAGAAAATCAGCTACTTGCACAGGATAATGCTAACGAACAACTAAAAAACGGCCAGCCCGGCCGGGGTTCATTCCGGTCGGGCTAGGGTAGACACTTGGCTAATACCGTTGTTAAGGACCGAAAGTTTCCGCCGTAACTTAGCCCAAGATTTTTAGTAAGCTAGTTTATGAATCCGCGTGACCTGCCCGAAGTCGTGGCCGAATCAATTACCGAATTGCCCGAGGTGCGTTCCGAGTTGAACGCGCTAAACGGCCGCGTAGACCGGCTGAGACAAGCAGTGAACAAGAAGTTTAAAGCACTGCGTGAAGAAAGCAGCCGCGCTGCCGTCAATGGTATTACGCGCGGTTTTGAGGCCTTCCTCAACCGCGTGCTAGAGCACGATGACCAACTGAGCACCCACGCGGCCGCCTGAACAACCTCGAATCTCCCCAGTAGTAGTAATAGTTACGTAGTTGCGCGGTTCTGCTCACCTGGCCATCGGCCTCATTACGGGCCTAGCTGTGGCTAGCCTCGTGCCTCAAATTCCATTTTCGGTAGCTGGCATTGCGCTGGCGGGTTTCTCTTCCCTCGCCCCCGACCTCGACCACCCCGATAGCAAGCTTAGCCACCGGCTGGGCTTCGTGCATGGCTACGTGCGCTGGGCCTTCGGCGCGGCGGCGCTGGGGCTCGGCACCTACGCCTACGCCCAACTGCCGCCCGGCCCCGAGCAGCGTCTCACCTACATTGCGGGGCTGGCCTTCGCGCTGGTAGGTGTGGCGTTGCAGGGCGGCTCAGCCCGCAAGCTGGCGCTCTTGTTCACCGGCCTAGCCACGGTGCTGGCGGGTTTATATGCGCAGTTTCTGTGGCTGAGCTTGCTCGGCGCGTTCATCTGCCTGGCACCTTTCACTGGGCACCGCACCTGGACGCACACCATTTGGGCTACCCTATTATGGACCTACGTCGGCTACCTGGCCAACCGCAGCCTGGGCTGGCGCGGCATTGCCCACTACGCCGGGGCTGGCTATGCCTCACATCTTGTGGCCGACAGCCTCACCAAAGCCGGCGTGCAGTGGCTGCGGCCCATTGGCATCTGCTTCCGTATTCCGCTGCTCAGCACGGGCTCTAAAGCCGGTAATATGATGGAGGCGGCCATTTGCGTGGGCTACGGGCTACTGGTTCTGGGGCTGGCTATTGGGCGGATAGGGTTTTAAAATGAATAACTTGTGTATGTACTTGTCCTGCCTTAGCTTCGCATCGGAGCGAGAGGCACGGCGGCGAGAAAAGTTTCTTAGTGTACGCTATTACGGCACCGTTTGAAGCAAACGTGTGCGCCCCGTCCTGCGCTTATTTTTAACGTGTTAGCCCGCCGGGCCTTTATTCGGCAGGCTTTATTCCAACTGCTACCCATTCTCAAAATTTTACCCCCACCAACTTACCAGTCTTTATGAACCAGATGAATAGTCCGCTCATCCGGGTCGGCGTTTTCTACGACGGCAATTATTTCCTTAAAATTAGTGATTATTACTATTTTCAGCACGAGCGAAAGGCCCGCATTAGCCTCGAAGGCCTGCACGAATTTATCCGCCATCAGGTAGCCGAGGAAGAAGATGTGGACGTGCGCCTGGCGCAGATTACGACCTCCCATTTCTTCCGGGGCCGCCTCTCGGCCACCGAAGCCCGCGACAAGGACCGCCTGTTCCACGACCGCCTGCTTGACGATATCTTGATGAACCTGGGCGTGTGTACGCACTACATGCCCCTCAAAACCCGCGACGGCCGCCTTCAGGAAAAAGGTATCGATGTGTGGCTCAGTCTCGAAGCCCTGGAAATGGCGCTGCACAAAACCCTCGATGTGGTGGTACTCATCGCGGGTGATTCCGACTACGTGCCCCTCATTCGCAAGCTCAACACCGTGGGCACCCGCGTGATGCTGCTCAACTGGGATTTCAAGTACGAAGACTTTAAGGGCGAAACCCGCGTAACGCGCGCCTCGCAGCACTTGCTGGAGCAGGCTACCTACCCGGTCGCCATGCACGCCGTCATCGACCGCGGCTTGCAGGAGCAGGACGAGGTGGTAGAAAACATGTTTGTGACGCAGGGCGAGCCCGCCGCTTTTGCCACCCTGCCCGCCCCGGCCGCTACCAATGGCCACACCAACGGCAGCTACGCGCCTGCTCCGGCAGCGGCTAGCGCGGCGGCCCTCGCGGCCCGCGCCGTGCGCCCCACCGGCCCCACGGCCGCCGGCCCGGTCGGCACCATCGGCATGAGCACCATCAAAAACCTGAAGAACGGGTTTGGCTTCGTGGTGATGCCGCCTAACAACTTGTTCTTCAGCTATGCCGACTTGTCGGAAGGCGACTTCAACGACCTGCGTGAGGGTGACTGGGTAGAGTTCACAGTGGGCCGCAACCATCGTGACGAGGACTGCGCCCGCAACGTGCGCAAAGTGGCTGCCCCTAACCTGACAGGCGACGAAGACGGCGACTATGAGCCGAGCACCGTGGCGCAATCGGTAAGCGCCGTATTGTAGAGCAAGCCGCTTGATACAAGTGAAAAGCCCCGCTATGCTAAGTAGCGGGGCTTTTTCTTGCGACTACAGCACCTTTTTGGAGGCCGGATAGCGGTTGAAGGTGCCCAGTCCCTGGGCTACGGCCGGGTCTTCGCCAGCCTCGGCGGCCGGCCGGTAGATGGTACCGCTCACTACCATGATGGACTTGCCGGCGTGCTCGACCTGCGCCACGGCTCGCAACTCATCGCCTAGGAGCACGGGCCGCAAGTAGTTGATTTTAAACTCTACCGTCGAAACCAGTTCGCCGGCGGTGAAGGCTTGTGTGAGCGCCGCCGCGCCCAGCACGGCATCCATGAGGCCTGCCAGTACGCCGCCGTGCGCCGTACCCGGCGACGAGAGGTGCGCTTCCGTAATGACCATGCGGTACTCGGCCTGGCCGGGCGCGGGCACCGTGAGCACCATGCCGTTGGCCTGGCCGTAGTGGTTGATGCGGTTGTAGTGGGCGACCAGGGAGGGCCAGTCGGGGAGCGGAGGTGACATGGGGAATACAGGAAGGAGAAACGCGAAAAATTGCCTTACGTTGAAGGACGGGCGGCGAAGATGCACGCCAAACCGGCTACCGTCCGGCGCTACCTTTGCCGCCCGGCCGGGGCCAGTGGCCGCCCCACGTTTTACCTAATCTTAGCTTACCCATGCCTTCCTTCGATATCGTCAGCAAAGTGGACCCGCAGACGCTGGAAAACGCCATCAACACCGCCAAAAAAGAGCTATCGACGCGCTACGACCTGCGCGATACTAAGGGCGGTATCGAGCTGAATAAAAAGGATAATACCGTGCAGCTCAGTTCTGAAAACTCGATGCGCATCAAGGCGCTCGAAGATATCCTGCTCACGCGCATTGTGAAGCAGGGCATCGACGGTACGGCCCTCGACTTCACGGCCGAAGAGCAGGCCAACGGCACGCTCGTGAAGAAAACGATTAAGGTGCGCGCTGGTGTGGACAAGGACGCGGGGCGCAAAATCATCAAAACCATCAAGGACAGCAAAATCAAGGTGGAAGCCCAAATGCAGGACGACCAGATTCGGGTGTCAGCTAAGAAAATTGATGACTTACAGGCCGTTATCGCTTTGTTGCGCCGCACCGATAACGGCCAGCCGCTCCAGTTTGTGAACATGAAATCGTAGCTAGCGGGGCGAATGCCCGTACTTAAACCGGTGGCTAGCCAGTGGCTTAGAAGCTTCAGGCGTATTTTTCACGCATTATTCACGTTTCACGCGCTCAACGTTCCCGCTGTTTGTCACCGTTCGCTGCCTTTTCTTCCGAGCATTTCGCCGCCTTTACGCAGGTTCAGACCTGGGTTAGCCTGCTCACCCTCACGCTGATGGAAATCGTGCTGGGTATTGATAACATCATTTTTATCTCCATCACCGTCAACCGGCTGGCCCCGGAAGAGCAGACGCGGGGCCGCACCATTGGTCTGCTGCTGGCGCTGTTATTTCGCATCGGGCTGCTGCTCAGTATCTCCTGGATTGTGAGTTTGCGCGAGGCGCTGTTTACGCTAAATATTCCGCCATTGGTGGAGAACTTTGGCGTGAGCGGGCGCGACCTCATTCTGCTGGTGGGCGGCTTGTTTTTGATGTACAAGAGCACGACCGAGATTCATACCAAGCTGCAAGGCGAGGAAGAAGAGGAAAATATCGTGAAAACGCACGCCAAGCTGGGGGCCATCATCCTGCAAATCATCATCATTGATATTGTTTTCAGCTTCGACTCTATCCTGACGGCCGTGGGCCTCGTAGATAATGTGCTGGTGATGATAGCAGCAGTTATCTGCGCAATGGGTATTATGCTGGCTTTCAGTGGTGTAGTAGCCAATTTTGTTAACCGCAACCCGACTATCAAAATGCTGGCGCTGTCGTTCCTCATCATGATTGGCTTTATGCTGGTGATGGAGGCCGCTCACAAGGAGGTAGAGAAGGGTTACCTGTACTTTGCCATGGCTTTCTCACTGCTGGTAGAGTTGCTGAATATGCGCCTGCGCCGCAAAACCAAGGCCACCCCCGTGAAGCTGCGCGACTCACAGTACGACTAACAAACAGCTTTTTAGCTCCTGAAAGCGCGCCGCCCGGTACTGGACGGCGCGCTTTTTTTTAGGCAGCGGGTAGGTAAGTCAGCAGCTCGGGCAGGCTGGTGAGCACGCGCTGTTCGGCCAGGTCGAGCAGGCGGCGCGTGAGCTCGGCGCGATGTTGGCGGAAAAAGGCTAGCTCGGGCTGGGTGAGCACGCCCACGGCTAGCCCGGTCAGGGTGGCGCGCAGGCGGGCATTGCGGCCCAGCAACTCGGTAAGCAGGCGGGTGGCCTCGGTGGGCTCAACGGCGGCCAGTGGCAGGCGGTAATCGAGGGCAAAGTCGGCTACGGTAGCCAGCAACACCGCGTGCTGAAGCTTGAGTAATGGTCGTAGCACCTGATGCTGAAAATCGGCTACATTGTCGGGCGTAGGGATGGGGGCCGGCTGGCCGGCAATGGCGGGACGCAGGGCCAGCAGCGCGGCATCGGGGCGGGTAGGGGAGGCGGGAGCAGACATATGCCCTCTACTACGCGCACAAAAAAAGCCCGGCCAAAGCCGGGCTTTTTTATACAGCAGTGGGGCTGCTTAGTGCTGAATGGTAACTTTGGTAGTGAAGTTGCCCTCGGTAGTCGTCACTCGCACGACGTAGATGCCCGTTGAGAGGCGGCTGGTGTTCAGCTCCACGCCGGCCTGCTGCATCTGCGCCACGGGCACTGTAGAGGTAAGTACCGTTTTGCCGAGCAAGTCGAGCACGGCCACTTGGATGGGCGCGGCGCTACCCAGCTGCGTGCGCACCGTGAGGCGGTCCTGGGCTGGGTTCGGGTAGGCTTCGAGAGCATTAGCAGCCGCCCCGTTGTTGGTCGACAAGGAAACGGCCCGCGCCAAGGGTGGCAGGTCGAAGCCCTGCACGATGTTGTTGACGGTGGGGAAGCCGTTTATCCGGTCGCCCTGCTTGGCGCTGTAGCCCATGCCGCGGCGGGCAAACACCGTCCAGATGAGGTTGGCGTTGGCGGCGCGGTTATTGGCGCTGTCGGCGCGCAGAATGGCATCGCGGCCGTCGAGGAAGCCCGGCTGGCATACTTGCAGCTTGCAGCCATCAAGTACCAGCTTGAGGGCTTTGTTGTTACCGCCGTTGGGCGAGAAGAAGTCGGGGTTGTAGCCATATTTATTAATCATGGCCCAGTTCAAATCCCAGAGCACCGTGGCCCAGATTTCGCCTACGTCGTGGGTTTCGCTGTACTTACCGGAGGCAGCGCCCAACTGCGCGTAGGTGTAGTTATTGCCAGCGGCCGACATATCGGTGGTATAGGGCTTTTTGCGGAAGCCGGGGCCGGTGGCCAGCGGGGTGCCGTTGTCGTAGGTACCTACGTAGCGCTTGTTGCTGCCAATGTCGCCGGGGCGGGTCGTCATCCAGAGGCCAAAGAAATCGCTCCAGCCTTCGCCCATTGTCTGATTGCCGATGGCAGCATTGAGGCAGGCGGCTGTGCCACCACCGGTGAGGCGGTTGCTGATGCCGTGGCCGTATTCGTGCGACATCACGCCGCTGTCAAACGAGCCGTCCCAGTCGGGCAGCGTCACGCCCAGCGCCGCCGATACATTAATGGTGCCGCCGGCCAGCAAGGCTGCCCGCAGCTTAAAGCCATCGGCCCCGCTAATGAATATAGCCGGGATGCGAATACCCACCGTGTCGGTACCGCCAAAGCTGACGAGGTTGGTGGTCGCCAGTGAGTCGAATACAATAACGGCACTGGCACCGTTGGCTTGGGCGCGCTTCACTTTAGGAGCGAAGGCGTTGCTGGCCCGTGGGTTGAGGGCAGTGAGCTGGGGGCAGCCTCCGCGCTGGATAAAGGCGACGTTGCCGCTGACGGCGGCCGCATTCACAAAAGGCGTAGCGCAGCCGTGGGCTCCGCCGTCGTCCGATACCCCGTCATTCACCAGCACCAGCTTGCCAGCCAACGGCTTTTTGCTGAGGCTGGGGCCGAAGGCTACGGGCGCAAAGTTATAGGTGCCCGCTACCGTAGCGGGGCCGGTAACGGTCAGCGAGTTGGGCGATATGTTGTCGAATAGGTACATCTGCATCCGGCCGCTGCTGCCATCGGCTGGGGTGAAGAAGTTGGCGTTGCCGCGCCCGCTGCCATCCTGCGACTCGGCGCGTACAAAGTCATTATCCTTGCCTAGTTTTACTCCCTGGGCGTTGGTAGTCAGATTTTTATACTGAAAATTGCCCGACACCTCGTCGAAGCCATGCGCCATCATCACGTCGTGGAGCATGTTGTTCCAGTAGAACAGGTTGGTGATACCCGCCGCTAGGTTGTTGGCCTCGCGGGGGCCCTTGGTCTGGTCAAAGGGAAAGTCGAACGTCAGGGCGCTGGTGCCGTCGGGCGAGTTGGTCGTCGAGCTCAGGTTACCATTGCCCGATGCCACCGTGGCGTTGTCGTCGTAGGCCGCTACGTTGTTGCCGCGCGTCAGGTACTTGCCGCTCGACAGCAGCGAGTAGCTATCGGCAAAGAAGCCGGCGGGCGTGCCCGGCTGGGCCACCTGCCAGCCCACAGGCGAATACAGCGGGTTAGCCGAGCTTAGCAGCACCACACTGCGTCCCGCCACGAGCGGGTTTTCGTAGGGTACAGGCACCACATTCAGGCTGTTGGCCGTGGCCGTGGTGTTGAGAATGGTTTTGGTGGCGGCCGGGGCGAAGGCCAGCGCCTTCTGGCGGCGGGCCTCGGCGCTCAGCTGCTGCTCCCGAAAGGTGGTGAGCTCGTTCACCACGTAGTCGTTCTTATCCACGAGCTGGCCGGTCTGGGCGTCGATGCGGGCGCTCCAGTGGTGCTGCTGGTCGAGCTGGGCGATGGTTACCTCCCACACCAGCACCAGCTTGTCGTTCTGGCGGGTGTACATCAGCCGCACCGGAATGTCTTCTTCCGAAATACCGCCATTGTTGAACTTCATGCCGTCGGCCGCGCGGGCTTCCACCACGGTGCGCAGGCCCACGGGGCGGGGCAGGCCCAGGCTCACTGAGGCAGCTACCACGGCCTGCGCCGGCGTGAGCGCGGGAGCAGGCGCGGCGGCCCGGGCGTTGGCATTGGCCACAAAGTCCTGAGCTGCGAAAATTACCTTGCCCGTCTTGTCGGTGTGCACGGCGCCGGTAGCATTGAATACCACTAGGCCATTGACGCGTTGCTGCAGGTACGTGTGCGTAATGCCGGTGCTGGCGTCGGTATAAGAGTTGGTGACGAGCGCGTCGGCCACATCGGTGGCCTTAAGGCCCTGCGCCTTGGCTTTGGCGCTGAAAACGGCCAGGCTGGCCGCCGGGGCCGCCTGCTGCGCCAGCGCCAGGCCCGGCAAGGCCAAAGCCGCTGCCAGCGTAAGCGCACGAGAGCCCAAACGAGTAGAGAACAACGTCATAGAAAAGGAATTGGGTAGAAAAAGCTTTGCAAACGCAAGGTGCCAAAGATAAACACTTTTTCCACATTAGCGCGGCTTATTTTGCCTGCGTAAAGTGCAAGCAAAGATGACGTTATTTTTTGCGCGTCCGAAAGCAGCACTAGCCAAAAACTGCTAGCTTGCTGAGCACGTCCCAGAGCACCACGCCCGCCGCCACGCTCACGTTGAGCGAGTGCTTGGTGCCGAGTTGTGGTATCTCCACGGCGGCCTCGCAGAGGGCCAATACCTCGTCGTCGACGCCGAAGACTTCGTTGCCCAGCACTAGGGCCAGCGGCCGGCCCGGTGCGGGCCGAAAAGCCGGTAGCAGCACCGAGCCCGTGGTTTGCTCCACGGCCACGAGCTGGTAGCCAGCGGCCACGAGCCGCCGGGCAGCCTCCAGGGTGGTGGCGGTGTGCGTCCAGGCCACCGACTCGGTGCTGCCGAGGGCCGTTTTGGTGATTTCGCGGTGCGGGGGCTGGCCCGTGACGCCGCAGAGGTAGAGGCGCTCGAGGGCGAAGGCGTCGGCGGTGCGAAACACGGCGCCCACGTTGTGCAGCGAGCGCACATTGTCGAGCACCAGCACCACCGGGCTTTTGGGCGTTGCTTTAAAATCGGCCACCGGCAGGCGGTTTAGCTCGGGCATCGTGAGTTTGCGCATCGAAATAGGCGAACTTTGTAGTTCGCGGTGTTGGTTTAAAAAAGCCTCGCTTCCCGCGTCGCTACCATTATTCTGCTTTCTAACGCGGGCCCCAAAGTTCGCGCTTCTGCCTTGTCTACTGCTCCCGCCCCCGCCGCCCCGCCTGCCAAGTTTGCCATCAAGTCGCTGGGGCCCGACCATATCAAGCCCGCTGCGGTGGCCGATACGCCGCTCATGCGGCAGTATTACCAGCTCAAAACGGAGCACCCCGGCGCGGTGCTACTGTTCCGGGTGGGCGACTTTTACGAGACATTCGGCGAAGATGCCGTTACGGCCGCGCGTATCCTCGACATCACGCTTACCAAGCGCGGCGCGGGCACGGCCAGCGAGGTGGCGTTGGCGGGCTTTCCGCACCACGCCCTCGATACCTACCTGCCCAAGCTGGTGCGCGCCGGCCAGCGCGTGGCCATCTGCGACCAGCTCGAAGACCCCAAGCAGGCCAAGGGCCTCGTGAAGCGGGGCATCACCGAGCTCGTGACGCCCGGCGTGAGCCTGCACGACAACACCCTGGAGCGCCGCCAGAACAACTATCTCGCCGCCGTGCATTTCGGCAAAACGGAGGCCGGCATCTCGTTTCTCGATATCAGCACCGGCGAGTTTCTGGCCGCGCAGGGCAACATCGAATACCTGGGCAAGCTGCTGCAAAATTTCCGTCCGGCCGAGGTGCTGTTCTGCAAGCGCAACCGCGGCGAGTTTGAAGGGCATTTTGGCCCCGACTTTTGCACCTATGCACTCGATGAGTGGGTGTTTGGCACCGATTATGCCCACGACACGCTCACGCGGCACTTCCGCACCACCTCGCTCAAGGGCTTCGGCGTCGATAACCTGAAAGAAGGCGTGATTGCGGCCGGCTGCATCCTGCACTACCTGGCCGAAACCAAACATACTGATATTCAGCA
>Ga0268353_100037_pt1 | contig 22391 bp, 19 predicted proteins | sample G5R2_NF_18SEP201_FD_190168 | JGI IMG/M metagenome (GOLD analysis project Ga0268353, IMG submission 190168) | Phyllosphere microbial comminities from switchgrass, GLBRC, Michigan, United States - G5R2_NF_18SEP2017_LD1 | ecosystem: Host-associated > Plants > Phyllosphere > Phylloplane/Leaf | place... | reverse complement strand
TGGCCCGACAAGGTTTGAAAATTGCTCCACACGCCGGCCGCTACCAGCCCCAGCAAAATGCCGTAGATGACGCCCGAAACCCCCAAAAAATAGCTAACTAGGTCATTGTGCTCGGCCGTATCGCTCACGTGTTTTCTTACCCAGGGCCGCAGCAAAAACAGACCCGCTAGGGAAAACAGCAGTGTAGCGACGCAGCAAGTAATGCAGAATAGCCAGTTGGGTACGTAGTAAATCCAGTCCACTATACAAGGTATTAGCTCAACAGGAACGAATACGCGAATACTGGACGCAGGTAGACGCAGGCCCCGCCCGCTACCTACGACATAGTGTGCCCGGAGAACTGGCTATGTATACCAAATAAAACTCTGCCTTCGGTCGGCCATTGCTAGCGGAGGTGCGCTAGCAATGGCCGACCGAAGGCAGGTTTTTTTTGACGCGCAGGTACTATGCGTACACGCTCGTCTTCAACTCCTCGGCCAGGAAGCGGCTGGTGTGGCCTTTGCCGCTCTTGGCTACCTGCTCGGGCGTGCCCTGGGCCACGATGGTGCCGCCGCCCGCCCCGCCTTCGGGGCCGATATCGATAACGTGGTCGGCTACCTTGATGAGGTCCAGGTTGTGCTCAATGATGAGCACGGTATTGCCCTTGTCGGCGAGCTTGTGCAGCACGTCGGCCAGGTGGCGGATGTCCTCGAAGTGCAGGCCGGTGGTGGGCTCGTCGAGGATGTAGAAGGTCTTGCCGGTGTCCTTTTTGCTGAGCTCAGTGGCCAGTTTCACGCGCTGGGCCTCACCGCCCGAGAGCGTGGTGGCTTGCTGACCCAACGTGAGGTACCCCAGCCCTACATCGGCCAAGGTCTTGATTTTGCGCAGGATGCGCGGCTGGAATTCGAAAAATTCCACGGCCTTCTCCACCGTCATGTCAAGGATGTCGGTGATGGACTTGCCTTTGAAGCGCACTTCCAGCGTTTCGCGGTTGTAGCGGCGGCCTTTGCAGGTTTCGCAGGGCACGTGCACATCGGGCAGGAAGTTCATCTCGATGGTGCGGATGCCGGCGCCCTCGCAGGTTTCGCAGCGCCCGCCCTTCACGTTGAACGAGAAGCGGCCCGGCCCGTAGCCGCGGATTTTGGCTTCCGCCATCTCGGCAAACAACTGCCGGATTTCGGTAAACACGCCGGTGTACGTAGCCGGGTTCGAGCGTGGTGTGCGGCCGATGGGCGACTGGTCTACCTCAATCACTTTGTCAATCAGCTCTAGGCCTTCGAGGCTACCGTAGGCCAGCGGCTCGCGGTGGGCGTTGAAGAAGTGCTTGTTGAGAATCGGGTACAGCGTATCGTGGATGAGCGATGACTTGCCCGAGCCCGACACGCCCGTGACGGCGATGAGCTTACCCAGCGGGAACTTAGCCGTTACGTTCTTGAGGTTGTGGCCCTTAGCGCCCTTCAACGTTAGGAATGCACCTTCGCCCTCGCGCTTCTTTTTGCGCAACTCGATATTACGCTTGCCGCTGAGGTAGTCGGAAGTGAGCGAGCCAGAGTTGAAAATGGCGTCGGGCGTGCCCTCGGCCACGATATGGCCGCCGTGGATGCCCGCGCCAGGGCCAATGTCGAGCACGTGGTCGGCGTGCAGAATCATGTCCTTGTCGTGCTCCACCACAATCACCGAGTTGCCGATGTCGCGCAGGTGCTGCAAGGCCTTGATTAGGCGCTCGTTGTCGCGCTGGTGCAAGCCGATACTCGGCTCGTCCATGATGTAGAGCACGCCCACGAGCTGCGTTCCAATCTGGGTGGCTAACCGGATGCGCTGGCTTTCGCCGCCGCTGAGTGTGCGCACCGAGCGGTGCAGGCTGAGGTAGTCGAGGCCCACTTCGAGCAGGAAGCCGATGCGCTTGCGGATTTCCTTGAGCAGCTCGCGGGCAATGAGGTTCTGGCGGTCGCTGAGGCGGCCTTCCACATCCACAAACCAGCCCGACAACTCGTTGATATCCATCACCGACAGCTCGCCGATATGCTTGTCGGCCAGCTTGAAGTGCAGGCTTTCCTTCTTGAGGCGATAGCCGTCGCACACGGGGCAGGTCTGGGCCTGGGTATACTGCTGAATCCAGTCGCGAATGCTGTCCGAATCAGACTCCATCTGGCGGCGCAGGAAAGGAATGATGCCCTCAAACGGCTCGGTATAAGCGGCTTTGGTATCGTCGGCCTCGTCCTGCGTGATGCCGTGCAGCAGGCGCTTGAGCAGTTCGGGGTCCAGCTTCTCGACGGGCGTGTTGAGGCTGGCCTTGTGCTTTTTGAGAATGAGCTGGAGCTGTTGAAAAATCCAGATGTCGCGGTACTCGCCCAGCGGCGCGATGGCCCCGCGGCTGATGGTCAGCTTGGGGTCGGGTATGACGGTTTCCTCAGTTATCTGCTGCACCTCACCCATGCCGGCGCAGTGCGGGCACGCGCCATAGGGCGAGTTGAAGCTGAAGGTGTTAGGCGCCGGGTCGTCGTAGGCGATTCCCGTTTCGGGGTCCATCAGGAAGCGCGAAAAGAACTGCGGCTGGCCTTTCTCGCCCTTGGCATCGGGGTCGAGCACCAGCAGGGTGCCCTTGCCGTGGGTCATGGCATTCTGCACCGAGCCCGATAGACGAAACCGGTCCTCTTCCTTCACCACGAGGCGGTCAATCACGATTTCGATGTCGTGAATCTTATAGCGGTCCACCTGCATTTTGGGCGTGATGTCGAGCAGCTCGCCATCGACGCGCACCTTGGTAAAACCCAGCTTGGCAATCTTCTGAAAATCTTCGCGGTAGTGGCCTTTGCGGCCCTTCACCACGGGGGCCAGCACGATGAGCTTTTTGCCATCGAAGTGCCGCAGGATGTAGTTGATAATCTGGTCGTCGCTCTGCCGAATCATCTTCTTGCCCGTGGCGTAGCTGTAGGCCTCGGCCGTGCGGGCATACAGCAGGCGCAGGAAGTCATAAATCTCGGTGATGGTGCCCACCGTCGAGCGCGGGTTGCGCGAGGTGGTTTTCTGCTCAATCGAGATTACCGGCGACAGGCCCTCAATCTTGTCCACATTCGGTCGCTCCAGCCCGCCCATAAAGGAGCGCGCGTAGGCCGAAAACGTCTCCATGTAGCGCCGCTGTCCCTCGGCATAAATGGTATCGAAGGCCAGCGACGACTTGCCTGAACCCGAAATACCGGTAAAAACCACCAGCTTACCGCGCGGAATCTTGACGCTCACGTTCTTGAGGTTGTGCTCGCGGGCACCATAAACCTCGATAAACGGCGCTTCGGCCGCCGCGCCGAGCAACGGGCCTTCGGCCGGGGGCGGCAGGCTGGCGGGTGTTTGGTGTGCTTCGGCCACGGCTAGCCCAGCGGGCGCGGGCTGGCTACCCACGGGCAGATTGTGCCGGGCGTCGGGAGCTTGCTGTTCAGCTACTTCGACTAGCGCAGCTGCGGTAGCGTCGGTCAGTATTTCGGCCGCCGGAGCGGCAGATTTTGCGGCTTTTTTAGGAGCGGCCTTAGGTGGTTTCGGAGCGGGAGCAACGGGAGCGGTAGCCGTTTTTTTAGCCATGCGGGCAGATTCGGAGGAACGAGCAAAGGTACGGGAATGGCCGGCCGGGGGTGGCAAAAAGGCGGACTTTTCTGCGCGGCGGCTGGCCCGGGGCGACTGCGAGTAACAAGCTTAGCCGGCGATTAGTGCGGGTGGGTTGCGCTTTCTTTGCCGGGCTAGCAGCTAGTAGCGGCGCTCACTCCATTTTTTCTAATACGTATGGTTGGCCATTTTCGCTTTCCCACTTTCGCTGGCTTTTTGCTCGGCACTGGCTTGCTGCTGAGCAGCCCGGCCGCCCGCGCCCAAACGGCTGCTCAGGGCTATGATTTCTTAACGGTCACTACCGTCGAAAGCTCCAAATCATTTATTTTATTCACCCCTGCATTTCAAGGCAAGACAGAGATTGCGCTGGAGGGGCTAGCTACCTTCAACGGTGATAAGTACAAGGAACGCGTTATGCAGAACACGCAGCTAATCAACGACCAATTCAGTGCATTAACGGTAGCTGGCTGGGAATTGGTGCAGACCTACGTAGGCACCAACTATTCTGCTGGGCGCTGCTACCTCTTCCGCAAAGCCAAAAATTAAGCTGCTGCGTATATGGTTGCCCGCCCTTTAGCAGCCTTGGCACCGTCCTTGCCAAAGAGCGTGGGTCACTCACGTTTCCACTCCCATGAACCTGCTCCAAAAAACGGCCGCGCTCGGACTACTTAGTGCCCTGGCCCTGGTGGCTGCTCCCGCCCACGCTCAGATTAATATTAACATCAACACGGCCCCGCCGGTGGTAGTAGGTGCCCCCGCCGATGCCCAGTACTACTACATCCCGGAGGCCAACGCCTACTACGATGTGCCGGCTCGCCGCTACCTCGTGCAGCGCGATGGCCGCTGGGTGCGCTACGAGCGCCTCGACGGCTACGACCCGCGCAATTTTCACCCCCAGTATATCGACTACCGCGGCGACTCACCCTGGCTCTGGAAGGGCAAGGGCCACCCCCACGGCATGCCCCCCGGCCAGGCCAAGAAGCTGTATGGCAAAGGCCCCAAGCACGACGACCACGGCCCCGGCCATGGGCATGGGCACGGGCACCGCTAAGGCCTGCAATAGTAACGCTGAAAAAGCGCCCGCAGGGGCGCTTTTTTTGGCTTTAGCCAGCCGCTAAAGAGCTGGTCGGCAGAGCAAGGGAGTTGGTCCATAAAAGGCGGGTGCTCATCGACTGGGCGCGTATTCGGGCACCCCTTTTGCGTTGGTAAGAGTATCCGATTCAACCCGTTCTCTTTCACCTTTTCCTTTTTGCGCCATGAATTACCGTCCGCAGCTTTTTGCTTTTGTATTCGGGGTCTTTGCCGCGCTGGCTAGCCCCACCGCCCACGCTCAGGTGAGCGTTAACGCCCAGTTTGGCCACCCGGCCTGGGGGCCCGCTGCCCCGGCCGGCGCACAGTACTACTACGTGCCCGAGCTAGACGGCTATTACGACCTGGCCGCCCGCAACTACATCGTACAGCGCAACGGGCGCTGGGTGCCAGTAGCCGCTGTGCAGGGCTATGACCCGCGCAACTTTCACCCGGTAGTAGTTGACTACCGTGGCCGCCAGCCCTGGCAGCAGTACCGCGACCACCACGCCCGCTACTACCGCCCGGTAGTGGTGCAGCAAGCACCGGCACGCCGCCCCGTAGTGGTAGAGCGTGTTAATCGCCGGGGCCGCGTGGTAGCCCGGCGGGTAGTGCGCTAGCTGCCCCGGAGCCACACCACCTGGCCAGCCCCGCCCCTGGGTGGGGCTTTTTGCGGGGCTAAGGGCCCTGGCTAGGCTAGTGGGCATACCAAACCCGCCTTCAAGCCCTGCTGTTACGATTCGCTAAAATCCGGCACCTTCCTTGCACATAGGATAGCCCGGCAACGTTCCTCCTTCTTTCCTGTCACCCATGAACCTTCACCTCCGTTTTCTTGCTTTCGCGCTGGGCACTGGCTTGGCGCTGGCTGCCCCCACTGCCGCGCAAGCGCAGGTGAGCGTGGGCGTCAACATCGGCCTGCCGCCTTGGGGACCGGCCGTGCCGCAGGGCACCCAGTACTACTACATCCCGGAGATTGATGGCTACTACGACATCTACAACGGAATCTACATCGTGTTTGATGGCCAGCAATGGGTGCAGATGCCCTACCTCGACGGCTACGACCCCTACTATTTTCACCCGCAGCCGGTGAGCTACGTGGGTGCGCAGCCCTGGCTCTACATCAACACCTACCGCCAGCGCTATCCGCAGTACGTGACTGTATACCGGGGCGGGGGCTACGGGGGCGGCGGCCGCTACTATGGCCACGAATACGGCGCAGGCCGCGTGTATGGCTATGACCGCGGCGGCTACGGCAGAGGCTACCGTGGCTATGACCGCGACCATGACCGGGGCGGCCGTGGTGGTTATGTAGGTGCTCCCGGCTATCCGGGCGGGGGCCGCCCCGGCGGCAACCCAGGGAGCGGCTACGGAGGCGGGCGGCCCGGCGGCTACAACGGCAACCCAGCTACCCCGGGCGGCGGCTACAATGGCGGCCACCCTGGTGGAGGCCCTCCGGCTCCCGGCAACCCCCGCGGCTACCCTGGCAGGGGCAACCCCGTTGGCCCGCCTAGCGGCTTTCCGGGTGGGGGCAACCCGGGCGGCGGTGGCCGGCCTGGGGGCACCCCAGGCGGCTTTCCCGGTGGGGGCAACGTCGGTGGAGGCGGCCGGCCAGGCGGCTTTCCCGGCGGGCAGCCCGCCAACCCTGGCGGGGGCGGGGGACCGCGCGGCGACAACGGCGGAAGCCGGGGCCGGCGCTAGCCAGCAGCCAGCTTGATAACCTACCTAAAAAGGCCCGGCCCCTGAAGGGAGCCGGGCCTTTTTAGGTAAGTGCCCCGCTTCCGGTACAGCGGACCGGGCGTCGCTACGCGGGGTGTTAGCCAGCGCTTTGAGGGCTGGTCCAGTCTACTCCGGCACGCACGGCAGCCGGCGTGGGTAGCTGGCCCTGGCCCAGCTGCTCGGCAATATGAATCATATCAGCGTCGCGATTCATGCCAGCAACCGCAATTATCTTTCTATCAAGTATGTAGAAGGCCAAAAAATCCTGCCCGGCCACATCACCCTGATAGATAATCTCGTCCCAGCGTTCGGCGTGGCCAGCGTAGCGCAGGCTTTTGCCATACTGCTGCGTCCAGAAGAAGGGGGCCGCGGTGAAGGCCTGCCGCTGGCCCAACATATTGCGGGCCGCCGTTTGGCCGTGCTGTTGCGCCACGCGCCAGTGCTCAATGCGGGTGGGCTGGCCGGTAGCCGCCAGCGGAAACCGGGCAATGTCGCCGGCCGCATATACGTTATCGGCCGCTTGCAAAAAGGCATCGACGGCCAGCCCGCCGTCTTTTTCCAAGGTGAAGGTGGCTTGCAAGAAATCGGTGGCCGGGCGCACACCCACGCCCAGCACCACGGCATCGGCGGGCAGTAGTTTGCCTGTTTTCAACTGCACACCCGTCACGCGGCCGTTCTCACCAAGCAGGGCTACTACCTCAGCTTCGGTTTCAAACTGCACGCCCTTCTCCTCGTGCAGCTTCTGAAACATCGCCCCGATTTCGGGGCCTAGTACGCGCGCAAAGGGCACTTGCTCCTGAGCAATTACCGTTACGCGGCGCGTGTCGTTAACGAGGCTGCTGGCGGCCTCCATCCCGATGAAGCTGCTGCCGATGACAACGACCTGCCTGGCTTCCTTGGTGGCGGCCAGCAGGTGGTCGGCATCGGCCTGGGTGCGCAGGGGCAGCACACCGGCCAGGTCGTGGCCAGGCAGCTTGGGCAGCCGGTTGGGGGTGCCGCCCGGAGCCAGCAGCAGCTGGTCGTAGTGCAGGGGTGGCTGGCCTTCCAGCTCTATTTCCTGGCTGGTCAGGTTGAGGCCAGCGACCCGGGTGGCAGTCAGCAGTTCAATCTTTTGCTGGGCATAGAATTCGCGGTCGCGCAGGGGCAGGGCAGCAGGCTGGGCCTTGCCGGCTAGGTAGGCCTTACTGAGCTTGGTGCGGTCATAGGGCACTTTCTCATCAGCCGAAACCAGTAGTACACGACCCGCGAAGCCCTCCTTGCGCAGGGTTTGGGCGGCAAACTCGCCAGCGGCCCCACCACCCACGATGATGAACGTGCGGGTATCAACGGGCACCCCGGCGGCAACGGGTGGCACTCCACCCACTTCGGCCGTGGGCGTGGCCTCGGGCTTGTCGGTGCTGGCGGGCGGGCTAGCGGGTACCTGCACCAGGATGCGTCCGCCCGCCTCGCGCACGGCGTAGGTGGGCAGGTCGTCGAGGGCGGGCGGCTCGCAGAGGTGGCCGTTATCGACCTTGAAGCAGGCGTGGTGCCAGGGGCAGATGAGGCGGCCGCCCACTATTTTGCCTTTCTCCAGTGGGGCGCCGTAGTGCGGGCAATTGGGGGCGAAGGCGTGGACCCGTCCCTGTTGCCGCGTGAGCAGCACATTAGGGCCGTCGTCGGGCGTGGGAAAGGCTTTGAGCGCGCCTTCGGGTAGGCTGGCGGTGTCGGTGAGGTCGATTTCAGGGAACATGGCGGCGGGGCGGCGGTGGAGCTTACTCAACGCAGCCCTCCCCTACCAGGTTGGCGGGGCACTGCTACCACTGGCTGGTTGGCGCTTGCTGGCGCAGCCAAGCGCTGGCGACCTGCAAGGTGGCATCGGGGCCAGCCGGGGTGGCGGGCACGCTTTCGTCGGGCACCAGGGGGCCGGTGTGCGAGCGGCGGGTGCGGTCGGCTTCGGCATACACGGCTATGTTCAGCTCGGCCCCGTCGGAGAGCGGGATGAGCTCGTTGGCCGTTGTGAAGCCGCCCGAGGGCTGCCCAAACAGCCGGGTGGCCGGCCGGCCGATAAAGGCCATCGCCGTTATCTCACCGCTGCTGGCCGTGCGAGGGCCGATGAGCACCGCCACGGGGCTAGCCGGCCGGCGTAGCTGATAAGGCTTGGGCACGCGCACCCCGTTGCCGGGTTTGCTGGTATACGCTTCCCCTTTGCGGTACGCAACTGGTACCTGGTGGCGGCCCGCCACGAAATAAATGAGCGGGCCGGTGCCCGTGAGCGGCCCCAGGCCCGTGAGCATGGGGTGCATGTTGCCGCCATCGTTTTCCCGCAAGTCAACCACCCAACCGGTAATCGACTGCTCGGTATCGAGCTTACTGATAAGGGCTTGCAGCTGATTGGCGAAAGCTTGCTGGCGCTCGGCGTTGACCGAGCCAAACCCAGGCACTGCTACGTAGGCCAGGCCCTCGCCTAGGTAGCGGGCGCTGGGCTCGGCGACGGCGGTGGCGTTGGAGGCCGTGGCAGGCGCTTGGCCAGCCTGCACCTTTGCTGGCGTCCGAAACGCGCTGTGCTTGTCGCCGTGCTGGCGGAGCAGACTTATCAGATACGTGAAAAGCGGGTGCGTTTCGGCGGGGGTTTGCATGCCGTGGGCCATCGCCAACAGGTCGCGCTGGGCGGTGGGCCAGTCGATGGAGTCGCGCACCAGCGCACGCGTGCGAGCTATTTCGATAGCTTGGTTGAGATAGGCTTGCACGGCGGCCGAGGGGGCGCCTTCGGAGTGCGTGTTTACCGGGCTCAGCTGCACATCGTCAAACCACGCCTCGCCCTGGCCCAGGAAGAAGCCACCCACCACCACGCGCCGCATCGTGGGCTGCACCAATAAGTTGATTTCCAGCACGCGCCAATCGCCAGTGCCCGTGGGCGGTGCACCCTGCATGAGCGAGTTGGTGCTGCCCACCATCTTGCTATCATTCCAGTACTGGCACAGCAGGGCCACATTTTTAGTGGCGGTGGTCTTGACGGTAGCGCGCAGGCGGAGCATGGTAGGCCGCGTCACCTGCACGGCTACCGACTGCCGAAAGGGCTGAAATCCCTGGGGGTCGGCGGTGGTGCTGGCCAGGTGCAACATCCGCCGGCCGCCGGGCGCGCCCGTGCTGTCGAGGGCACTGGCGTAGCCGGGGGTGGTGGCAATCGCCCAGTCGGCCGGCAGCTGGCGATTGCCGGGCAGCGGCGTTTCGAAGCTACCGTTTTGCAGCGTTTGGCTGCGGGCCGCGCCGGGCAGGGCCAGCAGCGCGCTGGCCAGGATAAGATATTTCATGGTAGCCAGCGGTTTGTTCAATCAGGCGTGTGACAGTGGGAAAGGTAAGTGCCCAGATGCCCATTACGCTATAAAGTGTTGCCTGGGTAGCCCATAAAAAAGCCGGTAGCTGCGCCCAGCTACCGGCTTTTTTCGCCTAAATCGGTTAGTATAAAAGCCTAAAACTCCGCGTTCTTCGGGAAGCGCGGGAAGGGAATGACGTCGCGGATGTTGGTCATGCCCGTCACGAACAGTACGAGGCGCTCGAAGCCCAGGCCGAAGCCGGCGTGTGGCGCGGTGCCAAAGCGGCGGGTGTCGAGGTACCACCACAGCTCGTCGGTGGGCACGTGCATGTCGGCCATACGGGCTTCGAGCTTGGCCAGGTCTTCCTCGCGGGCCGAGCCGCCGATGATTTCGCCGATGCCGGGGAAGAGCACGTCCATCGCCTGCACAGTACGGCCGTCCTCGTCGAGCTTCATGTAGAAGGCCTTGATTTCCTTGGGGTAGTTGGTGAGGATAACCGGCTTCTGGAAGTGCTTCTCCACGAGGTAGCGCTCGTGCTCGCTCTGCAAGTCGGTGCCCCAGTCTACGGGGAACTCGAATTTCTTCTTGGCCGACTTCAGAATCTCCACTGCCTCGGTGTAGGTGAGGCGCTGGAAGGCGTTGTCGGTCACGAACTTGAGGCGACCCAGCAGCTCCTTGTCGTAGGTATCGTTGAGGAATTGCAGGTCGGCGGCGCAGTGCTCCAGCGCATACTTCACCAGGCTTTGAAGGAAGTCCTCGGCCAAGTCCATGTTATCGGTGAGGTCGTTGAAGGCCACTTCGGGCTCTATCATCCAAAACTCGGCAAGGTGGCGGGCGGTGTTCGAGTTTTCGGCCCGGAAGGTGGGGCCGAAGGTGTAGACGCTGCCCAGCGCCATTGCCGCCAATTCGCCTTCGAGCTGGCCCGAGACGGTGAGGTTGGTTTGCTTGCCGAAGAAATCCTGGCTGTAGTCGACCGAGCCGTCGTCGGTGCGGGGCGGGTGCTCGGGGGGCAGCGTGGTCACGCGAAACATCTGGCCCGCGCCCTCGGCATCGGAGCCGGTGATGATGGGCGTGTGGACGTAGTAGAAGCCGTTTTTATTGAAATAATCGTGGATGGCGAAGGCCAGCGCGTGCCGGATGCGCAGCACCGCCCCAAAGGTGTTGGTGCGGGGGCGCAGGTGGGCGATTTTACGCAGTTCTTCCAGCGAAATGCCTTTTTGGTCATTGCCGCGCTTTTGCAGCGGGTAGCCTTCAGGTACGGTACCGAGCACGGTTATTTCGGTGGCCTGAATCTCAGATGATTGGCCTTTGCCCTGGCTGGGCACCAGCTGGCCACGCACGGCGATGCAGGCGCCGGTGGTGATTTCCTTCAGGCTTTCTTCCGGAAACTTCTCAGCATCAGCCACTATTTGCAGGGTGGCGAGGCCCGAGCCATCGTTGAGCGCAATAAACTGCACATATTTGTTGCCCCGGCGGGTGCGGACCCAGCCCTTCACCAGCACTTCGCGGTTGAGGTCGGTACTCGTGAGCAGGTCTTGGATGCGGGTGCGGCGGAGTTGGTCGGCGGGCATAGGCGGTAAGCAAAAGGCAGTTGAGCCCGCAAAGGTAAAGCCAGCGATTGGCCGGCCGGCGCTAACCCCAACCGGAAATTGCCAGTATCAGCTTTCGACCCTGCGCGCGCCGGCTGCGTATTGTCCCTCCTCACCCGCCGCTGGTCGCCGCGTTTTATTCTCGCCCTTCCCTATGCAACGCCTTGATTTAAAACAGCTTCTTTCGCAGCGCCTCTCGCCCCAGCAGATTCAGTTTATCAAGCTGCTGCAAATTCCCACGGCCGAGTTGGAAACGCGCATCAAAGAGGAAATGGAGGTGAACCCCGCCCTCGAAGAAGGTGACAGCGACGACGCCGACGACCGCGACGACAACACCGACGATGCGCCCGAGGCCGACGACCCTAACGACTCGCTCGACAGCGACGACAACACGCTGGATGAGGACTTTAGCGGCCCCACCGAGGCCAGCGACGACAGCGCCGGCCCCGACGACTACGCCGACGAGCGCCCCGAGCCCGCCGCCGAAGTGGAGGCCCTGGGCATCGACAACGACAACCACGACATCGACATCAGCGACTACGTCAACGACGACGAGATTGCGGGCTACAAGATGCAGGGCGACGGCCCCGGCGAGGAAGAGGAGCGCGACATGCCCCTGGCCGACACCAGCGGCTCGCTGCAAGACTCGCTGCTCGACCAGCTGCACTTTGCCCAGCTCGACGAGCGCCAGCAGGCCATCGGCGAGCAGCTCGTGGGCTCGATTGACGGCGACGGCTACATCCGGCGCGATTTGGCGGCCATTGCCAACGACCTAGCGTTCAGCCAGAACATTGAGGTGAGCGAGGCCGAAATTGAGGCCGTGCTGCACGTGGTGCAGCAGTTTGACCCGCCGGGCATCGCCGCCCGCGACCTGCCCGAGTGCCTGCTCTTGCAGCTGGAGCGCCGACCCCAGGACGAGGCTACCCAAAATGCAGAACGCATTCTGACCGAGACGTTTGAGGAGTTCACCAAGAAGCACTACCAGCGCATTCAGCAGCGTCTCGACCTAGAGGATGACGAGTTGAAGGAGGCGGTGGCCGTTATTCTGAAGCTGAACCCCAAGCCGGGCGGCAGCGGCCCGATGGGCGGCGGCAAGGGTAGCGCCGGCGGCGCGCAGTACCTCATGCCCGACTTCATCCTCACCAACGACAACGGCGAGCTGAACCTGACCCTGAACGCCCGCAATGCCCCCGAGCTGCGCGTGAGCCGCGACTACCGCGAGATGCTCCAGACCTACGACAAGGCAGCCAAGAAGGACCAGAAAATGAAGGAAGCCGTGAGCTTCGTGAAGCAGAAGCTGGACTCGGCCAAGTGGTTTATCGACGCCATCCGGCAGCGGCAGAATACGCTGCTGCGCACGATGTCGGCCATCGTGGAGCGCCAGCGCGAGTTTTTCCTGACGGGCGACGACTCAAAGCTGCGGCCCATGATTCTCAAGGACATTGCGATGGCTATCAGCATGGATATCAGCACGGTGAGCCGGGTGGCCAACTCCAAGAGCATCCAGACCGAGCACGGGATTTACCCGCTCAAGTTTTTCTTCTCGGAAGGAATCGCCACCGACTCGGGCGAGGACGCCAGCAGCCGCGAGGTGAAAAGCATTCTGCGCGACCTCATCGGCAACGAGAAAAAGGACCATCCGCTCAGCGACGACAAGCTGGAAAAAATGCTGAATGCCCGCGGCTACAACATCGCCCGCCGCACGGTGGCCAAGTACCGCGAGCAGCTCAACATCCCGGTAGCCCGGCTCCGCAAGGAGCTGTAGGCCGGCCTTTGGCTAGCGCTCGGCTAAAATAAAACCCGCTCTTCCGCGTCTGGCCGGGGAGCGGGTTTTTCGCTTTTTACTCTATGTCCCAACGCATTATTCTCACCGGCGCCACCGGCATGGTCGGCGAAGGCGTGCTCCTCAGCTGCCTGGCCCAGCCCGATGTGGAGGCTGTGCTATCGCTCAGCCGACGCCCTAGCGGGCACACTCACCCCAAACTACGTGAGCTGCTAGTACCCGATTTTTTCGACTTGTCGGCCATCAAAAGTGAGTTGGTGGGCTATTCGGCCTGCTTTTTTTGCGCGGGCGTGTCGTCGGTAGGTATGAATGAGGCCGATTACACCCACATCACGCACGATTTGACGCTGCATGTTGCCCAGACGCTGGCCCGGCTCAACCCGGCCATGACGTTCGTTTATGTGTCGGGCGTGGGCACCGACAGCCAGGAAACCAGCCGCCAGATGTGGGCGCGGGTGAAGGGGCGCACCGAAAACGCATTGCTCAAGCTACCGTTTCGGGCGGCCTACATGTTTCGGCCAGGCCTGATGCAGGCGGTGGCGGAGCAGACGCACGTCAAGGCCAGCTACCGGCTGCTGGGCGGCCTTACCCCGCTGCTGCGCCGCGTGGCCCCGGCCTACGCCTGCACCCTGCGTGAGGTAGCGCTGGCTATGCTGTCCGTGGCCCGGCACGGGGCCGCTAAGCCCGTGCTGGAAGTACCTGACCTCGTGCAACTGGCGCAGGCTTAGGCTAGCGGGCTGGCTAGCCCCGCCCGCTACACCGCTACCTCCATCAGCACCTCATAGTAGGGCCGGCCCAGTACCCGCGCCTGAAGCCAGGCAAAGAAGCTAAGCACCTGCAAATCTTCTTGTTCATCAGACAGAAACGCAGGAATATTGGCCACTTTCGCCGCGTAGGCGGGTGTGGTAGCCACAGCCGGGTCGTCGATGATTTCGCGCACCAATTCCAGGTAGCGCACCACGGCCTGGTAGGGGCCGCCGAGCGGCGCGGCGGGGGCTTCGTCGGTAGCGGGCGTGGCCGGAAACTGCTCGTGCAGGCGCCGCTCGATGGCCCGCAGGCGCACAAATGCCACGTCGGGATTACCCAATTCCAGCTGAATAAGCAGCTCGCCAATGTTGTGGTTGAGCAGCCACTCGAGGCCCAGGTGCTGCTCGAGCCAGTGGTCGGTGCGGTCGAGGCTGATGAGCGTCTGGTTGGCCTTGGAAAACTTGCCTTCGGCGAAATAGTGGAAGGTGAGCTGCAAGCGGGCCGTGAGCTCATCGGCGGGCAGCAGCGGCGGGCGGGCCTTCAGGGCTTCTTCCAGCAGCTGAATACTATCGCGGTTGCGGTTGAGAAACGCGTAGTTGGCGGCCAGCAAAAAGGTGAGGCGCGGCCCTACCTCGGCGTAGCGCCGCCCAGCCGCAGCGGTCAGTATGGCCTGCGCCTGCTCCAGATACGCCACCGACTCGGCAAAGCGCCGGGTGCGGTAGAGCGCGTGGGCCAGCATATACAGCAGCCGTAGCTGGTAGCCCCGGTGGGCGGGCGCAAAGCCGTGGCGGCGCTCCATGAGCCGGTAGCAGCGCTCAATGAAGGGCGCAAACGTGGCAAAATCGCCGCGCACCAGCATGGCGCTGCGGGCAATGCTCAGCAGCCGCGTGAGCAGCGAGGGCGAGCGCGCAAAGGCTTCCTGCAAATCGTACTCCGTGAGAATATCGCGCAGCAGCGTGTCTACGGGCACGGCGCCGCGGCCGTGCTGGCGCGCTTGGCGCAGGCGCTGGCGCAGCAAGGCATCGGCGATGCCGGCGCGCTCTTCTTCGTCGGCGGCTTTTTTGTTGCGGTGGCGGCGCTCGATGATGGTGGCCAGCGGCTCGGCGTGGGGCGAGCTGGCGTACTGAATCTGCACGTTGTAGACGGCATTCAGGGGCTCGTACTGCTCGGTATCGAGGGCCAGCTTTTCGGCCTTGCGCAGCATGGTCCAGGCCAGACGCGGCACACCCGCATCGAAGAGGTACTGGGCGAGGCTGAGTTGCCCGCGCACCGGCGTGGCGGCGGTGGCATCATGCTGGCGCTGGCGCAAGAGCAGAAAATCGGTGAGCTGCCGGAACAGGCGCTTGCGCAACGCGTAGTATGCCACGGGGTTGGGCTCATCTGGGTAGAGCTTGGCGATAAGCTCTTCGGACTTGTACTCCTTGGGGCGTAGCAGCAGGTCGAGCAGGCGCAAATCCTGGCGGCCAGCGGCGCGGCGGCGCTGCCACTGGATAAACTGGGCCAAGTCGCGGCGGTCGTCGGGCGGCAGGGTTTGGAGAGTCAGGCGCAGGTCGTCCATCGGGTGGTTTAAAAGCAGCAAAGGCAGCGGGCCGGGGCCGCAGGCTGGCGAGCAAAAAATGAAAGTTCAGGCTGGCCTAACCTCCAGCTTATTCTTGACGTACAAGCTACCAAACCCACCCTTTCACGTTTTTCAATCATGGACGTTAACAACAATAACATCAGCGACCAAACCGAGCTGCGTGCTCGCGGCAACTGGAACGAAATCAAAGGTGCTGCCAAGCAGAAGTGGGGCCAGCTCACCGACGACGACCTGACCTACGACGAAGGCAAGCAGGACGAGTGGTTTGGCAACTTGCAAGCTAAGACTGGCCACGCCATCGACGAAATTAAAGACTGGTTCTCGAAGACCTTTAGCGGCACGGACAATGACCCGAATCGCCCCTCGAACCAACACTAAGTAGCTTCCCGCACGGCCTGGCCGCTGCGTAGTTTCAAGAGCCCTCGCCCACTCCGGCGAGGGGCTTTTTTGTTAGTCCCAGAGGCTGGCGGCCACGCGGTAGGTATTGGCGTGGGCCTCCACGATGTCGCTGATTTTTTCGGAGTAGCCGCCACCCATGCACACCACCACGGGCAGGCCGAGCCGATAGCAGGCGCTGAGCACCAGCTCGTCGCGGCGGCGGCAGCCGGCGCGGGTGAGGGCCAGGTAGCCCAGCTTGTCGGTAGCCAGCACATCGACCCCGCTGAGGTAGAAGACAAAATCGGGCTGGCACAAGTCGCCGCCCAGCAGGCGGGGCAGCACGTCGGCCAGCCGGGCCAGGTACTCAGCGTCGCCGAGGCCATCGGGCAGCGGCAGGTCGAGGTCCGACACTTCCTTGCGGCCGGGAAAATTGCGCGCCCCGTGCATCGAAAATGTGAACACCCGCGGCTCATGCTGGAAGAGCGCCGCCGTGCCGTTGCCCTGGTGCACATCAAGGTCGATAATAAGAATCTGGCGCACGCGGGCCGGCTCGTGGGCAAGCAGCCAGTTGGCCGCTACGGCTTGGTCGTTGAGCAGGCAAAACCCTTCGGGCCGCCCAGCGAAGGCATGGTGCGTGCCGCCGGCAATATTGAGGGCCACGCCCCCACTAGCCAGCACGCGTTGCGCGCAGCCGATGGTGCCGCCAAGCAGCGTCATTTCGCGGTCGGCCAGGGCGGGGCTCCACGGAAAGCCGCTGGCCCGCTCCTCGTGGCGGGTGAGCTGGCCGTGCAGCAGGCGGTGCACGTAGTCGGCCTCGTGGGTGAGCAGCACGTCGGCCAGGGGCGGCGCGGTGGGAACAAAGAAGTCGCGGGCCGTAGTTGTACCCTCGTAGAGCAGCTGCTCGGGCAGCAGTTCATACTTGAGCATAGGAAAGCGATGGCCCGGTGGTAGAGGCAACAGGTAGTTGGGCGCAAACGCGATGTCCATCAGGGCAAGTGGGTGGGCTAATCTACCAAAATTAACGACCGGACGGCCCCCGTACGTTACCCGTGGGCAAGCGTCAACTCAGCTTCATCAGTTAGAAGCTGGGATTGGGCTAGTAAATCGTGAATTACACCTGGTTAGACATCCATTTGAGAAGCTAACTCGTAACTTTGCTTACTAACCCTATTCACTTTACACGGTTTTTCTTCAGATTCACTCTTCGCTCCGATGGCTTCCCCCCACCTCAGCTCTTCCCGCCGCTCGTCGTCTTCACCCTCCCGCACCTACCGCCGCTCGTCGTTTAACGGCGCCAAGCAGCTGGAGGCCGCCGGGGCTACGACCCGGCGGACACTCATTGTAGTCGGGGTGCTGGTGGTGGCTTTAGTGGTGACGCTGGGCGTGGTGGCTTATCACCTGGCCAGCAGCCCGCAGTAGCCGGGCGCTACTCGTCGAGCAGGCCTCCGAAGAGGCCGCCCAGTACCGTGCCGCTTTCCTTGCGAGCATTACCACCCCAGGGAGCCAGCGCCTGAATGAGTTTTTTGACGGGCATGGACTGAATCCAGACGCGGCCGGTGCCGCGCAGGGTAGCCAGCAGCAGCCCTTCGCCCCCGAATATCATGGACTTGAGGCCGCCCGCACGAGCCACGCTGAAGTCGATACCCGGCTCGAAAGCGACTACGCAGCCGGTGTCTACGCGCAGGAGCTCATTATGAAGGTGCTTTTCGATGATGGTGCCGCCGGCGTGTACGAAGGCCTTACCATCGCCGGTGAGCTTTTGCAGGATAAATCCCTCACCGCCAAACAGGCCGGCCCCGAATTTCTGGTTGAAGTGAATGCTGATTTGGGTGCCCCGGGCGGCGGCCAGGAAGCCGTCTTTTTGCACGATAAGGCCCTGGGGCAGCGTGCTCAGGTCCAGCGGGATGATGGTGCCGGGGTACGGAGCCGAAAAGGCGACCCGGCTTTTGCCGTAGCTGCCACGGTGCGTGAAGTGGGTAAGAAACAGGCTTTCGCCGGTGATGAGGCGGGTGCCAGCCGAAAACAGCTTGCCCAGCAAGCCCTGGTCGGGCGCAGAGCCATCGCCCATCTTGGTTTCAAACGCGATGGCCTCGTCCATGTACACCATCGCGCCGGCCTCGGCGATAACGGTTTCCTGGGGGTCCAACTCTACTTCGAGCACCTGAATGTCGGAGCCGATAATGCGGTAGTCAACGTCGTGGGAACGCACGGGCAGGGGAGCTAAAGGGTGAAGCGCAAATGTAGCGCCGGCTCTTTTCCTGCCACTTCTGCCAGGGGAGCGGACGCCCCAGGGATGGCTACTCCACGAGCAACAAAACTTTATCTTAAGTCTGGCGGCTTCCAAGGGACGTTGCGCGACTTGCAACCCGGTCTCAGTGGGAGTATGCACGGGCCGCTGGCCGGCCCCGTAGTAGCTCGGTAGCGCCTCCAGTTACTCCCCTAGCTGGTCCATTTCGCCGAACCACGCACGGCCTGCCGGTGGTTAATGAGTTGCTGCGCGGCCAAGGTGGTGGGTTCGTCGCTGGCGGCACCCTATACCACGACGGGGCCGCCTGGGCCAAGCGCCTATCAGGCGGCATTAAACGCGGCATCCGCACCCAGGCCGCTAGTGGAAGCTCGCACTTACTGCCCCAATCGGCGTCAGCATAGCTTACTATTGCATTGGCTTTATTGGCCTGGGTGGCAGCTTTTGGCTGGGCTACCCACAGCCGACGCCAAACTTCAATTGCTGCTGGTTTAGGGAGGCAAACTGCAGGAGGTAAGCAAGGAATTTATCGATAAGAGCAAAGCGCGCGGGCCGGTTGAGGCCGTAAGTTGTTATTCAGCAAAAAACGTGGGCGGGGGCACATGGCTGGTGCCAGCCTATTTTGCCGAATGGCGCCGTCGCTTCCTTCTTCTGTATTTTTAGCCAAGGCCCAGGCCATTGCCCTGGCCCAGGCGCACCTGGCTCAACTGAACGCCGCGAAGGACCCCGCAGCTAAGTGGCACTGGGCAGTGGGCGAGCCCATGGAGTATACTCCCTACTGGTACTTTAACTATATGCGGCGCTGGCCGCCGGACTATCGGCCGACGATGCTAGATGCCATGGGCTATGCCCCGGGCTATTTGATTTGGAAGCAGACGCGCGCCTGCACTCCGATAGGCTGGGGAGAGCTTGCCACGCTGCCAGACCGCGAACGCTGCTATCAGCACGCCCGCCAGCTAACGAGCCAACTGATGGCCGAGCCCTTGAGCCTAGCCCGGCTGCGGCAGTATATCCGGCTGCCCCTGCCCGAACTAGCGCAGTTGAGCCACGCCCTGCGTACACTCCCGGATGAGCAGGCCCGGCACGCGCACCTGCTCACCAGCCTGCACGCAAAAGCCTTAGCGGAGGCGCGCCTGGGGCCGTTGCCCATTATGCCCCTTGCCAGCCAGCCTGATGCTACGGAGTAGGCGGGCAACTACGTTTTTATTACTCCCAGCACAGCCGCGCCCGCATCGCAAAACCGCTTGGTGGCCAGCAATTCGAGTAGCTGGAAGCCCTCTTTAACAAAGCCAGCGTTGCGTTCGGAATACTGCGTGCATTCGGTAGCCAAGTCCCCGCAGCTGAGCACGAAGCCCCCTATGAGCAGCGCTAGGTAACTCTCTTGCGTGCAGCGGCCACGGGCTGAAGAGGAGAACGCACACGCAACCCGGAATAGCATTTAAGAATTGGCGCCACAATACCAGCAACCAGTAGCCCCTATTGCTAGCCTGCCGCCAGGAGGACTTGTGTTGAGTTAGGGTGTGAGCTTTCGTAAGCTATGCGAGCGCCCGTGGACCGTGCTTGCAACGCTTAGGCGACTATTTTTGGCCGTGCCCGTGTTCCTGTTCCTGAGTCCGTGATTTTTCATCGCAGCAGCTACCGTTTTCGACATGCGCTTTCTGTCCCTTGCTCTACTGGCAGTACTGGCCACGGCCTGCGCTCCGCGCCTTACTAGTGGCCCACGCGGCTTTTGGCACACCAATCGCCTCAACCGCCACGGCGACCCCGTGGGCCGCTGGCATCTGTATTACGACGAGGCTCGTACCAAGCCGCTCACGCGGGGGCGCTACCGGCGCGGGCAGGCTACGGGGCGCTGGTACTACTACACGCCCACGGGCAGCCTGGTGCGCCAGGAGCACCACCGCCCCCACGGCCTCAGCGACCTCACCTACTACCATCCCAATGGCCAGGTGGCCCGCCAAGGGCAGGCGCGCATCAGCGACGAGGCCGATGGCCTGCACTTCTACTGGTTTGGCGAGTGGCTCAACTACTCGGATAGCGGCGCTTTGCAAAAAATTGAGACCTACCAGAATGGCCATCTTGTAGGCACCCAACGCATCCAGAATCTGTAGGCTAGCGCGGCGGCTAGTTACTCAGGCAACTCGCGGCGGGTTTCGGCGGCTTCGTCGGCCTCGTTTTCGGCGCTTTTTTTGCGTTTGGCCTCGCGGCTAGTGCGCTTCATAAAATCCTCGTCAGTTTCTTCGGGCTCTTCATCGGCGCCCTCGGCCAGCGGGAAGTTTTCGGCGTCTTCGCGGGCCAGGCGGGCTTCTTCGGCGGCGGTACGGGCCTGGGCTTCTTCGCCAAACTGCCCCTCGCGGTGCACGATTTTCTTGTCGCGCACGTGACGGCCCAAGAACTGGTTTATTTGCTCGATGGAGTAGTTGGAGGTGATTTCACCCAGCGGGTTAACTCCTATTTCAAAGCCCTCCAGCTCTTTGTGGACACGGGCTTTTTTTTCCGGCTCGGCCGGTTTTTGCTTGGGCTTGGTGGGTTTCTTAGCCATGAGAACCTGAGGGAAGTGGGGTACGGAAGAGGGGCGCCCGGCCGCCGGCCGCGCCCTGATGCATACGGCGCGGGCTGAGGCAAAGATTTAACATCCTGGCCGGGACCAGCTACCACCGAGGCTAGCCACCGCTAGCTGGCAGGCCAAGCCAACCATGGCACAGCAATCACGCAGGGTGAATACTAAGCTGGACGGTAAGCAGAAGCTATAACTGAGTTGCTGCTAATGGATGAGTCTAAAAATAATTTTTTCTTGTAAAAATACAAGCAAAAAGCATAGCAATCATTTTAGTAATTCTTGCATTTTTATAAGCAAAAGTTGTCTAAACTAGACGAAATGAGGAATTAACATCGCTTTAAAAGGTGCCGCTTTTCATACTCCATTCTTATAGGCGAACTTTGTTGGTTGAGGGGGTATGCCCTTTTTATAACGAAACACGCTAACGCTTCATTTTTCCCTTCTCTACCTAATCCTTTACTTGATGAAAGTATTCCTACTTGGATTATTAGCTGTTTTCTGGAGCAGCGCTGCCCTGGGTCAAACCTTGTATACGTTTAATGGGGGTGGCACCACCGGCAACTGGAACAACGCTAGCACTTGGACCACCGACCCGACCGGCTCAACCCGGGTATCGCCCCGCGTGCCGAGCGCCAACGACAACGTAGTTATCACCAACAGCTACGTAGTGACGGTAAACAGCGCCATTACGACCACCGGGCTCAAGCTGACGATTCAGCGCGGCGGGGTGCTCGACCTTACCTCGGGCGCGGCGACGCTGGCTCAGCTTAGCAGCCTTTCGGGGCAGGGTACGCTGCGCATTGCAGCGCCCTATTTTCCGGCCATTGATACCGGCAACAACAACTTCGACGATGCCAACACGGGCACGGTGGAGTTTTATAACTGGGGCGCGACGGCCGCGCTGCCTAATCCCACATCGGGGCAGTACAACAACGTGCGCCTGCTAAACAGCACTACTACGGCTTACACGGCGCAGCTTGATAACAACCTGACGCTGACCGGTAACCTGACGCTGACGACGACCAATCCGGCTTCTACCACGCCGCTGGTAAACTTTAACCTGGGTAAGTCTACCGCGACCCCTACGGCGCGCACGCTGACGGTGCAGGGTGACATCAACGTGGGCGCGAGCACAACGCTGGGCGTAACTAACGTAGGCGCCTTGCACACGCTGAATGCTGGCGGCAGCTTTATCAACAGCGGCACGGTAAGCCTGTACAATTCGCAGACGCAGAACGCACTGCTGAACTTTACGGGCAACACCGACGCTAACTTTGCCTGCAATGGCCCCACTGACTTGAGCGTGTTGCAGCTCAATAAGGGCATCGACGGCCAGGTGCTGCTTAACATCACTGCCACCGTAGCCCAGGGCGGGGCCTCGGCCAGTAACCTACGGCTGCTTAATACCCAAGATGGCATTGACCGCCTGAACCTGATAAACGGTATTGCTAAGCTCGGCAATAATATTATCCTGCCGCAGATTCACAATGGCAATACCGCGGGCACCGGCTTCACCATCGGCTCGACCAGCACCAACCCCACCCTGTGGATAGATGGGGCTACGCTAACTAACAACAACGCCAACGGCACGGCCGTGTACGGCATGTTCCGCATCAGCAGCGGGCGCTACAACAACCTGACCCCCGACGCGATGGTGGTGCGGGAAGATGGTCAGATTCTGATTGAGGGCGGGGAGACGTACGTGGACCGCTTCCGGCCGTCCAATACCTCGTCGATTCACCGGGGGTCGTTCATTATCACGGGGGGCCTGTTTTGCTGTCGCGGCACCAGTTCGGCCCCGCGCAACACCGACTACGCCCGCTTCTCTATTCCGCTGCTCACCCAGTCATTTCGCATGAC